>ERZ1645187.5116-NODE-5116-length-10334-cov-7.341570_pt1 | contig 10334 bp, 11 predicted proteins | sample MGYA00575352_ERZ1645187 | MGnify/ENA primary metagenome ERZ1645187 (study PRJEB40837, sample SAMN11349314) | freshwater sediment metagenome | isolation source: river sediment | host: Sediment | place: India: Wazaribad , New Delhi | collected 2017-02-21 ...
CATGCGGGAGTCGCTCAGGGAATCTCAAACATCTTTTGTGCAACAACGCCGGCGCAGCGTATTTAATTTATCTTGCTTTGAAACTGGTCGGTGCCAAGGTCGCCAACGTCGAAGCCAAGCCCAAGCCGTTAGCCCTGTCAGAGGCAGCCTTATTTCAGTTCATCAATCCCAAGGCATGGGTAAAGGCCACCACGACCGCGTCGATCTTTATGCCTGTTGGAACGCCAATACTGGCGTCGGGCCTTGCGATCTTTACTGTCTGCACGGGAGTTAACATCATTTCCTCGTCGCTGTGGGCCGGCTTCGGCGTGGGCATCCGTAATCTGCTCAGCAGACCGATTTATCTGAAAGTTTTCAACTATTCGATGGCCGCTCTGCTGAGCGGAACGGCCGTTTATGTCGTTCTGGTCTGACCCGGCCAAAATACGAGGCGAAATATGAGCTTTCTGCTTCTCTCTCGCGTTGCCGACGCGGTTCTTGAAGAGCTGGCAAACGATACGCTACATTACCGTCACGATCTTCTACGCAAAGGCCCCCGGCATCTGTTACGCTTCCTGCGCACCACGCCGGTCTCGGTTATCGTGACATCGGATGAACTGGACTCGGATATCCTCGCCGAATGGGCCCGTTCTGCAAACCGGCAGGTGTACTTGGCCTGTTATGGCAAGGCGGCGGGGCTCACGCATCTTCTCGACCGCGCGGCCAAGGCGAGTGTGCAGATCGTGGCCCCCGCCGTAACGGTGACCGAGGCTTTCCAGCTGGCTGAACAGCGGCTATGTGAGGACCGCTTTGGCAATCTTGGGCATACAGCACTACGCAAGCACATTACCTTTGTCGGGGCCGGAGTGGTCAACCTGATCGTCGCCCGTTTCGCTCTTCGGGCCGGTCATAGCGTTTCGTTCATCGACGCGCGCCCAGATCCCCGTCGTGGGGTCCATTGGCGACGTTTGGGATGCAGCGCCGGAGGCGGCAATGCGCGAATGTTTACCCTTTCCGAAATGGACAACTACAACTGTCGCGTCATACACGACGACATGAACTGGCAGTTCTCGCGTACTGTGCGGGAAAATGGCTGGAATGTCGTTCCCGAGGCCGAGTTGAATGAGGGCGAGCGCCACTGGATCGACAGTTTCGAAAGTATCCCGTCTTGGCTGGCCGACAGCTATAACGAGGCGATCTTTCGCTTCAATCGCGAAAGCCACCCGATGTGGAGCCGCTGGATCAGCGAAGAGCCTGACCTGTTCGCTTGCTCCAATCTGCAGCCCGATATCCTCCGCGTTTATTCGGACCAGCGCCATTTCGAGACCTCGCGCGCCCGGCAAGTGCGGATCGGCGCAAAGCTTCGAGATGTCTCACTTGGACAACTGGCCGAAGAGCAGCCGATTTTGCAACCCGCCATCGCTTCTGGCCAGATCGTCGGGGGGGTCTACGTTCATGGCTTCACCGTGAACGTTCACCGCTTCATGGCGAACCTGATCAACCATTTCGAACAGGCGGGCGCAGAATTCCGCTGGAATACCGAAATGACCCGGGTCATTAAATCGGGCGAAACTGGGATCGAGGGCGTCGAACTTTCAACCGGCGAACGGATCAGCGGCAATATTGTGATCGCGCCTGGCGTCTATGCCGGGGCCGCGCTGAACGACACCGGTGCTCAGCGGCAGATCTGCGGCGTACTGGGAGCCTGGCTGTCACTGCCGGATCCTCGGGGTGGCCTGCGCAACTCGCTCAAACTGGCGCGTCTGGGCCATATCACCGAAGACGCCAACGTGACGGTCGGCTGGAACGAACGGGGCGAGCGTTGCGCGATCATCGGGTCGGGATATGGGTTCACGGGTTTCAACCCCGCTAACATCGATCCCGATTTGCTTGAGGCCATTTACGACGGGCTGAAAGACACTGCAGCCAACTGTTTCCCCGATCAGTTCAAAGCGATGATGGACGCGGGCACGCTTAATGACACACTGAAGTATTGTGTGCGGCCTTGGACTCCTTCGGGACTAGGTTTGTTCGAATCGTTCAAGTCGCAGGATTCCTGTGTCGTGATCATCGGCGGGCACAATACAGGCGGTTTCGCCCAGGCTCCTGCCATCGGGGCCGCGGTGGTGGCGGCGATGCAGAACGATCGCCATCAGATGCACACCGACTATCACGTGGATCGGCTAAAGCTGATGGCCCGGCCAACACGTGAGCTTGTCTAAGAATCCGGCCTCTCTCTGTCGGGTAGAAACGCTCGATCCCACCGCCCATGCTGCGCCCCTGTTTGCGGCGTTGCACGGGCCCGGGAATGCCGCGCTCTGGCGGCATCTGCGCGAGGGCCCAGCGGAAAGCGTGGCGGCGCTGGTCGAACACCTAACTGAGTGGACGGCGCTGCCCCACGTGCGTGCTTATGTATTTCGCACCCCTGCGGGAGAGGTGGCGGGCATGGGCGCCCGCCTTTGGCGCGAGATTTCGGATCACTCCACGTTGCAGCCCGGCCCCTATGAAGAACTGGCCGCTATTGTCTTTCACGCCTGCTACCACGGCACAGGCCTTCCACGACAGGGGGTAGCGCTTTTGATCGAGATGTCGCTGTCGAATCGCACCCTGAACGGCTGTCTCTGGCGCTGTTCAATCGATAACGTCGCATCGGACCGGTTTGCCCGCAAACTGGGCTTTCGGCGCTATGCAAGCGGCCCAGACGGCACCGCTAAAGGCGTGCCTCGTCACAGCTATTTCTATGTACTTAAACGCGACACGGCCTAACTAGTCACCCCTGCATAACGCACAACCTTCTGATATTATTTGAGAAAGGTCGACTTTGGTGTTGACGTTCCGCAGGATTTTATACTGTAGGGCCCGTAATCTTGCGATTGGTGAGGGCGGTCGCCAAAGAACGGAGGTGCCGATCGCATCCATGGCTGATCGCCTTATCGCCCAACTGGGGAATTTTGCCGCGATGAACCGCGGTTCACGACACTTTTGAGGGAAATACCGGCGCCATTGACAGACGGCGCTGATCAGATCGGGCGAGACGTCGACGCCGTAAAGCTCGCGCAGATGCCCGACGATCTCGCGCACGCTCATGCCGCGCGCGTACATCGAGACGATCTTCTCGTCGAAGCCGGCGAAGCGGCGCTGGTATTTGGCGATCAGCTGCGGATCGAAGGTTGACTGGCGATCGCGAGGAATCTCCAGGTCGATCCGCCCCGTGTCCGTCGTCACGGTCTTGCGCCCGTAGCCGTTGCGGCTGTTGCTGCCCTCGTCGCTCGCCAGATGATGGTCCATCTCGGCGTTCAGCGCGCGCTCGGCGAAAGCCTTCTTCAACTCGTCCAGCAAGCCGTTGGCGTTAAAAGCCGATTTCGGATCGGCCCCGGCCAAAAGCTGGTCGAGGAGAGCGTCGGGTATACGGGGAGCTTTGCGTCGTGCCATCGAGAACCTCCTTCAGGTCCAGTATGGCCCCCCGCACACGAAATTCCTGACAGGCCCCCGCGGAACAGTTCGCCGCCGCCGTGCGCGCCCATTGGGGCGTCGAAAACCGACTGCACTGGGTGCTCGACGTCGTCTTCCACGACGATCTGATGCGTCTGCGCACCGACAACGGCCCCGCCAACATGGCCGTCGTCAAACACTTCATCCTCAATCTCATCAAGGACATCCCCGACAAGGCCTCGCTCAAGACAAGACGCAAGACGCTGGGCTGGGACGACGCCTACCTCGCCGACGCCCTCACTCAGCCGTGGAGATGATCCCCTTCAAGCGATTGCCCTGGCTCGCTGCCTCCGAAATTGCTTCGACGTCAAGATCGTGGTTCTTGTTCGACTTCACATACGGGCGCACATACTCCGGCGACATCAGCCGCACATCGTGACCTTGCGCCGAAAAAATCCGACCAAGGTGATGCGCTCCGCAACACGCCTCCATCGCCACGACGCAGCGCCCGAGCCCGCCGACGAAGCCTTCGAGCGTCTCCCGCCGCATGCGGCGACGCAGGACCACGCGCCCAGTCGCATCGACTCTCGCAACACTGCACGAGTTCTTGCCAAGGTCGATCCCGATCATCACGATATCCATCGGTCCGCTCCTCTCTGCACCAACGACGATCCTATCTGATCGCCACGAGAGGGGCGGGCCATCCCATAATCACACGCCAAAACCCGCCGCTACACTTTTATGAGTGCGTCGCCTAAAATAGGTCACAAAAGCGACTCAATGGGAGGTGATCATGGCAGGGAATCATACGGCAAAACTCAAAGCCTCGCGTATTTCGCTTCAAAGTCTTCCCTTTTTTGATCATACTTACGCGACTAGTTCATGTGGATACACATGGGGCTGCTTCGGACGCGATGCCGGCGGAACGGATGTTGTAGAGGGTATCGGAGACTCTTTTGTTGCCGAATGCCTTTCTTACCCGCGCAACGGCGCGATAGAATACGCGGGATTAACTTACCTAGTTCATGGCGTGTGCCATCAAGCTACCAACAGAATAATTGACCCTGCGGGACTCTCTCTAGATTCAAGCGTCGGAGGATACAGAGTTTCTCTGCTTCGTTTTGGTCGCTATGGCCTTTCAGCATGGAAAAACCGATATACATGCTATAAGCGCAACACGTCCTCGCCACCAGCACGATCCAGCTTCGCTGGAGGCTTGAGAAACCAATCGAAAAGACCTAGCGCTTTAGAGCAAAGGCAGATATTAGATATGCCTGATAGTGTCGACGCAGCGATGCAAGACATGTTTGGCTCCACCCGCGATCTCTGGAAAGATGAGCGTGTGATTGGGGAGCTTAGAGAGGTCGTGACTCGATCTCTTCATGCACAAGAGATGTTAGCTCACGGATTTGAGAGGAATTTAATTGGTCCTCGCGAGTTTCAGGATCTCGCGCAATCTGAACATCGCGCGTGCCTAATTAAAATAAAGACTATAATTGGCGAGTCCTACTTTTTCGAGGTGTTTGGCTCAGAAGGCGATGCGCCTGAGCTAGTTGCCGACCCCGAGCCTTTTTTCAAGGAGCTCTCTAAAGTAGCGCCGTAGCTAAGTTTCTTCAGTATATGGTCGGTCTTCACCTTGCCGAGGGTGGGGCGCCTAAGGCCTGCCAGCTTTGTTTGCGATGCAGCATCCTCTCCGGACACAGCGTGCAAAAATAGTTGGCATATCTCCATTCCTGGCCTAAGTTTAACCGGGATTTCGCCGAGGTTTGCGATTTCTAGAGTTAGGCACCCAGAAAATCCCGGGTGAACTCCTGCCGCGGTCTCTATTATAATGCCGCGCCTTCCCCATGTTGACTTTCCAGCAACATAACCCGAAATCGTCGCCGGTAGCTTTATCCACTCCAAAGTACTTCCAAGAACAAACCTTCCTGGATGTATTACAAACGGGTGCCCGAACGGAACGAAATGATACTTAGAAGATGTGGTCTCGCTAGCTCCCTCGCTGTCTGAGGGTAACACATCGAGTTCCGTAACGCTCGTTTGTTTTATACTCGCAAACCACCTTCCGAGCCTCAAGCTCACTGCGGACTCGCCAGATGTTTCTACAGCTTTCACGTCGGGCGGCGGTATAATTACAACTCCGTTTCTTGCGTCGCTGCTGCCGGCACAAATGTGCTTGCTAATTTCCTTGCTGCTAAATGTCAACTTTCATTCTCCGGTGAAATTCGAGCACTTCTACTGTTTTTAATCCCATTTCGTTGATTCGGATAAGGTTCTCTCGCGCCTCCTCGAAAGACACTCCTGCACCCGTCGTTTCCTCAAAACGGAGCCAACAAGCATTGGTAATATTCCCAAGGCATTTCGGTGACTTATGTGGTACATTTAGTCTGAAATTCTTTAGAACTGCCTGCGCGCCTTCATCGGAAGGCCGATGGATTTTGGAGCGTTCTACTATCTCAACAACTCGTTCCCAAATTCGATCGTCAAATCCCTGCAGAGCTCGCTCCGCGGTTTGAACCGCGAGCGCGGTTCTCTTTGACCACTGCGGCGCGTTTTGCGTCAGCCTATCCCCAGAATGCGTCTTAGATCGAATATTTAGGCGTTTCTCAGACTGGTACGCTAGAATTTCTGCTCTGCGCTCATTAGTAGGGTAGTGAGGTTCTTGCTTCGACCCCACCCCCGGGGAGAGAACATAATAAAATGCCTTTATGTAGCTCTCACGAAATAAAGCGAGACCAAATAGGTCGCAAAAAATTTCCTCGCAATGCGCAATAGCTAACTCAAACGCTTCTCCTATTATCTCAGATTCTGCAGTTGAAGCGAATATGTCGTCTTTGTATGTCGGATCAATTTTTTTTAATTCATTTTTATCAAAGTGTTGCTTAACACGACTCAGTAAGTCGGCATAGAAATCATTCTCTAGGCCTAAAGATCCCCAAATCGAGTGGGCAAGCTCATGGCCAGTGAGGGGAAATATAAGTAAGTTTGAACACTCAGAAGCTGGGAGTCCAATGAATGTGAATGTCGGAAGATCTTTTACCGTTTGTGGATAAACAAACGGAATATAGTCCCATTCAGATGAAAGAAGAATTCTAGAGTCCTTTGTCAAAAATGACTGCGACAGGTCTTGCAATGGGTCAAATAACTCAAAAGCGTTTCTAGTGTTTGTGCTCCTAAGTATAAACCCAATAATTGGCAAGAATTGTAAAATTTTAAGATTTATATTTATTATTGCGCTGTCAATTAAGTTACCCTTGCCTAAGTTTACAGAATTTATGAGTCGCTCCTGCATCCGCTCCAGGACATCCTTCATCGTACGTAATGCTGGAGGCGCATTCTCAAATGGGACGTCAGAATTAATTATAGAATTAATCTGCTCAAATATTGCATCTAATTTTAGGCGAGCGATGATCTCAGGACGCATTATCGAGCCGCACATGTTGTCTAAGACGAGGGTGTCGCCTCACTAAAATGTCGTAATCCTTTGTGAGTAAATTATTGTTTATCATTAGACATAGAGTCTTTGCAAGTTCAACATATTGTCGATCTTTGGTAGCGACATTCTTAACCAACTCGTCGAAAAAAAGCGACGCGTCTTTGGGAGTGCGATTGTTAATCGCCTTTCTCAATAGCGGTGCGTTTCGGACATCGGTGAGCATGCTAACGCCCGAAGATCCGGAGTAGCTACGCCTAGGGGTCTTCAACGCATCGACCAGGGTCTGAAAAGTCGGAGCATCGGACCGCTTGCCTTGAGCAAGTTCCTCCAGCTGCAGGGCAGCATCCAACGACAGATCGATCAGGTTGAGGGGGGAGTGTGCATCGCTCATGATCTAGCGACTCGTTTCCCTGTGAGGTGTTAAATTCGGTACCATATCGCGCACATGTCAAGGGCGCGTTAGCGGAACGCCTCGTGAGCGTCATAGTTCACTTGCCTCTGACAGTCGAGAGCATGCGACTGCCGCGTTTTCAGATGGCGCGAATTTTGAGGGGATCGCAACGCGGGCCGCCATAACGGCGGGCATGGCGCGCGGGCTGTTGCAGATCGTGACGCGCTCGTCGATGCCGCGACAACTTGCTGCTGCGCAGAGGCGGTTCGCCTTGCTCCGGACGCTGTCCTGACGCGTGTCGTGATCGTTCGGAACGATTTCAAGCGCGCGCAGCGTTGGTCGCGACCTTGCCAGCAAGCCGAACCGCGTCGGTGGATTTGCGCGCGACAAGATGTCTTTCCACGCCTAGGCTCACCGCCAGCCGTCGCCGTGGCGGCCGTTGCGCATGGTGAGCGCGCCGCCCTCGATCTCGAACGCGACGCCGGCCACGCCGATCGGCTGGCGGCTGACGATTAGCACCGCGCAGCCGAGCGAGCCGGAGATGTTCTCCGCGGCGGCACCGGCGCGCTGCTGATCGGCCTCAATGATCTCGTCGAAGATCACCAAGCGCAGCGGCGCGTCGAGCGCGTCGCGCAGATCGGCGAGGCGATGGCTCGCCATCACGGTCGCGCCAACGCCGCCGGGCTGGCGTCGGCGATCGACCGAGGCGTCGTGAAGCCGCGCGAACGCGGCCGCCTCGTCGGCGCGCCCCCATGCGCTCGGCGTGGCGCATGTCCGGGATGATTGCGACGCCACTTGACGCGGCGACACGCAGGCCGAAGAAGCCGTTCGGCGCGCCGGCGCGGCCGGAGGCGAGCGCCGCAGCGAGATCGGCCGCGATGGTCGTGCGGCCGGACTTCGCCGCGCCGCAGAGGTTGTGCGCGCCGGCTTGAGCAGCGCGAGCACCTTTTTTTCGGATCCGGGCGGGAAGCCGTGCTGGGACCAGCCGGTGACTTGCGAGGTCATTTTCAATCTCCTTGTTGAAGTTGGTCAGCCGCGCTCTTCGAGCGCGCGTGCAGTCAGTCGTTGCTCTGGGCGCGCTTCGCGCCGTCAGAGATTGGCAGCGACGTGCCCATGCAACCGCGGATCAAATCGTCGATAGAGCGGGGCGTCGCGGGCCGGGGGCGCGGCCGCTTCTGCGGCCGTCGCAACGGCCCACGCGACTCATACCCCACGCATCGGCGTGGGGCCCCGCTCGTCTTCGCCGAGAATCAAATGCTCGGCGAAGACGAGCGATGCACGCGCCCCGGCGGATCGGCCCTCTTGCTTCAATCGATCCGCCGGGCGTCGACCGAGCCAAGGCCGGAATCCCTCACGCCAAGCCCTTGACCCGCGCAACCGTAATTCTTTCCTGCACCGGCTCTGTTGCACAACTCGTCTTACGGACGAGTTTCCCCTTTCCCCGGACAGATTCATGCCACGCGTTGCGTTACGGGCGTGCCGAGGGCGGTGAAGCGGTTGAGCACCGCGACGCGGATGTGAAGCTCGGCGACCTGGCGCTCGAAATCGCGCGAGACGATCCTCTCCCCGAGCGCTTTGAAGCAGTTCATCTTCGTCTCGACGCGGCTTCGGCGGTGGTAACCGCTCCATCGTCGCCAGATGGCGCGACCGAAGCGGCGGCTGGCGCGCAGCGCTTCGTTTCGGACATGGGCGCCGGGCGTATTCTCCCTTCCACGGCTTGCCATTCTTGCGCGGCGGGATGACGGCCTGCGCTCCGCGCCCGGCGATGGCGGCGTGACAACCGCGCGTGTCGAAGGCCCCGTCCGCAGTGACGGTGTCGATGGCCTGATCTTCCGGGATTTGATCAAGGAGCGCCGGCAACATGGGGGCATCACCGACGCGGCTGCCGGTCACTTCGACGGCTCGGATTTCCAGCGTCTCGGCGTCGACGCCGAGATGAACCTTGCGCCATTGCCGCGGCTTCGACGGCCCGTGCTTGCGCGCGCTCCATTCGCCGTCGCCCTCGACCTTGATCCCGGTGCTGTCCACCAGAAGGTGGAGCGCGCCCTTGGCCGGGCGGTAGCCGATCGCCGCGCCGAGCCCTTTCTGCCGGCGACAGAGCGTGCTGAAATCGGGCGTCGGCCAGTCGAGACCCGCGACCTTGATAAGGCTTGCGACGAGTCCGGTTGTCTGGCGCAGCGGCAGGCCGAACAACACCTTCAGCGTCAGGCAGGTCTGGATCGCGGCTTCGGAAAACACGAGCTGGCGACCGCGCGTGCCGGTCGGCGCGGCGAACCACGCCGTCTGCGGATCGAACCAGGTCTCCAGCGATCCTCGGCACCTCAGCGCCGTGTTATAGGCGCGCCAGTTGGTGGTGCGAAAGCAAGGAGGAGCCGGTCAGCCGGTCGAGTCATCCGACCCGGCTAACACGCGGTAGCTGCTGATGGAATCCCCCGCCGCATTTGCGCAACAAAGCCCCGGCACCACAAAGCGCCAAAAAATCTATAATATTTCATATTGTTACGCTCCTTACGGCCACCTTTTGGCTCCGAACCAGACATTTTATGGGTGCGCTCACAGCGATCCTGAAATTGTAAGCGCAGGCTCTTGACGTTCCTGTTTCGTTCGTTCTAACTTCGTTCTCATCCGAAGCGCAGGAACGATCGATGTTTCAGCCTCCCGCACGGCTCTCCGGCTCGATCGAAACGCCCGCGCGCCGCATCCCCGGCGGCTTCGGACGCGACGGGCGCGACGGCCCCGGTCCCTTCGCCGTCCCGCCCGCGCCGGCCGGCGCGCCTCTCGCCGCTCTGGCGGGGGGCGCGCTGGCCCGTAGATTCTACAGCTGGCGCGGCGCCTCGGGCGCGCGTCATGTCGTCACCGTGCACGCCCTCGCCGCTCCCGTGTGGCTGGAGATCGACGCAGCCGTCGAGCTGATCGTCGAGGTGGATCTCGACGGCGGCCGCGTCCTGCTGGCGGCGGAGACCGATCCCTCGCCCGCGCATCGCCGCGACCTGCGCAGGGCGGCGCTGGCGCGCGCCGCGCGCGGGCTGCGCTGCGAGGCGCATATTCATCTCCTCGCCGAAACGCCGTCCGCCCGCGCCCGCGTCGCCGCCGATC
>ERZ1645187.5117-NODE-5117-length-10333-cov-18.992022_pt1 | contig 10333 bp, 9 predicted proteins | sample MGYA00575352_ERZ1645187 | MGnify/ENA primary metagenome ERZ1645187 (study PRJEB40837, sample SAMN11349314) | freshwater sediment metagenome | isolation source: river sediment | host: Sediment | place: India: Wazaribad , New Delhi | collected 2017-02-21 ...
GCGAAGTCAGCGCGGATGGTGCCCGGCTCGGCCTTCTTCGGGTCGGTCGCGCCCATCAGCTCGCGATTCTTGGCGATGGCGTTTTCGCCTTCGAGAATCTGGATCATCACCGGACCCGAGGTCATGAAGGAAACCAGATCCTTGAAGAAAGGACGCTCCTTGTGCACAGCGTAGAACTGGCCAGCTTCCTGCTCGGACAGCCAAACCATCTTGGAAGCGATGATCTTCAGGCCGTTGGATTCGAAACGGGAGTAGATCTTGCCGATGACATTCTTGGCGACTGCGTCGGGTTTGATGATGGAAAGGGTGCGCTCGATGGCCATGTTAAAGCTCCGAAGTAGGCTAGACGAAAAGCTAGACAGTTGAAAAACCGGTTATTTTAGCAGAGAAGCGCCTGCTGCGCCGGGCTGGCTTGCCCCGACATCCATACCCCCTGCTTTCCCGCCCGCTGCCTTTTCCATCTCGCGCGCCGCCAACTCGGCCTGCAGTGGCTCGCGCAGCAGCGCGAACTGGCGCGGGGCAACATATTGCAGCAGCTCCTTGCCGTCGGCATCGACGACAACATCCAGCCCCTTGTCCGGATACAGGAGATGCACCCGCTTTTCGCCGAGCTGGACCCGCTCCCCGGGCTGGCCAAAGCGCTGGATCACGGTCGCCTCGTCGAGATTGACCGAGGGAATGACACTGATCGCCTTGACCGGCAGCCTGTCGGCGGCCACGAGATCGTCGGGGTGCAGCTTGATCTTGCGGGTTGCACTTTCCATGTGCTCCGCCTTCAGGGCTCGTTCGCGCATTGCCAGAATTTGCGACTTTTCCGCGTCGACCGTAGCAATGACCCGAGCCAGCACGAAACCCAGCGGCACCTGCGCCACATAGGCTTCAAGCGCCCCCACCTCGTTCGGTGCCGCGATGATCGCCACCTCCACATCGCTGCCCAGACGCTGGCGCACTTCAGCCAGGGTACTGGCGCCGGGCCGCAGGCCGAAAACTCGGCTCCCGCCCTGTCCGTCGACATCGATCTGCCACGGGAGATCAGCCTCGGGATTGACGCCGGGGCGCGGGCTGCCGATCGGGACGATAAAAGGCAGGATCAGTGCGGCGAGAATCAGGGCAACCAGGGCAGCAGCAAATTTCATGGGCGAATCCGCAGTGGAAAGTGCCGGGATTGTGCCACAAGGGCCGGCAGTGACCACTGCCGGCCGGTCGCTTGCGCCTGGCAACCGCCAAGACGACACCGCCTGGATTTACACGCCCCGACCGCCGGCTTGCAACAGTTCCCGATAGATCTCCGCAAGGCTGGCGAGCGTCTCCTGAATCCGTTCGCTGCTGGTGGCAACGTATTGTGGCTCCCGCCCGCCACCTGAGCGCCCCTGCGCCTGGCGGACCGCTTCGTCAAGAAAGACCCACTGATTGCGCACCAGTGCCAATGCCTCGCGCGCCGCGGGTGGGTTCCCGGGGTATCGCTCCAGTTCGAGCAAGCCGGTAGCAAATTCGCTGCGCGTCTGCGCCATGTCGGTCAGCAAGCCCTGACTACGATCACCGCTCATTGACTGAAAATAAAGGCGAGCCAGACGCTGGGCAAACATGTTGAGACGCGCCGCGCCATCGAGCGCGCGACCAGCCGGACTGTCAGCACCCGCCTCGATCTGCATGGCCAGCTTGCCGGCATGAATCGCCAGCGCTTCCGCCAACTGGCCGGCGCGCTCGGCGCTGGCCGATGTGTAGGGCTGGGTCACCACCGCCCGCAACTCCTGCCACACGGCAACACAACGCCCGTACACCCGCGCCCCGGCCGGCTGCTGGCCTTGCCGCGCCAGACGGGCGAGCGCCTGCTCGCCCTGAATCATACCCTTCGCCAGCGCCGCTTGCGCCTGTGCCGTGTGGACATCCATGCCTGCCTGCTGGTAGAGCTTGGCGAGGCGCTGCCCGTGCAGGCGGAGGCTGGTCGCCTCCTGCATCTCGCGTGCCACCTGGATAGCTGCGTCCGGCCTGGCCACCCCGGCGGACTGTGCCGCCGCCCGCGGTACCGAAACAATGACTCCACACACCAACACCCCTGCCACCAGCCAGCGCTGCATTCGTCCTGCTCCGTTTGACCAAGAAAGGCGCGCATTGAAGCAGCTGAACGTTCAGGTTTTGTGACAGGGGTTCAAGAAATTGAAACAAACGCGTCATCGAAAAGAAATGGGCCCCTTCTGCGGTGAACCGCGAAAAGGGGCCCATTTCAGGGATGCGCCTGACGGCTTACAGCATGCCCAGCTGGCGCGGGAACCACAGCGACAGATCCGGCCAGTAGGTGACGACCACCAGGAAGCCGAGCATTGACAGCAACCACGGCCAGACCGCGACCGTCAGTTCGGTGATACCCATCTTGGTGATGCCTGAAGCGACGTAGAGATTCAGACCGACCGGCGGGTGGCACATGCCGACTTCCATATTGACCACCATGATGATGCCGAAGTGCACCGGATGGATACCCAGCGCCATGGCAACCGGAAACAGGATAGGCGCGAAGATCAGCACGATCGACGAGGGTTCCATGAAGTTGCCAGCGAGCAGCAGGATGATGTTCACCGCCAGGAGGAAGGTGATGACACCCAAACCATTGCCCAGCATCCAGTCCGCCAGCGCCTGCGGGATGTTCTCGTTGGTCATGATGAAGGAGAACAGCACGGCGTTGGTGATGATGTAGAGCAGCATCGCCGACATGTTGGCCGAATTCAGCAGCACCTTCGGCACATCCTTCAGGCCCATGTCCTTGTAGATAAAAACAGCGACGATGAAAGCATAGACAGCAGACATTGCCGCCGCTTCGGTCGGCGTGAAGATGCCGGAGTAAATCCCGCCCATCACCACAACGATCAGCAGCAAGCCCCACACCGATGCCCGGAAGGATACCCAGCGCTCGCCCCAGGACGCCTTGGGCTGCCGCGGGTAGTTGAACTTCTTGGCGCGATACCACGTCACGCCACCCAGCGTTGCCGCCAGTGCCAGGCCCGGCACGACACCAGCCATGAACAAAGCGCCAACCGAGGTATTGGTCGCCACCGAGTACATCACCATGACGATGGACGGCGGGATCAGGATACCGAGAGCCCCCGAGGTCGAGATGACACCGGCGCCAAACTTGTTCGGGAAGCCTGCCTTGACCATCGCCGGCAGCAGGATCGAACCGATGGCCACCACCGTCGCCGGACTGGAACCGGACACCGCAGCAAACAGCGCACAGGCCAGCACACCAGCCAAACCAAGACCGCCATACCAGTGACCAACCATGGATGAGGCAAAGTTGATCATCCGCTTCGCCACCCCGCCATGGGTCAGGAAGTTACCAGCGAGGATGAAGAACGGAATCGCCATGATCTCGAACTTCTCGATACCCGTGAACAGCTTGAGCGCCACCGATTCCAGCGGCACCTGGGTCATTGTGAACAGGAAAGTCAGAACGGTCAGACCGAGCGAAATCGAGATCGGCATGCCGGTCAGCATGAGGATGGCCAGCAGGCCGAAAATCACCAGTGCGTTCATTGCTGGTCTCCTTGCTTATCCGCTACGTTACGACGCTCGCCCCCACTGCGTCGCTCATCGGTAGCCGCCTGCGTGTCATGACGGCGCTCTTCGCCAGAACGACGCTCGCCAACGATCGTGTGTTTCATGTCCTTCATGTGCAGGTTATCGTCCATGCCGTAAGGATCGAAATCGACCGGTGGCACCTCATCTTCCAGACCATCAACGTGGCCATGATCGTGATGCGGCAGCTCGCCAGTCTTGAGGAAGGACCAGGTGACCTGCAGAAAGCGGAAGCACATCAGCGAGGAGCCGAGCGGAATCGCGCTATAGACGATCCAGGTCGGCCATTCCAGGTCCGGCGTGGTCGGGCCTTCATAGATATCTTCAGCCTGGATGCCGAAGGTGTTGAAAAATGCGTAATGCGCCCCGTTTTCCCAAACGAAGTGGGCGCCGAGCGAGGCCACGATGCCGGTGAACAATGCGCCAGCCAGCAGGCCGAAGACAATGAACTTGCCGCGCATGTTGTCGTCGAGACGGTTGATCAGGACATCGACGCCGACGTGGATACCGGTACGCACGCCATAGGCAGCGCCAAACTTCGCCATCCAGACGAACATGATGATGCAGAGCTCCTGCGCCCAGCTGAAATTCAGCGTCAGCAGCCAGTCCTGCAGGCCAGGAATGTCGACCCCGGCAAGATATCGGTGCGCCACCGAAGCGAAGATGATCAGCGTGGCCGCCCCCATCAGGAACGTAACCAGCAGCTCTTCGAGGTGATTGAGCGCCTTGTTTAACATGGTGAGTACCCCCATTTGTGAATCAGGGGCTTTCGCCCCCGATTTCCGCTACCCAGAGACTTACAGGCTGTCCGGCTTGAAACCGATGTCCTTGTAAACCGCCTGGATGATTTCCTTGCCAACACGGCCTTCCATCTTCTGATGGACCGGCACCATGGCCTTCTTGAAAGCCAGACGCTCTTCCTTGGTCGGCACGTAAACCGTGGTCTTGCCGCTCTTCTTCACCGCTTCCAGCGAGGAATCGTTCTCGACCTTGGCGATCTGGTTGGCATAACGGGTCGCCTGCTCCATCGCGTCATCCAGTTGCTTGCGGATGTCCGCCGGCAGACCGTCCCAGAACTTACGGTTAACGATCACTGCGTAACCCAGATAGCCGTGGTCGGTGAGGGTCAGATGCTTCTGCACTTCGTGCATCTTCTGGGTATAGAGGTTGGAAATCGGGTTCTCGGTACCATCGACAACGCCCGTCTGCAGTGCCTGATAGACCTCGGAGAAGGCCATGACCTGCGGCAGGCCGCCGACGGCGCGAATCTGCTCTTCCAGCACCTTGGACGACTGGATGCGCAGCTTCTTGCCCTTCAGGTCAGCCGGCGTCTTGATCGGCGAGTTCAGCGAGAACGACTTGAAGCCGTTGTCCCAGTAGGCCAGACCGCGAATGCCCTTGGGCTCAAGCTTGGACAGCAGCTGCTTGCCGACCGCGCCATTGGTGACCTTGCGCAGATCGTCGTAGCTGCTGAAGATGAAAGGCAGGTCGAAAACCTCGAACTCCTTGACGCCCAGCGGACCGAACTTGGCCAGCGACGGCGCGAGCATCTGCACGGCACCCAGCTGCAATGCCTCCATTTCTTCCTTGTCCTTGTACAGGGTCGAGTTGGCATAGACCTCGACCTTGACCTTGCCACCAGTCAGTTCGGCCGCCTTCTTGGCAAACATTTCAGCGGCCTTGCCCTTGGGCGTATCGGCCGCAACGACGTGGCTGAACTTGATCACGATCGGTTGCTGGGCATAGGCGCCCAGCGATGCGGCACAAAAGAACAGGCCGGCGAGCAGCTTCGATATTTTCATGGTTTCTCCTCCAGAGTTGAGATGCGTCGCTTCGGGTTTAAATTGCGACTGAGTGAAAGTATTACGTTACGGATAACCAGCCACCATTGTGGATATCCACATACACAAAAAAACCGCCGGACCAGCCGGCGGTGAAGGAGGAGACAACATATTCCGGATCAGTGATGCGCGACAATCGGCCTCGGCACATACGGAATGACGATTTCCGGTGCATCGTCCAGAACCAGTTCAGGGCGTTCTGCCTCATCCCGGGTTTCATCGTTGAGGACCGCATTCATCTTCTCGACGTCGAGCGCCTTGCACCATTTCGCGACGACCAGCGTGGCAACGCTGTTACCGATGAAATTGGTCAGGGCACGGGCTTCCGACATGAAACGGTCGATACCGAGAATCAGCGCCAGCCCGGCAACCGGCACCGTACCCACCGCCGACAGGGTTGCTGCCAGCACGATGAAGCCTGAACCGGTCACGCCGGCCGCCCCCTTCGAGGTCAGCAGCAAAATGACCAGCAGCGTGATCTGCTGAGACAGGTCCATCGGCGTATTCGTCGCCTGCGCGATGAACACCGCAGCCATGGTCAGGTAGATCGAGGTACCGTCAAGGTTGAAGGAATAACCGGTCGGAACGACCAGCCCGACGACCGATTTCTCGGCACCGGCATTTTCCATCTTCGCCATCAGGCGGGGCAGCGCCGATTCGGACGACGATGTGCCCAGTACCAGGAACAGCTCTTCCTTGATGTAACGGATCAGCTTGAAGATCGAAAAGCCATGAATCGCGGCAATCGAACCGAGCACACCGACAATGAAGACAACACAGGTGAGGTAGAACGCCCCCATCAGGTTGGCCAACTGCGCCAGGCTACCGACACCGTGTTTGCCGATGGTGTAAGCCATCGCCCCAAAAGCGCCGATGGGCGCCACTTTCATGATCACGCCGACGATGCCGAACAGAACGTGCGACAGCTTTTCGATCAAATCGAAGACCGGCTTGCCCCGTTCGCCAAAGGCGTGCATCGCGTAACCGAAGAGAATCGAGAAGAACAGCACCTGCAGCATGTCGCCCTTGGCAAAGGCATCGACCACGCTGGTCGGGATGATGTTGATCAGGAAGTCGGTTGTGGACTGCATCTTGCCCGGCTCGGCGTATTTCGCGATGCCCTTGGTATCGAGCGTGCTGGGATCCACATTCATGCCGCTACCCGGTGCCCAGACATTGACCACAACCAGGCCAATGATCAACGCAATGGTGCTCACCACCTCGAAATACAGCACCGCATACCCGCCGGTCTTGCCGACCTTCTTCATATCCTCCATGCCGGCGATGCCGACGACGATGGTACAAAAAATGATTGGCGCGATGATCATCTTGATCAGCTTGATGAATGCGTCGCCGAGGGGCTTCATCGCCGCCCCGGTATCGGGATAGAAATGACCCAGCGCGACGCCAATGGCAATCGCGATCAACACCTGCACATACAGGCTTCCAAAAATGCTTTTTTTCACGAACCCAGCCCCCGAATTGGAAAGTGGCGCGGAGTATGGAGACATCCTGAATTGCCGCCCATTGTGGTCTTCCGAATTGTGGATACCCACGATAGGCGGGGGCTGCAGGCAATGGTATAACCATGCGCACGATGAACACCCAACCCGTTCCAGCCCCCGGCAGTTCGCGCCGTCTGCGCTTCCTGCTCGTCTTGCCGAAATTCGGCATCGTGCTGCTGGTCATCGCACTGCTGTCGCTGCTCTGGCTGCTGCAGCGCAACGAAGCGGAGGAAGAACGGACGACCTTGATCAAGGATGTCCTCTGGCTGGAGCAGAACCTGCGCTTCCACCTGAACGGCGTTGAGGACCAGCTACAGCAACTGGCCGTCGATCTGGTCCAGCGCCCGGAAGCGGCGCAAACCTTCCGCATCCGTGCCGCGCATATGCTGCGGACGATGCCCGAGGTCTCGCAGATTCTCTGGCTGGGTCCCAATCATCGCGTCATCAACGCGCTGCCAACCTCGACGCTACCTGACCAGGAAATTGAAGCCTTTGGCCTGGCCTATACGCAGCGAGCCTTCGAACTGGCCAGCCAGCTGGGCAAACCAACGTACAGCGAACCATTTTTTTCTGACGGCAAACAGGCTTTTGTTGAATTGCTGTTCCCGATTTTCGATGGCCACCGCCTGACCGGCATGCTGGCGGCCGTTTTCCCGCTCGACACCCTGCTCAACAGCCAGGTGCCCTGGTGGTTCACCCAGAAATACAAGGTCGTCATTGTCGACGACAATGACATTCAGTACGCCGCAAAAACCAGCGTCGAAGGCAACACGGCGCAGAGCTACGAGATCCCTTTCGATCCGCCGGGACGCAGCCTGAAGCTGCGAGTCACCAGCTACCAGAACAGCGAAAACTTCCTGCCCCGCATCCTGTCTGCAGCCATCATCCTGCTCGCCGCGGGCGTTTTCTGGAGCCTGTGGCTGGTCCGCGACCTGATGCGCAAGCGAACCCGTGCCGAGGAAGCGCTGCGCGGCGAGCACGCCTTCCGCACGGCAATGGAGGACTCGCTGACCGTCGGAATGCGCGCCCGCGACCTCCAGGGACGGGTCGTCTACGTCAATCCGGCCTTTTGTCGGATGACCGGCTTCAGCAGTGACGAACTGGTTGGGACCACCCCGCCGATGCCCTACTGGGTGCCGGAGCAGATCGACGAAACCTTTGCCATGCACCAGGCCGTGCTGGCTGGGATGGCGCCGCCCGACGGCTTCGAGATGACCTTCCGGCGCAAGGATGGCGAACATTTCCAGGCACTGGTGTACGAAGCCAAGCTGATCGATGGCAACGGCAAGCATACCGGTTGGATGGCCTCGGTTCTCGACATTACCGAACGCAAGCGTGCCGAGGAACTGGCCCGCCAACAGCAAGCCCAGCTGCAATTCACGTCGCGTTTGGTGACGATGGGGGAAATGGCGTCGACACTGGCCCACGAACTGAACCAGCCGCTTGCAGCGATTGCCAGCTACAACACCGGCTGCCTCAACCTGATCGAACAAGCGGAATGCACGACCGCCGACATCAAGCCGGCCCTGGAGAAAATCGGCACCCAGGCGCAGCGTGCCGGCAAGATCATCCGTCGCGTCCATGACTTTGTTCGCAAGAGCGAGCCTAAGCGCGCCCCCTGCGACCTGCGCGAAGTGGTTGAGGACTGCCTGGGCTTCGTCGAGGCCGATGCACGCAAGCACCGGATCCGTATCGAAGCCGACTTGCCCGAACTACCGGCGATTCCGGCGGACCGTCTGATGCTGGAGCAGGTACTGCTCAACCTGATGCGTAACGGGATGGAAGCCATGGCCGACAACGCCGAGGCCGACCGGTTGCTGCGGGTAGCAGTCGAGCTGAATGGCGACACCCTGTTGGTCAGCGTCGCTGATCAGGGCTGCGGCATTGCGCCGGAACACCGCGAAAAGCTGTTCACCGCCTTTTTCACCACCAAGCCGGATGGCATGGGGATCGGCCTCTCGATCTGCCGTTCGATCATCGAGTTTCACCGCGGCCGGCTGTGGGCCGATGACAACACCGCTTCGACCGCCGGACGCGGTACGATATTCATCTTTACCCTCCCACTGCAAAGTCCATGAACCAAGCCCTCGCCCATCTGGTTGACGACGACGACGCAATCCGCGATGCCCTGGCATGGCTACTGAAAACCCGCGGCATCGCCAGCGCCGGCTACGCCTCCGCCGAGGCATTTCTCGACCGCTGGAGCGCAGACATGGCCGGTTGCGTGGTGCTTGACATGCGCATGGGCGGCATGACCGGCCTCGACTGCTTCGATCGCCTGTGTGAACTGCAATCGACACTGCCGGTCATTTTCTTGACCGGCCATGGCGATGTGCCGATGGCCGTTGGCGCGCTCAAGAAAGGCGCCTTTGACTTCTTCGAGAAGCCGGTCAACGACAACGAACTTGCAGAACGTATCGAACAGGCACTCGCCCAGCACGCAGCGCGGCGTGAGGCAACCGCTGCGGTCGACTCGGTAAAGTCGCGAATTTCGAGACTCACCACTCGCGAGCGCCAGATCATGGACCTCGTCCTCGCCGGCAAGTACAACAAAGTCATTGCCGACGAACTCAACATCAGCATGCGCACCGTCGAGGTGCATCGCGCCAACCTTTTTGACAAGATGCAGGTGAAGACCGCCGTCGAACTCGCCAATCTGCTGAAAGCAGGCGGCTGAAGCCTTCCCTACCGGCATTTTTTTGGTTAGCATTCAAAAAAAACGACATGCGCCGCCACTTCGGCGCCCTGACTTTTTCCCTTATTCCATCCCTTGAGGAAACCATGAGCGAGCATATCCATTACGTCACCGACGACTCTTTCGAAGCCGAAGTGCTGCAATCGCAGCAACCGGTGCTCGTCGATTACTGGGCGGAGTGGTGCGGTCCGTGCAAGATGATTGCCCCGATCCTCGACGAAATCGCTGCCGAATACGCCGGCAAGCTGAAGGTCGCCAAGGTCAATATCGACGACAATCAGGCAACCCCCGCAAAATTTGGCATTCGTGGCATCCCGACGCTGATGATCTTCAAGAACGGCAATGTCGAAGCCACCAAGGTTGGCGCCCTGTCGAAGTCGCAACTCGCGGCCTTCATTGACAGCAACCTGTAATCACCGTAGTCTCTTGGCCTGAAGGTGCGTTCAGCACCCTCAGGCCGACGCCGGCGCCCTGCCCGCGTCATCATTCCCTCCCCTGCTCTCTAGCGCCTGCGCCCCGACCCCGGGTTTGAACCCGTTCCCGTCTTCGGCGCCCCCCACCCAATTTCCGATGCAACTTTCAGAACTCAAGACACTACACGTCAGCAAGCTGCTCGACATGGCGACCGAACTCGTCATCGAGAACGCCAACCGCATGCGCAAGCAGGAGCTGATCTACGCCATCCTCAAGGCCAAGGCCAAGAATGGCGACACCATCTACGG
>ERZ1645187.5118-NODE-5118-length-10333-cov-6.940455_pt1 | contig 10333 bp, 8 predicted proteins | sample MGYA00575352_ERZ1645187 | MGnify/ENA primary metagenome ERZ1645187 (study PRJEB40837, sample SAMN11349314) | freshwater sediment metagenome | isolation source: river sediment | host: Sediment | place: India: Wazaribad , New Delhi | collected 2017-02-21 ...
AGGTGATCGAGGCCAAGGGCATTTCCAAGGCCTATGGCGACAAGCTGCTGTTCGAGGATCTGTCCTTTATCCTGCCGCCGGGCGGCATCGTCGGCGTGATCGGGCCGAACGGCGCGGGCAAGTCCACGCTGTTCAAGCTCATCACCGGCCAGGAACAGCCCGATACCGGCACGATCGAGATCGGCAGCACAGTGCGCCTGGGCTATGTCGACCAGAGCCGCGACGCGCTGAACCCGGCCAACAACGTCTGGGAGGAAATCTCCGGCGGGCATGACTACATGAAGGTCAACGGCCACGACACCAGCACGCGGGCCTATGTCGGCGCGTTCAACTTCAAGGGCCAGGACCAGCAGAAGAACGTCGGCAAGCTGTCGGGCGGTGAACGCAACCGCGTCCACATGGCCAAGATGCTGAAGGAGGGCGGCAACGTCCTGCTGCTTGACGAACCGACCAACGACCTTGACGTCGAAACGCTGGGCGCGCTGGAAGACGCGATCGAGAACTTCGCGGGCTGCGCCGTGGTCATCTCGCACGACCGCTTCTTCCTTGACCGTCTGGCCACGCACATCCTGGCATTCGAAGGCAACAGCCACGTCGAATGGTTCGAAGGCAACTTCGCGATGTACGAAGAAGACAAGCGCCGCCGCCTAGGCGATGCGGCAGATCGCCCGACCCGCCTGGCCTATAAGAAACTGACGCGCTGACCGGTCAGGGGACCACCCAGGTCCCCTGCCACGGCTGCCCCGCATCGCCGCGCGAGAATTTCGCGCGGCGATGTCCGTTATGGGCCAGGTATAGCCAGTCAAGCTCGGTCAGCGTGATCAGCAGCACGGCGAAATTATCCCGCGCGGCGAGCAACTGCTCCTCGGTCGGGCAAACGCCTTCCAGTTCGGGCGGCAGCCCTGACAACGGCCCGTCCGCCGCGCTCCCCGGACCGGCGCTGGTCAGATAGCATCGCCGCGCAAAGGGCGTAGCCGCGACCCAGGCCGCGTCCGCAACCGACCCCTCCCGCTCGATCCGGCCCAGCCCGCGCGCGCGGATCTGCACTTTGGCGGCCGGATCATAAGCCAGCAGCGCCATTTCCGGGCGCTCTGCGATCAGCGCCGCCTTGGGGCTGCGGGCATCGGTATGCAGCCGCAGCGCGGCAAGATCGGGATCGCACGCGCGCAGCACCATCACCCGCAGATCGCCATCCGCCGTGCCGATGACCGGCGTGTGCATCGGCGACTTGCGATCGCGCGCTGCTGCACCCAGCCGGGCCGAAACATCCAGCAGCACGTCGTGCAGGCCCAAGGAATTTTCATTCAGCATATTGGATACAAACCTGAACAGAAAGCTTACCAAATCATTCACCGTGGCGACAGCGCGAATCGGGTAGCGATGGCCCATGGTCGCCGCCGATGGTGCGGCGCGATGGGATGGAGATACGGCCATGGCCGTCAAGACTCTTGGTAAGTTCGGCCGCATTTCGACCTTGGCCATGGCATTTGCCGCATTGACCCTGCCGGGCCTCGCGGCAGCGCAGGACGACGGCCGCGGCGGCCCCGGCTGGCGGCGCGGCGATGCCGAGGCACGCGGTAACATCGGCGGCAGCTATCAGCCGCCGCAGCGCTCCGCGCCGGCGGAACGCCGCAGTGGCGGTGGCGAAGGCTGGGCGCGCCCGACGACGCGAAGCGCCCCCGTGGCCACCCCGGCCCCGGCCCCGGTCAGTGCGCCAACCGCCACCATGGGCGACCGCCGGAGTGGCGAAACGGCGCGCAGTTGGCGCGGGCGCGGTGACAGCGGCGCTACCTGGAATGGCGGCGCACGCGGCGACTGGCGCGGCAACGGAGCGGCCACGGCCAGTGCGCCCATCCCGGCACCCGTCCCTGCGCCCGCGCCAGCTGCGCGGTCGGCACCTGGCGGCAATTGGAGCCGGACCGCCACGGCCACCAGCGGCACGTACGGCAATGACGACCGGCGCGAACGCCGCACCGAACGCAGCGGACGCGACGACCGCCGCGACGGCTGGCGCAGCACCGAGCGCCGCACCGGGGCAGACGTCTGGCGCAATGACACGCGCCGCGATGACCGGCGCGACAACTGGCGCGACGACGATCGCCGCCGCGACGACAATCGCTATCGCAGCAACAGCTGGAACCGGGATCGTTATGCCGATGGTCGCGACTACCGCCGCTGGGACAACCGTTGGCGCGACAACAGCCGCTATAACTGGTCCTCCTATCGCCGGACACATCCGTCGATCTATCGGCTGGGGTCGTACTATTCGCCGTATCGGAACTATTCCTATCGGCGGCTGAGCATCGGCTTCTTCCTCGACAGCCTGTTCTTCAGCAGCCGTTACTGGATCAACGATCCCTGGCAGTATCGCCTGCCCGACGTTTACGGCCCGTACCGCTGGGTCCGGTACTATGACGATGCCTTGCTGGTGAACATCTATTCCGGCGAAGTGGTGGACGTGATCCACGACTTCTTCTGGTAAGATCCGCAACGATCAGGGTCCGGATCCCTTGCGGAACGGGCCCTGATCTGCATCACTTCATCCAGGGCGCCATGCGCCGCATCGTGCCGTCCTTGTCGATCAGATGATGCTTCAGCGCCGCCGCCACGTGCAACACGAACAGCAGCAGCATCGACGCGGCAAACACTTCATGCAGTTCATGGAACAGGCCAGTCGTCGCCTTGTCGCTGCTCACGGGCAGGGCCGGAATATCGAACAATCCCAGAAAGCTGACCGGCTTGCCCTGGCTGAACGCGGAATGCAGCCCCCAGCCGGCCATCGGCACTGCCAGCATCAGGAAGTAGAACAAGGCATGGGTCACCTTGGCCAGCGCGGCTTCCCACGCCTTCAGCGTTTCCTCCAGGGGTGGAGGGGTGTGCGTCAACCGCCAGACAAGGCGCAGCACCGTCAGCCCCAGGATGAGCATCCCGAACGCCTTGTGATAGCCCATCAGTTCCATCTTTTCGGGGCGAGGCATGTCTTCCGACACCCAGGCGCCGATGAAGTTGCCCATGATCAGCAGGGCGATGATCCAGTGAAGGGCGATGGCCCCGCGCGAATAGCGGGCCTGTGCGTCAGTGGTGCTCATGCCACCGAAGCTGCCGCATTCCGCTACGGCACGCAAGGTTGTTGTCAGCCCCTCCCCCGCATCGGTCCAGCTTTCGCTTGCCCTGCGCGGCAAGGCGGATAGTGCTTTCGCCATGAGCCTGTTTCAATACCCCCCCTGCCCCAACCCCGACAAGGTCGCGCTGCTGCGCGTGGGGGCACACGTGCGGCGGAGACTGGCTGCTGATCCCCTGGCGGAGAAGGTTCCGGTCGAAACCGCCGAAATCTGGGCGATTCCGGATTTCGTCAGTCCGGCCGAGTGTGATGAACTGATGGCCATGGTGGACCGCACCGCGCGGCCGTCCGACACGCTGGACCATGGCTACGAAGGAGTCTGGCGCACCAGCTATTCCGGTGATGTCGATCGCAACGACAGCTTCGTGAAAATGATCGAACGGCGGATCGACGATCTGCTGGGCATCCCCCACGAAAACGGGGAAACAATGCAGGGCCAGCGCTATGCACCAGGCCAGGAATTCAAGCCGCACATGGACTGGTTCTGGACCAAGGCGCCGTACTGGAAGGTCGAAGCAAAGCGCGGCGGGCAGCGCTGCATCACCGCGATGATCTACCTCAACGACGTCGAGGAAGGCGGGCAGACCGAATTTCCCAATATCGGCGTGTCGATCCCGCCCCAGCGCGGCGCGCTGATCGTGTGGAACAACGCCGCGCCCGACGGTTCGCTCAACCAGGATACGATCCATGCCGGAACGCCGGTGGTGCGCGGGGTAAAGTACATCATCACCAAGTGGTATCGCGTCCGCCAATGGGGCTGATCCGCACCGCCTTGCGCGCGGTCCTGCTGCCAGCGCTGCTGGCGTTGCACCCGCAGGCCGCCGTCGCGCGCGTGCCCACGCAGACGTCCGCGCAGGCCGGTGCAGAGGATGGCCGCCTGCTGGCGGTGATGCGCGATGACAGCCGCCGGGCCATGGCGGTCGATCCATTGGGAGCGCTGTTCCATGGCGGGGCGGTCAGCGGAGATGAGCTGGCGCAGATCTTCACCGATGCCCAGCTGCGCGCGGCCCGCAAATCGGGTGCCGTCACGCTGGAGGCGCTCGCACGGATCGACCGGGCCGCGCTCAGCCCGGAACGGCGGATATCCTATGACGCATTTCTGGCTGCCAAGCGCGAGGAGCAGGACTGGCTTCGGCCTGACCTGATCGCGCTGACAGCGGTACGCCCGCTGGAACACTTTGGCGGGTTGCACATGGAATTCCCGGCGCTGCTGGCCCGCGACGGGGCGATCCCGTTTGAAAGCGAAGCGGACTATCGCCGCAACCTTGGCGTCAACCGCGCCTTCGCGACCGTGCTGGACAACGCGGTGCTGCGGTTCCGGCAGGGGCTGGACAGCGGCGTGGTCGATACCCGGCTGACCGTGCGCAACATGATCGCGCAGATCGACACGCTGCTGGCCCATCCGCCAGAGCAATCGCCGTTCTATGCGCCGGTCACCAGCTTTCCCGATACCGTCCCGGCCAGCCGCCGTGCACCCTTGCGCAGCGCTTATGCGGCAACGATCCGGGACGACCTGTACCCCGCCTATCGCCGGCTGCGCGATTTCCTGAACGACGAATACCTGCCCGCCGCCCGCGACAGCGTGGGGCTAAGCGGCATGAAGGGCGGTAACGCGCTCTATCGCAAGCTGATCGAGCGCGAGACAACGCTGAAGCTGGAGCCGGAGAAAGTCCACGCGCTGGGCCTGACTGAAGTCGCCCGCATTCAGCGCGAAATGGACGCCGTGCGGGAAAGGCTGGGCTATACGGGCGATCTCAAGGCCTTTTTCGAGCACATCCGCACGGACCCGCGCTTTCACCCGACCAGCGAGGACGAACTGGCGCGCGGCTATGCCGACGTCGCGCGCAAGGTTGAGGCGCTCGCCCCGCGTTATTTCCACCGCCTGCCGCGCACCCCGCTGGTGATCCAGCCCTACCCCGCCTACCGCGCGCAGTATGAGGCGGGCGGCAGCTATACCCAGGGCAGCGCGGACGGGCGGCGGCCGGGGATCTTCTGGTACAATACCCATGACCTGCCCAGCCGGTTCCTGAGCGGGGTGACCACGCTGTACCTGCACGAGGGTGCACCGGGGCACCATTTCCAGATCAGCCGCGCCCAAGAGGATACCTCGCTGCCCGACATTCAGCGCTTCGGCGGCAACGATGCCTATGTCGAAGGCTGGGCGCTCTATGCCGAAACGCTGGGCTTCGCGATGGGGCTATACGACGATCCGCTGCAGCACTGGGGCACGCTCGACGATGAAATGCTGCGCGCAATGCGGCTGGTGGTCGATACCGGCATCCACGCCAAGGGGTGGAGCCGCGATCAGGCGATCGAATATATGCTGGCCAATTCGGGCATGGGCCGCACCGATGCGACGGCCGAAGTGGAACGCTATATCGCCTGGCCTGCGCAGGCGCTGTCCTACAAAATCGGCGCGCTGACGATCCAGAACTTGCGCAGCGAAGCCGAAACCGCACTGGGTGCGCGCTTCGACATCCGCGATTTCCACGAACAGGTGCTGGGCAGCGGCGCCCTGCCCCTGCCAATTCTGGAAGCAAAAGTGCGCGGCTGGATTACCCGCCAGCGTTAGCTGTATTCAGTCCACACGAGTGACTGCGCCGCGCTGTCCACTTCGCTCACGCCGCGAATGCCCAGCGCTTCGCGCGCTTCCGGGATCGGCAGGTGGAACACGTCCTCGTACTTCGCCATGAAATAGGGGCCGGACTGTTCCCCCACATCCATGCCTGCGCGCATCGCTTCCATGACTTTTGGGAACGACTGTTGATAATGCAGCCCGGTCCGCGTCACCAGCCGCAGCGCGCCGAGCAGTTGTCCGACGTTGATCAGCTGGACGAGTTCCGGATCGAGGAAGCGCGGCACGTTGCTCAGCCGCCCCCAATAGGGGACCAGTTCCCCGATAATGTCGAACCCGCCGCCGCAGACGATGTGTTCCAGATCGTGCGTCTGGCCGCTGCGCAGCGAATAATACTGGAACTGGCTCTTGGGTTCAAACCGGGGGACGATGTCGATCTCAAACCCGTTGTCCTTCAGGTAGCGTCCGAAGGTGTGGCCCAGCGATCCCTGCGGATAATCGAGCAACTGGGCAATCGTGAAGTCGGAGGAAAACCCTGCGTTGAACCACGCATCCAGCTCTGGCCAGCGCTTGCGCTCCTGGGTGAACAGCTCCTCGATCCGGTCGAGCGGCAGGACTTCGAACAGGATCGGGTAGAGCGCGTGGGTATCGGCGGAGGTCGGCCGGTCCTTGCCGCTCTTGCGCAGGAACTGGGTCGCCACCCAGTCACGCAGGCGCGGATCGTTGAGATAGGGGGAGGAACTGACCAGCACCGAGCTGGCCGTCTCCACGTTGCGGATTCCCCGCGCCAGATAGGGCGTATCTGCATCGGCCATCGTCATTCTCCCACTTGCGCGGCCAGTGCGGCGGGGACCGGCACCGGCATTTCCAGCAGCAATTGCGCCATCGATTTCGCCGCCGCATCCAGCCGCGGCGATACGTTGATCCCCCCGCCCTGCGCATCGTGGACCACGAAGTTCAGCGCATGGACACCCGGAACGTCGAAGCGATCCACGCGGCCCTTGGCGGGATCATCGAACAAGTGGCGATACCAGTCCGCCACCACCTGCTCGCTCAATGCCGCGCTTAGATAAGGCAGGTATTCCGGCGTCCGCGCGATCACCGCCACGTTGAACAAGCGGCCCTTGTCGCCGCTACGCGCCCAGGCCAGCCGGATCAGCGGAACCGCTACCGTGCCGGATTCGGCCGCATCGACAGGAGAGGGCGCGCGAACAATCGCGGCAGGATCGAACTCACCCTGCGGCGGCGCGGTGAACGGCACGTCTGCCCCATCCAGCCGCACCACGGCCTGCGCCCGGTCGCGCCCGATCAGGCAGAACGCCATATCGGTCAGCGGGAAGGCCCGCGGGGCGGCAATGATCGGCGCGATCGAAGTGCCTTGCGCCATGTTCAGGATCGCGGTGGTCTGTTCCCGCCCGAACTGCATCGCCGCGCCCATGTCAGGGTGATCGACCACGATCTTGAGCAAGACCTCACGCGGCGCGAGGTGCTGACGACGCGGGCCATAGGCGGTTTCGGTGCCGATCACTTCGACATGGGTCAGCGTGTAATCGGGCAAGCCGCGCTCCCGCAGCAACCGCGAACACCGCCGCAGCAGCGCCTCGGCCTGCCGCTCCGCCTTGGCAACGGCGTCGATACCCGTCACCGGGATCAGCGCGACCGAGCGCCAGCCCGCGTCAAACGTCGCGCAGGCTTTCAGGCTGTCAGTCGCCGGATAGCCTTTAGCGCCCGACACCCGCACGCGGTTCGGCCCGACTTGTTCAAGACTGATCCCGCTGAAATCAACGACGACGTCCGGCACGATATAGGCCTGCGGATCGCTGACTTCGTAAAGCAATTGCTCTGCCACGGTGCCGACCGAAACCAGCCCGCCGGTGCCGTCCGGAACGGTAATAACGACTGTCCCGTCGGCATGGCACTCGCCCACCGGAAAACCGATTTCCGCCCAGTCCGGCACATCCTGCCAGTCCGTGAACGTTCCGCCCGACACTTGCGCACCGCATTCCAGCAAATGGCCCGCCACGGTGCCGCCCGCCAGCAAGTCCAGATCGTCTGCACCCCAGCCGAATTCATGAATCAGCGGCCCCAGGATCAGCGCACTGTCCGCGACCCGCCCGGTAATCACCACGTCCGCCCCGGCAGCGAGCGCCGCCGCAATCGGGAACGCGCCCAGATAGGCGTGGAAGCTGCCGGGCCGCTCCGGCAATTCAGCCCCGTTGAACATGTCGCGCACGCCCTCGGCGCGCAGCGTTGCAGTCAATGGCAGAATGTCATCGCCCGATACCGTGGCAACTTTCAGCGCCAGCCCCTGCTCTGCCCCGCGCGTGCGGATCAAAGCGGCCAGCCCTTCCGGGTTCAGCCCGCCCGCATTGGCCACCACCTTGATCCCGCGCGCTTTCAGCTCCGCCAGATAGGGGCCGATATGCAGATCGACGAAATCGGGCAGGAAACCGGACGCCGGATCCATCTGCTTCAGGCGGGCAAAGATGCCCATCGCCCCTTCGCCGAGGTAATCGAACGCCAGATAGTTAAGGTCGTGCACGCGCAGCAACTGTGGCACCGCAATCACGCTGTCGTTCAGCGCGCCGCTGGCTCCGCCAATCCGCACCACTTTTTCGGATGCCATATGCTGTCCTCTCACCCGGCCCTTGTCCCGCACACGGTTGTTCCGTGGCGGCGGGCCGAGTGCAGAGGGTAACGCTCAACCTGCGCTCAGGCGAGAGCCTCGGCAATTAGTTGGCGCGTATTGTTCAGGCCATAGAGCGCGATGAAGCTGCCCATGCGCGGTCCCTGACTGGAACCGAGCAGGGTTTCGTACAGGCACTTGAACCAGTCGCGCAGCTGCTCGAACCCGTAATGCGGATCCTTGCCGATTTCATAGACGATGTTCTGCAGCTCTTCCGCCGTGACATCGTCCGACGTCGCGGCCAGTTCCTCGTCCAGAGCGGCCAGCGCCAACGCCTCGTTCGGCTCCGGCTTGCGGCGCTTCAGCGTGGGGGCGATGAAATCGCGGTTGTAGGCCAGCGCGCAGCCGACCAGCGTATCGAGCGCGGGATGCGCTGCCGGATCGGCGTTCTCGACATAGTTGCCAAGGTACGACCAGACCTGCGCATGGGTCGCGTGCGGCCCCAGCACGCCAACCAGATTGAGCAACAGGCCATAGGTCACCGGCAGCTTCTCGCCCGCACCGCTGCGTTCACCATTGGCGCGCAGCAGGTGCCACACCGGGTTGCCCAGTTGCTGCTCGATCGGCTGGCTCGCCAGCTTTTCGCGGAACTGCCAGTATTCATCGACCGCGCGGGGGACGACACCGACGTGCAGCTGCTTCGCGCTCTTGGGTTCGCGGAACAGGTAGAAGCCCAGGCTTTCTTCGCTGCCATAGGTCAGCCACTGTTCGATGGTCAGCCCGTTGCCCTTGGACTTGGAAATCTTCTCGCCGTTCTCATCCAGGAACAGCTCGTAGATCAGGCCTTCGGGACGGCGCCCGCCCAGCACTTGCGCGATCTTGCCGCTTTGCGTGACGCTGTCGGTCAGGTCCTTGCCGCACATTTCATAGTCAACGCCCAGCGCGACCCAGCGCATCGCCCAGTCGACCTTCCATTGCAGCTTCGACCGGCCGCCCAGAATGGATTGCTCAACCACGGTGCCGTCACTGTCGGTAAAGCGCACGATCCCGGCGTCGGCATCGACCACTTCGACCGGCACTTGCAACACCACGCCCGTGGTCGGGCTGACCGGCAGGACCGGGGAATAGGTCTTGCGGCGTTCTTCGCGCAAAGTCGGCAGCATGACGCCCATGATCGCGTCGAAATGGCGCAAAACGTTCCGCAGCGCATCGTCGAACGCGCCGGAATTGTAGCGGTCAGAGGCCGAGACAAATTCATAGTCGAACCCGAACCGGTCCAGGAATTCGCGCAGCATCGCGTTGTTGTGGTGGGCAAAGCTTTCGTGCGTGCCGAACGGGTCGGGAATGCGGGTCAGCGGCTTGCCCAGGTTGGCTTCCAGCACCGCCTTGTTCTCGATATTGTCGGGCACCTTGCGCAGCCCGTCCATGTCGTCGGAAAATGCCACCAGCCGGGTCGGCTTGCCGCCGCTCAGCACTTCATAGGCGCGGCGCACCAGCGTGGTGCGCAGCACTTCCTGAAACGTGCCAATGTGCGGCAGGCCCGACGGGCCATAGCCGGTTTCGAACAGCATCGGCGTGCCATCCGGTTTACCGTCCGGATACCGCTTCAGCAACTTGCGGGCTTCCTCGAACGGCCAGGCCTTCGAAACCTGTGCGATGGTGTGCATGTCGGTATCAGTCATGCCCCGGCCTTTTGCGGAGATGCGCCATTTTCGCAAGCAAAAGCACGAATGCCGCCCTGCCCACAGGCAGGACGGCAATCGGCACCCAAGGAGAAGGTGAGCGGTTTAGCGCAGCAGCGACAGGACGTTCTGCTGGCTCTGGTTGGCCTGGCTGAGCATCGCGGTCGACGCCTGGCTGAGGATCTGGGCCTTGGCCATCGCGGTGGTTTCCGCCGCATAGTCCGCATCCTCGATCCGTGAACGCGCGTCCGACAGGTTGGTGACATTACCGGTCAGGTTGTTGATCGCCGATTCCAGGCGGTTCTGCCCGGCACCCAGCCCGGCGCGGG
>ERZ1645187.5119-NODE-5119-length-10333-cov-3.679315_pt1 | contig 10333 bp, 9 predicted proteins | sample MGYA00575352_ERZ1645187 | MGnify/ENA primary metagenome ERZ1645187 (study PRJEB40837, sample SAMN11349314) | freshwater sediment metagenome | isolation source: river sediment | host: Sediment | place: India: Wazaribad , New Delhi | collected 2017-02-21 ...
GCTTTCGCTCTGGCCATGTTAACCGGGCTCATGACGTTGGGTGCGATAGTGGGAATCGGGGCGCTCGTGACGGTCATCGTTGATTCGGCCACTAATACCCGGAACTGGAGACGTGTATGAGTGTTTCGCCCTATGGCCTGTCTGTTCGGGGACTGAGCCTTTCTCTGGGAGACTTTTCCATGCGCAATGTTAGTTTTCATGTTGCCCCGGGGGAGATCCTTGTTATCGTAGGCCCTTCCGGTTCTGGAAAGTCCACACTTCTCCAGGCCATATCGGGATTGATCCGAAGCAGCGGTAGCGTCTATATCGATGCGCGTGATGTGTCCCGTATCCCGCCAGAGCATCGTGAGACGGGCATGGTGTTCCAATATCCGGTGTTATTCCCTAGGCTGTCGGTTCGTGAGAACATCGGATACGGTTTGGATGATACTCGGCTGAAGGATTCCAAAAGGGATGATCTCATCGATATTGCTATGGCTAACATGAACATTTCTGGACTTGCTGACGCCCGTCCGGCCACTCTTTCGGGCGGACAGTCCCAGCGGGTGGCGCTAGCACAGAGCCTTGTTCGTAGGCCGAGGGTTCTCCTGCTCGACGAACCCCTTTCTCATGTTGAAGTTGCATTGCGTAGGGAGATTCGCAGGGACGTCAGGGAACAAGTGGGGCGTGGACGCCTTGCCGCCGTGTACGTGACCCACGATTTGGAAGACGCATTTCTCATAGCAGATCGCGTAGCGGTGATGCGGCACGGAAGAATCGTCCAAGTAGATACACCGATGAGTGTGTACCGCCGTCCCGGGTCCCGTTTCATTGCGGAGCTTCTCGGGCAAGAAAACATTCTTGCCGCCATGGTGGTGGCGCGGCCAGATGATAGGCATGCCAAAGTCCGACTCGGGCGGGGAGAATATACCATCCCGTGCGTTCCGAGCCTTCGGCTAGGACCTGCCGTGGTGGTTTTGCCGCCGGAATCGCTCATTTTGCACGCTGCCCCAGAGCAATCTGAGATCATCGGAAGTATGGGTCAGGTAATCGGCTCGGCTTTTGCGGGTAGCAGGACACAGACGGAGATCGAAATGGAGATTGGGACTCTGGTTGCCCACGAATGGGATCAGGACGCGCCTCGCCGTGTAGGCGATCGAGTACAGGTGGATCTGCGAACCGAACGCGGATGGGTAATGGAAAACTAGCGCTTGAACTCCGGAATGTCGAGGAGTTCGAGTCCGTGCTCCAAGACCTCGCCGTAGGCGGTATCGGCCGTCATGGACCGTAGCTCCTCGATCAGCATGGTCTCCATGGTGCGTACGGGAAGATTGACGTGCTGGTTCTGGCGTCCGGGCCGGATCATATCGGCAATCTCGCTGCCCAATGGGCGAACTAGCTGGAGATCTCCAGATTCGCGTTGGAGGCACACCTCCGTCATGACAGCGCCTCGGTTCGGCTCGATATCCACCGATACCCCAAGCCGGAGGGCGAGCCAACCAGCCAGTAGATAGGTTGAGGGGTGCTCCGGTGCGCCGTGAACGGTCACGGCAAGCACAGGCTCCTCGGGCGGTTCATCGAGCATCGCAGCAAGGTGGTTGCGCCACAACGTCATGCCGGCCCATGCCAAATCGGTATCGCCCGGGGTGTACGTATCGCGCATGGTGCACAGGTGGTGTACCGGGTCACCGAGGAAGCGCGAGGTGGTGATCCGGCGTTGAGCGATGGAGCCAACCGCCGTATCCGCCGTGTGGGCAGGGACCTCCTGCACCCACCAAGCCACGATCGGCGTGTCGGGAAGGATCAGTGGGGACAGGACGGTCTCCAGATCAGAACCTGCCCCTCCGTAGCATCGCAGAATCGCGATCTCCGATAGCCCTGCCTCCGCACCCACCCGGATTTCGGCGTCGAGCCGTGATTCGGACGATTCAATGGGCTGTATCGCAACGATGCGGCATGGGTGAGCACGCGATGCGCCGGCCGCGGCCTGCATGCCGTCTCGGACTCCAGCACCATCCTTGGCGATGATGACGAGGGTAAGGACCCGGCCGAGCGCCACAGATCCAACGGTATCGCGTAGTTCCTCCAGCCGCAGCCCTACAGCGGCCGAGGACGTGTTGTTCATATGGATAATCATGATGTTCCTTCGATCAGGGCCGGCGCCAGATGTTGCCATCGCGAGCCAACATCTTGTCAGCACACTGCGGGCCCCACGTTCCCGGGCGATACGTCTCGAGTGTTTCGGGATGTGCTTCCCAATACTCTTCTGCTTGATCGAGTAACCGCCATGATGTCTCGATCTCCTTTTGCTGTGGGAAGAGGGGCGGATCGCCCAGAAGTACGTCCAGAATGAGCCGTTCGTAGGCCTCCGGAGCGTACTCGGTGAACGCATGCCCGTAGGCAAAGTCCATCGTCACGTCCCGCAACCGCATCGACGATCCTGGAACCTTAGAGCCAACCTTGAACGTGATTCCTTCTTGGGGTTGTACGCGTATCACCAGCGTGTTGTGACTCATGCCAGCGGTGGATTCGAACGGAAGGAATGGCGGGTACTTGAACACAACGGCGATTTCGGAGACTCGGCGGCCGAGTCTCTTGCCAGCCCGCAGGTAGAAGGGAACACCTTCCCAGCGGCGTGTGTGGATGCCAAGACGCAGCGCAGCGTAGGTATCGGTGATGGAATCCTCTGGAATGCCGTCCTCCTCAAGATATCCTCTCACCCATTGACCGCCTTGCCATCCTGCTCCGTACTGGGCGCGAACCGCCGATTCGGATACCGGGCCGTAGAAGGATGTGGCGTCGAGAATCTTTTCCTTCTCCACGCGCAGGGCCTCAGCGCTAAAACTGTTGGGTTCCTCCATGGCGGTCAGGGCGAGCAGCTGCAGGAGATGATTTTGGATGACATCTCGGGCCGATCCGATGCCGTCATAGTATCCGGCGCGCGAACCAATACCGATATCCTCCGCCATCGTGATCTGCACGTGATCAACATGATTCGCGTTCCACACGGACTCGTAGATCTCATTGGCAAACCGAAGCGCCAGTACGTTTTGAACAGTTTCCTTGCCGAGGTAGTGATCGATTCGGAACACCGAATCGGGATCAAACACTCCTGTCACTACCTTGTCTAGGGCCTGAGCAGATGCAAGATCGTGACCGAACGGCTTCTCGATAACAACGCGACGCCACGAACCTTCGGGACCGGCCTGCAACCCGGCGTCGCCAATTCCCCCAAGAACGGTAGGGAAGAGTTCGGGAGGAATGGAGAGATAGAAGGCATAGTTGCTTCCCGTACCACGGGTATCGTCAACGTCCTTCATACGCTCACCGAGAAGGCGATAGGTATCATCCGAATCGAACTGTCCCTCCACCATGGAAAAACCGGAGAGAAGTTGGTTCAGCGTGGTGTCAGTGACGGGCATCTTCGCGCCGTCGCGAATCGAGTTCTCAACAACCTCGGTGATGTTCTCGATGTGCCGGCGGGCCACACCAATGATGGAAAAGGAAGGTGGCAGTAGCCCGCGGCTCGCGAGATCGTAGAGGGCGGGAAGAATCTTACGTTGGGCAAGATCACCCGTAATGCCGAACAGAACAATGCCACACGGTCCAGCGATCCGCTGGAGCCTCGTATCATGGGCTTCTCGCAATGGGTTGGGCACGCGCTCTCACCTCTATTTGATGGAAAAATCAACGCGCGTGGGGCGCGCTCGAACAGTATACGCAAACGCCGCACGCCCTTTGAAGAGACGTGCGGCGTTTGACAGCTAACAAACGTTAGACAGCTGCGATGGATTCCTTAGCGGCGGAAACCACGTGATCCACGGTGAAACCAAACTCTTCAAAGAGCTTGCCGCCGGCGGCGGAGGCTCCGAAGTGATCGATTCCCACGCTACGGCCGGCATCGCCAACGTAGCCCGCCCAGCCGAAGGTAGAACCGGCCTCAACGGAGACGCGCGCCTTGACGTCTGGGAGGATGACCGAATCGCGGTAATCCTGATCCTGCTCGGCAAACCACTCGAGGCACGGCAGGGAGACCACTCGGGCCCCAATTCCTTCGCCAGCCAAGGCCTTCTGAGCCTCCACGGCAAGCGAAACCTCGGAGCCGGTTGCCAGAAGTTGGACGTCAACCGACCCGGTGGGGGAATCGGCCAGAACGTAGCCGCCCTTATCCACTCCCTCGGCGGAGGTACCTTCCAGCACGGGCAGGTTCTGGCGCGAAAGCACGATGCCGGCCGGGCCACCCTGATTGCGCTTGAGGATGGAGCGCCACGATGCGGCGGTCTCATTGGCATCAGCCGGGCGAACGATAGCCAGCTGCGGGATCGCGCGGTAGGACCACAGGTGCTCAATCGGCTGATGGGTGGGGCCGTCCTCACCCACGCCGATGGAATCGTGCGTCCACACGAACACCGACGGGATGTTCATGACGGCTGCGAGGCGGACGGCGCCGCGCATGTAGTCAGCAAACACGAAGAACGTGCCGCCGTAAGCGCGGGTCAGGCCGTGAAGCACAATGCCGTTCACGATCGCGCCCATGGCATGCTCGCGAATACCGAAGTGAAGTGTGCGGCCGTATTCGTTGCCGGCCCAATCCTCGGATACGCGATCTGCGGGGAGGAATGAGGGTTCGCCAGCCATGGTCGTGTTGTTCGAACCCGCAAGGTCAGCGGAGCCGCCCCACAGTTCGGGGAACACGGGGGCCAGTGCGCTCAGGACCTTGCCCGAAGCCGCGCGCGTGGCAAGTGCGGTGCCAACCTCAAAGGCGGGCAGTGCATCTTCCCATCCTTCGGGCAGTTCCTTCTTCTCCAGCCTCTCGAGGAGGGCTGCGCGATCGGGATGGGCGGCCCGCCACACGGACATCTTTTCTTCCCATGCCCCACGCGAGGACTCCGCGTTCTTCTTGGCGTTGGCGCGAGTGTACTCCACAACCTCCGGCGCAGCGGGGAAGTTAACCTCTGGATCGAAGCCGAGGGCCTTCTTGAGCCCCGCAACCTCTTCTGCTCCCAGCGCGGATCCGTGGGATGCCCCAGTGCCCTGCTTGGTGGGGCACGGCCACGCGATGATAGTGGAGAGGCGGATGATTGACGGCTTGTCAGTGACCTTCTGGGCCTCACGGATGGCGTTGTACAAACCGTCAACGTCTTCCTTGTACTCGGTTCCGCCGTTGGTCCAATCAACATGCTGGGTGTGCCAGCCGTAGGCGGCGTAGCGTCCCAAGACGTCCTCGGAGAAGGCGATCACCGTATCGTCCTCGATGGAGATCCGGTTGTCATCCCAAATGAAGATGAGGTTGCCTAGATGCTGGGTTCCGGCCAGCGAGCTGGCTTCGGAGGTGACGCCCTCCTCGAGGCAGCCTTCGCCGCCTACAACGTAGACGAAGTGATCGAAGGGCGATTCTCCCTTGGGAGATTCCGGATCAAACAGGCCGCGTTCGCGGCGTGACGCCATGGCCATGCCAACGGCGGACGAGAGGCCCTGACCGAGGGGGCCAGTTGTCATCTCTACACCCTTGGTGTGCTTGTACTCCGGGTGGCCCGGCGTGAGCGAACCCCATGTGCGTAGCGATTCCAGATCTTTGAGTTCGAGGCCGTAACCGGCAAAGAAGAGCTGGTTGTAGAGGGTGAGGGATGAGTGTCCGATTGAGAGAACGAACCTGTCCCGGCCGATCCACTGATCATCCGATGGGTCGTGGCGCATAACCTTCTGGAACAGGGTGTAGGCCAGTGGCGAAAGTGAAATCGCCGTGCCAGGGTGGCCGTTTCCAACCTTTTGCACAGCATCCGCGGCTAATACACGCCCGGTATCCACTGCACGTTGGTCGAGTTCAGTCCAATTGAGCTCCGTCATTGCAGCAACTCCTTTTGCTTTCGTGAATTGTCCGGCCGGCCCGGACTTTACCTGTCCTAGGATACCGAACGAGCAGCCATGGCGTCGGGACTGCCCCGAATTGTCTACACTGGAACTACTATGGTGACAATCCCGAAGATCCCCGGAAACACACAGATTTCTCTGTGTGCGCGCCAGTTTGTTCATCACTTGACCGTTGAGCGATCGCTTTCTGTGAACACCCTTGCGGCTTATAGCAGAGATCTCGGGAAATATCTCGATCATCTATCCCAGCGCGGAATCAACACCATGGGAGCCATTACCCGTGAGGACGTTGCCTCCTTTGCCGAATATCTCGTGGGGTTGTCCACATCGAGCGTTGCTCGATCGATCATTTCCGTTCGCGCTTTCCATCGGTTTGCGTTCGAAGAAGGCATGACAACGCAGGACCCTGCCGCGGACATCCAACCACCCAAGATCCCCGAACGATTGCCGCATACGTTGACCGTGGAGGAAGTGGGAGCGTTGATTGATTCCGCCGGCCGCGGTGAGGGAATTATTGGCTTGCGCGACCGGGCTCTCCTCGAAGTGCTCTATGGGACGGGAGCACGCATTTCGGAAGCGGTGGGTTTAACGATGGACGATATTGATCTTGAGAGTAGAACCATCCGTCTGTACGGCAAGGGCAGAAAGGAGCGCATCCTGCCGCTCGGCACCTATGCGGCCGATGCGATCAGTGCCTACGCGGTTCGCTCCCGCCCCGAGCTTGCACGGCGTGGCTCGGGCTGCTCTGAGCTCTTTCTCAACCAGCGTGGACGCCCCCTGTCACGCCAGAGTGCCTGGGGGATCATCCAAGCCGCCACCTCCGCCGCCAAGCTCACCACCCATGTCTCCCCACACAGCCTGCGTCATTCCTTCGCCACACATCTGCTTGAGGGAGGTGCTGATGTTCGCGTAGTTCAGGAGATGCTCGGACATTCGTCGGTCACCACAACCCAGATTTACACGCACGTGAGCCGCGAGACAGTACGTGAAGTGTACGCAGGTGCACATCCTCGGGCGCGCTCCTAACCATCAAACGCGCTGGATTTAGGTAGTCTTGAACTGTGACTGAACAAGAAGCCCTTCTTCCCGAAGCACCAGAGCAGGATTTCGCCGAGCCTTCTCCGCTCACCGCGCACGGTCCGGCCCGGATTGTCGCTATGTCCAATCAGAAGGGCGGCGTGGGTAAAACCACTACCACAATCAACCTCGCGGCGGCGCTGGCCGAATACGGACGCAAGGTCTTGGTCATCGATTTTGACCCGCAAGGTGCCGCAAGCGCGGGCCTGGGAGTCAATGCCCGTGCCCTCGAACGCAGCATCTACAACGAACTGATTGCAGATCGCCCGAACATTCGCGACATTATTGTCCACACGGATGTTCCTCAGCTTGACATCGTTCCAGCGAACATTGATCTTTCGGCAGCGGAGATTGTCCTCATCAACGAAGTTGCCCGGGAGCAGGCGTTGTCTCGCGTACTACGCCCGGTTGTTGATGAGTACGATCTCATCATCATCGACTGCCAGCCATCACTTGGCCTCCTCACGGTCAATGCACTGACGGCGGCTCACGGCGTGATGATCCCGCTCGAGGCAGAGTATTTCGCGATGCGCGGTGTTGCTCTCCTGACCGAACAAATCGGACGAATTCAGGGCCGTCTGAATCCCCGTCTCGTCCTGGACGGGGTACTCCTCACCATGATCGATATGAGGACGCTGCATTCTCGTGAGGTGATGGCATCGGTGCGTGAGGGCTTCGGGGAGAAAGTGTATGACACGTATATCGCCCGCACCGTCAAGTTCCCGGATGCCACCATCGCGGCGCAGCCGATCACCACATATGCGCCTCACCACCCGGGTGCTCAGGCCTACCGCAGGCTCGCTCGTGAAGTCATCGCCAAGGGCCAGTGCGCCTGAGCAAACGGTGGTGACGGAGGAACCTGAGCGCGCGTTTGCCGTGACGCTTGACGTATTCGCCGGGCCGTTTTCACTCCTTCTGTCGCTGATCGCGCGCCGCAAGCTTGATGTCACGGAAGTGGCGTTGGCGGAAGTGACCGACGAATTCATCGAGTTCATTCGTGCCCAAGAAGATTTCGATCTCTCCGAGGTCAGTGAGTTTCTCGTGGTGGCAGCTACCCTCCTAGAGCTCAAGGCCTCGCGCCTGCTTCCCGGGGTAGAGGCAGAGGAGGAAGATCTGGAACTTCTCGAGCGCCGCGATATCCTCTTTGCAAAGCTGCTCCAGTATCGCGCCTATCGGGAGGCATCGGTGGCGCTGTCAGAGATGATCAACGTCCAAGCGCGATCCGCACCCCGCGACGTGCCCGTAGAGCCCGAGTTTGTTGGCGCGGTCCCCGATCTTGACCTCGATATCACACCCGAGCAACTCGCGCTTCTGGCTATCCGTGCGATCTCGCAGAGTCATGAAGAACCCGCCGTGCTTGTGGACCACCTGCACACCGCACTCGTATCGGTCGACAGCCAGATCGAATACGTTCGCGATATTCTGGCAGATCACCGCGACCCCAGCTTTCAGGAACTGTGTGAGGATGCCCCCGATGTGCCAACAATCGTCGCTCGGTTTATGGCGGTCCTAGAACTCATGCGCTCAGGTACCGTGGTGGCTTCCCAAAAGGAGGCGCTCGATACTATTCTGGTGGCGCTCAGGAGGCAGCAGTGACATCGAATGTGAGGAATCGCCAACTGGCGGCCATCGAGGCCTTACTCTTGGTGGCCGGCCAACCGATTCCCTTGGAAAATATTGCCCGCGTAACCGGCGTTCATCCCTCTCAGGCCCGAGAGTTACTCACTGCCTTAGAGGACGAGTATTCAGGAGCCGATGGCGGGCGTTCCCACGGATTCGCGCTGCGGGAGATCGGCGGTGGCTTCCGGCTATACACGAATCCCGAGTACTCTGACGTGGTGACCGAATTCGTTGTGGCGGATTCGGGATCGCGGCTTTCCACACCGGCTTTGGAGACCCTCGCTATCATCGCGTACCGCCAGCCCGTCACGCGGGGGCAGATTGCTGCCATACGAGGTGTTAATGTTGATTCGGTTGTTCGCACGTTGCTAACGCGCGGGTTGATTGCCGAAACGGGTCACGTATCGGTATCGGGTGCCACCATGTACGGCACGACACAGTATTTTCTGGAGAGCATGGGTATCAACTCTCTAGACGAGCTCGCGCCTCTGGCACCGTATGTGCCGGAGGTTAGCGAACTGGACGAGGTAGTAAAGGACTTTCTATGACGAACGATCCGCGGGGCGAACGCCTGCAGAAAGTTTTGGCACACGCGGGAGTAGGTTCGCGGCGTTACAGCGAGATTCTCATCGAGCAGGGCCGAGTGGAGGTTGACGGCCAGATCGTCACCGAGTTGGGCACGCGTGTTGACCCGGCAGCGGTCTCCATTCACGTGGACGGTATGCCCATTCAGGTCCACGAGGAGAAGCTGACGCTCGCGTTGTACAAGCCACCCGGCGTTGTTTCTACGATGGAAGACGACATGGGGCGTCCGAGTTTGGCCCAGTACGTATCGGACCGGCCCGAGCGTCTGTTCCACGTGGGCCGGTTGGATCAGGACACCGAAGGTTTGATTCTTCTGTCGAACGACGGCGAATTGACTCATCGGCTGACCCATCCGTCATACGAGGTACCGAAGACGTACATCGCAAGGGTTGAGGGATCGGTCACTCGCGGCCTCGGCAAGGTGTTGACCAAGGGGATCACACTGGAGGACGGCTTCGTTCAGGTGGACGAATTCGTGCTGCGCGAATCGGCCCTGCGGAACTCGATCGTGGAGATCACGCTGCATTCTGGCCGCAATCGCATTGTCCGCCGCATCATGGACGAGGTGGGGCACCCCGTCATGGAATTAGTCCGTACGAGATTCGGCACAGTAGAGGTTGGACACCTCAAGCCGGGGAGAACTCGCCAGATTGCTGGTAGCGAGCTGTCTTCCCTCATGCACCTAGTTGGCATGTGATGTCTGCCGTTCGAATTATTGGTACGGGGCTCCTAGGAGCCTCGCTGGGACTGAGGTTGCGCGAGCTCGGCACTGAGGTACAACTGGAGGATACGTCTCCGGCGGCCGCGGCCCTTGCGCGAGATCTCGGCGCGGGGGAGATTGCTGATCCTTCGGGGGAGGATCCTTGGCTCGTCATCGTGGCAACACCCCCCGATGTTGCGGCGGCCGTGGTGCGCCGCGTTCTTGATACCTATCCCGATGCTCTGGTCACCGATGTGGCCTCCGTCAAGCAACTCGTGGTCAGGGAGGTTGAGGATCACCCCGGTGCTGCGCGCTACGTGGGTTCTCATCCCATGGCCGGGCGGGAACGATCAGGCGCAATCGCCGCCGATGCCGATCTGTTCATTGGACGTCCGTGGGTCATCACCCCGGGGAGCCAAACGCCGGATTCCCTTATCGTGACCATGAAGCAGTTTGCGATCGAGGCGGGAGCGATTCCGATTGTCACGGCACCGGAACGCC
>ERZ1645187.5120-NODE-5120-length-10332-cov-11.110052_pt1 | contig 10332 bp, 9 predicted proteins | sample MGYA00575352_ERZ1645187 | MGnify/ENA primary metagenome ERZ1645187 (study PRJEB40837, sample SAMN11349314) | freshwater sediment metagenome | isolation source: river sediment | host: Sediment | place: India: Wazaribad , New Delhi | collected 2017-02-21 ...
AAGCCTCCGCCGCGGGACCCCCCGAAAACGCCCCCGCCGAAGCCGCCGCCCCCGACGCCGCCGCGCGAGCCGCCCCACGATCCGCCGCGGGACCCGCCCCGCATGGCGTCGCTCAGGATGCCGCCGAGGATGAGGGAGCCGACGTCGACGCCGCCACCCCCGCCACCCTGCCGGGGGCCGTTCCACGGGAAGTCGTCCCGCTGCTGGTTGGCGAGCTGGACCGCCTGGTCGGCGAGGCGCTCGGCCTCGTCCACCGCCCGGAGGGCCACCTCCGGGTTGGAGGAGGCGGCGGCCTTGGCCTGCTCGAGCATGCGGCGCGCCTCGGAGAGCCGCGTGCGGGGGGCGGAGTCCATCGCACCGCGGTTCGAGGAGATGAAGGAGTCCGCGCTCGCGATCTTCCCCTCCACCCGGGGGATGCGCTCGGCGACGAGGCCGGCGAAGCGGCGCACGTTCACCTCCCGCTCACGGTGGGGGGCGAGCGCCGCGTCCAGCGCGGTCTCCGCCTTCTCCAACCGGGACAGCGCCGCCAGCGGGTCCCCACCGCGCCGGGCGTCGTGCCCGGCCGAGATCGCCGTCCGGGCGTCCTCGCGGGCGGCGACGACGCCGGGGTCGTCCGTCCCCAGCCGGCCGGCGTCCTTGATGTCGGCGGTGAGCGAGGCGAGGCGCTGCTCCAGCTTCGGCCCGGACTCGGCGAGTGCCGTGTTCGCCCCGGCGACGGCGGTGAGCAGGCGATCCGCGTGGCCGATCGCCTGCTCGGCGATGCGGGCGTTGGCGACCGCCGCGGACCGGTCGTCGGCCGCGAGGCGCTCCCGGCCGGCCGCCACCGCCGCATCCGCGGAGGCGAGCAGTTCGCGGGCCTGGTCCGGGTTGCGCGAGATGGAGGCCAGCGCCCCCGGGGAGTAGGTGTTCGCGAGCGAGGCCAGGATGGACCGGGCCCCCTCGACGCGTCGGGCGACCTCTCGCGACCGGGTGGCCATCTCGTCGAGGACGCGGTCGGCGCGGGACTCCATGGCCCGCAACTCGTCGAAGGACTCCTTCTCCGCCTGGAGCGAGGTGGTGACCGACTCGGCGATCTGGAGGATCGAGGTCAGCATGGAGCGCCGTTCCTGCTCGGTCTCCGGGATGTGGTCGTCGAGGCGGCGGCGCAGCTCGAACGCCCTGGTGACCTCGGTCCGGGCCTGCGCGAGCGCTCGGGCGTAGGGGTCGGTGGCCTGGAGGCCGAACTGGGCACGTGCGAAGTCGAGTTCCTCCGCCGAGGCCCGGATCGCGTCGTCCACCTCGACCAGCGCGGTCCCGGCACGCGCCTCGAGCTGCTCGAGCGGCAGGTGTTGGGGATCGCGGGTGGTGGTGGTTCGGCCCTTCTTCCGACGCCGGCCCACGAGCACGGCGCCGCCCACTGCCACCGCACCCCCCGCGGCGATCCACCCGAGGGGGATGCCGCCGCCGGCGTCCGCTGCGCCGTCGTCGCCCCCGCTGGTGCCACCCGTCCGCAGTCCGTCGGCCATGGCGATGGCCGCGCCCGCCCAGTCGTTGAGGGACAGCGCCGGCTCGACGTCGTCGGCGAGGATCTCCTGGATGAGTTCCGGACTCACCTCCCCGCCCGAGTCGATGGACACGTCGTAGTTGCGGTCCTCCACGGCCACCGCCAGGAGCACGTCGTTGACGCCGAGATCGGAGGCGACGGCGGCCTCGTTCACCCACTCGGTGGCGCCCATCCCGTCGAAGGAGTCGACGAACACGACGAAGAGGTCGATCGGCGTCTCGGCGGAGAGCTGGTCGAGGGCCTCCCGGACGGCGGCGGTGTCCCCGCCGAGGACGCCGGCGGAGTCGGTCACCCGGTCGGAGAGGAAGCCCGGCGCCTCGACCACGGCCGCGCTGCGCACGGGAGCGCCGCCCGCGGCGGGCTCCACGGCGGTCGCCGGCGCCAGGGCGAACACTCCCAGGGCGACGGCGGAGGTCACGGACAGGCGCGCAAGGATTCTCACACCATGATCTTCGTCCGTCCCACCCCGGCCCGCAATGCCGGTCGGGTGATCGGGACTCGCCGCACGTCGAGGATGACCGATAGGATCGGACGCGGTGCCACTCGGCGCTCGCATGCACGCAGGGAATGAGGATTCGCCGTGCCGACCGGCAAGATCAAGTTTTTCGACTCCGACAAGGGCTTCGGGTTCATCCAGGGAGATGACGGCAGCGAGGTGTTCCTGCACGTCACCGCGCTCCCGCCCGGGACCACCGCCCCCAAGCCGGGCACGCGGATCGAGTTCTCGATCGCGGACGGGCGGCGGGGCCCCCAGGCCCTGCGCGTCTCCCTCCTCGAGCCGCCCCCCTCGGTGGTGCGCAACACCCGCAAGCCGGCGGAGGACATGGTGCCCATCGTGGAGGACCTGATCCGCCTCCTCGACAACGCGTCGGCCTCGCTGCGCCGCGGCCACTACCCCGACCACGGCCGGAACATCGCCAAGGTGCTCCGCGTCGTCGCCGACAACTTCGACGCCTGATGGCGCGCACAGCGACGGCGGACAGCGTCCTCGAGGCGGCGATCGAGGTCGCCCAGGGCGCCGCCACCGAGATGGCCGGGGCCGCCGTCGGGCAGCACCTCGGGTTCCGGCTCGAGGGGGACCGGGTCGGCACCCACCTCTTCGAGAGCCTGGAGCCCGGCTACCGGGGCTGGCAGTGGGCGGTCACGGTGGCCCGGGCCCCCCGCTCCCGCCACGCCACCGTGTGCGAGGTCGAGATGATCCCCGGGGACGGCGCCCTCGTCGCCCCGCCCTGGCTCCCGTGGGCGGAACGGCTGCGACCCGGCGACCTCGGCGCCCAGGACGTGCTGCCCTACCAGAGCGACGACGTCCGCCTCGACCAGGGCTACGAGCAGACCGACGACGAGGAGGCCGACCGGGTTGCCATCTGGGAGCTCGGCCTCGGCCGGGCGCGCGTGCTGTCCGCCGAGGGGCGTGCCCGGACCTTCGCCCGCTGGTACGAGGGGGACCACGGCCCGAACGCCCCGAGCGCCCGCCAGACCAAGGCGCAGTGCTCCACCTGCGGCTTCTTCATGAAGATCGCCGGCGCGGGCCGCGTGGTGTTCGGCGTGTGCGCCAACGAGTGGTCGCCGTCCGACGGCCGGATCGTCTCGGTCGACCACGGCTGCGGCGCCCACTCCGAGACTGACGGGCCTCGCCCCGGTGGCGAGTGGGTGCAGAGCCAGCCCGTGATCGACGAGAACGTGCTGGATGTCGTCGAGGCGCACCCCGTGGAGGACACCGACACCCCATGACCGGGCCGGTCCGCGACGACCGGCCGATGTTCCCGCTTCGGACCGTCGTCATCGGGACGTTCCTCCCCACGATCCTGTTCGAACTCGGCGTCGGCGCCATGCTGCCCGTGATCGCCTCCTCCGCGACGGCGCTGGGGGCCTCCCTGGCCACGGCCGGACTCGTGGTCACGCTCATGCCGCTCGGCCAGATCCTCGCCGACGTGCCCGCCGGCGCCCTCGCGGCCCGGGTCGGCGATCGTCCCGCGATGGTCGTGGCCGGCACGATCGCCACCGCCGGTTTCGTGCTCGCGGCGCTCGCCACGCACGTGGCCGTCCTCGGCCTCGCGGTGGTCCTCGTGGGCGTCGCATCCTCGGTCTACTTCCTCGCCCGCCAGTCCTACCTGACCGAGGTCACCCCACCGCTGAAGCGGGCACGGGTGCTGTCCACGCTCGGCGGGGTGCACCGCATCGGCCAGTTCATCGGACCGTTCGCCGGCGCCGCGCTCATCGCCCTCGGGGGCCTGCCGTGGGCGTACTGGATGGCGGCCGTCGCCGCGGCCCTCTCCGTCGCCGTGGTGCTCGCCGCGGGGGCCGACGACGCCGCCGCCTCCTCCCGGGGCGCGCCGGTGCCGCTCCGCCAGGTGGCCCGGGAGCACGCCCACGTGTTCGCGACCCTCGGGATCGCGGTGCTGCTCATCGGCGCGGTGCGGGGGGCACGGCTGACGGTGCTGCCGCTCTGGGCGGAGCACCTGGGCATCGATCCGGCCCAGACCTCGCTGGTGTTCGGGCTGGCCGGCGCGGTGGACATGCTGCTCTTCTACCCGGCCGGGAAGATCATGGACCACTTCGGGCGGCTCTGGATCGGCATACCCTCGATGCTCGTGATGGGGGCCGCGCTCGTGGCGCTGCCGTTCACCACCACGGTCGGTGCGCTCGCCGTGGTGGCGGCGGCCCTCGGGCTCGGCAACGGCCTCTCCTCCGGCATCCTCATGACGCTCGGGGCGGACGTCGCGCCCGCCGCCACGCGCGCCCAGTTCCTCGGGGTGTGGCGGGTGCTCTCGGATCTCGGACTCGCGGTCGGGCCGCTCGTGCTGACGCTCGCCGCCGCGCTCGGCTCCGTGGCGGGCGGCGTGTGGGTGCTCGCCGCCACCTCGGGCGCCTCTGCCGCGGCGCAGGCGCGCTGGGTACCGCGGCACTCGGTGCACGCCAACCGCACCACCCGGCGTCGGGCCGGCCTGGCCTGAGGGGCTACGGCAGGCGGGCGTCCATCCGCCGGGCCCACCACGCGAGCGGCACGCCGAGCACGATCCCGGCGATCGCGACGTCGCGCGCCGTGGAGTCAGCGCCCGCCACGAGGAGCACCACGAGCGCCACCACCCACAGCGCCGTGCCCGCGAGGATGAAGGGCAGCATCCGGAAGCGCGCCGGGGGGAGCTGGATCAGCGGGGGGCGCTCCGGGGTCTCCATGCACCCATTGTGCCGGACCACAGCGTGGACCCCCCTACTGCTCCATCGCGCGGGGCGGCACAATACGGTCACGTGAGTACACGTGTCGGCGCGCAGCGCACCCCAACCCACCCTCAGTGGTTGGAATCCCTCTTCAGGATCCACGAACGTGGATCGACGGTGGGCACCGAAATCCGCGGTGGTCTCGTCACCTTCTTCACGATGAGCTACATCATCGTGCTGAACCCCCTCATCATCGGAACGGTCGGTTCCAGCCTCGGGGAGGGCACCTTCCTCGGCGGCGGCGACGCCCCGAACCTCGCCGCGGTCGCGGCGGCCACCGCACTGGTGGCCGGCGTGATGTCCATCCTCATGGGCGTCGTCGCGAACTTCCCGATCGCGCTCGCGGCCGGGCTCGGCCTGAACGCTGTCGTGGCCTACTCGATCGCGTTCCTGCCCGGCATGACGTGGCCCGACGCGATGGGCCTCGTGGTCCTCGAGGGCCTCATCATCCTCGTCCTGGTCCTCACCGGGTTCCGCACGGCCGTGTTCAAGGCCGTCCCGAGGGAGCTGAAGACCGCCATCAGCGTGGGCATCGGACTGTTCATCGCCTTCATCGGCCTCGTGGACGCCGGCTTCGTCCGCATCCCCGCGAGCATGGCCACCCCGGTCGAGCTCGGCGTCGCCGGCTCCGTGGCCGGCTGGCCGATGCTCGTCTTCGTGTTCGGCCTCGTCCTGTCCATCGTGCTCATGACCCGCCGGGTCAAGGGTGCCCTGCTGATCTCGATCCTCTCGGCCACGGTGCTCGCGGTGATCATCGAGGCGGTCGCCAAGGTCGGCCCGCAGGCGATCGACGGCTCCAACCCCACCGGCTGGGAGCTCAACTCGCCCGCCCTCCCGGAGGACGGGATCATCGCCGTCCCCGACTTCTCGCTCCTCGGCCAGTTCTCGCTGTTCGGCTCGATCGAGAAGATCGGGATCCTCGCGGTGGTGCTGCTCGTCTTCACCCTCCTCCTCGCGGACTTCTTCGACACGATGGGGACCATGGTCGCCGTCGGCAGCGAGGCCGGCCTCCTCGACGAGGAGGGCAGCCCCCCGAAGAGCAAGCAGATCCTGATCGTGGACTCGATCGGCGCGATCGCGGGTGGCGCAGGCAGCGTCTCCTCGAACACCAGCTACATCGAGTCTGCTGCCGGTGTCGGCGACGGTGCCCGCACCGGGCTCGCGTCGGTGACCACCGGCGTCGCATTCCTGTTGGCCACCTTCCTGTCCCCGCTTGTGGACATGGTGCCCTTCGAGGCGGCCACCCCGGCGCTCGTCGTGGTGGGCTTCCTCATGGTCATGCAGGTCTCCGGCATCGACTGGCGCAACTACGAGGTCGCGATCCCCGCATTCCTCACCATCGTGCTCATGCCGTTCACCTACTCGATCACCGTGGGCATGGGCGCGGGCTTCATCGCGTTCGTGATCCTGAAGCTGGCGGCCGGCAAGGCCCGGGACGTCCACCCGCTGATGTGGGGCACCGCTGTCCTGTTCGTCATCTACTTCGGGCTCGGCCCGATCAAGGCCGCCCTCGGCATCTGATCACACCGACAGCAGGGCCCGCCCGGGAGGTCCCGGGCGGGCCCTGCTGCACGTCCGGCCGGCGCCCAGTCGTCCACGCCGCTGTCAGAGGTGCTGCACCACCCAGTCGATGGACGCAGTCAGCGCCCGCACGTCGCCGGGGTTCACGGCGGGGAACACGCCCACCCGGATCTGGTTGCGGCCGAGCTTCCGGTAGGCGTCGGTGTCCACGATGCCGTTGGCGCGCAGGTGGCCGATGAGGGTGGCGGCATCGACGCCGTCGAGGTCGATCGTGGCCACGACGGGGGAGCGGAGGGCCGGGTCGGTGACGAACGGGGTGGCCCAGTCCCTCCCCTCCGCCCACGCGTAGAGGTGGTCGGAGGACTCCCGGGCACGGCCGGCCGCCCACGCCAGGCCCCCGTTCTCCGCCATCCACGCGACCTGGCGTTCGAGCAGGAACAGGGTGGCGATCGCCGGGGTGTTCAGGGTCTGGTTCGCCCGCGAGTTGGCCAGCGCGACCGACAGGGAGAGGAACTCGGGGATCCAGCGGCCCGACGCCGCGATCTCCTCGATGCGCGCCACCGCGGCCGGCGAGACGAGTGCGAGCCAGAGTCCGCCGTCGGACCCGAAGGACTTCTGGGGGGCGAAGTAGTAGACGTCGGTCTCCGCGACGTCCACCGGCACGCCTCCCGCGGCCGAGGTGGCGTCGACGACGACGAGGCCGTCCCCGATGCGCCGCACCGGCGCCACCACGCCGGTCGAGGTCTCGTTGTGCGGCCAGGCGACGACGTCGCCGTCGGGCGAGGGGAGGGCGAGGCCGCCCGGGTCGGCCGAGGCGATGAGGGAGGGCTCGAGGAAGGGGGCACGGGAGGTGGCCGCCGCGAACTTGGCGGAGAACTCGCCGAACACGCCGTGGGAGGCGCGCTCCCGAACGAGGGAGAAGGTGGCGGCGTCCCAGAAGGCGGTGGAACCGCCGTTGCCCAGGATCACCTCGTAGCCGTCCGGGGCACCGAAGAGGTCCAGCAGGCCGGTGCGGACGCGGCCCACGAGGTCGCGGACGGGGGCCCGGCGGTGCGAGGTCCCCATCAGCCCCGAGCCGGCCAGGGCGGCGAGGGCCTCGGACCGCACCTTGGAGGGGCCCGAGCCGAAACGCCCGTCGTGGGGCAGGATGGTGGCAGGAATCTTCACCCCCCGATGATGGCACGCGCCCGTGGGGTGGCCGGCGGAAGTGGGGAGAGGCGTGAGCGATCTCATCGACACGACCGAGATGTACCTGAAGGCCATCTGGGAGATGGGAGAGGACGGCATCCCGCCGTTGCGCGCCCGGCTCACGGAACGCCTCGGGCAGTCCGGCCCCACGGTGTCGCAGACGGTCGCCCGGATGGAGCGCGACGGCCTCGTCACGCTGCGCGAGGACCGGCTGATCGAGTTCACCGCGCTCGGGCGCGGCTACGCGATGCGCGTCATGCGCAAGCACCGGCTCTCCGAACTGCTGCTCCTCGAGGTGCTCGGGCTCGACTTCGCCGCCGTCCACGAGGAGGCGTGCCGCTGGGAGCACGTGGTCGGCCGGGAGGTGGAGGAACGGATCGCACGGATCGTGGCGGACCCCTCGCGGGACCCGTACGGGAATCCCATCCCGGGGCTCGGGGAGTTGGGCCTCACACCGGCGGTCGGGAATCACGGGCATTCGGTCGCGGACGGCGGCGCGCGCGAGGCCACCGTGGTGCGGATCGGCGAACCGCTGCAGGCGGATGCCGCCCTGCTGCGCCTCGTGCAGGACGCCGGGGTGCTGCCGGGCTCGCGCGTGTCGCTCGATCCGGGCGAGGACGGCTGGCGGGTCTCGCGCCCCGGGTCCGGGGACGGGCTCAACCTGCCTTCGGGAGCGGCCCGTCACCTCTTCGTGGACCGATGATTGGCGGCGACTTTGCCCTCCGATTGCACGGGTTGCACCGGTGCGGCCCGGACCGTGGGAGGTTGATCACAATCGTGATCCAAACGTGACATTTGGGGTGACGCTCCCGTAGCTTGGGAAGTGCTTCGGAACCCTCCTCCGGAGCCCTCGGGGCACAGACCGAATCCTGCCGGTGCCCCAGAGGATGACTTCAAGCCGTACGGCAGGAACGGGGGAACCAACCGGGCCCACAGGCCCAGGGGTGAAGATCCACCAGGATCCGGACGATCTCAGTCCGAACCCGACAGCTCACCTCGTAGGAAATGAGAGGCTCCACGTGACCATCACCGTTGACCGGGCGAAGCACCGCGCCGCGCCCCGCTCCCCGATCGCAGCGCTCGGCCTGACCGTCGCCTCGCCGGCCGCCCGCCGTGGCGCGCTCGTGGCGGCCTCCTCCGGGCTCGTGCTGACCATGGCGGCCACCACCGCCTCCGCCGCCCCGCAGGGCCAGGACCTGGCCACCGCCGAGGCCGGCGCCACCACCCTCACCGACTCGGCGCTGAAGTCCCTGTCGCTCTCCCCGACCATCCGCGTCGCGGCCGATGTCTCGGCCGACTTCGAGGAACTCTCCGTGTCCTCGGAGCCCGCTCCGCCGCCGCCCGCGCCCGAGCCGGTGGTCACCAGCTCGCGGACCAGCCCCCGCACGGCGACGACGTCCACGTCGTCCACCGCCGCGGCCACCACGACGTACGAGGGTGCCTACTCCTCGGCCACCGGCGAGCGGATCGTCGCGATCGCCAAGCAGTATGTGGGCGTCCCCTACGTGTACGGCGGCGCCACGCCGGCCGGCTTCGACTGCTCCGGCTTCACCTCCTTCGTGTTCGCCCAGGTGGGGATCTCGATCCCGCGCAGCTCCTCCGGCCAGCACGCTCTCGGCGGCGTCGTTCCCGCCTCCGCCGCCCCGGCCGGCGCCCTCATGACGTGGGACGGCCACACCGGCATCTACCTCGGTGGGGGCATGCACATCGCGGCCCGGCAGCCGGGGACGCCGCTGTCGATCAGCCCGATCTACCGCAGCGGGGCCCGGTACCACGTCCTCTGGGGCTGAGCCCTCACCCGAACCGTCACGCCTGATCCCTGCCCCACCACGGGGCAGGGATCTCGTGCTTCCCGGGTGAGGGTCCTGCCGGGTTCCGGCGATCAGTGCAAGGATGGACGCACGAACCGAACACGCCATGGAGGTGGGATCGTGTCCCGTGAACCGGTGGTCCTTGTGGGGGTCGACGGCTCGACCGCCAGCCTGATGGCCCTCGACTGGGCCGTCGCCGAGGCGAAGCAGCTCGGGTGGCGTGTCCACGTGGTGTGCATCTACTCCCTCCCGACGTTCTCCGGCGCGACCCTCGACGGCGGCTACCTCGCACTCGACGACAGCCAGATCAAGGCCGGCGCGCAACGCGTGGTCGACGAGGCGCTCGCCCGGGTGGCCGACCGGGTGCCCGCCACCGGCGCCGTCGAGACGGGCGACTCCACCGGCATCCTCATCGAGCTGTCCAAGCAGGCCGGGCTGGTCGCGATCGGCAAGGAGGGCGGCACCGGACTGGCGGACCGCATCCTCGGTGCCGTGTCCACCTCTCTCGCTCCCCACGCCCACTGCCCCGTCGTGATGATCCCCGTCCGGCACGGCGAGACCAAGCCACTGCGGGTGCCGGTGCGGCGCATCGTCGTCGGCGTCGACGGCTCCGCGTCCGCCAAGGTGGCCCTCAAGCGGGCCATCCAGGAGGCGGAGGTGTGGAACGCCGAGCTCACCGCGGTCGCGGCCGTCCCGATCGGGCAGGGTGCCGGCGCCATGGCGTGGATGCCCGGCAACATCGACCGCGACGAGCTGCTCGCCGACGTGCGCGAGGGCCTCAACGTCACGGTCGACCAGGCGCTCGGCGATTCGACCGTGACCGTTCGCCGGCACGCCCTCGATGGCAGCCCGGCGGCGCTCCTCACGGAGTTCTCCACCGCCGTCGACCTGCTCGTGGTCGGCACGCGCGGCCGTGGCGGCTTCGCGGGCCTCCTCCTGGGGTCGACGTCGCAGACCGTGATCGCGCACTCCGACTGCCCCGTCATGGCGGTGCCCGCCAAGCTCGACGACGAGGGCGAGTTCCCGACCCGGTTCCCCTGGCAGCAGTAG
>ERZ1645187.5123-NODE-5123-length-10327-cov-4.128797_pt1 | contig 10327 bp, 7 predicted proteins | sample MGYA00575352_ERZ1645187 | MGnify/ENA primary metagenome ERZ1645187 (study PRJEB40837, sample SAMN11349314) | freshwater sediment metagenome | isolation source: river sediment | host: Sediment | place: India: Wazaribad , New Delhi | collected 2017-02-21 ...
AGCACGCATGCCCTCGAGGGTCTTCGGGCCGCCGGATGGGAGCTCGGACGGCACATCGCAAAATGTGCATTCGAACGCGCATCCAATCGTCGGTGAGAGCCGCGCCCGGTCCCCGTGGCTGACGACATAACTGCCGATCGGGATGCCGTTCGTCGCCACGCCACCGTGATAGCTCGGCAGCGGCCAGAACTCGGCCTGTGCTGAGAGTCCGGCGCCGCGAACGAAGAATCCGGAGGGCTCCCAATCCAGCACGTACGGGCTCGCGGAGACGAAGTTTGGGTTGTGATCCTCGACTGGTGCGTTGATCCACTCCCGCTGGTCGAGGCGCAGGATGACCCCGGAGGTTGAGGCGTAGTCGGCCGGCGACAACTGGCCGTCGTGCGTGAGATCGCGCAACTTTGCGCGCGCCAAGTCAGAAATCGTCACCCCACTCGCGAGCAACTCAAACTTCAGCTGCTGAGCGGTGGAGTAGGTCGTCACGCGGGTCCTTCTGAACTGATCTGTGCCTCTTCTGGCAGAGTTGGAGGGTGGCTTCATCGTACTCAGACGCCGGATCGGAGGCAGAAACGTGAGCGGTCCAGTTCCCGGCGGGCTTTCGAATCCGGTCGTGACGACGATCCTTGGGCGCCGAACGATCCGCTTTGAGTACGACCGGTCCCGAGCGGTCCCGCGAGACGTGCTTGAGGTGGTGACGGCCTGCGGTCTCGCTGCTCCGTCATCCAAGAACGCGAAGCCGTGGCGCTTCCACGTGGTCCAAGAAGCGAGTGTCCTCGATGCCATCGCCGACGCCGTCGAGTCGGCACCCGACATCGAAACGTACGTCCCGCACGATCCGCGAACGGGTCAGCCGCACCCGCACTGGGCGTCGAGCGTGATCGAGTCGGCCGCGATGCTTCGCGAGGTCCCTGCTGCCATTTTTGTCGAGAACCGTGGCGTCTTCAGCGGGGGCGGCAAGAAGACCCTTCGAGCCGCGCATCCAGATGCGGTGCGCGAGTCGCTGACCAGCTACGCCTTCGAGTGCATCGGGATTGGAACGGCTGTCGAGAACATGTGGCTCGGGGCGATCTCGCTTGGCCTCGGCGCGTTCTTTATGGGCGACGTCGTTATCGCGGAGCGAGCGATCACTGGACGGCTCCAGATCGAAGGCGACGTCGTTGGCGTGCTCGGCCTGGGGTACTCGACCGCATCTCCGCTGCCCGCGAGGATGAGCCCGAAGGCAACGCAAGTGGATGATCCAGTCGTCTGGCACTGAGCCGGTCAGAGGATCTCGTACGGGTGGAGCGCGCGTCCGCCGGAATCCATGACGCCTGCGTTGAGTGTCGCAGTCTCGGCGATGTCGCCACTCTGCGCCGCACTGGCGGCGCCGCCCAGGTGCCGAGTCTCGTCTCCCGAAGGCAATACGCCTCCCGCAGCGAGTGCCGCCGAGTAGTCGACCAACTCGATCCCGAGCCGGACTTTGATCTTCCCGCGCTCGTTCGCGGCCGCTGCGAGCGCCCGCTCGTATGCCGCACGGGACTCCTGATGGTCGCCAGCCAGAAGGAGCAGGAAGCCCCGCTTCTCGTGGAAGAGCCGCCTGAGGCTGGCCTGGCTTGGGGAGCGACGCGAGAGTTCGATGCCGCTCCCAGGGCCCTCGGTGAAGCGCTCGATCTCTTCGAGCATTGCCAGCGCGGTGGCGGACGGCACGATGACATCGAGCGTCCGACCCGCCGCGTAGAAGTCGTTCTCCCGCGAGAGTTCTGTGAATGCCTCGCTCATCAGGATCGAGGCGACGCCTTCCACCCACCCCACTGCGGTGAAGCGAGACAGGGCGCGTGCGCGCCAGAGGCGCAGGGCTTCAAACTCGTCGTGCTTAGCGGCTGCGAGCATCACAAGCCGACAGGTCTCGGCGTCGAAGGCATTCGCCTTGCGCGAGCTGAGCGCTGGCCACTGCTCGGCAGCGAGCGCGAGCAGTGCACGTCCGTGCTCTTCCTCGTGTGACTCCGTATCGAGGTCTGCGATGGTGTCGTACAGCGACTCGGCGTCCACCTCAGGCGTCCTCTCCGGTGTCCGGCTTCACAGCGACGGACGCGGCGTGCAGCTCGAAGAGAGCCGGGTGCCGCCGGTAGTCGATCTTGTTACTGATCTCGTTCACGATAGTCCGCATGGCCCCAAGAGATCGCTTCGCGTCATCTGGACGCTCCAACTCCTCCAGGTCGTCAGGCGTCGCTACGGCGTTGACGACGCCGAAGTTGCTGCTGTTTGGAAGAGTGACCTCAAAGCCGGGTGCGCGTTCTCCGTCAGCACCTGGCTGGTCGGCGGCATTGAACATTTCAAGCACCATGCAGTCGTCGAATACCGCTGTTCCAGTGAGGCCGACGCCGAACCAGGTGTTGACAAACGCTGACATTCGCAATGCCAGCCTGAAAGCGTCAGTTTCCGTCGGCTCGCTGGCGTCCACCGGCCGAGTAATGGTGAGTCCGCGTATCGCGGTGTCGAAGGTTTCAAGCCGAAGATGCGTTTGCTCCGCGAACTCGACCGAGGTTCCAGCAACTTGTCGGAGCGACATCCATCCGTCAGGACCGAAGTCGCAGTTGCGGACCTTCAGTGAGCTGAGGCGCCCACCGAGCATTGTCAAACCACCAGAGTGTGTCTCGAACGAAAGACCCCGCTCGCTGTCGAACTCTGTGGACGGTCGGGCGGCAAGGCCTGCTGTGAAGGAGTAGAGCGACGACTTCGGCGTCAGCTGCTTCCTCGGCTCGGCGTACCAACTGAGCGACCTTAGGACGGTGCGCAGCGAGTCGGACTCGGTCACCGTGTCCGGCATCAGTAAGAACGAGGGCTGTGTTCCGAGCTGCCCCCGCTGCTCGCAGGGATAATCGGCGGACGTTGGCATGAGCGTGGGGCTTCCCACGACCGCGCAGTCGATAAACTCGACGTCATCCAGGGTGCAGTTCACGAACTGAACACCACTGAAAGCGCATTCCCTGAAGACCGTTCCTTGGAAGTCGCAGTTGACGAACGTGAGATCCTTGAAGTCTGCGCCCACATCGCAGTACTTCCAGCGCAGATTGACTAGCAGGCGGGTCTCCTGCAGTTGCTTGGCGTCGGTCTCGTTCTTCCACGACATTCGGACGCCGCGCAGAGCCGAGAACTGGTTGATGGCGTCCTCGGCGGTTACGCCTGACCGATGTCCGATGGCGGCGGAACTCCATCGGATGAGTCCATCACCGAACAAGTCATGAATCAGGCTGACCATCGTCTTGTCTGCTTCGGGAGTGGTGATCCGGATCAACTCGCAGAGTCTGAGCCACTCGATTGCGAAGTAGTACGCGCGGTACTCCTCAAGCAAACTCTCGACTGGCGAGCGACCGAGCAACACCCCTCCGGTGAGCTCGTCTGTGTCCGGAGTCAGATCGGCGCCGTTGAGGAGTTCCCGTCTTTGGACCGTGATCCAGTCAATGTCTGGCTTAGCGTCGGAGGTCGCACCGTCCATCATGGACTCGTCCACGAGAGCCGCAAGCGTCAGGCGTGCAGGCTCAGCTTGGCCACGTGCTTCCGATGAGACGTCGCTGAGGCTGTCTGGGAAAACGACGAGGTGAGCAAGGTCCTCGCGGGCGTGGTCGACCTTGAAGCCGCCGCTAGAAAGATGAGCGCTGATCGCGCGCACGTAGTGTTTGGTTCGAGCGGCGAGCACATCGGGAACACCAACAGTGGCGCACGCTTCGATGCACTTATCCGCAGAAACCGCTACCGCTTCGGCCAAAGCTGACTTCAGAAGGGCGGCTCCATTGACTTGGGGGAACTGGTCATCAATGTCGGCCACCTCAATGCAACGTCCGCCGGCTCGGGTCCAGAGCACCAGCAGGAGGGCCTGCAGGTGGAGCAGTCCCCGATCCTGTGGGGTTGCACGCCCAGTTTCGATCTCTTCGCCGGCCATCGTCCAAACGGCCACGATCCTGGTGGATGCGTCGCTACTGACAACTGGAAGATCGAACTCGCCGTTGCCCAACGCGTTCGGCGCTTCGATGATCTCCTTGATGTGCTTAGGGTCGAAAATCGGCTGGAGCTCGTACCTTTTCTGACTGAACGGGCCCAGGCGAAGCCCGCCACTTCCGTTCAACTGGTGCTCGTACTCGACGCGAAGCGACACGACGATACGAATCTTTGTTTGTGACGCAGCGTTCTCAATCCAACGCAGTAGCCATTGAAAGGCGTCGGGCTGATAGCGCATGAGTTCCTCGAACTGGTCCAGCACTACGACGCACCTGTCTCGGTAGTACGTGTTGAGAGCGGCGAGTAGATCACCACCGTCAGCAAGGGCCAGGCGAGCACGGACGGGAATCTTGTCGCCGAGAAGGGCGCGAAGAAGCCTGTCCGCCTTCGACGCGGGATCGCCGCCGTCTCGGGCGATCGCGGCAATCTCGTCGGACCGACTCCACTTGTTGCACACGACTACCGTGTAGCCGGACTCCCGCAACTCGGGGATTAGTCCGACCTGGAGCATCGACGTCTTGCCAACACCTGAAGATCCGGTGAAGACCACAACATCGGTGTCAAAGAGAAGACGCTTGAACTTCGTAACGTCATCGGCGCGGCCGATTAGTTCTCGGGCCGAGTACCGTCCTTCCTTCATGGGGCGTGGGCCGGGCCAGGGTGACCTTGTGGCGTCAAGCACGCTTTGGCGCCATTCGCTTAGGAGACTCATTCCGGCCCTCCGTCGATAGCGCACGGCTCGCCTACGAAGCGCCGCTTCGTAGGGTCGGCCGTGTGCTTGGCCATGTGCCGCAGCGCGGGCACAACCTCCTCGTAGTTGGCCGCGACGACGTCCAGTCCTTGCCATAGGAACACGTCGCGCTCGTTAGGAGATGTGCGTCGATTCACGACGAGGCCCGCGCGCTCGGTTTTGCGTTTTGGCCCGTTGACTGTGCTGCGCAAGTCGGCAGTGCTCACAACTGCCGCCGTTCGGTGGCGCACGGACTCGTCACTCAACTGCACGCCTAGCACTAGCCAGAACCTCGCGTCGGTGTCGTTCCCACCTTTGAACAGACGGTTCTGAAGTCCCAAACGCACGTGTGTGTCCTGGAGCAGCGGTGGCGTGGCTAGTTCCGCCGCCCACTGATGCAGCGCTGTGTATTCGTCCAACAGGACTGTGCCTCCGAGCGTCATCGGTTCCCCGCCGATGCTTTCCTTGAGCGACTGAATCCACTCTGCGGTGGACTCTTCGGTGCCCCCGTGAAGTTGCTCGTCCTCGGCAAGTTCGTCGATCCCTGCAACCTTAATCAGCGGCGAGCCCGCCACCCTGACCACGATGGGCATCGTGAAGTCGTCGGTCGTCGCATCGGGGTGCGTCGTGAGGAGCCGCCAGTGGCGGGTGACTCGGAGTCGGTAGAGGTCTTCCGGAGCCAGTTGTTGCTGGGGAGGGACCGCTTCGATGACTGTTTCGAGCCAGACGAAGGCTTTCGCCGACGCCTCGATGTCGTTCGTGTCGCGAGCGTAGAAGGGGACGACAAGGCGGAATGGAGAGCGCGCCTTCATGAGCGCCATCTCAAGTTCTAGATCGAACGACGTGACGAACGCGACTGCGGGTGGCCACTGGTCTACGCCCTCTGTCACTGAATCAGAGTGCCGACTCGCTTGGGCGATTAGGAGTTCCGCTACGGCATCGTAGAGGTCATCCCGACCGCTTCTAGATTGCCTTTCTTGTTCCCCGTTTCCCCTTGAGGCTTCTGCCTCAGCCGGGCTGCCTGCTTCGACGCGAGTTGCCCAGGACGTGATCGTGGTTTGGAGAATCTCGTCATGCAGACGACTACGGGCCTCAGAAAGGTCGTTGAGGTGAGGCCATCGGTGAGATCTCTCGGCGGAATCGCTGGCTAGGGTGAGCTGAGTGAGGAGGTCTGACCATCCCGGATACTGCGCGGTACCTTTCGTCATGAAGTACCACGCGATCTCTCCCATGAGGATGGCGTCTGTGCTCCTAACAGTGACTTGCTGGCGCACTGAGGTGAGATCTCTATGAACAGCCTCGGCGAAGTCTGCGGTGAAGGCGTCCTGGTCTCCGCGCGCCTTGACGGCAGCTGCGAGGCGCTGGAGTTGGTCTTTCAGTGGGTCAACGACAAAGTCTTGGATCTCCGCACCCCGTGGGAGATCACCATCGAGCGCGGTCGGGAACGTGATGGTGTCGATGTTGTTCACGGCGCCGCCACCCGCCGCCGCGCCGGCTTCGAAGTACAGGCGGGTGAGCAGGCGAGCGCACAGCAGCGCCCTGGCGGCAATTTCGTGCATGGGGTCGGCGATTGTCTCGGGAGTTGGTTCAGCTCGCGACGCGCGATCGGCGGCCGCTGCGCCGAGTTTCGTCCCAACGAGCGAGAGAGCGACCTGCTCGATCGCGCTTGCTGCGGACGTCCCCTCGGGAAGGTGGCCCCAACTGTCCGCCAAAGCGGCGAGTACTTTGGGAACCTCTTCGACGTCCGGAGCAGCACTTGACTCCGACAGGCTCAGACAACCGCTTCCGAGGATTGGCGTGATCCAGGGAAAGCCGTCGCGAGTCCTCAGCCGCTTCTTGTCGGCGTCGTACCCTGCCTTTAGCTCGTTGCGATCCGTCTCTGAAGTTGAGGCGGTGGTTTGGCTGACTTCGTTGCGATTGATCGTCTCGAGTTCATCTTTGACCACCGGGTCATATATCGCCGTGATGGCGCGGCAGAAGGTCGTGTCGCGACTGCCCTTCCACGCGTTCAGATATGTCGTCCAGGTGGCGAAGAATGCGGGCGGTTTGCCTGGGCGAGAGGTTGCAAGCGCCACTATGAACCTCCCGCCGCAACGTCACGGGAGGTTGCTTGCCACTCGCGGACCGACTTGTCCAACGGCCCGACTAGGTCGAATCCGGTCTGCGTCACCTGACTTCTAACGGTGAATCGGGCAACAGCGGAACCCGGATCGTTAGCCACCCCGTCAGGAGTGATGACGTCGCTGCGGACGCTGTCGTCCACCTCACGCAACCTGTCAGTCAGTGCGAACGCGTCCGTGTGCTGCGAATTCGGCCCCGTCCAGTGGACAACAACGTTCGCGAAGTCGGGTGTTGCCGCTACCAGTTCGCGTAGGGGTCGTGTCTCGGGGCTCGGCATGCCGAGCCAAGCGGCGATGTGTTCAAGCATCAGGCATGCTTCCCCTGCCTCGATCGATAGGCGACAGGAGGCGTGAGTAGAACCTTGGAACCGTGGGTTGATTTCGGTGAACAGCGGTAACCCGGCGTGTTCTAGGAAGTCCACGCCGAAGGTTCCGAGGTATCCGTGGCGGTGGAGCCACTTGCCGATTGCGACAGTCGACGCCTCGATCTGATCGATGATCTCGTTGCCGAGGTCCCGTGCCCTGCCGAAGTCGTTGCCGCAGTATCCGAACTCTCGGGTGACACAGCTCTCGATGCCGATGAGCTGTACCGAGGGATGGTGGACCGTGACTGCGCCGTCCTGCCAGACGGTCGCTCCGACGTTGATAGGCACACCGCCATCGATGAACGGTGCCACGCTGACGAACGCTTCGTCGACTGCTGGCCAAGCGGCGGCAAGTTCGCCTGGCGAGTCGACATGAACGAAACCCTGACCTCCGGATGTACGGCTCCGACGAAGTACGACCGACCCGTGCCGACTGACGTCGCGCGCCTTGAGCTGCTCCTCGTCGGCAACGTACGTCCACGGGATTCTCGGCAGGTCCAGGTCACGAACGGCCGACTCAACCCAGGGCTTGTGCTCGAAGGCGGACTGCTGGGCGCCGAACAGCCCGAGGTTGAGGCAGCCGTCGAGGCGAGCAAAGTGAACGGCGGACAGAAAGGGCGACGGCCTGTACGGGAGCAGGGCGCTGTCCGACGCGAGGGCCCGCAGCAACCCGTGTCGAAACTCCTTGGTCGCAGGCTCGCGCAACTGCTCGTCGATGTCCCAGATCTCCGGGTCGACCCGAACACCCGTCATGTCCTCGTACGCGACCGAGTGGACGTTGCCACGGTTGGAGTAGTTTCCGGCGATCGAGAACGACGCGTAGAGTTGCGGCAGGTCCGAGAGTGGCTCGATGTCATCCCCGCGAATGCCAGCCCAGACGAGTCGGCGGTCGCCTAGGCGACGCTCGACTTCTGCCAGCAGGGGACCACGCGCGACCAAGCCTCACCTCTCGTAGGGATACCACCAACATCACGGACCCCCAGAGGGCCCGCCTGCCTCAGTCTACGCAGAGGCGGCTTGGCCGATGAGAAATGGGGACCCCCAATGCTCGTAAGGCTGAGCCGAAGTCGGCTGCGGTGACACTTCGATGACGGTGCCGTCGACGCCGCGAAGGATCGGGAAGCTTCGTGTCCCCAGGGGCAGTTCGAGGCTTGCGTCCGCTGGCACGATCTGACGGTGACGTCCGTCGACCTCGATCCAGGCGCTCTCCTGCCCGTCGTGGTCAGTCCCGACAGCTAGGACGACGAGCCTCCCGTTGCTTGCCGCGCCGACGACGGAAGTCCCGATGAGTTCGGGGAACGCTTCGCATGCCCCATCGCCCGCCGGGCTGTCAGGGAAGGACAAGAGCGCCCGGACCCCGTGCAACACGGCCGCAGACGCGCGCCTGTTGTCCAACCTGTCGATGAGTTCCACAGACCCGTCCTCTTTGCCACCCCTGTAGATGGCAGTTTCCGCGTCGCTTGCCCACACGAACACGATGTCGGCCGGACCGCAACTGTCGACTGCGAGCACTTGACCATCCAGAAGTTTGGTGAGGTCTAACGGGCGATTCCACAAGGCCACTCGCCCGCTCACCCGATTCAGTCGCGAGACTTGGAGTTGGGCACCATCCTGGACAGCGAGCGCAGTTCCGCTGGTCGCCACGATCGCATTGGTTCCCCGTACTCCCAGAACAGGCCCCTTCGTCGACACCACCGCGCGCTTGGGCGTGCCGCCAAGGGACACGTAGAGGCGGCTGGTCGGGGGCGGCGTTAGGTGAGTCTCGGGCTCATCTGGCGTGGGCGTAGCGACGGAAGGGCCATCGGCTCGCGTCGAAGGGCTGTTCGTAGGTGGATGGGCCGCAAGGAACTCTTGCGAATGCTCGATGGCGCCGTGGACCCTCGCCTTGTCGAACTCAATCGTCGCGAAGCGCTTCGGCCTCTTTCGGAACTCAAAGCCCGTGTACCGACTGCGGAGGTAGACCCGTACTTCGCTCGGAAGGCGCAGCGCGTTGCAGAAGAAGCCGAAGTACAGGGATCCTAGGGTCGTACCCCAGTACCAGTCCTTCGCCGAGTCGGCAGACTTGTATCCCTCCATCTTCCTATGAATGGGGAGCTTCTCCGAGTTGGGATCTACCTGAGTCAGTACTCCACGGTCGACCATGAGCCCGACGCGCAGGAACCACTGAGCGTGCACGCTGGTTGGCAGGTCACCGAAGTCGAACTGGACCTCGTCGGCTCCCTTGGTCAGTGTTACCTCGGCTGTCGCTCCGGTGGCTGTCCGTCTGACGATCGGGAGTAGTCCACCGTCAGCGTCGCCCCACACTGCCATCGCCCACGACAGCAACTCGGCGAAGGACTTCAAAGCCGTCACCTGATCGGGGATTTGTGGCGCCATGACTCAAGTATCCCATCAGCGGATGCGCGAGGCAGTGGCCTGGGAAACGCGTTTCCCAGGTCTGGCAAAGGCAGATCAGCGGTCGTTGCCGCTGTAGAGGAAACGCGTCTCCCGCGTTCCGTGGCCCTCGAAGCGAGCAAGTGGCTCGCACTGATCGAGGGGTCACCTTGAGGAACAACATCGAGAACTTGGAGGCAATCAAGCCTCCGAAGCAGACCATCCGCAAGCGCAGCAACCTGAACGGCCACGCGCTGCCGGTCTGCGAGACGGGCAAGCTCCGCTACCGGGACCGCACCCAAGCGCAGGACGCGCTGACGGTTGCCAAGCACCGCGGTGCCACCGCGCGCGAGCTCGGTGAGGACACCCGCCGAAACGAGTGCCGCGCCTACGCGTGCCCGGTCTGCGGTGGCTGGCACCTGACCAGCCAGGCCCGCCGCAGCGTCGAGGCGGTGACCCTGTGAGCGCCGTGTTCGAGGGCCTCGGCTTCCGTGGCCCGGAGTTCGATCTCGACAACGACCTGCCCGGATCCCTCCGCGCAGGTCTGGAGACCCTGCGTCTGGCCGCGTCGGAGCGCGGGCTGCCGGAGGAGACTGTGGCCGCGGTGTTCGGGGCGGCGGTTAACCCGTTCGGTGAGTTCACGGTCAGCCGGGCCGAGGGCTACAGCGAGGTCGTCGAGGTGTCGATCTCGGTCCACGGATGGGCGTGGACCGACGCGTGCCTCACCGGCCAGGAGCATCGGTCCGCCGAGTTCTTGGCAGTGAGCA
>ERZ1645187.5124-NODE-5124-length-10325-cov-27.392308_pt1 | contig 10325 bp, 10 predicted proteins | sample MGYA00575352_ERZ1645187 | MGnify/ENA primary metagenome ERZ1645187 (study PRJEB40837, sample SAMN11349314) | freshwater sediment metagenome | isolation source: river sediment | host: Sediment | place: India: Wazaribad , New Delhi | collected 2017-02-21 ...
CGATCGACAGCAGGATGCCGACGAAGGGGATCGCCCACCAGCCGGTGAGCGACGCCCCGTCGATGCCGTGTGCCTCCGCGGCCTGGGCCGCCGTCGCCCCGGTTACCGAGAGCGCCACCGCTGCCGCGAGCCCGCACCCCGCCGTCCGGATCAGCCTCTCACGGATCGAATTCGTCGTCGTCGTCATCATGCCCACCCCCCTGGGTCCGCGCCGGGAGACTAACATGAGAGTGCGCGGGCGCATCCGGAAAGCGCCGGAGGCGAGGCGGGAATCGTCGTGATGTGGCGACGCCGTCCCATCGGGCGGAAGGCCCGACGGGACGGCGCATCGGTGTGGTGCGACCCTGAAAGCGGGCTCAGCCCGCGAGCTTCGCGGCGATCTCGGCGACGTGCCTGCCCTGGAAGCGGGCGGCGTCGAGCTCGTTCTTCGAGGGCTGGCGCGAACCGTCGCCGGCGGCGATGGTCGAGGCGCCGTAGGGCGAGCCGCCGGCGATCTCGTCGAGGGTCATCTGGCCCTGGTAGGAATAGGGCAGGCCGACGACCACCATGCCGTGATGGAGCAGGGTGGGGAGGAAGCCGAGGATGGTCGATTCCTGACCGCCGTGCTGGGTCGCCGACGAGGTGAACACCGAGCCGACCTTGCCGATCAGCTTGCCCTGGAACCACAGGCCGCCGGTCTGGTCGATGAAGGAGCGCATCTGCGAGGCGACGGTGCCGAAGCGCGTCGGGGCGCCGAAGACGATGGCGTCGTAGTCGGCGAGTTCCTCGACGGTGGCGACCGGCGCGGCCTGATCGAGCTTGAAGTGGGCGCCCTCGGCGATCTTCTCCGGCACCGTCTCCGGCACGCGCTTCACCGCCACTTCGGCGCCGGCCGAGCGGGCACCCTCGGCGACGGCGTTCGCCATGGTCTCGATGTGGCCGTAGGTCGAATAATAGAGCACCAGAACCTTGGTCATGTGTCGTCTCCTCGTCGTGAAGCGGTGAACCGGCGGCGTCCGCCGGCCGAACCGAACTGCGGACCATGACAATTGGGGCGTGGGCGTCGCAGGAGTACCCCCTCGGGCGGCGAATGGACCGTTCGACGATCCTGGACGACCGCGGAGGGCGGCAAATCGTCCCCTGTGATTTCACCTCTCGACAGCCCCCCCCGGGGCCGGTATCCGGGGAGAGAGGTGCATGCCACCACGGACTCTCCGTGGGTGCGCCGGTCGGTGGACCCGGATGGCTCGTGATGGCGCGTGAGAGTGGCGAAGTGGTCGTGGTCGGCGGGGGGCCGGCCGGACTGATGGCGGCCGAGGTGATCGCAACGGCGGGCCATCGCGTCACCGTCGTCGATCGCATGCCGTCGATCGGTCGGAAGTTGTTGATGGCCGGTCGCGGCGGCCTCAATCTCACCCATTCGGAGGCCGGCGAGCGGTTTCTCTCGCGCTACGGCGCGGCGGAGGCCTTTCTGACCCCGGCGATCGCCGCCTTCACGCCCGGCGACCTGCGCGACTGGGCGCGCGGCCTCGGCGAGGAGACCTTCGTCGGCACGTCGGGTCGGGTCTTTCCCTGCACCTTCAAGGCATCGCCGCTGCTGCGCGCCTGGAGCCACCGTCTCGGCGAGCTCGGCGTCACCTTTCGCGCGCGTACCCGCTGGACCGGGTTCGACGACGCCGGCGTCGTCGTGATCGGACCGCAGGGCGAGGAGCGCCTGCGGGCCGACGCGGTGGTGCTGGCGCTCGGCGGCGCCAGTTGGCCGCGCCTCGGCTCCGACGGCGGGTGGACGGCGGTTCTCGCCGCCGAGGGCATCGACATCGCGCCGCTGCGGCCGACCAACTGCGGCTTCACCGTCGGCTGGAGCGAGATCTTCCGCAATCGCTTCGCCGGCGAACCTCTGAAGCGGATCGCCATCCGTTTCGGAGACCACGTGTCGATCGGCGAGGCGGTGGTCACCGCGGACGGGCTCGAGGGCGGCGCCATCTACGCGCTTTCCGCGCCGCTGCGCGATGCCCTGGCGGCGGGTACGGCGACCGTCATCGGTCTCGACCTGAAACCGTCGATGGACGTCGAGACGATCGCCGCGGCGCTGCGCGGCGGACGCAAGGGCGACAGCCTGTCGAACCGGTTGCGCAAGGCCGTCGGTCTGCCGCCGGTGGCGATCGGGCTGTTGCGCGAGGGCACCGGGCGGACACTGCCGACCGACCCGACGGACCTCGCCGGCCTGATCAAGGCGGTGCCGGTGCAGGTCACCGCGGCGCGGCCGCTCGACCGGGCGATCTCGTCGGCCGGCGGCGTGGCGCTCACCGAGATCGGGCCGGACTACCAGCTGAAGCGGCGGCCCGGGGTGTTCGTCTGCGGTGAGATGATGGACTGGGAGGCGCCGACCGGCGGTTACCTGCTGCAGGCCTGCTTCTCCACCGGGCGCGCCGCCGGGCGTGGCGTGGTGCGCCGTCTGGGGAAGTGACACCGAGCCGACGACGTTTCGTCCTTTTCGGAGCATCGTCGGCGGAGGCGAGCCCGAACCGGCGTCGGCCGGTCGGGCCGTGACGCGAATGAAACACGGACTAATCCGAATCTCATCCGCCCGGTCCGACATGGGCGCCGCGGTGCGGCGACGGCGCGCCGCGATCTTGTCGCCGACGGCAGGTGCCCCCGCGAGCGGGAGACCCCGTGCCCGGCGATGGCGCGAAGACCGATCGCGCCCGGCTCTCCGCGGGACGGCACCGATGCCGATGCCGATGCCGCCGCCGTCACCCGGCCGCCCCGGTCACGAGCCCGACGGCCGGCGACCCGGCCCGGCCGCGGCGGAGGTCCCGCCGGTCACCTCGGCGCGCGCTTGGCGAGGATGCGCTGCAGGGTTCGGCGGTGCATGTTGAGCCGACGCGCCGTCTCCGAGACGTTGCGTTCGCACAGTTCGTAGACGCGCTGGATGTGCTCCCAGCGCACCCGATCGGCCGACATCGGATTTTCCGGCGGCGGCGCGCGGTCGTCGGAGGAGCGGGTGAGGGCCCGCATCACCTCGTCGGCGTCGGCCGGCTTGGAGAGATAGTCGGTCGCACCGAGCTTCACCGCGGTCACCGCCGTGGCGATGTTGCCGTAGCCGGTCAACACCACGGTGCGCGCTTCGGGGCGACGCCGGCGCAGGGCCTCGACCACGTCGAGACCGTTGCCGTCGCCGAGCCGCATGTCGACCACCGCATAGGCCGGCGCCCGCGCCTCGACGTGGGCCAGTCCCTCGGCGATCGAGCCGGCCATCTCGACGTCGAAGCCCCGAAGTTCCATGGCCCGCGCCAGCCGTTGCAGAAACGGCTTGTCGTCGTCCACGATCAACAGTGTCCTATCGGCGTCGGGTCCGTCGAACACCGGCTCGTCCGTCATCGTCGTCACCCGTTGATCCACCTTCCCGCTCTCCTCGGCGAGATCCTCCCCGTCGGTCACGAAGTGTAGGTCGTGACGCCTTTTGCATCAATCCCCTGAGCGAAATGCCTCGACATTGCTCGTCGTCACGGAATCGTCGCCTCGCCGCCCGGCGAACCGTCGACGTCCGCCGTCTCCATCCGCGACCGCGGCCACACCACGCGGATCTCGGCGCCGTGCGCGGGGAAGGCCTTGTTGGCGTAGGTGACCTTGCCGCCGGAGCGCTGCAGGAAGGTGTGGGCGATGAAGAATCCGAGGCCGAGGCCGCCACCGACCTGATCGACGGCGCGCTCGGGGGCCGGCTCGCGGGTCGTCACCCACGGCTCGCCGAGGCGATCGAACACGGCGGTGGAGAACCCGGGGCCGTCGTCGGAGATGACGACCGCCACCTCGTCCCGGTTCCACGAGGCGAAGATCGACACCTCGCTCTCGGCGAAGTCGACGGCATTCTCGACGATGTTGCCGAGACCGTAGAGGATCGCCGCGTTGCGCCGTCCGATCGGCTCGGGTCCTTCGCCGACACATCTCACCACGAGGTTCGGGCCGTTGTCGCGGAAGGGATCGACGACCTCGTCGATCAGCGCCGAGATCGACAGGCGGACGTAGTAGGCGTCGGGATCGGCGCCCATCGAGGAGAGTTTGCGCAGGATGTCGCGGCAGCGTTCCGACTGCGAGCGCAGCAGCGCCACGTCGTCGGCGAGGGGCGAGCCGGCGGGCAGTTCGCGTTCCATCTCGCGGGTGACGACGGCGATGGTGCCGAGCGGCGTGCCGAGCTCGTGGGCGGCGGCGGCGGCCAGTCCGTCGAGGGCGGTGAGGTGCTGCTCGCGCTGGAGCACCAGCTCGGTGGCGGCCAGCGCCTCGGCGAGACGGCGCGATTCGTCGGCGACGCGGAAGGCGTAGAGCGCCGAGAACGAGAGCGTCAGCAGGATGGCGAGCCACGTGCCGAGCACGTAGAGGGCGGGCAGCGACGGCGGCGACACGAGGCCCCAGGGCAGCGGCAGATGGACGCCGGCGAGCAGGGTCACCAGCACCGCGACCACCACGCCGAGCAGCGCGGTGGAGCGCGGCGGCAGCGAGGCGGAGGACACCAGCACCGGCGCGAGCAACAGGAAGGCGAAGGGATTTTCCAGGCCGCCGGTCAGATAGAGCAGGCCGGAGAGCTGGATGACGTCGTAGCCGAGCAGGACCGTGGCGTGGATGCCGTCGAGGCGGTGGATGGTCGAGAACTGGAAGCGCAGCGCCAGATTGAGCGCGACCGACGCGCCGATCAGCACGAGGCACGACACCAGCGGCAGGTGGAAGCCGAGGCCGAAGCGCACGAACAGCACCGCCGCCGTCTGGCCGGCGACCGCGAGCCAGCGGAGCTTGACCAGCGTATCGAGCTTGAGGGAGCGGACCGAGGTATCGCCGAAGTCCGACAGGACGCCCAACATCCTCGTTCTCCTTCCCCCGCCTCACGTTCACGCGATCGGCCGACCGAGCGGTCTTCCGTGCCGCCCTCGGCGCGTTTATACGACGAACGGCGCGCCGCGACCATCGCGGAGCCCATCCCGCCGCCACATTCCACCTCGAACGGACCGCGCCATGCCCGCCGCGTCGGGATCCGCCCCCCGCCACGCCATCGAGGTTCGCGACCTCGTCAAGCACTTCGGCCCGGTCGCGGCGGTCGACGGGATCTCCTTCGAGGTCGCGGCCGGCGCGGTCACCGGCCTGCTCGGCGGCAACGGCGCCGGCAAGACCACGACGATCGGCATGCTGATGGGCCTGATCGTGCCGGACGGCGGGGCGATCCGCATCCTCGGCCGCGACATGCCCGGCGAACGCGCGTCGCTGCTCGAGCGGATGAACTTCGAGAGCCCCTACGTCGACATGCCGCACCGTCTGACGGTCCGGCAGAATCTCACCGTGTTCGGCCGGCTCTACCGGGTGGCGGAGCTGAAGGCGCGAATCGCCGAGCTGGTCGGCGATTTCGACCTCGGCGGCTTCGTCGACCGCAAGGCCGGTCAGCTCTCCGCCGGGCAGAAGACGCGGGTGGCGCTGGCCAAGGCCCTGCTCAATCGCCCCGAGGTGCTGCTCCTCGACGAGCCGACCGCCTCGCTCGATCCGGATACCGCCGACTGGGTGCGCGGCCGGCTGGAGACCTATCGGGCCGCCACCGGGGCCACCATCCTGCTCGCCTCGCACAACATGCCGGAGGTCGAGCGGCTGTGCGACGACGTCGTCATCCTGCGTCGCGGGCGCATCGAGGATCGCGGGTCGCCGGCCGACCTGCTGCGGCGCTACGGCCGCGGGACGCTCGAGGAGGTGTTCCTCGACGTCGCCCGCGGCACCCGCGCCGATGGCGTCGACCCGAACCCTTCGCCTTCGGAGGTGTCGCCATGAGCACGCCCCGCGGACCCGGCGGCTTCTCCCTCACCCGCGTCGGGGCGATGGTGCTGCGCTACTGGTACCTGCTCTCCAATTCGTGGCCGCGGGCGGTGGAACTGGTCTACTGGCCGACGGTGCAGATGCTCACCTGGGGCTTCGTCCAGCTCTACGTGGCGCAGAACTCGTCGTTCTTCGCCAATGCCGCCGGCCTCTTCGTCGGCGGACTGCTGCTGTGGGACGTGCTCCTGCGCTCGCAACAGGGCTTCGCCTTCGCCTTCCTGGAGGAGCTGTGGTCGCGCAACCTCGGCAATCTGCTGATGAGCCCGCTGCGGCCGTCGGAGTTCATCGTCTCGCTGATGGTGATCTCGATGATCCGCCTCGCCATCGGCATGTTGCCGGTGACCTTGCTGGCGATCCCGCTGTTCGGCTTCAACGTCTGGGGGCTCGGGCTACCGCTCGCGGTGTTCTTCGCCAATCTGGTGATCGCCGGCTGGGCGATCGGCCTCGTCATCATCGGGATCCTGCTGCGCCAGGGCATGGGGGCGGAGGCGCTCGCCTGGTCGCTGATGTTCCTGCTGATGCCGATCACCTGCGTCTACTACCCGGTCACCACCCTGCCGGCGATCATGCAGCCGATCGCCTGGGCGCTGCCGACCACCTACGTCTTCGAGGGGATGCGGGCGATCATCGTCGCGCACACCTTCCGCTTCGATCTGATGGCGACGGCCTTCGCCATGAACGCGGTCTGGTTCGCGGTCGCGATCTTCGCCTTCTACCGTCTGCTGGCGGCGGCGCGGCGGTCGGGGTCGTTGTTGCAACAGGGAGAATGACGCCGGCGGCAGCGGCGGGAGCACGAAACGTTCTTCGACGAAAGAACTTTCGCGTTGCAGTGCGGTATTTTCACCGGCTAAGACCATTTACCGATGTTGCGCTCGCCATGTCGGGCTGGAAACGCCCGACATAATCGATTGAGATGACCGGCCATCAGCCGAACCGCGTCGAGGGGCCATGTTCTATCAACTCTACGAACTGAACCACGCCGCTCTCCGTCCGCTTCGCGTCGCAGCGGAAATGGGCCACATCGCTTTCTCCAATCCGCTCAACCCCTGGGCCCGGACCTCGCTCGGGCGATCGGTGGCGGCGACCTTCGAGGTGATCGAGCGGGCGACGCGGCGCTACGGCAAGCCGCCCTTCGACCTGCCGACGACGGTGGTCGACGGGCACGAGGTGCCGGTGGTGGAGAAGGTCGTCTGGCAGAAGCCGTTCTGCCACCTCCTCCACTTCGGGCGGGAACTGCCCGAGGGGCGCCCGGCCGATCCCAAGGTGCTGATCGTCGCGCCGATGTCGGGCCACTACGCGACGCTGCTGCGCGGCACGGTCGAGGCGATGCTGCCGGCGCACGAGGTCTACATCACCGACTGGATCGACGCCCGCATGGTGCCGATGACCGAGGGCAGCTTCGATCTCGACGACTACATCGACTACGTCATCGAGATGATCCACCACCTCGGCGAGGGCGTGAACATCATCGCGGTGTGCCAGCCCTCGGTGCCGGTGCTCGCCGCCGTGTCGCTGATGAACGAGGATCGCGATCCGCTGGCGCCGGCGACCATGACGCTGATGGGCGGCCCGCTCGACACCCGCATCTCGCCGACCGCCGTCAACAAGGTGGCGCACGACAAGGGCATGAGCTGGTTCGAGCGCAACGTCATCATGCGCGTGCCGTTCCCGAACCCGGGCTTCATGCGCGAGGTCTATCCGGGCTTCCTGCAGCTCGGCGGCTTCATGTCGATGAACCTCGACCGCCACGTCTCGGCCCACAAGGAGTTCTACCAGCACCTGATCGAAGGTGACGGCGACTCGGCGGAGAAGCATCGCGACTTCTACGACGAGTATCTGGCGGTGATGGACCTGACCAAGGAGTTCTATCTTCAGACCATCCGCACCGTCTTCCTCGAGCACGCCCTGCCCGAGGGCACGATGATGCATCGCGGCCGTCTGGTGAAGCCGTCGGAGATCCGCAACACCGCGCTCTTCACCGTCGAGGGCGAGCTCGACGACATCACCGGCGCCGGCCAGACCCAGGCCGCCCACACGATGTGCTCCAACCTCGCCGACGAAAAGCAGCAGGACTACGTCCAGCCCGGCGTCGGCCACTACGGCGTGTTCAACGGCTCGAAGTTCCGCGCCCACATCCAGCCGCGGATCGCCGAGTTCATCCGCCGCCACGCCCGCGGTGCCGAGGCGGCCCGCGACGCCGCCTGAGGCCGCGGCGCGACGGCGACCGACGACGCTCGCGACCGCGCCTCGGCGCGGTCGTTTCGTTCGTGGCCGGCGTAGCCGACGGATCGTCGGACGGCGGCCCTTGAAACCGACCGGAGCCGGGGCCAGATCATCCGTCGTGACAGCGGTCGACCCGCAGATCGGCGGTTCTTCGCCGATCGGTCGGGTGGTCGACCGCCTTGGAGAGGGCGAGGCCCGCATGCGCAGCAACCCCGTGATCCGTCCCGGATTCCATCCGATGTCCATCGGCCTGATGGTGCTCGGTTTCGTCGTCGCGTGGCCGTTGGGCCTCGCCATGCTCGCCTACATGATCTGGGGCGACCGGATGCAGGCCTTCTTCGAGGGGGTGAGCGACGGCTACCGGCGCTCGCGCTTCGCCGCGGAGATGCGTCGCGGCTTCGGCGCGGCGGGCTTCGGCGCCGCCGGCTTCGGGGCGACCGGCAATGCCGCCTTCGACGCCTACCGCGCCGCCGAACTCGAACGGCTCGAGGCCGAGCGCCGCCGGCTCGAGGAGGAGCGTCGCGAATTCGAGGCCTACATGGCCCATCTGCGCCGCGCCCGCGACCAGGAGGAATTCGATCGCTTCAAGGCCGAACGCGCCGCATCGCGGATGCGCGGCGGCGATCCGACCCGTGTCTGAGGCCCGGTGTTCGGGTTCTCGCTCCGCCGGGCGACACGGGTCCCTCCCCCCGACCACGTGATCGTCCCCATCGCCGGCCGCGACGTCCGCGTCGCGGTCAAGGTCTCGCCGCGGGCCGGACGATTCACGCTGCGGATGGCGTCCGGGTCGGGTGATCCGGTGCTGACCCTGCCGCAGGGGGCCCGCTTCGCCGACGCGCTCGACTTCCTGGAGCGGCATCGCGGCTGGCTCGCCGAACGGCTGGCGCGCCGCCCGGCGGCGGTCGCCTTCGCACCCGGGGCGCTGCTGCCGCTGCGCGGGACGCCGCATCGCCTCGACCACCGCCCGAACCACCGGGGCACGGTGTGGATCGAACCGGCCGGTGGCGACGCCGCGCCGCTGCTGTGCGTCGCCGGACGGCCCGAGCACATGGCCCGGCGGGTCGGCGACTTCCTGCGGCGGGCCGCCCGGGCCGATCTCGCGCCCGCCGTCGCCGACCATGCCGAGCGCCTCGGTGTGCGCACCGGGCCGATCCGCATCAAGGATACGCGGTCGCGCTGGGGCTCGTGCACGGCGGAGGGCGAGCTCTCCTTCTCGTGGCGGGTGATCCTGGCCCCGCCGCACGTGCTCGACTATCTCGCCGCCCACGAGGTGGCGCATCTCCGCGAGATGAACCACTCGATCCGCTTCTGGAGGCTGGTACGGGAGACCTGCCCGGGCATGGACGAGGGGCGCCGCTGGTTGAAGCTCCACGGCGCCGGGCTGCACGCCTACGGGGTGGAGTGAGGTCTCCCTCCCCCTGGCGGGGGAAGGTCGGGGCGGGGGTCACCGCCCCCCACGAGGGCATCGCGAGGGACGACGGCCCGAGTTCTCGATGCCGGCCCCCTCCGACCCGGCATCGCCGGGCCACCTCCCCCGCAAGCGGGGTGGGAAGTAGGCCGCATTGACCTTTGCCCCTGCGCCCTTCGCCTGCTAAAAGCGGGCCGACCCGAACGAGGAAGGGCCACTCCCATGCGCAGCGCCTCCGTCACGCGCACGACGAAGGAAACCGACATCGCCGTCACCGTCGCCCTCGACGGGACCGGGACCTACGAGGTCGCGACCGGCATCGGCTTCTTCGACCACATGCTGGAGCAACTTTCCCGCCATTCGGCGATCGACCTCACCGTCCGGGCGAAGGGCGACCTCCACATCGACCAGCACCACACCGTCGAAGACGTCGGCATCGCGCTGGGTCTGGCGGTGCGCAAGGCGCTCGGCGACTGCAGGGGCATCTCGCGCTACGCCGACGTCCATCTTCCGATGGACGAGACGCTGACGCGCTGTGCCGTGGACGTGTCGGGGCGGCCGTTCCTGGTGTTCCAGATCCCGTTCAGCCGCGACAAGATCGGCGATTTCGACACCGAGCTCTTCGAGGAGTTCTTCCGGGCCTTCGCCTTCAACGCCGGGCTGACGCTGCACGTGGCGACGCTCTACGGCGTCAACAACCACCACATGATCGAATCCGCCTTCAAGGCGACCGCACGGGCGCTGAAGGCGGCGATCGCCGTCGATCCGCGCCTCGCCGGGTCGATCCCCTCCACCAAGGGCGCGCTCGGAGATTGACCATGGCGACCTGGACGGTGCACGCACCCGAGGGCGACCTCGGCGAAGCGAT
>ERZ1645187.5125-NODE-5125-length-10325-cov-3.773418_pt1 | contig 10325 bp, 10 predicted proteins | sample MGYA00575352_ERZ1645187 | MGnify/ENA primary metagenome ERZ1645187 (study PRJEB40837, sample SAMN11349314) | freshwater sediment metagenome | isolation source: river sediment | host: Sediment | place: India: Wazaribad , New Delhi | collected 2017-02-21 ...
CGTTCCGCGACCCGGAGAGTTATTACGCCACGCTGGCGCATGAGACCGTGCATTATGCCGTAAGCTGGATTATGCCGCATGGCCGAGTTCGGCGGCTGCTGCGTCTGCTGTCGGCCATGCGGCAGTTCGGCATAATCAGAGCGCTTTGAAGAAGGCGAGTATGGGGTGGATTCCTGCCCGTCCGGTTCTGAGCGGTGGAGTCGGAAAAGCGGCCATTCAGGTGGCCGCCCCACTTCGACCGCAACGCGCCCCAACGCCGGTCGTCCACACCGTTCGCCTTCAAACCTAATAGCAGTCAGACTTCTTCTTGACCCGGCACGTCCAGAACGCCCTTTGGCCCTCGTCGGGAATTACAGGCTGAAAACTGAATGGGCAGTATCACTCGCCGCCGCTCGCGTCACGCGAACACAAAGCTCGGCGCGTTCGTGGTTCAGACCCAAGACTTCCGCAGTTGATACGGATAAACATAGGGTTCGCCGACGATCAGCAGACGGATTGGCTCAACAGCCAACACACAGGTGAAAACTTTGGAGCTCCCCGAGACGAAGCTGCGACGGTCGATAGGGCCGTTTCAGCTCACGCTCTACGGCCTCGGTAGCATGCTCGGCTCCGGCATCTATGGCCTGATCGGACAGGCCGCCGGGCTGGCAGGCAATACAGTCTGGCTGGCCTTCCTGGTGGCCATGGTTGCGGCGTTGCTGACGGCGCTGTCCTATGCGTCGCTTGGGTCGCGCTATCCGCGAGCGGGTGGTGCCGCCTTCGTCACCGAGCGTGCCTTCGGCATGCCGCTCCTGAGCTTCGTCGTCGGCCTCTCTGTCGTCGCCTCCGGGCTGACGTCCATCGCGACCCAATCGCAGGTCTTTGCCGTCAATCTCGCCTCGGTCACCGGAATGGCGATGCTGCCGATCTGGGCGATCGCAATCGGATTCCTGCTCGTCCTGACCGGGCTGGTGCTGCGAGGCATTCGTGAGGCGATGTGGGTGAACGTCACCTGCACGCTGATCGAGGCGGCGGGGCTTCTCTTGGTGATCGCGGTCGGCAATCCTTACTGGGGCTCGGTCGATCTGCTGGAGACCCCGGGGCTGCCCGGCAACGACGTCCTGATCGTGCTGGTCTTCCAGGGCGCGGTGCTGACCTTCTTCGCCTTTATCGGGTTCGAGGACATCCTCAACGTCGCCGAGGAATGCCGCGATCCGCAGCGCACGATTCCCGTGGCGCTGGTAAGCGCGATGGTCGTGGGCGCCTCGATCTATGTGGCTGTCGCCATCTCGGCCATCTCGGTCGTGCCGTGGCAGGAACTCGCGGAAGCTCCGGGCCCTCTGACCGAAGTCATGCGCAGGGCCGCACCCGCCATCCCGGTTGCTGTGTTCGCTGGCATCACCCTTTTCGCCGTCGCGAACACGGCGCTCGTCAATTACGTCACCAGTTCGCGCATGATCTATGGCATGGCGCGGCAGGGCCTTCTTCCCGCCGCCCTGGGCAAGGTTCAGTCCCGGACACAGACACCCTATCTGGCAACGCTCGCTCTCCTTGTGCTGCTTCTCCCCCTGGCGTTCTTCGGCAGCATCGCCCAGCTCGCGTCGGCTTCGGTGCTGATGCTGCTTGTGGTGTTCGCGATCGTCAACGGCGCGCTCGTGGTCCTACAGGGCCGGGTCAGCGAGGCGAAGGGTAAGTTCGAGGTGCCGCGTTGGGTGCCTGCGCTGGGAACGATCATCTGTCTCGTCCTGATTTCGGTCAGGCTGACCAGCAGCGACTGGCAGGCGCCCGCGCTCGCCGGAACGATGCTGGTGGGCATGCTTGCACTCTATGCCGCCCAGACAGGTCTGGCGGCGCGCCGGACATGAGTGTCCATCTTCTGCGCTTCAAGCGTAGTGACTGCCGAGAGGAAACCGGACGGCTTCTCCATCCTTCAGGGCCACGATCTCTCCCTCGCCGAGCGGCTCCCAGATGTCATCGCTCAGCGGCACGCTGGCGACGAGGGTGACGAAATGATCCTGGCCCTCGATCGATATGCCGGGTGCCATGCCGTCACGGGAATCCCGCGAGCAGTATCGGCGCAGCAATACCAGTCCTGGAGGCCCGACTTTTCGGGTGCTTCCGTTCTTGCGGCGGTCGCCTTGAGTGAAAAGGGTGTCGCCGTCCGAGTAGAGAAAGTTCGCGGGACCCATCACCCTCAGTTCCGCCGCGCACGAAGCGAGCACCGCCATGCGTAACTCCAGTGAGGGAACTTCCCCAGGCACGGTCCAGACGGAACGCATTCGATCAAGCAGGCCGCAAAAGGCCAGTTCCGCATCCGTTTCTCCGACGGGGCAAAAGGACTTCGACTGGAAATCCTAGTCGGCGAGAATCCCCTGCAGCCAGCCGTTGTGCGCGAACAGGTGGTCCGAACCCGACAGCTCCCGGATGAAGGGCTGGGTAATCCGATAGGCACCGTCGCCCATCGTCGCCTTGCGGATGTGGGAAACGACGATCCGACTGCTCAGATCGTGATCCGCGACGATCCGGACCCAGTCGCTGAGGAAGCGCCAGAACAATGCGGCAGAGGCGGCAAATTCCGCCAGGTCATCAGGGCAATCCAGGCTCCGCACTTTGTAGCTGTAGACTATGCGGCTCTCCCGATCGGTCGGCGGCTGCATCAGCTATTCGGATTTGTCTTCCAGCCCACGCCGCAAGCGCCTGATGATTGTCGAACGAGATCGTTCGTCGGCGGCGGCGTTGACCTCCTGAGTGATATCGATGAGGAGCTTGGAGAGGTCGTTGTGCCAGTCGAGTCGCGCAACTTTGTCGGGTTTAAGCCGACGAGGCTTGTTGACGTCGATCTGCTGGGCCGCCTCGGGGCCAAGCTCATAGGCATCGTCGATGAGCGGCAGGATGAGCCGGTTGTACCCCAGAGAGGATGAAAGCCGGTCGCGCAACCCATCGAGCCCGGCTTCTTCGCCGTGGGTGAGGAACATCGATCGGCGCACCGGGAAGCGCTTCTTCACCCAGGACACGAGTTCTGGCGCGTCAGCATGGCCGGAATAGAAGTCGAACTGTTCAATGCGCGCCTTGACGTCGACCTCTTCACCCTGGATGCGGACCCGCGAGGCGCCGTCGAGCAGAATGCGCCCGAGTGAGCCTTGCGCCTGAAAGCCCGCCATCATGATCGTAGCGTTGTGTCGCCAGAGGTTCGCCTTGAGATGATGGCGGATACGGCCAGCATCGCACATGCCGCTGGCAGCGATCACGATGAAGAAGCCGGAGAGCCGATTGATGGCCTTGCTTTGCTCAACGGTCTCAGTGAAGCGAATGGAGTCGGACCGCAGCGCGGCAAGCAATTCGTGTCCACCATCTATCTCGGCAGCATGACGCTCGAAGACAGCGCTGGCTCGGGTTGCCAAGGGCGAGTCGACGAAGATTGGTCCGGACGGTGTCGAGCCATCACGTGCAAGCAGGAAAAGGTCCACAAGCAGTTCCTGGGTGCGCTCCACCGCGAAGGAGGGGATGACGAGCGGACCTCTCTGCTCGGCCGCGCGCCTGACTTCCTCGCCCAACTTCGCTCGGCGGCCTTCGCGGGAAACCTCTGACCGGTCACGATCGCCATATGCGGCCTCACAGAGGAGGTAGTCCACGCCGAGCGGCCCATCCGGCTCGGCCTGCAGCAACTTCTGACCGGGCCCGATGTCGCCGGAGAAAAGCAACCGCAGCTGCCCTTCCTGTGTGCCGGTATCGATCTCGATCTCAACCGAGGCCGACCCGAGCAGATGTCCGGCATTCCAGTAGCGTGCGCGCATTCCGGTCGCGACAGTTGTCCATTCGCCATATTGCACCGGCCGGAATTGGCGCATGCACGCGGTAACGTCCGACATCGTATAGATCGGCGTAATCTGTGGGCGGCCCCGCTGCGCGTTGCGGCGGTTGAGGTGCTCGACTTCCATCTCCTGGATGTGCGCTGAATCCGGCAGCATGACGGAGCAAAGATCGACTGTCGGCAACGTCGCGTAGATCGGCCCCGCGAATCCGTGCTTGATCAGCTTCGGAAGGAGACCGCTGTGGTCGATGTGTGCGTGGGTGAGGAGGACGGCATCGATCGCGTCTGGTCTGAATGGAAAATCGCCGTAGTTCAGCTCCTTCTCGGATTTTGAACCCTGGAACATGCCGCAGTCGACGAGAACGCGACACTGTCCGGTTTCGATCTCGTAACACGAGCCGGTAACGCCGTGGGCGGCACCGTGAAAACGTAGAACCGGGCGCATGAACCCTTCCCAATGTCTGAAGCCGAGAGGGCCTGTCGCCATCCCTCGAAAGGCTTTCGCATGAGCCGCGTCTCGGTCAGCTCGAAGCCCACTGAACTCCATGCTAGCCTAGCACGAAAGAGTTGCCCGGCAATCACGGGCTTGGCCCAAGGGATCTGTCCGCAGTGTTGAAGCTGAAGCGCATCGGGATCGACACGCAAAACGAGAGCATCGCTTATGTCGACAGGCACTGCCAGCTGTTCAGACCCGACCAGCACCGAGCTCTGAAAAAGGTCAGCATCACCGGGGAAGGAGGACGCGAAGTTCTCGCATCGCTCGCCATTGCCGACGACGAAGGTATCGTTGCTGATGACGAACTCGGGCTCTCGGAGCAGGGTTTCTCAAGCCTCGGCCTTCCGGAAGGTTCTCCCGTCACGATCGCACCCGCAGTGCCTCCCCGCAGCCTCGAAAGCGTTCGCTCGAAGATCAGGGGCGCCACGCTTTCCTCGGACGACATCCGCAACATCGTCGTCGATATAGCCCATCACAGATACAGCGAAATGGATCTCGCAGCCTTTCTGATCGGATCGGCGAGTTTCATGACCACAGACGAGCTATTGGCACTCACAGAAGCGATGATCGCGGTCGGCAGGAAGCTGGAATGGCGTCAGCCGATGGTCGTCGACAAGCACTGCATCGGTGGGATTCCTGGCAATCGTACCTCAATGATCATCGTCCCGATCGTGTCGGCCTACGGCCTCACGATCCCCAAGACATCATCGCGGTCCATCACATCTCCGGCGGGCACAGCCGATACGATGGAGGTGCTTGCGCGCGTCAACCTGTCGGTAGATGAAATGCGCCATGTCGTGAACGAGTGTGGTGGCTGCATCGTCTGGGGTGGCAACGTGAACCTCTCGCCAGCCGATGACATCATGATCTCGGTGCAGCGCCCGCTGGGGATCGACACGCGTGAGCAGATGGTGGCTTCCATCCTGTCAAAGAAGGTGGCGGCAGGATCTACGCATCTTGTGGTGGATATTCCTGTTGGACAGTCCGCAAAGGTCCGCGGGATGGAAGATGCGGTGCGCCTGAGAAAACTGTTCGAATTTGTCGGTGACCGGCTCGGACTGCACATCGATGTCGCCGTCACTCCGGCCGCCGAACCAATCGGGCGGGGCATCGGGCCTGTGCTGGAAGCGCGTGACGTCATGGCCGTGTTGCGGTGTGAGGCGGACGCGCCTTCGGACCTTCGCGAAAAGTCCCTGCAGCTGTCCGCGCGCATCATCGAACTGGATCCGGCGTGCCGCGGCGGAACCGGTTATGCACGTGCCAGGGAATTGCTGGACTCAGGCTCCGCCTTGCGTTCGATGGAAAGAATAATGAGGTTGCAGGGCCCCCCGTCCATGACCTTCAATCTCGGCGAGCTGACCCATGAGGTGAATGCGAAAGTCAGCGGGAAGGTCCGAGACATGGATTGCTACCGATTGGCACGGATCGCCCGGTTGGCGGGCGCTCCACTCGATCGCGGCGCCGGCATCGATCTTCTTAGGAAGACAGGCGAAGTCGTAGAGGCAGGCGAAGTCGTCTATCGGATTCATGCGGCCCACGCAGGAGACCTGGCGTTGGCAACCGAAGCTGCCGAACGCAATGTCGGCTTTGCGGTGGCACCCGCCAGTTTGCCCTGATGCCCGTCTGGTCCGCCGTCCACGCCTTCGGCGATCATGAAGAACCTGCGCGGCGGCTCGCGGAAGCACTCGGCTCGGATTTCAGGAGGATTGAACTGCGGCGGTTTCCGGACGGCGAAAGCCTGGTACGGATAGCGCCGGAGACGGGAGCAGCGGTCATCTATTGCAGTCTCGATCATCCGAATGATCGGCTGGTTGACCTTCTGCTCGCATCGTCCGCCTTACGGGACTCGGGCGTCCGGTCCATCGTGCTCGTAGCACCGTATCTCTGCTACATGCGCCAGGACGTGGCCTTCCAACTGGGCGAGGCAGTCAGCCAGAGGGTTGTTGCCGGACTTCTGTCAGATGCATTCGAAGGGCTGGTCACCGTCGACCCGCATCTGCATCGGACGCACGACCTGAACAGTGTCTTCAGCATACCTGTTACGCAGTTGAGCGCCGCGCTCCTTCTGGGTCGCGCGATCACCGCCAACAATGCCGGGAAGGACGCTGTCCTCGTCGGGCCTGACTGGGAATCCCGACAATGGGTCGAGACTGCCGCGAAAGCATCGGCACTTGATGTTCTCGTCGGCAGGAAGGTGCGCCGCGGCGATCGCGATGTCGCCATCGAGATTGCCGGGTTGGATCGCGTCAAGGGACGGACGGCAGTCATCGTCGATGACGTTGTATCGTCGGGGTCGACCGTCTGCGCCGCCACCCGTCATCTTCTGGATGCGGGAGCAGATCGCGTTGAACTGTTCGCAACGCACATGCTGAGCTCCGGAACAGACACTGCAGCGCTACATACTGCTGGGGTCTCCCGAATCGTCTCGACCGACAGCGTGCGCCACGCCACGAACAAGATCCACCTCGCACCCCTCCTAGCTGAGGCGCTGCGTATGGGAATCGAATGACCCATAACCCTTCGGGCTTTGCGCCATGGGCTTCGCAAGCGTCGAGCTGGAGGATGCCGCTGCTGACCCGAGTGAGACGATCTCTGGAGAGCGTGGCACGTAGATCAAGCCCAACCCGTTGCGGCCCTACCTGCAACGAAATTCGCCGCCTTGCTAAGCCTCGGACGGAACAGCGGTCAACGATGGGACCCACTCAGTTTGATACGCGCCTCAAAGCCATCGATATGGCCGGGGCGCGGTGAAGAGAGGTCGAGCCTGGTACCAATCCGCTCGGCGATTGTCGCCACTATCGATAGTCCGATCCCGCTTCCCCGGCCGATACTGCCGTTTCGCTCGAAACGCCTGGTGAGCAATTCCAGTCTTTCCGGAGATACGAGCGGCCCCCCGTTCGCGACCGAGAGTTCTCCACTCGCTGACAGCGAAACCTCGACCGCAGAATTCTTGCCGCCATGCTGAAGCGCGTTGTCGATGAGGTTGCGGCAAAGGATTCCGACCGTATCGGGGTCAATCGGCGACAGGACCGACGTGTCAGGAAGTGCCAGAACGATGCGTTCCTGCTGTCCGCTACGGTTCATGTCGTGCACGACCACGGACACCGCATCGCGCAGGTCACTGTCGGCGTCCAGCGTCAGCCGCCCACCTTCCGCCCGGGCCAGCTGCATCAGCCGTTCGGATCGCGCGGTGAGGCGCTTCAGCGCGGCCTCGATGTCGGAGGCGCGCTGCGCTGTTTGGGGTTCCGCGGTCTCCTTGCGGATGCGCTGCGCCTGGGCGATGGCTCCGGCAAGCGGGGTGCGCAGTTCGTGGGCGGTATTTGCCGCGAGGCTCCTCTCGGCGTCGAAGGCCGACCGTAGCCGTGCGAGCAAAGCATTCATGGTCTCGGCCAGTGGCGCGACTTCGCTCGGCAGGTCTTCGGCGGAGACAGCGGCGAGGTCCTTCTCGCTGCGGGTCTCCAGCTGTTCGCGAAACCTGCGCAGGGGCCGCGTGCCCTGTCGTACCGCGAGGATGATCGCGCCGAAGGCCGCTGGTATGACGAGGAGCACCGGGAGCCCCAGCACCATCTGCATCTCGCGAATGACAGAAGTTTGGTTGGACACCGGCTGCGCGACGGTGATGACGACGGTGCCCTGCAAAGCCTCTTCGCTGTAGAGGCGATGCCGCGCGGTGCGCCGGAAACCCGGACCGTCATAGGGCGGGAAGGCGGAAAGATCTGCCGCGTGGGATTGCAGCAGAACCGCGCCGCTTTCGTTCCGCACCACATAGGTGAACAGCTCCTCGTGGCTGCGGATTGCCGCCAGCCGCTGGCTGGCCGCGTCGCCGTCCTCGCGACTGACGATGTCGAGCACCGCCAGCGGCAGCAGGCGTTGCGCCGTCTCCTGAAGCGACGAATCGAAGACCTCCTCGATCTCGTGCCGAAGTAGTACAGCGGTCGCCCATGCGGCGCCGACCCATATCGCAAGCATGACGGCGCCTAGCGTCAGCAGGAGCCTTCCCTGCAAGCTGCGCGGCAGCCTCATGCCCTTGCCAGCCGATAGCCGAGGCCGCGCTCGGTCTGGATGAGATCCGGTCCAAGCTTTTTGCGCAGGCGACTCACATGAACCTCGATCGTGTTGCTCTCGATCTCGGAATCAAAATCGTAAAGCTTCTCCTCCAGCTGGGATTTCGACAGCAACTGACCGGGGCGGGTAAGGAATGCGTCCAGCAAGGCCCATTCGCGTGCCGTCAGCTGAACTGCCTTTCCTTCGCGCCGGACGCTTCGGCGGGCGATGTCGATTTCCAGCGGACCGATGCGGATGATCGGGTTGGGATTGCCGGAATACCGTCGTGCGACCGAACCGATCCGCGCGGAAAGCTCGTCCAGATCGAATGGCTTGACGAGGTAGTCGTCGGCTCCGGCCTTCAGCCCTTCGATCCGATCGGAGACTTGGTCAAGGGCCGTCAGGATGATGACCGGGGTAACGTTGCCTGCGCCGCGCAACCCCTTCAGGAAGACGATGCCACGACCGTCCGGCAGCATGAGGTCGAGAAGGACCAGATCGTGCGCCGCGCCGGCCATCGCGTCGCGAGCCGCGTCAAGGCGCGTCACCCAGTCGACCGAATGCCCGTCACCGGCGAGTTGGTCACGCACCGCCGCACCCAGCACAGAATCGTCCTCGACCAGCAGCGTACGCATCTCATGCCTTCATTCGAAATCGAACTGTATCATCATCGCTGATCCTGACGACTTGCTGAAGCAGCATGCGGCCGCGCTTCAGGAAAGCGTCAGCTTGATCTTCCAATATGAGGAAAGTCACCCCGGCTGGAGTCATGTGCCATGCGCCTCGCCCTGACAATTCTCGCGTCGCTCGTCGCCCTGCCGATTGGCAGCGCGCGGGCCGATGACGACTGCTTCATTCCGATGGCCGACTGGATGCCGCGTGAGGCGGTGGCCGCGATGGCGGCTGAGCTTGGCTGGACCGTGCGCCGGATCAAGATCGACGACGGCTGCTACGAAATCATCGGAACCGACGCCGAGGGCCGGCAGATGGAAGCGACGGTCAATCCCGCGACCCTCGAGGTGATGAAGATCGAAGCGGACGATGACGACCGTGACAACGGAGCCCACCACAAAGGGCGACGAGAAGACAGGTAGCGCGGCTTCATCAAGCCGTAACCGGATTGACCAGGCCCCGCCACCCCGGCGGGGCCTTCTGCTTTCTGGCCGCATGCTGACGGGAAGCTGAAGCAGAAAGTCCGGACGCGTCAGCGAGCGATCAGATGGAGGCTCCACAAGAGGCCAGCAGAAAAGGAGACCTGCCATGAAGAAGACCTTTGCAATCCTCGTCGCCTCGACCGCTCTGGCCATCGGCGCCGGCATTCCAGCCTGGAGCGGCATGCACCGCGCCGCGCATGCGTCGGCGAGGACCGATGATGACGGCATTCTGAAGCTCGCCAGCGATGACCGCCTTGATCGGGATCACGTAAGAAGGGCGCGCAGCGACGACGATGACCACCGCTACGGGGACGATGGCCATGACGATGACGACGACGATGACGACGATGACGACGATGACGATGACGACGGATACGGCCGGAGGGCATCGACCAACCCCGCGCCGGCGGGAACCGTCGCACCTCCCGCCAATGGCCTGTTCGGCAGCGACGCGGCTCCCAAGGTCAAGCTGAACTGACGGACTGATCGTGAAGCACTTCGGAGAATCATCATGAAGAAGATCCTGGCCGCACTGGTCCTGACGACCGCGCTCACGCTTCCCGGCGTGGCGCTGGCTCGTCCCGTGACCCTGACGACGACGCTGAAGAGCTACGGCGGCGACGGCGCCTACCTCGCCATCTACGTCACCGACGCCAAGGGCGCCTATGCCGGCACCTTGTGGATGGCGGGCGGCAAGGCGAAGTATTACGAGCACCTGGCCGACTGGTACCGCGCCACGGGCGGCAATGCGGCGGAAATCAACGGAATCACTGGGGCCAGCGTCGGGGCCGGGCGCACCCTGGAGATCACGCTCGACCTCGCCGACGCGTTATTCGACGCA
>ERZ1645187.5126-NODE-5126-length-10324-cov-4.454475_pt1 | contig 10324 bp, 11 predicted proteins | sample MGYA00575352_ERZ1645187 | MGnify/ENA primary metagenome ERZ1645187 (study PRJEB40837, sample SAMN11349314) | freshwater sediment metagenome | isolation source: river sediment | host: Sediment | place: India: Wazaribad , New Delhi | collected 2017-02-21 ...
AGAACAGAAGGTTGCCGTCTGGTGAACGACGCATTACGGCACATTCATGCATGATGCCATCGTTGTGCAGTTCGAGCCATTCAATGTGTGGATATTCGCGGGACTTTTGTGCTTTGTAAGAAACTTGGGCCATGGTGTCTAATCTCCTTTATTGTTTTAGGTTATACCATGAAAATATTTACCTAATGCCTTAAAGGAGACACCAATCAACGGGGTTTTCAGGTCCCCTCTTTCGGACAAGCCCCAGGAACGGTATTGCTATAGTTGATCCACTCTACCCCATCCCACTGTCTGGTCTTTCGGCTGAGCGGGACATCTACTGTTTTTCCGTGAATATCTTCAGTCGTCACAATAATAACCAGTGTGCGCTCGGGCCCGGTACGAATGCTTGCGAGTCCACTATCAGACGTTGGACCGCCTTGTCCCCCAATCAAATACGTTTGGGGGAAAGCTATCAAACCACCATCTGTAGTTGGTGGAATCGCTAGGGGGTCGCCGGCTGCGTCGTTCTCTTCTGTTCGTGTATCATATATGTCGAACGTCAATTCCGTCATTTCTATGATGCTATCTGGATTAGAGCTGATTAGCGCCCGTAAATTAGCAATACCACCAACTCCTAACGTCGGTGTGTATGTTTCAACAATAGCATCACCAAATCGAACCAAGCACTTACCGGCATTTGGGCCTGTGTTGGGAATTTCTACGGATATTTCGTTGCGCTCCGGCCCAAACCCTTTACTGCGGAAGAACAATCCAGCAACAATCACCCGGGCACGGGTTTCAGGATAGCCAGGAGCAGTACATGTACTATCACTAGCGGTGAACGATGGACGATACGAATAGGTTGGTTCGCAACTCATTACAGCGCTTTCTGTAAACCTACGGTTGGGTTGGTTTGACCGCGTGGTTTGGACATTACCATACCGCGCTGCTTGCCCCGCGACTTGTCGTAGCTGAAGTGAAACCAGATTGAGTTATTCTGTTCGAAAATGAATTGATCAAATGGGATGGAGCTATTCGCCACAGCTTGTGCGATCGTCCAAGCGTTGTTTGCGTCATGATCAACTGACGGCACAGCCATATCCGCTGCTTGTCCACGTTCGTGTTGACTCTTCCCGTTGCTAGTATGTCTAAAACCACTATTGACCACAGCGGATGGGTACATGGCTTTGAACGGCTCAAGAATGTTGTAGCACAAGTCGCGCAGATTCTTTACGATGTCTTTTGCGGAATATTCACGGCCATTCGTAGTTTGAGCCTTTAGTGCATAATGGCTCACTCGGGCTCCAGTTGTTAGTTGACCCAATGTAAAGTTTGGTGATAGTTGGAATGATGCTGAAAAACTACTAGCTGCTTCGATGTCGTCGTAGTTGTAGTTTGAGCTTGTTGTTACTTGAGGTTGCTTTGTTACAACTGTTTCGCTAGTGGTTGATGGTGTCATGTCAACATTCTCCGTTTGTGCCGCGGCGGCCACATATACTTGTTTTTGAGTATGATTGACGGTACCGGTTGATACAGGAGCATGGCCACCAGTATCAGATGGGGCACCCTCATCATCCGATTCCACCGTAGCGTGGTCATACGCACTAACACCTGCTTGCTTCGAGCCTGAGTATGTTGCTACAACCTGCGCTGCCTGCTCGTTCGAAAGTGAACTTCCAGCTCTAGGGTCGTTTACAAATACACTCGGTGAACCATTAGCCATTGAACCAGGATGACACCCAGCTCCAGGACAGCAATGGCTACCACCGTCAATCGGGTCACCAACACGGTCAGTTTTGATGTTATTTGTGAACACGTCCGGTGATGCAGAAATAACAGGAACTGGCGCAAAGCAGTGTCCTGCTGTGTTGTCCGTACCTTCGCGTGACACTGGGATTCCGTTTGCAAACACGTTCCCACTACCATTCGCCATTACGTCTCCGCAACTGACTGGATCTCCAATTCTGATTATAGCTGGCATATTTTTCTCCTGTATTCATGTATTTATTGCTAAATATGGGATATGAGGAGATAGCTATGATTGAGGCGTTTATTACACAGATAGTGCGTGCGTGGGCGCTGATCCCGTTCAGTTTTGCAACGTGGTTTGTTATCTTCGTGCTGGGGTTCTTTGTTTGGTTGTTCGGAAAAGCAAATGACAACCCACTCAGTACGGTGAATTGGGAACACTTATTCGTTGATTCCAGCAACGATAGAGCGTCACCATACAAGATGGGTTACCTTGTTGGCGTGATCGTTAGTACATGGATTGTTATCACGTTCGCGGATGGTGGCAAGCTGTCATTTGATATTCTTGGTACGTACTTAACGTTCCTATTGGGTGGTGCTGGAGTTAACTCATACTTCAAAAATGGATCATCGGGCAACGCTACGAAAACAGCCGATGCTGGAATAGCGGCGAAACCACCAGCAGAGTCTGACACGTCAGTTGGATGATAAAAAAGCCACCCTAGGGTGGCTTTTTTATCGACTAAGTAATGGTATGTACTGATCCATACCTTCTTTGATCTTGTTCAGCTTGTATTTCCCAAGAAATTTCAAGATATAGAACATGCTGAACTGTTTTGATGTGTTGCTAGCTTCGTCTACGGTTTCTAGGATCAACCGTCGAATATCCGCGGGTTGTTTCGCTAGATCGATCAGCTTCTGGTTCTCCTTGAACAGATCGCCAACTCGATACGTAATTGCTGCTTCGCCAGTCTCTGGATCCTTAATCACCCATGTCTCATTCATGAGATTCGTGTATGCGTATTCATTATCATATGCTTCACGAATCTTTGTAGACTTAACACGCGGGAATGCTGATTGAACATTATCAGTTGGATCACCACGAACACACTTCTGGAACACATAATACAGCGGATCACCGTCGTAGTCTTCCAGTGATTGTTCTTTGTCTGTTGCGGGTGAGATCACGCGGACATTCGGATACTGCGTTAGTTGCAATAAGTCACTGTCGGAACTGATAATCACAATCTCGTTGTCATCATCAGCATATACTTGACAGAATCCAGCGATCAGGTCATCAGCCTCTAGTTTTTGAGCAACCAGAGTCATGATTGTGGTGTGCTCAATGATCAGCGACTCGAACTCAGCCAAGTGTCCAAGGAACCGCTGGTATTTGGCTTCCTGTGCTGGAGTCATGTCTTGCCGACGGTTGCCTTTATATGGCTTCTTTGACAAGCACTCCTCACTTGCGGTGTATTCCTTGCGCCAACTGGAACGGTCGAACGCCATTACTACCTTGTGTGGTTTGTGCTGCTTGAAGTACTTGTTGAGTGTAACGAGCGCAGAGTGCGTAGCCAAACCAGCAATCGTTTCATCGTCTTCGTTCCGTTGTGCGAAGAACGTACGGTGAAGCATGTTTGTGATATCAAATACTAGATATTTCATAGAACGCCATTCACTGTACCGTGGTCGGTTGTGTTGATTACTTGATCTTCCAGTCGATTGACTAAGTCTTCGTATAGGAAAGCTAGCCATTTTTGAACGATGGTTTCGTCGTCTTGACCGGTCATGCCATTATCACGCAGATATTGGACAAACGCGGCATTCCAGTCGAGCTCGATTTGAATGCCCTTGACTGGATCGATGACTGCACTCTTGATCTCTACCCAAGGTTCAGTGCCGGTTCGACGTGCTTCTTCCTCTGCTTCTTTGGCCTTGAAATCAGCAAGTTCTTCCTCTACTTGGACGAGGGTGTCGTTCACAACAGCTAGGGTGTTAGTCTTCTCCGTAAGTTTATCTTCCAGACGAAGAAGCATTGACTCTAATTCTTGTTGGCGAATCTTATCACGATTCCACCAGTTGGATATGGATTTGAACATATTAGACGCTCGGGATGGCATAGATGGTTAGACCGTTGGCTTTCAACTTAATGAGCCCCCGGTTAGTGATGATGACTTCAGCGTTTGGCAATAGCTTAAGCACTGGAATCAGTGTTTTAACGGGGTACTTATTGCTAAATTCAACGTCCTCACCATCAACCAAATCTTCAGCAACGTTACCAAACCGGTAGGTGAGAGCGTCACCGTTGATGTCAGCCATTTCGAAGAACACACCTTCGCTTGTACCAAAGATGGTCACGGAATCGGCCTTCATTGCACTTACGCCCTTGTTCATCAGTGCTAATGCATCTGCTGTCATCTGGATCGCGTACTTCTCGCCGTCAGAGAGTGTCTTTGGTGCTTGGATGGTTTTTGGATTTGCACAACGGTATTCAACCTTGATACCTTTGCCTTTGAATGTAAGAGCTTTGGCCCATGGTGCATCAGATTCGGCGTCTCGTACTTCAACTTCAACACTGAAGTTGTCTTGGCTCTTTGCGAGCTCGAGGCGGTCGTTGAATACGTTGATTCGGTTGATCCCGATCGCCCCAAAAGGCATGTCGGGCACATCCTGCTCGTGGAATATGACGATTGTGCGGTCATCATCAATTGCGCGTACTCTACCAGGCTCAATGATGATGTTGCCGATTTTAACCAATTCAGCCGTCCGAATGACAGCACTGATATAGTTAAGGGATGTTTGGTCCAATCTCATGACCTCTCCTTTTTATTCTTATAAACGAAATTATACGTGAATTCGGTACGCAAATCAACTATGTCGGAACAACTTGTCTAAAAACTTACACAACACATCAGTTTGCACTTTACCATCCTCCGTATCCCAACCAACGATGACTGTATCTTTGGTAATGTGCTTGCGGATTCTGGATACTTGGCGGTTGAGTGTTGCTAGATATAGCTCTTCGAACCTGGCGGGGTGTATGGCAGGCCCATCACCGTACCAGTGATTGAAATATTGTTTAAGGCCTCGTTCTAAATCAAGAGGTGGAGCTAACCAGCGTAGATTTTTTCCTTTCGCCTCTTTGTATTCGTCATACACGCGCCGCACTGCTGACACCATGTTGTTTAGGTTATGGCTGTAGAATTGTTCGTATGTTATCTGTTTCATTTTTAGAAAGTGAAAATTTCGTCAATTAGTGTAGGTTTCTTAATGTTGGAAATCTCTGGTATTTCAATGCCTAATTCGCGCTCAATCCACCAAGCCACGATGTGACGATGACAGAAATCGTCAGGCTTCTCGTAGCACAACAGGATAGCATTTTCACCTAAATCAGCAAGCGTTCTATAGGGTGATGCACCGCGTTTCTTGATTAGGTTGAGGTACTCAATCGCGTACTCGGTTTCACTGATACTGCCACTCTTGATGCCCCGCACCAATTCCCACGTGGGTGCGAGAATTGGATACGTGACACCAGTATACCATTCCGGAGGCCTGACACTAATCGCAACAGCATTGCGATTAGTGCCGTGCTTGGCATAGTACGATGTGAACATCAGAACGTCATCACCGAGTCAATCAACAAACTCTGACGCGATGGTGTTTGTTTGCCGATAGCTTTCAGAATGTTCGACAACGGGTTATCTACCAGCCGCTCGATGTGTGCATCGATGTCGACCTTGAACTCCCGCGTGAACCATTCAGGTACGAACTCAGCATCCGTTGGGATTGCGATGCTCTTGAACTTGCCCTGTTTCTGAGTGAGGTAGAACACTTTAATTTTCATCCCAGATGTGATCGGGAAGCTTTGCTTATCTCCAAACCGCTGCAAGCATTGGTTATAGAAAATAGCTGCTGCAACGTGACCTGGCAAGCGAGCATTTGGATCAACCTTCAGATCGCTTGTGTATTGCTCAATCTTGTTGCATCCTTTAGGCAACCCAATATCCATCAGACTTGCCTTGCGTAGATCCTCTTTGTATTCAACGATCTCAACCGACAGTTCATCCCACGTCTTTCCCTTTAGATACTGCTCGATAAAGCCATTCAGCTTTTCAGATACATGACTAGGCAATGTGGTCTTTTTTGTATCCAGACCCATAACCTTCATCTTGTCGACGGGCTTACCATCCAAGTCCACCAAGTGAAGAATGTACCGCTTCTTATCCACAAAGATGCCGCGATCCGATACGATTTCACGGCCGCACTTGATGATGTCATCAAAGCCGGGGTTGCACAGGAATGCATCACGCATGAAGTCTGGATATGATGCGTTAACCTTTTCAGCTACAGCATCGGCAATCAGAATTGCTTCTTCTTGATTGCGAGCGTGTGTCTTAAAGTACGTTGAGTCCGTATCGCCATAAATGACCGATTCAGCTTGGAACTTGCTGTTGAACTTTTGACTGCCGTGTAGAATGATCTCCTTGGCCTCTGCTTCGTCATAGCCAGACTCTGCTGCATCTGACATTTCAGCATACATCGGGAAATCAACATCATACGCACCGTCAAGAATTTCGGATGTTTTCCGACACTGATGCTTCAGAATCATGCGACCAGTACCGGTGGTTGATTCACCCATGCGAAGGTCATAGAATCGGAAGTACAAATTCGTCAACGCGCCATAAAGACTGTTCAGTTTGATCTTGAACACGTACTGTAGTCGGTCGTAGTAGGCTGCCTTGTCCGCATCTTTCTCTTCGACCTTCATCTTTTGGTATTTCTTACGAGTTGCATACCATTCACGAAGAATGGCTGGAATCATACCTTCGGATGCTTGGTCAAACACGGTGCCGTATCCAGAAACAGCCCACTTACGTTCTTTCAGCCAGATACGCCACTCTTCGACTGTCTTCTCCATTACTGTACCGTCTTCCAACTCAAGCGTCAAGCTGATGTTGTGACGTTCTGCTATTGCAATAGCAGCCTTCTTGCACGCTGTAAATTGACCACGTAGTGTTTCTGGAGAGATGTTGATTGATCGAATTGATGATGGGTACAGTGAGTTGATGTCGATTGAACCGATCCACTCATGGAGGCCAATCTGTGGCAATAGAACATACGCACCATCAATCGATTTGTCGATATCAGGCATCTTTGAGTTGTTCACTACCTTCTTCAGATCGTGCCAGCAGTAGTTGACAATAGCCAACTCAGCGAGCTTCAATGTTCCACCAACATGCTGAAATAATGCACCAGATAGATGATACATTTGATTTGCCAACTCAACATATCCCAATCGTTCTTCAAAGCCATGAAGAATCTCACAGTCTCGTATGTTGTATCGAATGAAGAAAGCAAAGTCCTTGACGTACAGATCAGCTAGCGTTCCTTCGTATGCCAACTTAGGTAGTGTCGGTTCCTTCGTCTTTTTATCTACCAGCACAACGTTTGATATGTACTCCAACTTATACGATGGCTGACCGCCCATCTCGTATTTCTTGTATAGCTGCATGTAATCAGCCAACAACCGCCCGGATGTCTCCAATTTGATTTGGATGTTATTCATCACCTCAATCTCAGTGAATCGAGGCATTTCAGCACCGGGGAATGACAGCTTACGCAATGACTTATTGCCTAGAGCTATCTCCATGCGTTTTGCGATATACGGAAAGTCGAAGAAGTCGCTGTTCCATCCACACAGCAAATCGCTGTCTTCAACTTCTTCGATAAACTTCCACAGAAGGTCTCGTTCGTTGTCGAATAGGTAATAGTCCGTAGTGTACTCAGTTGGTACAGGACAAATCTTGTCACACTCTGCACGCAAATTCTCTGGTGTCCACTCTTTTCCATCCTTAGGCGGAATAGCAAGAACGACCATGCGGTTTTGGTGCTCATGGAACAACGACATTGCGTTGATTGGAGCGTACGGGTTCTTAGTGCCTGCAAACCCAAGGTTCATGTCATAGTCAACCTCGATATCAAGGAAGGTGACATGCAATTTTGGTGCGGGCTTGCCGTAGTATTGTTGAGATAGCACACGAATATCAGCTCCAACATCACTCTCCCACATTTCGACCCCATCGCTCTCCAGTTCTTTTCGCACTTTGTAGAACTTTTTAGCGTCTGAGAACTCGAGTTTAGAAACTTTGTTTCCGTAGATGGTGGTATGATCACCATCTGGGTCGTCAATGTAGAAGTAGTATGGAGCTCGGTAAAACTGCTCAATGCGTTTTCCGTTTTCGTCGCGCTCCCACACGACGACATCATCATTCTTGATGATTGCTGATATGTAGCTCATATTATTATTTTTCTCCTCGCAGCATCGTATCAGTATACGATACCAGTAGTGGCCATTTCAACTGAATTAGATGCAGCCACAAATAAATACATTCATCTAACTTAACCCAACTAAAGGAACACTTCAATGTCCACAACATTCCCTCCAAAGGGCGATTCAGACAAAAAACTAGGCGCAGTATTCGCACCTCTTTCTGTATCTGCCAACGACACACCAAACCTAACTGTCCGCATTCGCCCTGGTTCGTACTTCAACTCTGTCAATGAGTTTGTCGAATTTGCAGGCGGCGTATCACCATCTATTGCTGCCCCAGCGACTGGTAATTCATGGAACATCGTAGCACTAAGCAACACAGGTTCTGTATCTGTGTTTGCTGGCGTTGCTGGTAGTTCACCAGCATTCCCATCAGTACCAGCAGGATACCTACCGTTAGCTGCAGTGTACATGACTGCAACCACATCAGCTATTGCTCCATCGAATGTTGTTGATATTCGCCCATTCGTTCGCACAGTAGACCAAATTCCTAACCTGTCGACCGAACTGGCCAATCGCCCAACTATGACCGATCTGAGTAATGCACTTGCATTGAAAGCGGACGTTGGTTCTGTTGCAGTAGGCCCACACGCACACGTCGTAGCGGATGTTACAGATTACGTGTCTGCCACAACCGGCATGATTAACACAGCAGTTAGCGCAAAGGCAAACGATGCCGACGTTGTTCACCTAGCTGGTAATGAAACAATTGCCGGCGATAAGATTTTCTCCGGAAACGTATCTATCAAACCTTCGAGCTTTGAACCCATCTCACTATTCACCACCCAGACACCAACAGCTGGTGACGCTGGTATTCGTGTGTCTCGTGGAGCAAACCCACCAGCGTTACTGAAGTGGGATGAAACATCACAGACGTGGCAGGCTGGCACTGTTGGTGGTGGCGTTGATACCATTCTAACTGCTGGCAACTTTGATGCAAAGGCTGATAAAGTCACAGCAGCAACTGCTGGACATTTTGCTGGCCTAGATGCTACAGGTAACTTGACAGACAGTGGTTCGACAGCATCGGACTTCGCCACCGTATCTGCTCTGTCGACCCACATAGGTGATGTTACTACTCACTTTACTGTAGGTAGCATTGTGCTGGCTCAATCCCAAGTTACGAGCTTGGTTACGGATCTAGCAGGAAAAGCTGCAACGGTACACTCACACGTAGTCGCTGACATCACCGACTTCTCGACTGAAGTATCCAGTGCAATTGGCGCAGCATCCATTACACAAAGTCAAGTAACTGGTCTATCGACAGCCCTGGGCGCAAAAGCACCAGCTGCTGATCCAGTATTCACTGGCGTAGTTGTTCTGCCGTCTTACACGCTAGCAACACTACCAGCTGTAGTTCTTGGTGGTGCAATCATCGTAACTGATGCAAACGCCGGCGTAGGTACAATCGCATTTGGTACTGCAACATATTGGATTGACGTAAGCACCGGCGCCGCTGTATCGTAACACATAAAAAAGGCCCCAGATGGGGCCTTTTTTCATTCTGCTTCTTCGATTTCCGAATCTGTTGCGTCATCATCTGGTTGTACCAGATTTGTGATTTCAACATCCAGTGCTTGATCGGCTGTTAGAATTACCGGCTTGTCGTCACGTAGTCGTCCTTCGATAACCATTTCGTACAGAATTTCAAAGTGGCGATTTTCCTCTTGAAGTGAACTGTAGCTGTGCTTGTACATCGTGGTAGCTAGTTTGCGGACAATCTTCTTGTCCAGACCAAACTCGGCTGCCAGATCAGCAACAGTTTCGGAGGCGCCTTCCTTTGCATCATCAGCAGCTTGGAAATAGTGCGTGACTGTAGACAGTCGTGATTTGAATTCCTTGCGGACCTCTGGGTCGTTCAGTACATTCTTACCACGAGTTGCTTGCTTGTCCTGCTTCTCTTTCTTCTGATATGCCATATTGTTCTCCTTATTATTGTTCGGCGGTACGTAACACTATACAGGGTCAGTCGTACTGCGTCAACAATGGCTTAAAATGTTCATTGAATGGTCGAATTACACGTTTGAGATACGACCGAACACCGTTTACGTATGGGAAGCCAGCAGGGTTCTTGATCCGCTTTATTCCACCGATGCCTACGTTATAGCTTGCCACTGATTTATCCCAATTGCCGTGATTAAAGGCAATGTCCATCTTATAGTGATATGCAGCAATGCGAATGTTCGCTTCATCGTTTTTCAGCAGCAAGTGTTCAATCTCACCATCCTTAACACTTTTCAGTGAACGATCTGGGAAGTAGCG
>ERZ1645187.5127-NODE-5127-length-10323-cov-6.209973_pt1 | contig 10323 bp, 8 predicted proteins | sample MGYA00575352_ERZ1645187 | MGnify/ENA primary metagenome ERZ1645187 (study PRJEB40837, sample SAMN11349314) | freshwater sediment metagenome | isolation source: river sediment | host: Sediment | place: India: Wazaribad , New Delhi | collected 2017-02-21 ...
GTTATAGCGGTTTTGTGAGAAAACTGCTCCGGTAAGTGCATAAATCGAAGTATTATCAAGAATTTCAAGTGTTTCGTCGAGTTTATTATCGTCGTAAACATAAATTGTAAGTACCGGGCCAAAAAGCTCCTCTTCCATTGTAATGTATTTCGGATTTGAAGTGAGGATAACCGTTGGTTCAATAAAGTAACCAACCGACTTATCGCAATTCCCTCCAAAAATCACTTCCGCATCTTTGTCTTCACGCGCCCTGTCAATAAATCCTTTTAGTTTATCGAACGAAGCTTCATCGATAACTGCATTAAAGAAATTGGTAAAATCTTCGGGTGGCCCCATTTTAACAGTGGCGAGTTCATTACCAAGCCGGGTGCGAACATCGGCCCAGATACTTGCCGGAACGTACGCACGCGAAGCAGCCGAACATTTTTGCCCCTGGTATTCGAACGATCCGCGTAATAACGCAATCGCCAATGCCTGTGGATCAGCAGTATTGTCGGCAAACACAAAATCTTTTCCGCCAGTTTCACCAACAATGCGGGGGTAGGTTTTATATTTTGCAATATTTTCACCAATTGTTTTCCATATACTGTTAAAAACACCGGTTGAACCTGTAAAATGAATACCGGCAAAATTCGGGTGAGCCAAAACCACATCGGCTGCTGCTGGCCCACCTGCAAAAACAAGGTTTATTACGCCATCGGGTAAACCTGCTTCGCGGAATATTTCCATGATAACACCGGCCGAGTAAACTGCTGTTTTTGATGGTTTCCAAACAACAACATTACCCATCATTGCCGGAGCAGCAGGGAGGTTGCCAGCTATTGAGGTAAAATTAAAAGGAGTTAATGCAAAAATAAATCCTTCGAGCGGGCGAAATTCATTGTAATTCCACATTCCGGGAGCCGATTCGGGCTGAATCTGGTAAATTTCAGTCATTACCTGAACGCCATACCTGAAAAAGTCGGCAAGCTCACATGCTGCATCAATTTCGGCCTGAAATGCGTTCTTTGATTGCCCGAGCATTGTTGCAGCATTTATTTTGGCACGGTATGGACCAGCCAATAAATCGGCTGCTTTTAAAAATACCGATGCTCTGTGCTGCCACGAGAGATTCGCCCATTTCTCCCTGGCTTCGAGCGCAGCTTCAATAGCCATTTTTACGTGCGATGCATCACCCTGGTGGTAATACCCAAGTGTATGGGCGATATCGTGAGGCGGAAACATCCGCACTTTTTTACCTGTAAAAACATCTTTACCACCAATAACCATCGGCAGTTCGGTTTCAACTGACCGCAATTCTGCGATTTTTGCTTTTAAAGCAACTCTCTCTTTTGTTCCTGGTGCATAGGTTAAAACGGGTTCGTTTTTTGCTACTGGCACATGATAGATTCCCTTTGGCATAATTTCAATATTTCATTATTTCAAAATCGGGTCAAAAATAGTTTTTCAACACCACCAAAATCATAACAAAAATCAGCGTGAAAAAAAATTAGCGCTGCAAACCCGGCAAATTCTCAGTTTTATGTTATTTTCACAAAATCAAACTGCATAAAAATCAGTTTTTTATTTGAACTGAAATTTTTGCTTTTAAAAACTAAACCTGTTTTTTGACGCAACCAAAGTAAGAAGTTCATTATTAACACGTTATTTTCTATCGATACATTGATAAAAATATTAGGAGATCGGCTTTGGTCAGCTCATACTGCCGATGAAAAGAAACAATTGGCAGCACTGTTTCTGATTTGGAGTTTTGTTGAATTAGCAGGATTGTTTTTTTTAGTCCGAAATCTTTTTTCGCTGTTTAACGAAAGTTGTATTATTTGTAACCTTGTTTGGGTTCTGACAGCAGCTCTGCCTTTATTCTGTGCGATTAATGGCCGGATCCATTGCTCCGTTAATGCTGTTTTTGCGCTTCCGCTGGTTCTTTATTCTTTTTATTTCTCCGATTTTAACAGATTCCTGCCTGAAACCAACAACATTTACATCAGTGTTTTATGGCTTACCACTGCACTCGTTTTTCTGACTCTTTTTTGCGAAACGGGTTACAAAACATTGATATTCTTTATTATAGGAATTCTTACTCTGGCATTTCAGTTGTTCAAATACGACAATTTTTTGAATTCGTTTACTGAATACCGGCCACTCATTATTCACCCGATTATTCTTTTCGCGCTGATTTTTGCCATTTTACATGCAATTCAGCGCCATTTCAGGTCGGTGATAAACCGGCAGAAAGCAGAAACACAAGAGATTAAAAAATCGATAACAAAAGTGATTCAGGATTCAGGTTTTTCGATTGCACAACTGAGAGCCGAACGCGATGAAGCCGGAAACATCGTTCAGTTGTTGATTGAGCGTGTTAACAACGCTTTTGAATCGACTTTCAACATTAATTTATACGAAGTACAGGAGCAAAAAGCTGATTACATTTTCGACCTTGTTTTTAAAAGTAAATTTGATTTGAACCGGTTTATTTATCAAACCAAAAAGAACAAACGTAACCATGAATTTCATGCAACAGCACTTGAAAAATGGTTTTGGATTCATGTTTTACAACCTGATTATCAGCACTTTTTTATTATTTTCGAAGACATCACAAAAACAAAAAACAAAATTGCCGACCTCGAGGAAAGCAAACGCAGGTACAAAGTTCTGCTCGAAGCCATTCCCGATATGTTTTTTGTTATCGATAAAGACGGAACCTATGAAGATTTGGTGATAAAAGAAAGTGCATTGTTTAAAGTGGAAGACGCAAATATTATTGGAAGCACGATTTATGAAGTAGGTTTTCCGGAGAATATGGCTGAATATATCTATTCCTGTATTCAGCATTCAATTGAAAACAATTCAATTGAGACAATTGAGTATTCGATGAATACACCAAACGGAACATTTTTGTTCGAGATGCGGATCGCAAAACTTAGCTCTAACTCAGTGATTTCTATATCGCGTGATATTACAAAACGGAAAACAGCAGAATTCAAACTCGAGAAAGCGTTAAAAAAGGCAGAGGAATCAGACAAACTAAAATCGGCATTTCTGGCAAATCTCTCGCACGAAATCAAAACTCCGATGAATGTAATCACCAACTTTACCCGGATTCTTGCTGAATCAGCGCTTGATGACTTTGAAAAAATGGAATTAAGCGATGCCATTTCGATGAATGGAAAACAGCTACTGAATATGATTGACAATACTATCCACTTGTCAAAAATTGAAACGCAGTCGATAGAAGTTACACCAAGATTTTGTGATATAAACACTTTGTTACGTGATGTTTACAACAAATACTATGTAATTGTACCTGATTCAAAAGATATTCGTTTCAGGATTAATACAAGCGTTCCGAATAAGGCATTCGGATTTGAAACCGATCCGCAGCTGCTTAGCGAAGTGTTATCGCTTTTGGTTGACAATGCCATAAAATACACACTGAAGGGAGAAATTACCTTTGGGTACGAAATGATTCGGAATGAATGGGTGAAGTTTTTGGTTACCGACACTGGCATTGGAATACCAGCGGAAGAGCATGAAAATATTTTCAGCAGATTTTATCGTGTTCAAAACCAGATTAACAACTCCACATCAGGGTCAGGACTTGGGTTGTCAATTGTTCAGCATTATGTTGCAATTCTTGGCGGTGAGCTCGAATTCGAATCGGCTCCGGGAATCGGAAGTAAATTCTGGTTTTCGCTTCCGTTTAAAAATGGCAGCGGATTTCTGTCGGTGGTCCAATAAACTTGATTTTACTGATTTGCCGTGTCGATAAAAATGTAGCCTACCAATCGATCGTACCGGGCTGAGTAATCACTGTAATAAACAAAAATCTGATATTCATTCTGTGCTTCCCAAAAGCTGCCTTCTATGTTTGTATGGTCGGCAGTTCTTGCACCCTGCGGAACATATACATACTGGTAGTTATAATATCCTTGTTTCAGCAGCATCGAAAGTTCATACGAACTTGAGTTGAAATTCCAGGTCATTTCGTTGCTTTTGTTGGCGTTCCATCCGGTTAGGGCACCAAAAACATTGACAGTGCCTCCTAAAAGCGGGGCTTGTAACGGAAGTGAAAAATGAACAAAAGTATAGTCGCATTCAGTTGCCGCATCGCGTACTTCAGGGTCCTGGCTTTCCACAGTAAATCGGCCATTCATCTCTTTATAAAGAAAGAAGTTTTTATTCGCACGTACTTCATCCGGTTTCAGGGTTTTATGAAAATAGGGCTGATGAAAATCGGTGGCAATCACATTTTCACCATTAAATTTGTTTGTCCGGTTATCAAAATATCTGAACTCGTTACCCGCAGGAAAAACATTTTCGCGATCGTAATCATACACAAGCCGGTCGGCTCTGATATACAGTGGCTTTAGACCGGTAATTGCATTATCCCACCGGTTGTTTAGCATGATAACGGTTTTTACATCTTTCAATGGGTTCTCAATCATAAAATTATCATTATAAACAACTACAAAATCAACCTCATGATTTGAGCCTTTAAACGAATCGAAAGTTGCCCTGCGAACTGTTGCATTAATGGTAACTCTTTGATCGACTACAAAAAACCGTTGTGTAATTACAACCTTCGACTTATCGTTCTCTTCGTAAACCACAAGCACGTAGTTTCCCGAAAAGTTAAGCTTTACATTTTCGTTTGGTATAAGTAACTCGTAATGAGTATAATTAAATGTTGTATTAAACGACAATTTATAATCGGTCAGCGGGTTTTCGGCAAAACCATTCAGGTAATCGGCCTGGCTCAGATAACTTTCGTTCCAGTTGGCATCGCAATGAACAATGGTGTAGTTGTAGTTTTTTTCATCGTCAGCCAAATCATCAAACGAAAACAGAAGTTGCATATCTTCATTGGTAAACAACACCGGGTTGCTCAGTTCAAAACCGAGCCTGTGCATCATTACGGTTTTTATGTTTTCACGATAAACAGCATTTTCATAATAGTACTTTTTGTCTTGCGGAATGGCCGCAAAACAAGTTGAACAAATCATCAATACCGCAACAAACCAGATTTTCATTTTCTTAAAATTAAAATAACAATAAACCAACCGTGAGTTCGCCTCATTTTTAACGTCAAAAATGAAGAAATAATCTGAATTAACTAAAATTTATTTTTTGCGGTATTAAAACACTGGCGCGCTTTAACCAGCCATTCAATCAGCGTTTAAGACATACTTTAAAGTTAAGTTTAAAATGTAAAAATTGCTAAAAGGCAATAAATTATTACTTTTGCCATTCACAAAAAAAACAACACTATTTGAGTTCAATATGTCAGAAACGATTAAGTTAAGGAAAGGGCTGAATATTAAGCTGCAAGGAGGTGCAAAACCCGAGATGGAAACATTGCCGTTGCCATCAAAAGTTGCACTGAAACCTACCGATTTCCATGGACTAACGCCAAAACTTAAAGTAAAAGCCGACGATGTTGTAAAAGCCGGCGATGCTTTGTTTTTTGACAAGTACCATCCTGAAATTCAATATACAGCACCCGTTGGAGGAAAAGTAGTTTCGGTAAACCGGGGCGAAAGAAGGAAAATTCTTGAGATTGTGATCGAAACTGATGCGAAAGCCGGTTCGGTTGAGTTTAAAAAAGCTGATCCGAAATCGCTGTCGGGCGACGAAGTAAAAGAACAGCTATTGCAAAGCGGAATGTGGCCGTTTATCAAAAGACGCCCATATGGTGTGATTGCTTCGCCGACTGAAAAGCCGATTTCAATCTACATCTCAACTTTTGATACAGCACCGCTGGCACCCGATTACAATTTCGTAATCAAAGACCAACTGGCTACATTTCAAACCGGTATTGATGCACTTGGCAGACTAACCGATGGGAAAATTTATTTGGGTGTTGCACCCGAAACAGTTTTCGGAAATTTAAAAAACGTGGTGATTAACACATTCAGCGGGCCACATCCGGCTGGCAATGTGGGTATTCAAATTGCCAACACAAAACCAATCAACAAAGGAGAAGTCATCTGGACAATAAATGCCCAGGACGTTTTGTTTATTGGCCGGTTGTTTGAAACCGGAAAAGTTGATTTTACCAAAGTTTTTGCTCTCGCAGGTTCAGAGGTTGAAAATCCGAAATATTACAAAACTGTTTTGGGAGCTCCTGTTGCTGCAATTGTAAACGGAAAACTCAAAAAGTCGGATTATAAACAGCGCATCATCAGCGGTAATGTGTTAACCGGTACACAAATCAGTAACCAGTGTTATGTTGGTTTCTACGATTCTCAGGTAACCGTTATTCCTGAAGGCGACAATTACGAATTTTTGGGATGGGCAATGCCTCGGTTTAACCGGTTCAGTTTTTCCCGTGCTTATTTCTCGTGGATAAATAAAAACAAAAGTTATGTAGCCGATGCCAATACCAACGGCGAAGAACGCGCTTTTGTGGTGACCGGTCAATATGAAAAAGTAGTTCCGATGGATATTCTTCCGGTTCATTTGCTCAAAGCAATTATTGCTGATGATATCGACAAAATGGAGCAGTTGGGTATCTACGAAATTATTGAGGAGGATTTGGCGCTTTGCGAATTTGTTTGTACTTCAAAAATTGAAGTACAAAAACTTGTTCGCAGAGGCATCAACCTGATGATTAAAGAGATGGGTAATTAAGAATTAAATTTTGAAAGATATAAATGAAATCACTCAGAAAATTTTTAGATAAAAACAAACCGCTGTTTCAGCCGGGTGGTAAATTTTCAAAGTTTGGTTCCACTTTCGGGGCTTTCGAAACATTTTTGTTTACGCCCAACCATACTTCGAAATCAGGGTCACACATACACGACACCATCGATCTGAAACGAACAATGACAGTTGTTATTCTGGCATTGGTTCCCACTTTGCTTTTCGGCAGTTGGAATATTGGTTACCAGCATGGACTGGCATTTGGAATAGAACGTGGCATTTTTGAAAACTTTATTTTCGGGTTCCTGAAAGTTCTGCCCATAATGATTGTATCGTATGGAGTTGGATTGGGAATCGAATTTATTGTTGCTCAAATTCGCGGACATGAAGTAAACGAAGGATTTCTTGTAACAGGTATTCTGATACCGCTGATTCTTCCGGTTAACATTCCGCTTTGGATGGTTGCTTTGGCAACAGCATTTGCTGTGGTATTTGGTAAAGAGATTTTTGGAGGAACCGGATATAATGTTATGAATGTGGCACTTATCGCAAGAGCTTTCCTTTTCTTTGCATACCCGAGCGAAATGTCAGGCGACCTGGTTTGGGTGTACGACCTTGCCGGCAACAAACCAGTTGACGGATTTTCGGGAGCAACTCCGCTGGCTTATGCTGCACAAAATGCAACATCAGAAATTGCTTCGTTTAAAGACATGTTTCTTGGTTTAATACCGGGATCCATCGGTGAAACTTCAACACTGGCGGTATTAATTGGAGCTGCAGTTCTGATATTTACCGGAATCGGCAGCTGGAAAATTATGCTGGCAACTGTTTTAGGAACACTCTTTATGGGCGGAATCTGCAATTTATTTCCGGCCAATGAATACATGACATTACCTGCACATATGCATCTTGTTATGGGAGGTTTTGCTTTTGGAGCCGTATTTATGGCAACCGACCCTGTAACTGCATCGGGTACTGAAAAAGGGAAATGGATTTACGGTTTCATGATTGGAATTCTGGTGGTTTTAATCAGAGTATTCAATCCCGCATATCCCGAAGGAATGATGCTTGCAATTCTGCTGATGAATGTCTGGGCGCCTTTAATCGACTATTTCGTTATCGAAAGTCATGTTAAACGTCGTCTGAAACGTGCTAAAATTAAAGGTAACGCTTAATAATCTTTATCATGAGGAATTTCAGTAATACATACATATACACTTTTTCAATTGTAATGGTGGTGCTTGTTGCCTTGTTGCTTTCATTGGCTGCTCTGCAATTGAAACCATTTCAGGATAAAAACATTGAAGTGGAAAAGAAACAAAACATACTGGCTTCAATCCATATCAATTCAACCCCGGTTGATGCAGTTGATTTGTACTCAAAATACATCACCGAAAGCTTTGTTTTGAATAACAAAGGCGAAAAACAGGAAGGTGCTGATGCTTTTGCCATCGATTTAAAATCGGAACTCAGCAAACCGGCAACTCAGCGTTCGCTTCCGGTTTTTGTTGGAACACTCGATAATGGAAATAAAGCTTACGTAGTGCCGCTGAGAGGTAAAGGTTTGTGGGGCCCAATCTGGGGATATATCTCGCTGCAGCCCGATTTGAATACAATTTACGGTGTAATTTACGACCACCAGGGAGAAACACCCGGGCTGGGTGCCGAAATTACAATGGACTGGTTTGAAAAGCCTTTCGAGGGAAAAACGATTTTTAAGGATTCCACCGAATTTGTTTCGGTGAAAGTATTAAAAGGCGGTGCACCTGAAGGTGACCCACATGCGGTTGACGCAATTTCAGGAGGAACAATTACATCAAAAGCACTGGAAGCGATGCTTGACACATGTCTTGTTCAGTACAAAACCTATTTTTTAAATAACCGTCAATAAAAATATATACTATGTCAGGTAAAAACTTAAAAATGCTGTCGAACCCATTTAACCTTCAGAATCCGGTAACGGTTCAGATTCTGGGGATTTGTTCGGCACTGGCAGTTACAGTTAAACTGAAACCTGCTATTGTAATGGGCCTTTCAGTAATTGTTGTAACAGCCTTTTCAAACCTTGTGATTTCGTGGATGAGAAATTCAATTCCACCGCGTATCCGAATCATTGTTCAGCTGGTTGTGGTTGCAACAATGGTAATTTTGGTTGACCAGGTTCTTCGCGCCTTTGTTTACGATGTCAGTAAGCAACTCTCGGTATATGTCGGGCTCATTATTACCAACTGTATTATCATGGGTCGATTGGAAGCTTTTGCGATGGGGAATAAACCCTGGCCTTCATTTATCGACGGAATCGGCAATGGAATCGGATATGCAGTAATTCTTATCGTTGTTGCCACAGTTCGCGAACTTTTTGGATCAGGAACTTTACTGGGTTTCAAAATTGTTCCCCAGGCTTTTTTCGACGCCGGATACGTGAACAACGGAATGATGATTATGCCAACCATGGCTTTAATTCTGGTAGGAGTAATTATCTGGATTCAACGAAGCTACTTCAAACAGTTAAATGAAAAAGAATAACCTTTTAATTTGAAAAGATTATGCAGGAAATAATTAACATATTCGTCAGGTCGGTATTTATCGATAACATGATTTTCGCATTCTTTCTCGGAATGTGTTCATACCTGGCTGTATCGAAAACTGTAAAAACATCAATCGGATTAGGTATTGCAGTTGTTTTTGTTCAGGTAATTACAGTCCCTGTAAACTACCTGTTACTGAAATATGTAATGAAACCAGGCGCATTGTCGTGGATGGGTGAGACCTTTCAGGGTGTTGACCTTTCGTTTCTCAGCTTTATGGTCTTCATTGCAACAATCGCTGCGATGGTTCAGTTGGTTGAAATGATTGTTGAAAAATTTTCACCGGCATTGTATAATTCTCTTGGAATTTTCCTCCCGTTAATTGCTGTAAACTGCGCCATTTTAGGAGGTTCGCTGTTTATGGAGCAACGGGAATATGAGAATATCGGGCAGGTTCTTTCGTGGGGATTAGGTTCTGGCTTTGGCTGGATGCTGGCAATTGTTTCTCTCGCTGCAATCAGGGAAAAAATGAAATACAACCAGATTCCACCGGCACTCAAAGGTATGGGTATCACTTTTATTGTTACCGGCCTGATGAGTATAGCGTTTATGAGTTTTCTCGGTATTAAAATTTAACTTGAAAAATTCAGAAAAATGATATTAGTATCAACTGTTTTTGTAATAGCATCCAGCATTGTTGCATTCCTTGTAATTATTCTGGCACTGGTTGCTACTTTGCTTTTTGCAAGGGCAAAACTTACCGCCACTGGCCAGGTGAAAATAAATATTAACGAAGAAAAAGAGGTGGTTGTTAATCCGGGAAGTACCTTGCTGACAACGTTGTCAGAAACCGGAATTTTCCTTCCGTCAGCTTGTGGTGGTGGTGGAACGTGTGCACAATGCCGCTGCCAGGTTGTTGAAGGTGGCGGATCGATTCTGGCTACCGAAACCGGGCATTTTACCCGAAAAGAACAACAGGAGCACTGGAGACTTGGTTGCCAGGTAAAAGTACGCGAAGACATGAAAATTCATGTTCCTGAACATGTACTCGGTGTAAAAAAATGGGAATGCGAAGTGGTTTCGAATAATAACGTGGCAACTTTTATCAAAGAGTTTGTGGTAAAACTACCCGAAGGAGAAACGCTGAATTTCA
>ERZ1645187.5128-NODE-5128-length-10322-cov-12.599201_pt1 | contig 10322 bp, 8 predicted proteins | sample MGYA00575352_ERZ1645187 | MGnify/ENA primary metagenome ERZ1645187 (study PRJEB40837, sample SAMN11349314) | freshwater sediment metagenome | isolation source: river sediment | host: Sediment | place: India: Wazaribad , New Delhi | collected 2017-02-21 ...
AAGACCTCGTCGTGCTGATTGACCAGAACAATGCCGACATTCGGGCGATAACCTTCCCGGTCGAGCATGATGAAGCAACCTTCGAATGTTTGTCTGGCGGCAATTCTTTCACAGTTGCCCCGGCAAGGAAAGAATCCCGGCAACGGTAAAATGCATGCTTTTCCAGTCGGATTTTGACCATGCGCGCCAGTCAGTTTTTCATCGCCACCCTGAAGGAAGCTCCCGCCGACGCCGAGGTCACGAGCCAGAAACTGATGCTGCGCGCCGGCATGATCAGGCGGCTTGCCGCCGGCATCTACACCTGGATGCCGATGGGTCTGCGCGTGGTGCGCAAGGTCGAGCGCATCGTGCGCGAGGAGATGGACCGGGCCGGCGCCATCGAGCTGTTCATGCCGGCGGTGCAGCCGGCCGAACTCTGGCAGGAATCGGGCCGCTGGGAGAAGTACGGCCCCGAGCTGTTGCGTTTCAAGGATCGCCACGCGCGCGACTTCGTCATCGGCCCGACGCACGAGGAAGTCATCACCGACATCGTCCGGCGCGAGATCAAGAGCTACCGCCAGCTGCCGAAGCACTTCTACCAGATCCAGACCAAGTTCCGCGACGAGATCCGGCCGCGCTTCGGCGTCATGCGCGGCCGCGAATTCACCATGAAGGATGGCTACTCCTTCCATGCCTCGTTCGAGGACTTGCAGCGCGAATACGGCAACATGTACCAGACCTACAGCCGCATCTTCGCGCGGCTGGGCCTGGGCTTCCGCGCCGTGGCGGCCGACACCGGCTCGATCGGCGGTACCGGTTCGCACGAGTTCCACGTGCTGGCCGATTCGGGCGAGGACGCCATCGCCTTCTGTCCGGATTCCGACTACGCCGCCAACGTCGAGCTGGCCGAAGCGCTCGCCCCGGGGAAAGTCAGCCGTGGCGACACGCCACCCATGGAGAAGAAGGCGACGCCGGGCAAGATCCGCTGCGAGGACGTCGCCGAGTTCCTCGGCACCCAGCTCACGCGCACGGTCAAGGCCATCGCCGTCATGCACGACGATGAATTCTTCCTGCTGCTGATCCGCGGCGACCACAACCTCAACGAAGTGAAAGTCGGCAAGCTGCCGGGGCTCGATCCCTTCCGCTTCGCCACCGAGGAGGAGGTCGAGCGTTTCCTCGGCTGCCGGCCCGGCTACATCGGCCCGGTAGGCGTCGATCGCAAGCGGGTGCGCGTGATCGCCGACCGCACGGTCGCGGTCATGGAGAACTTCGTCTGCGGCGCCAACGAGGCGGGCTTCCACCTGACCGGCGCCAACTGGGGCCGCGATCTGCCGGAACCGGATGCCGTCGCCGACATCCGCAACGTCGTGGCCGGTGATCCGTCGCCGGACGGCAAGGGCGCGCTCGAGATCTGCCGCGGCATCGAGGTCGGCCACATTTTCCAGCTGCGCACCAAGTATGCGGAAGCGCTGGCCTGCAAGTTCCTCGACGAACAGGGCAGGGAACGCGTCATGGAAATGGGCTGCTACGGCATCGGAGTGACGCGCATCGTCGGTTCCGCCATCGAGCAGGGCAACGACGACAAGGGCATCGTCTTCCCCGCCGCCATCGCGCCGTTCGAGGTCGTCGTCGTGCCCATGGGCTACCACAAGTCGGAAGCGGTGCGCGCGGCGGCCGACAGGTTGCGCGACGACCTGCTCGCGGCCGGCGTGGACGTCATCCTCGACGACCGCGACGAGCGGCCCGGCTCGATGTTCGCCGACTGGGAGCTGATCGGCGTGCCGCACCGCATCGTCGTCGGCGAGCGCGGCCTCAAGGAAGGCAAGTTCGAGTACAAGGGCCGCCGCGATGCCGAGGCGGCCATGATCGCCGGCGAGGCGATCGTGGAGTATCTGCGCGGGAAGCTGTGCGGCTGATCGTCGCGCTCGGGCTGCTCGTCCACGCCTGGGCAGTCTGGGCCGGCGCGCAGAAGTACGAGCCGCTCGCCACCAGCGTGCGGGCGGCATTGCATGCGGCGGTGGCCGACCGCGCCTCGCCGGAGCCGAAGTTTCCCAGCATGCAGGAGAAGATCGAATGGCTGGCGGAGATGTCGCGCCGGCTGGAGAAGCGCATGCCGGACCGCCAGGCGCGGCTCGAATTCCTGAAAACGGTCTATTACGAAGCGCAACGGGCCGGCCTCGACCCGCAGCTGGTGCTCGGTCTGATTCAGGTCGAGAGCGGCTTCAAGAAGTACGCCGTTTCATCCGCGGGGGCGCGTGGCTACATGCAGGTGATGCCGTTCTGGGTCAAGCTGATCGGCAACGGTGACCACAACCTCTTTCACCTGCGCACCAACCTGCGCTTCGGCTGCACCATCCTGCGCCATTACCTCGATATCGAGAAGGGCGACCTGTACCGCGCGCTCGGCCGCTACAACGGCAGCCTCGGCGCGCCCGAGTACCCGAACATAGTGCGTGGCGCCTGGGAAAAGCAGTGGAACTGGGGTCAGCGGGTCATGACCGCGCCGCGCTGATCGTCACGCTGACCGCCGCGAAAGTCAGCCGTGGCGGCACGCCGAATGCTGGCGGGTCCGTCGCGGGCGCGGCCGGACTCAGCGCATTCCCGGCAGCATGCCCTTCATGCCGCGCATCATCTTGGCCATGCCGCCCTTGGAGAACTGCTTCATCACCTTCTGCGTCTGCTCGAACTGGTTGAGCAGGCGATTCACTTCCTGCACCTGGACGCCGGCGCCCGTGGCGATGCGCCGCTTGCGGCTGGCCTTGATGAGTTCTGGCCTGGCGCGCTCGCCCGGCGTCATGGAGTTGATGATGCCCTCGATGCGGCGGATCGCCTTGTCATCGACCGCGCCGCTCGCCTGCTGGGCCATCTGGCCGAACTGCGCCGGCAGCTTGTCGAGCAGCGACGAGATGCCGCCCATCTTGCGCATCTGGCCGATCTGCTCCTTGAAGTCGTTGAGATCGAAGCCCTTGCCGGACTTCATCTTCTTGACCAGTTCCTGCGCCTTCTCCTGGTCGACGTTCCGGTGGGCCTCCTCGACCAGGCCGAGGATGTCGCCCATGCCGAGGATGCGCGACGCCATCCGCTCGGGATGGAATTCCTCCAAACCGCCAAGTTTTTCGCCAACGCCGGCGAACTTGAGCGGCTTGCCGGTGACGTGGCGCACCGACAGCGCGGCGCCGCCGCGGGCGTCGCCATCGAGCTTGGTCAGGATCACGCCCGTGAGCGGCAGGGTTTCGGCGAAGGCCTTGGCGGTCTTGACCGCGTCCTGGCCGAGCATGGCATCGACGATGAACAGGGTTTCGACCGGCTTGAGCGCCGCGTGCAGCTCCCGCACCTCGGCCATCATCGCCTCGTCGATCGCCAGCCGGCCGGCGGTATCGACCAGGAGCACGTCGTGATAGTGCTTCCTGGCGTAATCGAGCGCCGCCAGCGCGATATCGAGCGGTTTCTGGCCCACGGAGGATGGGAAGAAGTCCACCCCGGCCTGGGCCGAGACCGTCTTCAACTGCTCGATGGCGGCTGGACGATAGACGTCGCAACTCACCGCCAGAATCTTTTTCTTCTGCCGATCCCGGAGCCATTTGCCCAGCTTGCCGGTCGTGGTGGTCTTGCCCGCGCCCTGCAAGCCGGCCATGAGTATCACCGCCGGCGGCTGGGTGGCGAGGTTGAGGCCGCTCGCCTGGCCACCCATGAGTTCGGTCAGCTCGCGGTGCACGACGCCCACCAGCGCCTGGCCCGGCGTCAGCGAGCCGACGACTTCCTGGCCGACCGCCTTGTCCTTGACGCGGGCGATGAAGTCCTTGACCACCGGCAGCGCCACATCGGCTTCCAGCAAGGCCATGCGGACTTCGCGCAGCATCTCCTGGATATTGTCTTCGGTGAGGCGGGTCTGGCCGCGCAGGGTCTTGACGACCTTGGCGAGACGCTGAGTCAGGTTATCCAGCATGGGATGGGCGGAAGAGCAACGAAAGGAATGGGGTAGACTTCCAATATGCCATCGATTTTACTGCATCTGGTCGCAGCCTTCCTTTACCTCGCCCTCGCCGCGTTGTCATGGCGAAGCCGCTGGCGCGGCCCGGCGCTGGACCGTCCGCGCTCGGCGCTCGCCGCGTGGGAACGCATCGGCCTGATCATCGCCCTGCTGGCCCATGGCACCGCCTTGACGCAGGAGATTTTTCCCGGCGACGCCATGCATTTCAGCTTCTCGATCGCCATCTCGATGATTCTCTGGCTGGCCATCGCCTTCTACTGGATCGAAAGCCTCTATGCCCGCATGGAAGGCCTGCAAATGATCGGCCTGCCGATGGCGGCCGTCGCGGTCATGTTGCCCAGCCTGTTTCCGGCGCAGCACCTGCTGACCAACGCCAGTTCCATGGAATTTCGCGCCCACTTCCTGGTGGCGATGCTGGCATACAGCCTGTTCACCCTGGCGGCGCTGCACGCGATGCTCATGGCGTTCGCGGAGGCGCGCCTGCACAAGGGCCGGCTGACGCCATTGCTGGCCAGCCTGCCGCCGCTGCTGACGATGGAATCCCTGCTGTTCAGGCTCATCCACCTCGCCTTCCTGTTGCTCACCCTGACCCTTGCCTCGGGCATACTCTTTTCCGAGACGCTGTTCGGCCAGGCGCTGTCGTTCAATCACAAGACGGTGTTCGCCATCCTGTCCTGGCTCATTTTCGCCGCCCTGCTGGGCGGGCGACATCTGCACGGCTGGCGGGGCCGCAAGGTGTTGCGCTGGACGCTGGCCGGATTCGTCGCGCTGATGCTGGCCTATGTCGGCAGCCGCTTCGTGCTGGAAGTCCTGCTCGGCCGGGGCTGAACAATCCCCATGGAAGACATCCCGATCTCCGCCCTGAGCGGAACATTGATCATTCTGCTGCTGCTCTCGGCATTCTTCTCGATGACCGAGACCACCATGATGGCGGCGAACCGGTATCGGCTGCGCCACCTGGCCAGCGAGGGGCATCGCGGCGCGACCATCGCGCTCGACCTGCTCGGGCGAACCGACAAGATGCTCGGCGTCATCCTGCTCGGCAACAACCTGGTCAATGCCGGCGCCGCGACCCTGGTCAGCGTCATCACCATCGAACTGTTCGGCGAGGAAAAATGGGCGCTGGGCGCCGGCACGCTGGCCATCACCTTCGCCATCCTGGTGTTCTCCGAAATCACGCCCAAGATCATCGGCGCCACCTACGCCGACAGGCTGGTGCTGTTTCTCGGCTTCCTGCTCTGGCCATTGTTGCGCGCCGCCTATCCGATCGTATGGTTCGTCAATCTTTTCGCGGCGGCGCTCCTGAAGGTTCTGCGCCTGGAGCCCCGGCCGGACGATGCCGCGCGCCCCTTGTCGCCGCGGGAATTGCGCGCCCTGGTCCTGGAGTCCCGCGGCATCCCGGTTCAGCACCGCGACATACTCGTGAACCTCTTCGATCTCGAACGCGTGACGGTCGAGGACATCATGGTGCCACGCGGCGACATCGAGTTCATCGACATCGAGGCGCCGATCGAGGATATCCATGCGCAACTGGCCACCAGTTACCACGCCCGCCTGCCCGTGGTCGCCGGGGATCCCGGCAATGTCATCGGTGTGCTGCATCAGCGGCGCCTGCTGGGCATCACGCTGACCGCCCCGCTCGACCACGACGCCCTGCGGGCGCAGCTCGCCGCGCCGTACTACATCCCGGCCGCCACGGCTGTTTACGCCCAGTTGCGCTTCTTCCGTGAAAACAAGCAGCGCCAGGGACTGGTCGTCGACGAGTACGGGGAGATCCTGGGGCTGGTGACCCTCGAGGACATCATCGAGGAAATCGTCGGCAAGTTCACCACCAGCATGCCCGGCGCGGCCGCCGAGTCGGTGTGGGGGACGGACGGCACCACGCTGGTCGACGGCGGCCATAGCCTGCGGGAACTTAATCGCCTGCTGGACTTAAGTTTGCCCCTGGATGGGCCGAAAACACTGAATGGCCTCATCATCGAACACCTGCGCGAAATTCCGGAAGCCGATGCCTGCCTGCGCATCGGCGATGTCGGCATGGAAATCGTCCAGACCCAGGACCGGCGCATCAAGGTGGTCAAACTTTTCCGCCCACAATCAAAGCAATAGGGTGGTTTTCGCCGGCCGCCTTCGCCTTTACAAACCCCGGGCGGGCGGGCATTATCGCCCCGACATGCTCGGCACGACGCCCGCCCGGACGGGTACTTCCACACCATGACGGTTGCAATGCCTCCCCTTTTGGGCGGCTTGGGGCGGGCGCTCGTCCAGCAGGGCCGCCTTCAGGAAGCCGAGGCCGAACGGATTGCCGCCAACGCCAAGCCCGAGACGGGCGGCTTCGTCGGCCAATTGGTCGCCTCGGGACGCATGGGTTCCCGCGATATCGCCGTGTTCGCGGCGCAGACCTTCGGCTATCCGCTGCTCGACCTCGACGCCTTTTCCGGCGACCACCTAGCCAAGGAGGCCATCGACCGCCGGGTGATGCAGAACCACCAGACGCTGGCGCTCATCCGCCGCGGCAACCGGCTCTCGGTGGCGATGGCCGATCCGACCAACCTGCGGGCGCTCGACGAGATCCGTTTCCAGACCGGCATGATCGTCGATCCGGTGGTGGTCGAGGCGGACAAACTGTTGGCGCGGCTCGCCAAGGTCACCGAAAGGGCCGACGAGGCGCTGCAAAACTTCATCGAGGATGATCTCCAGTTCGAATTCGAGGAAGATGGCGCCGACGAGGCGGAGCTGGAGGGCAGCACCAGCGAAGTCGACGATGCCCCGGTGGTCAAGTTCATCCAGAAGATATTGCACGACGCCATCGCCGAGGGCGCATCGGACATCCATTTCGAGCCCTATGAAAAGTATTACCGGATCCGCTTCCGCGTCGATGGCATCCTGCGGGAAATCGCCCAGCCGCCCCTGGTCATCAAGGAGAAGATCGCCTCGCGCATCAAGGTGATCTCGCGCCTCAACATCGCCGAGAAGCGGGTGCCGCAGGACGGCCGGATGAAACTGGTCCTGTCGAAAGGCCGAGCCATCGATTTCCGCGTCAGCAGCCTGCCCACGCTTCACGGCGAAAAGATCGTGCTACGTATCCTCGATCCCAGTTCCGCCACCCTGGGCATCGACGCGCTGGGCTACGAACCGGACCAGCGCGAGGCCTTGCTCGACGCCATTCACCGGCCCTACGGGATGATCCTGGTCACGGGCCCGACCGGCAGCGGCAAGACCGTGTCGCTCTACACTTGCCTGAACATCCTCAACCAGCCGGGCACCAATATTTCCACCGCCGAGGATCCGGCGGAAATCAACCTGGCCGGCATCAACCAGGTCAACGTGGACGACAAGGTCGGCCTGACGTTCGCCGCGGCGCTGAAATCATTCCTGCGCCAGGATCCCGACATCATCATGGTCGGCGAGATTCGCGACCTGGAAACCGCGGAAATCGCCATCAAGGCCGCCCAGACCGGTCACCTGGTGCTATCGACCCTGCATACCAACGATGCTCCGCAAACCCTGACCCGCCTGATGAACATGGGGGTGCCGACCTTCAATATCGCGTCGAGCATCATGTTGATCACGGCCCAGCGTCTGGCGCGGCGACTGTGCACGTGCAAGGTGCCGATGGACGTGCCGCGCGAGACCTTGCTCAACGCCGGCTTCACCGAGGACGATCTCGACGGCGGCTGGCAACTGTTCGGCCCGGGCGGCTGCGAGCGCTGCAAGGGCTCCGGCTACAAGGGCCGCGTCGGCATCTATCAGGTCATGCCGGTATCCGAGTCGATCCAGCGCATCATCATGTCGAACGGCACCTCGCTCGACATCGCCGCGCAGGCGCTGGCCGAAGGCGTGCGCGACCTGCGGCGATCGGGTCTCCTGAAAGTCAGACAAGGCGTCACCTCGCTCGACGAGGTACTGGCGACGACCAACGAGTAGCCGCCAGGAATGAAAGCGAAGGGATAAGAGCCATGGCAACAGCCACGAAATCGGATCGACGCGACACCGGCGTGAAGGAATTCACGTTCATCTGGGAAGGCAAGGACAAGACCGGCAAGATCATCCGCGGTGAAATGCGCTGCGCCAGCCAGGCCGTGGTCAATACGACACTGCGACGCCAGGGCATTCTCCCGGTCAAGGTGAAGAAGCAGACTTTCAAGAAGGGCGGCAAGGTCAGCGACAAGGACATCACGCTCTTCACCCGCCAGCTGGCGACGATGCTGAAGTCCGGCGTGCCCTTGCTGCAAGCCTTCGACATCGTCGCCAAGGGGTCGTCGAACGCCGCCGTCTCCCGCCTGCTGCTGGACGTCAAGGCCGAGGTGGAGACGGGTTCGGCGCTCAACCAGGCATTTCGCAAGCATCCGGTCCATTTCGACGCGCTCTACTGCAACCTGATCCAGGCCGGCGAACAGGCCGGCATTCTCGACGCCCTGCTCGACCGGCTGGCCACTTACAAGGAAAAAATCCTCGCCATCAAGTCGAAGATCAAGTCCGCGCTGTTCTACCCGATTGCCGTGATCGTGGTCGCCTTCATCGTCATGGCGGTGATCATGATTTTCGTCATCCCGCAATTCAAGAGCGTATTCACCAGCTTCGGCGCCGACCTGCCGGCACCGACGCTCGTGGTCATCGCCATATCGGATTTCTTCGTCGCCAACTGGTATCTGATATTCGGCGCCATCGGCGGCGGCCTTTATCTGTTCTTCTACCTCTGGAAACGGTCCGTGCCCATGCAGATGGCCCTCGACCGCACGTTGCTCCGTCTGCCGATTTTCGGGGCGGTGATCCGCAAGGCCACCATCGCCCGCTGGACCCGCACCCTGTCGACCATGTTCGCCGCCGGCGTGCCGCTGGTGGAAGCCCTGACCTCGGTCGGCGGCGCCGCCGGCAATCACGTCTACAAGGTGGCGACCCAGCAGATCCAGACCGAGGTCAGCACCGGATCGAGCCTGACCGTGGCGATGCAGAACTCCGATGTTTTCCCCGGCATGGTCATCCAGATGGTTTCGATCGGCGAAGAATCCGGCCAGCTCGACGCCATGCTCGGCAAGGTGGCGGATTTCTACGAGGCGGAGGTGGACGACGCGGTCGAGGCCCTGTCCAGCCTGATGGAACCGATGATCATGGTCATCCTCGGCGTCGTCATCGGCGGCATCGTGGTGGCCATGTACCTGCCCATCTTCAAGCTCGGCGCCGTCGTCTGAACATCGTGGAAGCGCTCTTGCAGCCGGGACCGTTCATCGTGGTCGCCAGCCTGATCGGGCTGGCGGTCGGCAGTTTCCTCAACGTCGTCATCCATCGCCTGCCGCGCATGATGGAGCGCGACTGGGCGGCCCAGTGCGCCGATCTGCGCGGCGAGGCGCCCCCCGCCGCCGAGGCGCTCTCCCTCGTCGCCCCGCGCTCCCGCTGCCCGCATTGCAGCCGCCCGATCGGCGCCCTGGAAAACATGCCGATACTGAGTTACCTGCTGCTCCGCGGGCGCTGCAAGGGCTGCGGCGAATCGATCAGCCCGCGCTATCCGCTGGTCGAAGCCGTCACCGGCCTGCTCTTCGCCCTGGCCGCATGGAAACTCGGCCCCGGTCTCGCGGCGGCCGGCGCCATGGTGTTCGTCGCCGCCATGGTGGCGCTGACCTGCATCGATTTCGATACCCAGCTGTTGCCCGACGACATCACGCTACCCTTGCTGTGGCTGGGCTTGCTGCTGAACCTGTGGGGCACCTACACCGACCTGTCCAGCGCGGTGATCGGCGCCATCGCCGGCTACCTCAGCCTCTGGTCGGTCTATTGGCTGTTCAAGCTGGTCACCGGCAAGGAAGGCATGGGCTACGGCGACTTCAAACTGCTGGCGGCCATCGGCGCCTGGCTTGGCTGGCAGGTTCTGCCCCTGACGATTCTGCTCTCGTCGTTCGTCGGAGCGCTGGTCGGCATCGCATTGATCGTGCTGGCGCGGCGCGGACGCAACGTTCCCATTCCGTTCGGCCCCTACCTGGCGACGGCCGGCGTCATCGCCCTGTTCTGGGGAAAGCCGCTCACCGCCGCCTACATCGGCCTGCTCTAGCTTGAAATCGTTCCGGCCAGCCCGCATTTAACGGCGGCGACGGCCCTCGATGGCCCTTAATGTCTTTTCGGACAAGCGCCTACGCTATAATTCAACCCTTTTTTGGGAGACACCGATGCCCATCTACGCTTATCGCTGCAGCGCCTGCGGCCTGGAGCAGGATGTCATGCAGAAGATGTCCGACGCGCAACTGACGACCTGCCCGGATTGCAAGACCGAGACTTTCAGCAAGCAGCTGACCGCCGCCGGATTCCAGCTCAAGGGCAGCGGCTGGTATCAGACCGATTTCAAGGGCGGCGCCAAGCC
>ERZ1645187.5129-NODE-5129-length-10320-cov-4.471700_pt1 | contig 10320 bp, 13 predicted proteins | sample MGYA00575352_ERZ1645187 | MGnify/ENA primary metagenome ERZ1645187 (study PRJEB40837, sample SAMN11349314) | freshwater sediment metagenome | isolation source: river sediment | host: Sediment | place: India: Wazaribad , New Delhi | collected 2017-02-21 ...
CCATGCCCCTGAAACACGGTCACTCCTCACCGGCTCCGATACGGCATAAAAAAAAAGTCAGAAATTATGAGAAGCACAGTAAAAAATAGGAAACAACGATCCACCTACCTTCCAACCAACATAAAATGGGTTGTGAAAATCGCTTTGATAGCATTGGGTTTCTACGTTTGGGGAACAGGGTTTATCTGGGTGCTCTTGGGTTTATACCTCGGTTGGGCAGTTATCAAACAACTGGCTTCCTGTCTTGTCTCTCTTGTCGTCCTCATAATCATTCTGGCTTTGCTGGTTTCATTAATCTTTTAATAGTAAAAACAATGGCAAAGTATTATTCACTATTCGGAAAAACGACCACCGATACCGAAGTACAGGTGGTGAAAGAAAATCAAATTGTAATCGGTTATGGTTATGCGATGAGTGAATCCCGCTATGTGGTTTACAAAGTGGAACACATCAATAACCGGGGTTTTATGTATCATCTAATCAATGCCGACACCAAAGCTATGGACAGGACCGACATAATAAACCCTTTATCCAAAAAATTCGGCATTGGCAGGTATTACGATGATGTAAAACCGGAATTTATGGATGCGTTTGAAGTGGCTATACTCCTTCAGGAAGCACAGTCGAAAGCCAAAGCAGAGGAGGACGAAGCCGAAAAAGAGCGGATAAGGATTAGCGAAGTAAAACAGGTTGGCCGCAAACGCTTTGCCGGGATATTCCCCGAAGCTGCACAGGCAGTTATTGTGGCAAGGTTGAAGCAGGACGAAAGCGACAGCATGACCGACTACTTTGCAAGCAGCACACAGCGCACCGTCATTTTAGGGTTTTCCACCCACAAAAGGGACATCTTTTCGGAAATGCGCAAACATGCCTCCAATTTCGAAGAAACGGCTTACCTCTCGCAGTCCAATCCGGATTACGAACATCGGGAAAAATACAGCATGGGTGCAGGCTATTATTTGGGAGAAAGCAAATACCACGGGTGGATAATTGAAAAAGTGCCTGTATATGAACGCTCCAAAACGATTGAGGAATTCGCATACACCGCAGGGGATGAAAACAACATCCACCTTGGGAAGCCGGACGGGACACCTCCTGCTACTACAAAAACCGATGACAAAGCCAATTGTACAATGGTGGAATATTCAGCCAAAGCTGTTGCTGTTTTCGGAAATACCAAGCCAATCAAAGACGAACTCAAAGCGATGGGCGGACGGTTTAACAACCGATTGACTTTTAAAGGCGAAAAAATCGCAGGCTGGATATTTCCGAAGTCGAAAGAACAGCACTTAGCCTGTTATTTCGGATTAGATTGATTCTCAGCTATTTTTTAATCGGGGCAGCAATGCTGCCCTTCAATTATCAGAAAATGAAAACCATAGAAAATAGTAAAACCGAATTATTGGGCATTTACGCCGTTAAAAGCCCATATCATGCAGAAACACATTACCTGCCTTTCATTATACTGGGTTATGCACCGGAGAACAACAGTTATGACGTATTGACGATTGAGTGCAAAGGAAAGGTAAGTTACAAAGTAGATACCAGCTATTCCGAAAAATCAATTCTGGAGCTTATCTCGGGGGAAATCATTGTAAAAATAGCTACCCCTGAGAATTTCAAAGGCAACGACCATGCAAAAGAATTAATCAGCCAGTATTCAAACGCAGAAAATCAAGAATTATGAAAGCATCAATCCATTTCAAAAACACCATTAAGGACTATTTAGACAAACGGGCTGAAAACGATGTATTGTTCTCGTTGCAATATTCCAAGCCCGAAAAGAACATAGACAATTGCGTGACTTACATTCTCAATACAGTCCAAAAATCGGGTTGCAACGGTTTTGCCGATGACGAAATCTATTCAATGGCGGTACACTATTACGATGAAGACAACATCGATATTGGAAACCCTCTCAACTGCCAGGTAGTGGTCAACCATGTTGTTGAGCTTACCGAAGAAGAAAAGCAACAGGCACACAAAGAAGCCCTGCAAAGGGTGCAGAACGAGGCTTATGCCAAACTGTCGCAACCCGCAAAAAGGGTAAAGAAGCCCGAAACAGCCAACCAACAATCACGATTTAATTTTTAAGAAATGAAGCCACAAAATAAATTTCAAACACAGGGTTTGGCATTAAGCAACAAACTGCCAGCCATAACCGCAGCCCAATACAATTGGGGCTACCGGAACTGTATCGAACACATTGGTCGAAGGACTAAAAACGGGCTTATAAGCTGCCTCGAATGTGGGCATTCGTGGACGAACAAAACAGCCCTGAAACATTGCTTCTGTCCGCAATGCCAAGCCAAACTGATTATAAAGGACACTAAGCAGCGTGTTTTCAACGATTACCAGTACCTCTGCCTAATTACCTCTTATGAGGGGTTTCAGGTATTGCGCTTTTTGTACATTGATTATCGGGCAAAGGTGGGCGAAAAAGCACAGTACTTCCATTCGGAGGTAGTGCAGCGTTGGATAGCCCCTGACGGTAAATTTGCAACATTGGCACGTTTGAGACCAATGGGCTTTTTCGTCCATACATGGAGTTTTCACAGCCCTCTCGAACTTCGTCCCGAAAAACCCTTGTACAACATTACACCAACCTGTGTTTATTCCCGACAAAGCCTAATCCCCGAAATTAAACGCAGTGGTTATTCCAAACAGTTTTTCGGGTTGACGCCCTTTGACTTCTTCCAGTACCTGCTCGATGAAAACAAAGCCGAAACTTTACTGAAAACAGGTCAAACCGGGCTTTTCAAATTCTTTGCACTCAACAACTACCAAAACATCAACGATTATTGGGCTTCAATCCGCATCTGCATCCGCAACAACTATGAAATAGTCGATGCTTCCATGTGGTGCGATTACATGGATTTGCTCCGGTTTTTCGGTAAAGACCTGTACAACGCCAACTATGTTTGCCCTGCCGACTTACAAAAGGAACATGACCGGTATGTGAGGAAAAAAAGAGAATACATGGAGCAGCAGCGCCGGGAAGAAGCTAAAAAGAAGGCTTTGGAAGATGAAGCTGAATTCCGGCAAATGAAATCCCGATTTTTCGGCATCTGCTTTACGGATGGGTTGGTACAGGTAAAAGTACTTGAAAGTGTTGAAGAAGTCATACAGGAAGGCGATGCGCTACACCATTGTGTTTTTACCAATGATTACCATTTAAAACCGGGTTCGCTGATTCTTTCTGCCCGTGTTAACGGGCAACGGATGGAAACCATCGAACTGTCACTGACAAAATTAAAGGTAGTGCAAAGCCGGGGCTTGCTTAACGAAAATACGGAATACCACGACCGGATAGTGAAACTGGTAAACAAGAACGTACCGCTTATTCAGAAAAGGATGGTAGTGTAAATATTAACCGGGCGGGGCAACCTCCCAACAAAACGAATAATGATGAAAAACGATAAATCAATCAACAATAACGGGTGTTCAGTTTGTGCAAACGGGAAAGAAAACTACACTACATTTCGTCCGGCGCACCACCCAAACCAACCTTTTTACAAGTACGATTACCGGCACACCGATGGAGAACTGTTCTCTACGGTAGCAGCAACTTTATCCGAATGCCGAAACCGCAGGGATAAATGGTTGGAAAGAAGGCGAAAAATGTACAAACTCTTTATCGGTTTTCGAAAGCTGGGCGAATTTGATTCCATCCTGGAAGCCAAACAATTTGCCGACAACAGCGGCTTAACCGGTATATTTTCTCTACGGGGCGAGGAGTATTTCGATAGTTGGTATGCAACAAAAAAATGTATAACAATGAAAACAACAATAACGGATATTAACGGAACAAGCATTGAAGTAACAGATTTGAACAAGGCTATTGAGCAATGTGAGCTTTGCAAAGACAGCCCGTACAAAATGTCGTCGGGACAAACGATTGGTGAAAACCACAGGTATATGTTATCCCAACTTGAAAAGTTGAAACATTTAAAGTAAACAGTCGGGCGGATCAAAACCGCCCGTTACTTTTTCCATGAGCCTGTTACCTGAGCGGAGAAAAAGTAACAAAAATCCCTTAAAGAGGCTTCTACCTCTGAATTTTTCGTTTAGAAACCTTTTATTTCCAAAACTTAAAAATTGGAAAAGATCGAAATGCTTCTTTGTCTTGTTCGGAAAGCTGCTCAAATTGAATTCTTGCTACTTTATAGTTTTCAAGCAATAAATTAGCCCCCAACTTGACCATTAAACTACTGTTCTCGTTTTCAGCAATTTCATATAATTTTTTGTTTTCCTCCGCTGTGAGTTCTCTTTCTCGCTTTATTGTTTGTACATAATTTAAAATCCTAATCTCTTCGGATAATTTATCTGTGCTTTCATTTAGAATCCAGAAAGCGATCTCCTTCGCGGCGTTAAGTATCTTATTAGGATGGTCAGTATGTTTGTCATAAGCTAATAACAGATTCAGCAAATCAGTATTTGCCGGTTCAAAAATGTTATTACTCAGATGAATCAAATCCTTATACGATTGAAGCATTTTTGAAAAATCAATATTCGACAATTCGATATAGTCATCTGAAGACAATACCGAATAATGGGATGAAATATGTTCTATATCCCCCCTTACAAGTTTAAAAATTCCCTTATGGTCAAAAAAGTTGTAAATATCGTAAAGCGATTTTTCTCTATCCACGCTTTTTAAGAAAAACAAAACTTCAAGGTTTGAGATGCTTTTACGAAACAAACAATCTTGATGCTCGGCACTATTACTAATATGAATGGGCTGCTTTCCGTTAATTGAATTCATTATTAAATACAACTCTTCTAAACTTGAGTTCGAATCAATACTCCCGATATCAAAATCCGCAGCAACATGCAATGATCTCCAAAATTGCTCAATACGCTTATATAATTCTAATTCTTTTTTAGCTGAAACGATGTCAAATGGGGTATCTGCAACCATTTGAACCAAGTCCACCTTTTTGTTTTCGCCAAAAACGATCATCCCAGTTTCGACTATGTTTATTATAAAATTTAGATCCTTTATTCTACTACTCAGCAAACCAGTCTGTCTGAAATCCAGTTTAGCCCCTTTTCCGCTCTTTATAAAAACTAATGTCGTACTTTCTCCAAACTGGACGGTTATACCATCTTTTGTTTGTGTTTCAGACATGTAGTTGTCGTATCTATCCCCATTAACAAAAATTGGTGGAAATCCATCTTTTGAAACTACAGACATAACAGAGCACAATTCAACTGGGTGAAGAATTGGACTGTTTGCAATCTTTGCGTACCAATAAGTTTCATTACTTAAGAACGCCTGTATCGGTGATGTAAGCTTCTTATTAGGTGAAAAAATAGTCAGACTTGATGTGATTTCTACGATGCTATTACTTGATGACAATGTCCTTAATTGAATTGGAGGGATATTACTAAAGCTATGCTGCTTTTTACTGTCCTGATTAAAATTGTAAAAAATAGTCTGAATTGAATATTTATCCTCAGGAAGCTTTTTAAGTTTTATGATCCGTGAATTTTGATTTTTATGATCTTTTATGTAACTATCAATCTTCAAAGGTGTTAATGCATTATAAAACACCCTTCTTCGCCTCGGATCATTTTTATCGATTAGCACTACAAAATAAATTGTTCCACCATCATTTTTATAATTAACCAAATCTGCCATATCGACAGAGAAAGAGTATTCTTCTCTGTCGATATGGTTATCAATTTTTCCTTTAACTTGAACAGTAACCTTACCAACTATATCATTTTTGTCAGTACTATTACTGTTATAAATTATGACATCACCATCCCATGACGGAGTTTTATCGTTCTCCTGTATATACTGACTAAGGGTATCTGTCATCGACAAACAGTCTTTGACTGCTATCGTCGCCCAATCTTCTATTTGCTTGTTATTGTATTTTTTTCTCATTATTTGTAGCGTGATGGGATATTGAGTATAAAAATAGGATGATTTTCGATTTTACAATAACAGTAATTAAAGCGCCTACTCATTACCTTAAAAGAGTAGTGATTTCTTTCGGAAATTAAAAGAGGTGATTGAATTACCAGGAATCCAAATCACCTCTCCATTTTTATAAGTTTAGAATCTATTCGTCAGCGTTTTTATTCTGAAAGCTGAATGTTTTCTCCACCACCTGACCGAAATTATCCTGAATATAAACATCGATTGTTTGCTGGTCGGTACAGTGCGAGGTATAATACAACCGAAAGTCTGTTTTTTCGAGCGGGTACAAATCGTTTGGCAGGAATACCATCCCATTATCCATTTTCATTTCACCTTCTCCATCCGGTTGAAACATACGGATAAAAAACTCCGCATTTTTATACTCGCCATCCTTAGCTAAAGTACAGCGGATTTCTGCCGTTTCGCCTTCTCGCAGGCTTTCCTGAACCGGCATGGTAACCAAATCAAAACTATAATTCTGAAATACATCCAGCGTATCATCACAGGCACTGACCAGCAGCGCCATTACTGCCAGTCCTGTCGCTATTCTAAGTGTTCTTCTTAATTTTTTCATTTGTCTTTTTTTAAAGGAATACAAATTTGCCTTTCAGCGTGTTGTTCATCAGTATCACGGCATTCTCGATACCATAGGCTACAAGCATCGACCCGTTCCTGGGCTTCATGCCCTTTGTCCCGTCAGGCCTGAAAAAACGGGTTCTTTCGTAGAGAAATTTTACAGCTGTTGCATGGCCAAGCACGACATCGTTAAACCATTTGGCCTCAATTTTGGAAAAGACAAGGGCAATACCGTTGTTATGCTCTGCCATCTTTTCAAGGAACTGTTTTCTCAGTGAATTAGGATAAGGAGGGTTCAGCCACACCCTGCCATTCCAGGGTTGTTTCAGTCCGTCTTCTTCTATAGTATAAATATGCTTTGCCGATTGATTTATCCGGTAAGCTTCCTCTGAGGTAGCGGGATCTAAATCAAAGTCACCCAGCGAGCGGATAATCTCCGATGGTGTGTACCATTCATCGTTCTCTCTCATAAGGCTAATTGATTATGAATTTCAATCCAATTCCGAACTGCGCATGAAAATGCCCGGTTGTTGTTCCCTGGAGCATCCGTTCCCGACCTATTAATAGCAAAACAATCCGGTCTGTAAGGTAACTCTCCACCTCCAGCGTAATCGCTCCTCCATAAACAACCCCATCATCATTCTGAAGCGTAGCCCCGTCGCTAAGTTGTTTTTCGCCACGATTTACAGTTTCATATCCGGCTAATGCAGAAGCACCGATAGAAAAGCAAACCGCTTTGCCGGGGCTTGACAGAAAATTGTAGTAAAAACCTCCCTCGCCGGTAAACTGTTCCACCGGAATCCTGCCGCTTTCATAAGCGTAATTCCGTCTTAGATACTCCGTTCCAAAAACCCATTTGTTCCCATTTTTACTATAGGTCGCCATCGCTGCACCAAAGTAAAACCCGTATTCATTGTTGTTATCGGTTGAATAAATTCCATCAACCATTCCTCCGGTTATTTGCAAACCCTGCATCCCCGGCAAGGCTCGCTGGGCGTGTGCCTTGTCAACCAGGGCAAAGCACAACGCCGTTGCGATTACAATTACTGTCGCTTTCATTATTTCACTTTCAATTCATTAATCACTTTGGCGCGAACCAAGTCTGCATTCTCCACAAAATAGGTCTGGTGCCGACCGCCCTGTTTTTCATGCAACTCCACCAACAAATGTTTATCGTCGGGAATGGTAAACTTGGGAAGCGTAAAAACCGTTCGTTCGGTCGTTTTACCCCCTATTTCCTGAATATTGTTGTAAGCACGGAGGGGATAGATCACCTGTTCCTGGATGGCAGTGCGTTTGGCGACCTTTTTATCCACAATTTTAAAGGTGATGTAATCCACCGTAAATGGCACATGTGAAGTGTTTTTCAGTTGCGTATGGAAGTATAACAACCCGTTGTGGGCATACAATCCTCTGAGTGTATATTGTATCCCGAATCGTTTGGAACCGATGTGTTTGATTTCCCGTTTATCGTTTTTGTAAACCGATTTCATAATCAACCTGACCAGCAGTGGCGATTCCTGCCCCAGTTCATTCAGGTATATATCCAGCGAGTTATTGGGCCGGTTCACGGCCTCCCCGTCATGGATGAAATCGGCCATTTCCACGGAAAGCTTACCCGGTTCATCCGCATATTTTACATTGAAGGTATAATATGCCCCGTCTTCGGTAATCACTGCAAGGTTGCTTTCTCTTGAAAAGTCGCGTACAGCCGCTTTTACGCGCAGTACATTTTCTGCTCCGTCGGCTTTGGCTGCCAGTAAATCCGACGAGCCTAAGTCCACATATCGGATTGCCGACGGGAAGATTAGGTGAACCGTTTTGTTAAAAGTTACTTCCAGCGCATAGGGCGGAATCATCCGGTCGAAAGTCAGCGGGCGTGTCAGTCCGTTGTAATAGTCCCCGGTTGTGGGTTTTTCCTGTGCGTTAACCGCAAATAGCGTTGCTGCAAAAGCAAGCATCAAAATAATTTTTTTCATACTCTGATTGTTTTAATTGAACTTGTTTGTTTTGGATATTTTAGTGGTGAAAAATCTTGTTTACTGCCCGGAAGGGAGCAGTAATAACCGGTGCCCGGCTTTGAGTGTAACCCTGACTACCCGCATCTTTTTACCCGCGTATTGCGAAGCCCCCTGAACGACACTCCGTCCCAAATCCGCCAGCAGTTGCGAACCGGCATCGTCGGTAATGGTAATACTGCTTCCCATTGAAGTGCCCATATTGGCAGCTACTTCCTTTACTGCGTTGAGTTCTTCCGAACCCGGAACGGAAATCCCCGGATTGCCGTCCATGTCGAAAACCTCCATTTTAACCGGAATGATGTTCCCGGCATACTGGATATTGGTTATCGAAATATTCATCCGTTCTCCGGAAATCAGGGCAGAACCGGATACCAGTGTATTCTCTGGAATCTGCATTTTCCCAGCCTGAATAGGTTCCAGCAAACGTACCTGGACTTCCTGCCCATTGGTGACCGTTACTGTTTTACTAATGCAGGCATCGATGCTGTTCTTTTCTGCAACCTGCCCATTACCGGCAACCGTATGAAACCCCAGGTTCCGGGGTTTTGCATATTCGTTTATAAACACAGAATCAGGTACGGGAGCTGCCAGAAGGGAAACCACTTTACCGGACACCTGCGATACTGGGCTGGGAACGGTTTTCTTTTCTGTTACAGAAGGATTCAGTACAGGAGCAGTTACCGTTTCTTTCGCTGTTTTATCCGCAGGCATGTACCTGGCAGCAATCTCATAGGATTTTTCTACAAGGGCAAGTTGCTGTTCCGCTTCGTTTTTTTCCTGAAGCTGCTGTTCCAGTTTTCCGATTCTTTCGCCCAACGCCGCCTGTTCCTGACCATTTGTTTCGGGTTCAGGCTCTTTGTAAAAGCTACCTAATTGCCGGTTGATGTCCTGGTAATTACTGGCAGACGAGCGGAACGCATTAGTACGGTTGCTGTTTCCTGATGAGTTAGCTTCAACGCGCGTGGAATTTCCACTGTAACCGGAAGATTTGGGAACCATGAGTTGTTCTTCTTTTCCGGGTGACGTTTTTTCTTCCGGTGTTTCATCACCCAGCATAAAAGCAAAATCCTGCAAAGAGCGCATCTTTTCCTGCTCTTTGTCCCTCATGGCTTCCTGCCGGTAGGCATCCCGCTTGTCGGATATAATACCGCTTTTCTTTGGTGTGGGGAGGTTGGTGTTAAAGGCATCCCCGGTTTCTTCGTTTTTGTCGCCAGAAGGCGCAAAAATAAACCACATACTGATGGCAAACAGCAGGAAAAAAAGCGGGAAAATCACCATTTTCTTCCGCTTTTGTAATTGTTGGGGAGTAAGCGGCTTTTTTTCTTCCACCGTCGGTTTTCCCCCGTTATTATTCTCCTTTTCTTTCATATTGAAATTTATTTATTGGTTTTAGACTATCCTGTTTATTCCGCTTGTCCTCTAATTCCAGTTGCAGGCCTTCGATATGCTTGAAATTGAGCTTCTCTCTTTCTTTATCCCCGAAACTGAACAGGGATGAAAAAGTGATGTAGAGAGAAAGCCCCGCAAAAAGGGAAAGAAGGGTCAGTATTACGAAAATCCTTTTATCGGGAGGAATCCTCCCGCACCACTGCCGGAGACGGTTTTCCATCTGTTCCCCGATACCAGTGATTCTTTTTCGGTTTTTTGCCATAACATTTTACCGGTCCAAAACCCGGATGTCTTTGTTTTCTATGATTTCGAATTTCTCGATGGTAAACCCGTGAGGGTTATTATCACTCCTGACCGAGTTAATCAGGTTGCAGCGGGTAACAAGCGAGCGTTCGGTTACAT
>ERZ1645187.5130-NODE-5130-length-10319-cov-13.591387_pt1 | contig 10319 bp, 6 predicted proteins | sample MGYA00575352_ERZ1645187 | MGnify/ENA primary metagenome ERZ1645187 (study PRJEB40837, sample SAMN11349314) | freshwater sediment metagenome | isolation source: river sediment | host: Sediment | place: India: Wazaribad , New Delhi | collected 2017-02-21 ...
ACCTGGTACAACGACGCCGGCAAGCCGACCAAGACGATCGCGGCGAACGGTACGATCACGCTCTATACCTATGATGCCGGCAACCTGCTGATCGAGACCGTCCAGTCCGGCATCGCCGGTCAGAAGTGGGACACGCTCGACACCCTCTACGGCGCCAACGGCAAGGCGACCCGGCAGACGGCGACGGCGAACGGCGAGCTGGTCTATACGAAGGACTTCAATGCCGCGGGTGGGACGATCCACGCGGTCTTCACCGCGCTGGCCGGCGCGGCGTCTGAGACCTGGTACAACGACGCCGGCAAGCCGACCAAGACGATCGCGGCGAACGGTACGACCACGCTCTATACCTACGATGCGGCCAATCTGCTGACGGAGACGGTCCAGACCGGCATCCTCGGTCAGAAGTGGGATACGCTCGACAAGCTCTACGGCGCCAACGGCAAGGTGACCCGTCAGGCGGCGACGGCGAACGGGGAACTGGTCTACGCGAAGGACTTCAATGCCGCCGGCGGGACGGTCCATGTGATCTACACCACGCTCTACGGCACGGCGTCGGAGACCTGGTACAACGACGCCGGCAAGCCGATCAAGACGATCGCGGCGAACGGCGTGACCACGGTCTACACCTATGATGCGGCCAATCTACTGACCGAGGCGGTGCAGACGGGGATCCTCAACGCGAAGTGGGACTCGATCGACACGCTCTACGGTGCCAACGGCAAAGTGAGCCGTCAGTCGGCGACGTCGAACGGCGATCCGGTCTACACGAAGGACTTCAATGCCGCCGGTGGGACGATCCACGTGGCCTATACCGCGCTCTACGGTACGGTGTCGGAGACCTGGTTCAACGACGCCGGCAAGCCGACCAAGACGATCGCGGCGAACGGCGCGACCAAGACCTGGAGCTATGATGCCGACGGCAGCTCGACGATGGTCGTGGTCGATCCGACCAGTGCGACGGTGGCCTCGTCGACGGTGGTCTACGATGCCTCGGCCAAGGCGGTCGCCCAGTTCGACGACCGGCGCAACGGCAGCGAAGTGACGACCCTGGCTCGCGATCACGTGACCTTCGAACGCGGCGCCGCCAGTGAAACCCTCACCTTCGGCAGCGACAGCTTCGTGTTCACGCCGCTGGCGACGGAAACCCTGACCGCCAACGGCAAGGGCGACACGCTGATCTTCGACAAGGGCTTCGGTACGGTGACGCTCAACGGCTTCGACACCACGGCGAAGGCCGGGGCCGACCACGACACGGTGCGGTTCGCGGCCGAACTGTTCGCGACGTGGAGCGATCTGCTCGGCCATGCCCAGACGTCGGGGAGTTCGACGGTGATCACCGATGCCTATGGCGACAAGCTGACCCTGACCAACACCACGAAGTCGTCGCTGGTCGCGGCCGACTTCGGCTTCGGGACGCCGGTCTGATCGTGCGACGGGGCGCCGGGCGGCGACGATCGGAGAGAGGCGGTTCCATTTCGATGGAGCCGCCTCTCGACGTTCGAAAATGCAAGGCCGCACTCCGGGCGGCACATCGTGGGCGTGAGGGTGGCAGATCGCAATGTCGGGCAACGAGACCATCACGGGCCGAGGAACCGAGAATGCGGACTCCGGCATCGTCGACAGTGGCCTGACCGGGCTCTCCGGCATCGCGGCCTTCTTCCGCATCGCCACCGACCCGCGCGCCTTGGCACGGGATCTGGGGCTCGGCGATCGCCCGGCCGGCATCGACGAGGTGGTGCGTGCCGCGAAGTCGCTCGGTCTGAGGGCGGCGATCGGTTCGCTCCGCAAGCCGGAGGATCTCGACGGGCTGGTGGCGCCGGCGCTGCTGCGGCTCACCGACGGGCGTTTCGCCGTCTATGGCGGGCGTTGGCCGAGCGGCGAGCACCGGTTGATCGACCCGGTCGGCCGGTCGGAACAGAAGCTCGCCGCGGCCGATCTCCACGTCCTCCTGGAACCGATCGTCATCCGTGTCACCCGGCGCTTTCTCGGCGCCGGCAGCGATCCGGGAAGCTTCGGCTTCAAATGGTTCTGGCCGTCGATCTGGCGCTATCGGCGACCGCTGGTGCATGTGCTGGTGGCGTCTCTGTTCGTGCAGGTCTTTGCCCTGGTGACGCCGCTGTTCTTTCAGGTCGTCGTCGACAAGGTCTTGACCCACAAGGGCTATTCGACCCTCGTCGTGCTGGTGGTCGGTCTCGTGACGATCGGCGCCTTCGACGTCTTCCTGCAGTATCTGCGCACCTATGCCCTGTCGCATACCACCAACCGCATCGACGTCGAGCTGGGGCAGCGGTTGTTCCGCCATCTGCTGCATCTGCCGATCGGCTATTTCGAGACGCGTTCGGCCGGACAGACGGTGGCGCGGGTGCGCGAGCTCGAGACCATTCGCTCGTTTCTGACCGGGCAGGGGTTGTTCGCGGCGCTCGATCTGCTGTTCGCCTTCGTCTTCATCGCCGTGCTCTTCGCCTATTCGTGGTCGCTGACGCTGATCGTGCTGGCCACCATCCCGCTCTATCTCGGGCTCGCCTTCGTGTTGCGGCCGATCCTGCGCGATCGGATCAAGGAGAAGTTCGACCGCGGGGCGCTGTCGCAGCAGTTCCTGGTCGAGACGGTGGTGGGCATGCAGACGGTCAAGGCGGCGGCGGTCGAGCCGATCATGCAGACCGAGTGGGAAGAGCGGCTCGCGGCCTATGTCGAGACGGCGTTCGGGGCGACGATGATCGCGGCGTTGGGGCAGAACGCCATCCAGTACGTGTCGAAACTGTCGACGGCGCTGTTGCTGTTCTTCGGGGCGCGGGCGGTGATCGACGGCGATCTGACCGTCGGCCAGCTCGTCGCCTTCAACATGATCGCCGGGCAGGTCGCCCAACCGATCCTCAGGCTGTCGCAGATCTTCCAGGACTTCCAGCAGGTCCATGTCTCCGTCGATCGGCTCGGCGACATTCTCAATGCGCCGGTGGAGCGGACCCCGAAGATCCGCTCGGCGCCACCGCCGCCCAAGGGGGCGATCGAGCTGCGGGGCGTGTCGTTCCGCTATCGGCCGAGCCTGCCGGAGGTGTTGAAACAGGTGTCGCTGTCGATCCGGCCGGGCGAGGTGATCGGCATCGTCGGGCCGTCGGGTTCGGGCAAGTCGACGCTGACCAAGCTGGTCCAGCGCTTCTATCTACCCGACGAGGGGCAGGTGCTGCTCGACGGCATGGATCTGTCGCAGGTCGATCCGTCGTGGCTGCGCGGGCACATCGGCGTGGTGCTGCAGGAGAACCTGCTGTTCAACCGCACCATCCACGAGAACATCGCCCTGTCGAACCCGGCGATGTCGCGGGCGCAGGTGGTCGTGGTGGCGCGGTTGGCCGGGGCGGACGAGTTCATCGCCAGGCTGCCGGAAGGCTACGACACGATGATCGAGGAGCGCGGCGCCAACCTCTCCGGCGGGCAGCGCCAGCGCATCGCCATCGCCCGGGCGCTGGCCACCAATCCGCCGATCCTGATCTTCGACGAGGCGACGAGTGCGCTCGACTACGAGAGCGAGCGAGTGATCCAGGCCAACATGCGCCAGATCGTCACCGGCCGCACGGTCATCGTCATCGCCCATCGTCTGGCGGCGGTGCGGACCTGCGATCGGATCGTCGGCATGACCGACGGGCGGATCGTCGAGGTCGGCAGCCACGACGAGTTGATCGCCCGGTCGAACGGCCTCTATGCCCGCCTGTGGGCGTTGCAGAACGAGAGAGCGATGCCATGAAGCGTCCCGGCATCCATCGTCGCTTCGTCGGCCTCTTGACCGGCGACCGTCCGGGCGGCGCCAAGGGGATCGATCAGCGCTTCCTGCCGGCGGCGTTGGAAATCCTGGAGAGCCCGCCGTCGCCGATCGGCATGGGGCTGGTGATGGCGATCTGCGGGCTGGCCGGCATCGCGCTGGCGTGGAGTTTCATCGGTCGCCTCGACGTGGTGGCGGTGGCGCCGGGCAAGATCCAGCCGACCGGGCGGGTCAAGGTGATCCAGCCGATCGAGACCGGCAAGGTGGTGGCCGTGGCGGTGGAAAACGGCAGCCGGGTCGCGGCCGGGGCGGTCCTCATCGAGCTCGACGGTCGCGAGGCCCGTTCCGACGTGGCGGCGTTGACCGCGGCGCTGGCGTCGTTCGAGGCGGAAGTGGCCCGGCGGCGGGCGGCGCTGACGGCGGCGCGGAGTGCCGATCCACCGTCCGCCGCGATCGTCTGGGGGGACGAGGACATTCCGGCGACGATCCGCGACCGCGAGAGCCTGGTGCTCGCCGCCGACATGGCGCGTCTCGCCGCCGACCTGTCGACGCTCGAGGCGCAGCGGATCCAGAAGCGCGCCGAGCAGGTGCGGTTGGAGACGACGATCGTCGCCCAGCAGGCGTTGCTCGCCACCGAGGCGACCCGGGTCGGCATGCGCGCCGAGCTGGTCGATCGCGCCGCGGGGTCGAAGGCGCAACTGATCGACGCCGAAGAGGTTCGGCAGGTGCAGCAGGTGACGTTGGCGACCCAGCAGGGGCAACTCACCGAAGCCAAGGCGGCGCTCGAAGTCATCGCGCGCGACCGGATGCGCACCATTCAAGTGTTCGTCGCCGAGAACGGCCAGAAGCTGGCCGATGCCGAGCGTCAGCGCGACGACGCCCGCGAGAAGCTCGCCAAGGCACGGGCGCGGCTGGAGCACATGACCATTTCCGCCCCGATCGCCGGCGCGGTGACGGCGCTGTCGGTCAACAGCCCGGGGCAGGTGATCTCGACCGGCGAGGAGCTGATGCGTCTGGTGCCGGAGGGCTCGGCGCTGGAGATGGAGGGCCATCTCGCCAACCGCGACATCGGCTTCGTCCACGAAGGGCAGGCGGTGGTGATCAAGATCGATTCCTTCCCCTTCACCCGTTACGGCACGCTCGACGGCGTGGTGACGCGGGTGGCGCACGACGCGGTGCCGGAGCCAGACGTGCAGCAGAGGGAGGCGACACCGTCGCGCGGCAGCCGTTCGACCGGCTATGGCGGCATGCAGCGAACGCAGAATCTGGTGTTTCCGGTGACCATCCGTCTCGCCCGGCAGTCGATGAACATCGACGGGCGCGAGATCGCGCTGTCGCCGGGCATGACCTGCGAGGCGGAGATCAAGACGGGCGACCGTCGCATTCTCGAATACGTCTTCTCGCCGCTGGTCGAAATCGCCGGCGCGGCGCTGAAGGAGCGGTGAGGGGAGGCGGCTCGGGAGGGGCCGAACCGGCCGATCGCCCGGTCCGGCCCGCCTCGGCCGGCGGTGTTTCGCCGAGCTCGCCCCCGCGCCGGCTCGGTGTCAGAAGCGATGAATTTCGTGAGCCTGACGGACGATGTCGCGGATCGCCGCCACTTCCGGCGTGTCGTCGTCTCGGCGCCATGCCATCGCCAACGGCACTCGCAACTGGGGATCCGGCAGCCGGCGGACCGCGACGTTGCGGAACACCAGATGCTCGACGTAGTCGGGGAGAAACGAGAAGCCGACGCCGAGGCCGACCGTCGTCATCAGCGTCAGCACGTTGTCGACCCACTGCGCCCGCTTCGGCTCGAAGCCGAGCTGGCGCATGTAACGGTCGAGTTCGTCGGCGAGCCCGCCGGCGTGCTTGCGCGTGATCTGCAGAAACGGCACCTGCGCCAGATCGGCCAGGCTCAGGTCCGGCGCGGTGGCCAGCGGATGGTCGGCCGGCAACACCACTGCGATCCGTTCGTCGAGCACCACCTCGCTCTGCAGCGCCGGCTCCTCGACCGGCGGCCGCAGGAAGCCGATGTCGATCGCCCTCGCGGCGAGCGCATCGAGCTGTTCGCCGGTCGTCAGTGACCGCAGCACGATCTGCACCGATGGAAACTGGGCGCGAACCGACGTCAGGACCGAGGGAAAGACCTTCACCTCGGCTGCCGGCACGAAGCCGATCGTCACGGTGCGCCCGCTCTCGCCGGTCTGGCCGCGGGCGGACGAAACCGCGTGCTGGGCCTGGGCCAACACCAGTCGCGCTTCGTCGAGAAAGATGCGTCCGGACTCGGTGAGCGCCACCGTCCGCCGGTTGCGGGCCAGGAGTTCGACGCCGATCTCGGTTTCGAGGTCGCGGATCTGCTGACTGAGCGAGGGTTGCGCAGTCCGCAATCTCTGAGCGGCTCGCGTGAAGTTGAGTTCTTCCGCAACCGCGACGAAGTAACGGAGGTGTCTCAGTTCCATAATTCGATTAGACAGGGCCGAAACGAGGTTGCAAGGAGAATTCGGCCTTCGATTTCGAGGCCGAGATCGACAATTCGGCGGAGCGACGCCGCTCGAGACGCGGCGACGCCCGGTGCGACCGCGCGATGCTCCCGTCCCGGCCGTGCCCGAGCGATCGAGCACGGACCGGTCGTCCCGATCACCGTGCCAGGAAGTCGAGCACCATGCGGTTGAAGGTGTCGGCGTGCTCCCACTGCGCCCAGTGGCCGCAACGGCTGAAGACGTGCATTTCGGCGTTGGGCATGTTCCACAGGAGCCGGAGGCCGACGTCCATCGGGACGAAGCGGTCGTCGCGGCCCCAGACGATCAGGGTCGGCGCGGCGATCTCGCCGAGGCGCGAGCCCTGGTCGGGGAACTGCTTCGGGTTGGCGGCGAGGCTCTTGACGAAGTTGTCGAGATGGTCGCGCCGCGACAGCATGTTGTCGAGGCGGACCTGCATCAGCTCGTCGGTGATCGCGGTGGCGTCATAGACGAAGACGTTCATCATCTTCTTGACGTTCTCGATGGTCGGCTCGCGATAGACGCCCTGCAGGAGCTTGATGCCTTCCGCCGGCATCGGCACGAACATGCTCGGACCGCCGGTGCCGCCGCCCATCATCACCAGCCTGCCGACCCGGGTCGGATTGGCCAGTGCGAAGGCCACGGCGCTGTGGCCGCCCATCGAATTGCCGATGATGTGGACCCGTTCGAGGCCGAGCACGTCGAGCAGGCCCTTCAGCGCCCGCGCGTTGAGGTCCGAGCGCGAGCCGGTGCACACGATCGGATCGCTCTTGCTCCAGCCCGGGCAGTCCATCAGGACGACGCGGTAGCCGGCGGCGACCAGCGGTTCGACGTTGCGGCTGAAGTTGGCCCAGCCGCTGGCGCCGGGGCCGGAGCCGTGCAGCATGACGACCGTTTCGGCTCCGGCGCCGACGTCGTTGTAATGGATGCGCAGATCGAGGTCGCCCTCGCGGATGTGGGCGAAGCGGCTGGTGGCGGCTTCGGTGATCGGCGTGGTCATGGTGCGGTCTCCCTGGAGGTTCGTCGTCGTTCGCTCGGGTCGGTCAGACCGCCTGTGCGGCGCTGACCACGCCATAGCCGGCGATCCATTCGTCGATCGGCCGGTAGTAGTCCTTGCGGGCCCGGTAGCCGCCGGCCGCCGCCAGCGCCGCGAAGGCGGCCACCCAGGTGCGGATCTCGTGCGTCGAACGCCCCGCCGTGCGCGAGATCTCCTGAATGTCGAAATCGTCGACCTGCGCCAGATCGCCGGAGATCAGGAGGTCGATGAAGGCGAGATCCCAGGTCGGATTGAGCGGGGTCAGCGGGCAGCCCTCGCGGCCGTAGGTCTGGCCCGCCGCGACGGTGCGCGCCTGCCGCGCCGCGCGCGCCTCCGCCGTCGGATTGCGGCCGGCGATCAGGAATTCGGTGATCGCCTCGGGCGCCCCGTCGAGCAGCGGCACCGGCGGTTCGTGCGACAGGCCGCCGGTTCCGACGATCAGAACCCGCTTGTCGAGCCCGGCGACGAAGCGGCCGACGGCCTCGCCGAGCGCCCGCACCCGGCGATAGGGCGCGAAGGGCGGCGCCACCGAATTGACGATGATCGGGATCACCGGATAGCGGGTCAGGCTGCCGGTCAGCTCCTGCAGGGTCTGGGTGCAACCGTGATCGACCTGCAGACGATGCGACAGGGCGATGTCGACGCCGGCTTCGAGAATGGCGCGGTCGAGGTCGAGCGCCAGATCGCGCGGGATCGACAGGGGGCCGGGCAGGGTGCCGTAGTCGGCGACCGATTCCGCCGCCGTCGCCAGAACGAAGGGCGGCATCAGGTCGTAGAACAGGCCGTTGTAGTGATCGGGCGCGAACAGAACGATCAGCTCCGGATCGAAGGCCTCGACCTCGGCCCGCGCCGCCGCGAGCACGGCGTCGACTTCGGCCACCACGGTCTCACCCGGGTCGTTCAGTCCGCGAAGCGGGGTGTGCGACAGGCACTTCAGCTCGATCGTCACGTCGGTCCTCCCTGCGGCTCTCGTGCCGCCGTTTCGAGTGGACCGATCCTCATCGAGGGACCTCGGCGGGGAAATGCCGAAGGCCGTCCCGTTCACCTGGTGAACGTCGTTCCGCCGGCATCCGCGCCGGCCATGGCGAGCGGCCGCACCGCATCACCGAGTGCCGCCTCGATCTCGGCCACCGCTTCGAGCAGGGCCGGCAGGTAGGCGGCGATCGCCTTGTCGATCGCCACGGCCTTCTTCAGCATGATGATGTTGAGGCAGGCGACCACCACGCCGCGCCGGCGGATCGGCGCGGCGATGGCCGCCACATGGCGCTCCACCGTCCATTCGCCGACGTTGACGCCGTAGCCGTGAGCGCGAACCTTCTCGAGCATCCGCTCGATCGCCGCCGGCCCGTCGAGCCCGAGCGGCAGCGCATCGGGTTGCGCCAGCAGGCGGCCGAGCAGAGCCCGCCGTTCCGCCGGCGGGCAGAAGGCGAGATAGACCCGCCCGGCGGCCGTCGACAGCAGCGGCAGCCGCGCCCTGACCATGTTGCGGTGAAACGACAACGGGCTGAAGCGATGGGTGCTCTCGCGGATCAGCAGGCTGTCGCCCTCGAGCGTCAGCAGATCCGACGGCCACACCACCTTCTTCAAGAGCTCGCCGAGCACCGGCGCGGCGATGCGCGCGATCCACTCGTCTTCGCAGAACCCTTCGCTGAGGGCGAGAACCTCGCGGGTCAGGCGAAAACTGTCGTCCGAGGCACTGCGCCGCACCAGCCCCTCGCGGCACAGCGTCTCGAGCAGGCGTCGCACCGTCGAGCGGTTGAGCCCGGTGCCGTCGGCGAGTTCGCGGATCGACGCCCAGCCGCCTTCGCAGCGATTGAGGGCCTTGAGCACCGCGAGCCCGCGCCCGAGGGCCTGGACGGGCCGGTAGATCTCGGTCGTCGCCTCGTTCATCGCCGTCCGCCGCTCCCTCGCATCCCGGGAAGGGGCGTGCCGGAGAGCCCGGCACGCCCGTCTCTCAGTGCGCCGATGCCGACGCCGCGCCGATGCCGGTCTGGCTGCGGAAGAACTGCGGCCCGAAGCCCGCCTTGTCCTCGGCCGCCCGGCTCGACGTATCGAGCTTGGACACCAGCCAGATGGTGAAGAAGGCGAGGGGCACCGACACGATCGCCGGATTGCCGAGGGTGACCGGAGCCGAGCCCTTGGCGAAGCCGAAGGTCGCCTCCCACACCGCCGGCGACAGCACCACGCCGAGCGCCGCCGCGATCAGACCGACGAAGCCGCCGACCACCGCGCCGCGCGTCGTCATGCCCTTCCAGAACATCGACAACAGCAGGACGGGGAAGTTGCACGACGCCGCGATCGAGAAGGTGAGGCCGACCATGAAGGCGACGTTCTGCTTCTCGAACAGGATGCCGAAGCCGATCGCCACGATGCCGAGCACCACGGTCGCGATCTTGGAGACCTTGATCTCGGTCCGCTCGTCGGCCGCGCCCTTCTTGACCACCACGGCATAGATGTCGTGGCTGATCGCCGAGGCGCCGGCGAGCGTCAGTCCCGACACCACCGCCAGGATGGTGGCGAAGGCGACCGCCGAGATGAAGCCGAAGAACAGCTCGCCACCGACCGCGCGGGCGAGATGGATCGCCGCCATGTTCGAGGTGCCGCGGATCGCCTCGATCGCGGTCTTGCCCTTGGCGAGGAGGCCGGCGTCGAGGAATTCCGGGTTGACCGCGACCATGGTGATCGCGCCGAAGCCGATGATGAAGGTCAGGATGTAGAAATAGCCGATCAGACCGGTGGCGTAGAACACCGACTTGCGCGCCGCCTGGGCGTCCTTGACGGTGAAGAAGCGCATCAGGATGTGCGGCAGGCCGGCGGCTCCGAACATCAGCGCCATGCCGAGCGACACCGCCGACAAGGGATCGGAGATCAGCTTGCCCGGCGCCATGATGCCGGTCTTGCCGGGATGGACGTCGACCGCCGCCTGGAAGAGCTTCTCCGGGCTGAAGCCGAACTGCATCATCACCATGAAGGCCATGAAGGTGGCGCCGGCGAGCAGCAGCACCGCCTTGATGATCTGCACCCAGGTGGTCGCCACCATGCCGCCGAAGGT
>ERZ1645187.5132-NODE-5132-length-10319-cov-3.177221_pt1 | contig 10319 bp, 22 predicted proteins | sample MGYA00575352_ERZ1645187 | MGnify/ENA primary metagenome ERZ1645187 (study PRJEB40837, sample SAMN11349314) | freshwater sediment metagenome | isolation source: river sediment | host: Sediment | place: India: Wazaribad , New Delhi | collected 2017-02-21 ...
ACGTAATAAATTAGGTATTTTTTCAACTGTTGTTTCAATTGAATATGATCCTAACAGAACTGCTAATATTGCTTTGCTTCACTATGCAGATGGTGAGAAAAGATATATCATAGCACCTCAAGGATTAAAAGTTGGACATAAGGTTGTATCTGGAGAAGGTGCTGATATCAGCCCGGGCAATGCTTTGCCATTAGCCAATATCCCAGTAGGTACAATTATTCACAATATTGAGATGAAGCCTGGTAAAGGTGCTCAGATTGTCAGAAGTGCAGGTGGCTATGCTCAGTTGATGGCTAAAGAAGGTCGTTATGCTCAGGTAAGAATGCCGTCTGGAGAAGTAAGAATGATCTTAGTTGATTGTCGTGCTACAGTAGGTACTATCGGCAATGGAGATCATAGCAACATAACTATCGGTAAAGCTGGAAGAAAAAGACATATGGGTATCAAACCAACTGTAAGAGGTGTAGTGATGAACCCTAATGATCACCCTCATGGTGGTGGTGAAGGACGTTCTCCAATTGGTAGAAAACATCCGGTTACTCCTTGGGGCAAACCAGCATTAGGACATAGAACAAGAAAGAAAAATAATATTTCTGACAAGTTCATTGTTCGTAGACGTTATGATAAGTAGTGAAGGGAGGTAGAGATTGTGGCAAGGTCAATCAAAAAAGGTCCATATTGTGAACCTAAGCTTTTAAGAAAAGTTGAAGAAATGAACAAGACTGATGAAAAAAGAGTAATCAAAACTTGGTCAAGAAGATCTACAATTTTCCCTGAAATGGTAGGACATACATTTAATGTGCATAACGGGAAAAAACACATTCCTGTATATGTAAATGAAGATATGGTTGGTCATAAACTTGGAGAGTTTTCTCCAACCAGAACTTACAAAGGACATGCTGGAAGCAAGTCTAAATAAGAGGAAAGGAGAATAAAAATGGCAAATAACGTAGTTAAAGATGCACAAGGTAAAGCTGTTACTAAATATATTCGTATCTCTCCTCTTAAAGTAAGAGGTGTTGCCAACGAAATCAGAGGTAAAAATGTAAGAGAAGCTTTAGGAATATTGAAATTTACTCCTAGAAAAGCAGCTTCATACTTGAAAAAAACTTTGGAATCTGCAATAAGCAATGCTGAAAATAACAGCAACCTAAATAAAGACGCTTTAATTGTTTCAGAGGTTTATATCGATGAAGGACCAACCTTAAAAAGATTCAAACCTAGAGCAAGAGGAAGCGCAGATAGAATATTAAAAAGAACAAGTCACATAACTGTGATTGTTACAGAGAAGGAGGCATAGCAGTGGGACAAAAGGTTCATCCAAAGTCAATACGTTTAGGTATTGTACAAGACTGGAATGCTAAATGGTATGGTAATAAAAAAGATTACCAAAATTTCTTTCTAGAAGATGTTAAAATCAGAGATTTTGTAAAGAAAAAGCTTTATCATGCTGGTATTTCCCATATTGACATCGAGCGTGTAGGTAATAGGATCACCCTGATTATTCATACAGGTAAGCCTGGCATAGTAATTGGTCGTGGTGGTTCAGAAATCGAAAACTTAAGATTAAGCTTAAAGAAAATCACTGATAAACAAGTGAATATTAAAGTAATAGAAGTTAAAAAACCAGAAATTGAAGCTCAGTTGGTAGCTGAAAATATTGCTTTACAGCTGGAAAAAAGGGTTTCTTTCAGAAAAGCTGTTAAACAAGCAGTACAAAAAGCTATGAAGCTTGGAGCTGGTGGAATTAAAGTTGCTGTTTCAGGCCGTTTAGGTGGAGCTGAAATCGCAAGAACAGAATGGTACAGCGAAGGCAAAGTGCCTCTACATACTTTAAGAGCAAATGTGGTTTATGCCACTGCTGAAGCTGATACTACCTATGGTAAAATAGGTGTTAAAACCTGGGTTTACTTAGGAGAAATTCTTCCTGCTAGAAAGATAAGAGAGAGCGAAGAAGTTAAGGAGGAGAAGTAGATTATGTTAATGCCTAAAAGGGTTAAATTCAGAAGACCACACCGTCCAAGAAAAATGGAAGGTAAATCAAAAGGTGGTACTCAGGTGACATATGGTGACTATGGCTTACAAGCAACATCTCCTGCTTGGGTGACTTCAAGACAAATTGAAGCAGCCCGTATTGCGATGACAAGATACATTAAGAGGGGTGGTAAAGTTTGGATCAAGATTTTTCCAGACAGACCAATTACTGAAAAACCTGCTGAAACAAGAATGGGTAAAGGTAAAGGTTCACCTGAATACTGGGTAGCTCCTGTAAAGCCAGGACGTGTTATGTTTGAAATGAACGGTGTATCTGAGGAGATAGCAAGAGAAGCTATGAGACTGGCATCTCATAAGTTGCCTTTAAAATCTAAGTTCGTTATAAAAGCGAAAGAAGTTGGTGGTGACGCGAATGAAAAATAAAGATATACGTAAGTTATCAAATGATGAATTGACATCTAAAATAAATGATCTGAAAAAAGAATTATTGAATTTAAGATTTCAAGCAGCTACAGCGCAATTGCCTAATCCAATGCGCATCAAAGAAGTTAAAAAAGAAATTGCCAGAGCAAAAACTGTTTTAACTGAAAATCAAGGTCAATAAAGGAGGAAATACTCTTGGAGAGAAATTCAAGCCGTAAGACAAGAATTGGTGTAGTTGTCAGTGATAAAATGGATAAAACTGTAGTAGTAAAAGTGGAAACATTTAAAAAACATCCGATTTATCATAAACGTATCAGAGTTTCAACTAAATTTAAAGCTCATGATGAATTAAACCAATGCTTGGTTGGAGATAAAATTAAAATTATGGAAACACGTCCTCTTTCAAAAGACAAGCGTTTTCGCGTAGTGGAAATACTTGAAAAAGGTAAGAGAGTTTAGTGTATAAGGAGGTATAAAATGATCCAACAAGAAACAAGACTAAGAGTTGGAGATAATACAGGAGCGAAGGAGCTTTTATGCATTCGTGTCCTAGGAGGATCTAAAAGAAGAAGTGCTTCTGTCGGTGATGTAATTGTTTGTTCTGTAAAACAAGCAACACCAGGAGGAGTTGTTAAAAAAGGAGATGTTGTTAAAGCTGTTGTAGTAAGGACAGTATATCCGATTCAACGTCCTGATGGTTCATTTATTAAATTTAATGAAAATGCTGCTGTTGTTATTAAAGATGATGGTACACCAAAAGGAACTCGTATCTTTGGACCTGTTGCTAGAGAACTAAGGGAAAAGAACTACATGAAAATCGTTTCTTTAGCCCCAGAAGTTCTTTAGAAGTATGGAGGTAGAATAATGGCATCTAATTTACATGTTAAAAAAGGAGATACTGTTGAAGTGATCTCTGGAAAAGATAAAAAAGCCAAAGGCAAAGTTTTACAAAGCTTGCCAAAAGCTGGCAAGGTGATAGTTGAGGGTGTTAATAAAATAAAAAAACACACCAAAGGAACTCAAAAGGATCCAAAGGGTGGAATTATAGAGAAAGAAGCTCCTATAGCTTCATCAAATGTCTTACTATATTGTCCTTCTTGCAAAAAAGGTGTTAGATATGGACAAAAAATAGAAGGAGACAAAAAAGTTCGTGTTTGTAAAAAATGCGGAAAAGAATTATAGAAAGGAGTACCCTGTTTTGGCTAGATTAAAAGATTTGTACAAAAAAGATATTGTGCCTGCTATGCAAGAACAATTTAGCTATAAAAATGTGAACATGGTTCCAAAAGTAGAAAAAGTTGTTATTAACGTAGGTGTTGGCGATGCAGTACAAAACTCAAAAGCATTAGAAAGCGTTGTTAGCGAAATAGCTCAAATTTCAGGTCAAAAACCAGTTGCTACAAAGGCAAAAAAATCTATTTCAACCTACAAGTTGAGAGAAGGTATGCCTATTGGTGTAAAGGTGACATTAAGAGGCGAAAGAATGTATGAGTTTATGGATCGTCTTATTAACACTGCTTTACCAAGGGTTCGTGATTTTAAAGGAATTTCCAATAACGGATTTGATGGCAGAGGTAATTATACTTTAGGCATCAAAGAACAATTGATATTTCCTGAAATAGAATATGACAAAGTAGAAAAAATGAGAGGCATGAATATTTCTTTCATTACAACTGCAAAATCAGATGAAGAGGCAAAAGAATTACTGATTAAGTTTGGTACACCTTTTGCAAAAAAATAAAAGGAGATAAGTATGGCTAAATCATCATTAAAAGTAAGTCAAAAAAGAACTCCTAAGTTCCAAGTAAGAGCATATAATCGTTGTAAGATCTGTGGAAGACCACATGCTTATATGAGGAAATTCGGTATCTGCAGAGTATGCTTCAGAAAGCATGCAAGTCAAGGAGAATTGCCAGGAGTAAGAAAAGCTAGCTGGTAAGCTCAAACTTTGAAGGGAGGTTTTTAAATGGTAATGACAGATCCAATTGCGGATTTTTTAACAAGAGTGCGTAATGCGAATACTGCTATGAAAAAGTCAGTTGATATTCCTAATTCCAATATGAAAGTATCTTTAAGCCAAATATTAAAAGATGAAGGTTTCATAAAGGATTATGAAGTTATTGCTGAACAGGATAGCGTAAAAAAGAATATTCGCGTTTATTTAAAATATGATAATAAAACAAGAGTAATTTCTGGCTTAAAGAGAATTAGTAAACCTAGTCTTAGAGTATATGTTGGAAAAGATGAGATTCCAAAGGTTCTAGGTGGCTTAGGTGTTGCAATTCTTTCTACATCAAAAGGAGTTATGACAGATAAGAAAGCAAGACGTGAAGGCATGGGCGGAGAAGTACTCTGCTATGTCTGGTAACGGAGGTAGAAGGTATGTCAAGAATAGGTAATGCCCCTGTTGTAGTTCCAGCAGGAGTAGAAGTTAAAATAGAAGGAAGCTATGTTAAAGTAAAAGGCCCTCATGGAGAGCTTGAATACGGCTTTAACGATAACATTAAAATCACTTTAGAAGATGGTGTTATAAAGGTAGAAAGACCTAATGATAACAAGGTAAACAGATCCTTGCATGGGACTACAAGAGCTTTGATTCAAAATATGGTTACTGGAGTAAGCAGTAAGTTTAAAAAAGAGTTGGAAATGGTCGGTGTCGGTTATAAATCAAGCTTAGCTGGCAAAAACCTGGTAATCAATGCTGGATATTCACATCCGGTTGAAATGGAAATTCCAGAAGGCTTAAGCGTAGAAGTTCCACAACCAACAAAAATTATTGTTACCGGCATAGATAAGCAAGTTGTAGGTGCTTTTGCTTCTAATGTTCGTAAGGTTAGACCTCCAGAGCCATATAAAGGCAAAGGAATCAAATACAGCGATGAACATATCAGAAGAAAAGTCGGTAAAACTGGCTCCAAATAGAAAAGAAAGGAGTAAGAGTTTTGATTAATCAAATTAACAGAAAAGAAATCCGTGCTAAAAAGCACAGAAGAATAAGAAATAAAATCAGTGGTACTAGTGAGCAACCAAGATTATGTGTTTTCAGAAGCTTAAAACATATCCACGCTCAGATAATCGATGACCAGGCTGGACATACTTTAGCCGCTGCTTCATCTTTGGAAATCAAAGAAAGTGGTTCAAATAAGGATGCTGCAAGTCAGGTAGGAAAGCTTATTGCTGAGAAAGCGATCCAGGCCGGCATCAAAACAGTTGTTTTCGACAGAAGCGGATACATTTATCATGGACGTGTTCAGGCTTTAGCAGAAGGCGCAAGAGAAGGTGGATTAGAATTTTAACCTAGTAAGGAGGGAAAAAAGTGCACGCTGAAGAAAAAAAACAAGAATTTACTGAAAGAGTAGTAAATATTAATAGAGTAGCTAAGGTAGTTAAAGGTGGACGTCGTTTTAGCTTTAGTGCTTTAGTAGTAGTCGGAGACGGTGAAGGCAGAGTTGGTGTAGGACATGGTAAAGCCCAGGAAGTACCAACAGCTATCAGAAAAGCCGTTGAAGATGCTAAAAAGAATATTATTCATGTGCCAATTGTCAATACAACAATTCCTCACGAGGTAATTGGTAAGTTTGGCGCTGGAGCAGTTTGGATGAAGCCTGCAGCTAATGGTACTGGTGTTATCGCTGGTGGACCTGCACGTGCTGTCCTAGAATTAGCTGGCATAAAAAATATTTTAACAAAATCACAAGGTTCATCAAACAAAAACAACATGGTTTATGCGACAATAGCTGGATTAGCTTCTTTAAAAAGAGTGGCTGAGGTAGCAAGACTTCGTGGCAAAACTATTGATGAACTGTGGAAATAGGAGGGGTGAACATGAAAGAAGTGAAAATTACTTTAGTAAAAAGCGTTATTGGTCATCCCCAAAGACAAAAAGATACTGTTAAATCTTTAGGATTAAATAAGATTGGCAGTTCAGTTATACAAAACAAGACACCAGATATAGAAGGCAAAGTAAGAAAAGTCGCTCATCTGGTGACTGTGGAAGAATTATAGGAGGTTTTAAAATGGAACTTCATGCATTACAACCAGGAGCAGGTTCTAAGAAAGTTTCTAAACGTGTAGGTAGAGGAATTGGCTCTGGTACTGGTGGACGTTCTGGCAGAGGACAAGATGGTCAGAAATCAAGATCAGGCTACAGTAGAAGAGTTGGTTTTGAAGGTGGTCAAATGCCTTTGATCAGAAGAGTACCAAAAAGAGGATTTACAAATATTTTTGCTAAAAAATATGCTATTGTCAACTTAGATGCACTAAATGTATTCGAAGCCGGTTCAGTTGTTGGACCTGAGGATATTTTAGGTAAAAGAATAGTTAATAAAACATTAAGTGGAATAAAAATTCTAGGCAACGGAGAGCTTAATAAAGCCCTAACTGTAAAATGTTCTATAGTTAGTAAATCAGCTAAAGATAAAATTGAAGCTGCCGGAGGAAAAGTTGAGGTAGTATAGTATGTTAGAGACTGTAAAAAATGCTCTTAAGGTTAAGGAAATTAGAAAAAAAATAATTTTTACTTTACTTATACTTTTGTTAGTACGTTTTGGTTCATTCATACCAGTGCCAGGAGTAAATCCTGAAATATTAAGCTCAGTATTTGCCACTAATGGCATATTGAATATCATGGATACCTTTTCTGGGGGATCATTAAGCAGATTTACAATATTTGCTTTATCGATCACACCATATATCAATGCTTCGATCATTATGACACTATTGACAGCAGTTTTTGACAGATTAAAGCAGATTTCCAAAGATGACCATAAAAAAGTTACTCAGTGGACAAGATATATGACTGTTATTTTAGCTTTGGTTCAAGTAATAGTTATAACCATCTTTATTAGAACTAATGGAGCCTTTATCACAGATTCATTGTTTACCTGGTTGGTTAGCGTTACAACATTAACGGCTGGTACTATGTTGTTGATGTGGCTAGGAGAGCAAATCAATGAAAAGGGCTTAGGTAATGGGATTTCTTTGATCATCTTTATTGGTATCATAGCTAAAGTTCCTAGTACTATAGGGGCCATGATCAATACTTTCTTAGGAAAAGGCAGCATTTTCTATAAGGATGCAAATTTTTATATTTCATTGTTATTGCCTATTACTTTGCTGGTAGCTGTAGTCGGTATAGTTATAGTTACTCAGGCTGAGCGCAAGGTTCCTATTCATTATGCTAAAAAAGTAGTAGGTAGAAAAATATACGGAGGACAAAGCAGCTTTATTCCTATGAAGCTGAACCAGGCAGGAGTAATACCGATTATCTTTGCTTCTTCTATATTGATTTTACCGGCAACAATTGTCTCAATATTCTTTAGTAATACTGCTTTTGCAGCAGGATTTACTAAATGGTTTGGTGTAAATACTCCTCTTTATATTATATTTTATGTTTTATTTATTTTTGCATTTACCTTCTTCTATTCAATAATATCCTTTAATACAACGGATGTTGCTGATAATCTAAAGAAGAATGGAGGCTTTATTCCTGGTATCAGACCAGGTAAACCTACTGCAGAAGCCTTTAGTAAGATACTAAGCAGAATTACTTTGTTCGGTGCCTTCTTCCTGGCTGTAGTAGCTATCATTCCTAATATTTTAGGAGGAGCCTTAGGAGGTGCACAGTTACAATTTGGAGGAACTAGCTTATTGATCGCTGTAGGTGTTGCATTAGATACTATGAAACAAATGGAGTCACAGCTTTTGATGAGACATTATCAAGGATTCTTAAAATAATGTTCATAGTAATTATGGGTCCTCCTGGTTCAGGTAAAGGAACTCAGGCAAAAATCTTGTCAGAGACCTATAATATACCCCATATATCTTCAGGTGATATTTTCAGACAGGCAATGACCTTAAATGATGAAATGTCAATTGAATTAAAGAAAGCAATAAATCAAGGACATCTAGTTTCTGATGAATTAACTAATAAGATCGTATATAGAAGGTTATCACAGAAAGATTGTCAGTCAGGCTTTGTTTTAGATGGATATCCAAGAACTGTAAGTCAGGCGAAAGCTCTGGATACAATGTTAAAGGATAATAATCAGAAGATAGATAGAGTAGTTAATCTTTATGTAGACTACAGGGTTATTATGGAAAGGTTGAAGAAAAGATTGTTTTGTTAAAGCTGTGGAAGTAGCTATAATTCTGTTACTAATCCTCCAAAGAGTAGTGGAATATGTGATCAATGCGGTTCTGAGCTATATACAAGAACGGATGATAATAGCAATACAGTTGAAGAAAGAATAGAAGTTTATGATAAAGTAACCAAGCCAGTATTGGAATTTTATTTAAAAAAAGGCTTATTGTGCACAATACAGGGCAATGTCCCTGTTGAAGTAGCCACTAAAAGTATTGTAGACTGTTTAGAGGAGAAATCGTTTTGATTACTATTAAAAATGAAGATAGTATTAACAAGATGAAGAAAGCAGGATACATAGTCGCCAAGGTTCTGATAAGTTTAAAAGAAATGATAGAACCTGGTATTTCATTGAAAGAACTAGATTCTTTTGCTGAAAAAATGATACGTCAGATGGGGGCTGTACCAAGCTTTAAGGGTTATGGAGGCTTCCCAGGTAGTATTTGTGCTTCAGTAAATGAAGAGGTTATCCATGGTATTCCTGGTAAGAGAAGGCTTAAAGAAGGTGAAATTATCAGCATTGATGCTGGTGCCTTCATAGATGGCTTTCATGGTGATTCCGCTTTTACCGCGGCGGTCGGAAAAATTTCGGAAGATAAGCAGAGGTTGATCGATATAACTGAAGCTAGTTTTTACGAAGGTTTGAAGATGGCGAAGGCAGGCAATCATTTAGGAGATATTTCTCATAGCATAGAAAAAAAGGTTTTAGCAGCTGGATTTTCTGTGGTCAAGGAGTTTGTAGGACACGGCATAGGCAGAGAGCTTCATGAAGATCCGGCAGTGCCAAACTATGGACCTCCAGGTAGGGGAGTAAAGCTACAATCAGGAATGACATTAGCTATAGAACCTATGGTCAACATGGGTACAGAGTCCATTTTGATTTTAGATGATGGATGGACTGTGGTAACAAAGGATAAACAACCTTCTGCTCATTATGAGCATACAATTCTGATAACAGATGAAGAGCCTGTTATTTTAACAAAGGGTGATTGGTTTGATTAGTCCAGGAATGATAGTTTATAGTGTAAAAGGCAGAGATATGGACCACTATTATGTGGTTGTGGAAAATGTAGGGGAAGGTTTTGTACTTGTTGTAGATGGTGTGTATAGAAAATTAGCCAATCCTAAGAAAAAAAATGTTAAACATATCGAAATGAGTGGTATAATAATAGATGTGTTGAAAGAAAAGATACAACAAGGTAAAATTCTTCAGGATAGTGAAATTGCCCGTCATATCAGGGAATTTCAAGAAATGAAGATAAAGGAGATGATTGAGTGTCCAAACAAGATATGATTGAAGTTGAAGGTGTGATTATTGATGCCTTGCCTAATGCAATGTTTAAGGTAGAGCTTGATAATGGCCATCAGGTCTTAGCCCATATTTCAGGAAAGATCAGAGTAAACTTTATTAGAATATTACCTGGAGACAGGGTTAAATTGGAACTGTCTCCTTATGACTTGACCAAAGGTCGAATCACATATAGATACAGATAAGAAAAGGAGGGTTTATATATGAAAGTCAGAGCATCAGTTAAGCCCATTTGCGAAAAATGCAAGGTGATTAAAAGAAAAGGCAAAGTAATGGTAATTTGCGAAAATCCTAAGCATAAGCAAGTACAAGGTTAAAAATTAAATGGAGGTGTAAAAATGGCACGTATTTCAGGTGTTGATATACCTAAAGATAAACGAGTTGAAGTTTCTTTAACTTATGTTTATGGTATAGGACGTGTTACTGCTAACAAAATCTTAGCTGCTACTG
>ERZ1645187.5133-NODE-5133-length-10316-cov-3.427346_pt1 | contig 10316 bp, 9 predicted proteins | sample MGYA00575352_ERZ1645187 | MGnify/ENA primary metagenome ERZ1645187 (study PRJEB40837, sample SAMN11349314) | freshwater sediment metagenome | isolation source: river sediment | host: Sediment | place: India: Wazaribad , New Delhi | collected 2017-02-21 ...
TACGTTTGGCGGCTAGATTCGATTCCGACCCAGGCCTCCAAGTACGCATCACGGGTTACCCCGGAATGCCCCAGAACCCCGCAGAAATGCGGGGTTTTTTTTTGTCCGGCTTCCCGTGGGCATCATTCGGCTTACCTTGAGTTACCCCAATTCTGGGGGTAGATTCGGGGGTAACTGGCGAACTGCCAGAGCAGTTACCCCACTGTTACCCCAGTGTTACCCCCAAGGGAGGCGGCCATGCTGACCCCGTCCGAAGTGAAGAACGCGAAGCCGAAAGCGACCCCGTACAAGCTCGGCGACGGGGGAGGGCTGTTTCTGCTGGTGAGTCCGAACGGGTCGCGATGGTGGCGCCTGAAGTACCGCCGACCCGGCACCGGCAAGGAAAACCTGTTGTCGCTGGGCACGTTCCCCGAAGTGTCGTTGAAACGTGCGAGGGAAAAGCGCGACGACGCGCGCACCCTGTTGGCCGATGGCATTGACCCCGGTTCACATCGCACGGCGCAGAAGATCGCGACCGAGGCGCGCGCCGCGAATAGCTTTCAGGTGGTGGCGCTGGAATGGCTGGAAACGAAATCTGGGGCATGGGTGCCAGACAACGCGACCCGAAACCGGGCATGGCTGACGCAACACGTTTTCCCGAGCATCGGCGCGCGACCCGTCGAGGAATTGGAAGCGCCCGAATTGCTGGCCATGCTCCGCAAGCTAGTGGCACGCGGAACCTTGAACACGGCCGAGCGCGTGCGCGGAATGCTGAGCGCGATCTTTCGATTCGCCATCGCGACCGGCCGAGCCAAGCGCGACCCCGCTGCCGATCTGCGCGGCGCATTGCCATCGGCAACGAAGCGGCACTTCGCCGCATTGACGGCGCCCGCCGACGTGGCCGAGTTGCTGCGCGCCATTGACGGCTATCAGGGTTCGCCGGTCACGTTCGCGGCCCTGCGACTTGCGCCGTTGTTGTTCCAGCGACCGGGCGAACTGCGCGCGGCGGAGTGGTCGGAGTTCGATCTTGATGCGGCCGAATGGCGAATCCCGGCCGCGCGCCAGAAGATCAAGAAAGCCGACAAGGAAAACCCGCGCACGCCGCCGCACGTTGTACCGCTGCCGTCGCAGGCGGTCGCGATCCTGCGCGAACTGGAATTGTTGACCGGCGCAGGCCGATTGCTGTTTCCGGGGTTGCGGACGCCAACGCGGCCGATGAGCGAAAACACCGTGAACGGCGCGCTTCGCCGGCTCGGCTACACCACGGAACAGATGACCGGCCACGGCTTCCGCCACATGGCCAGTACGCGCTTGAACGAATTGGGATGGAACCCTGACGCCATCGAACGCCAGTTGTCTCACCGCGACCGCAATGCGATCCGAGGGACGTACAACCTGGCGCAATATCTGGATGAACGCCGACGCATGATGCAGGCATGGGCGGACTATCTCGACGGCTTGCGGACGGGCGCAAACGTGGTGCCGATCAAGCGCAAGGCGAGTTGACCGAATCGCCACGGCTAGGCTGGCCAGCCGAACGCGGGACACCTTCACCCGCTGCCGTGGTGACCCCTTGAAGGGCGCAGCGAAGGTGCGCGATGGAGATCGAGTTTCTGCTTGGCGAGCGTGCGTTACCTATTCAGACTGTAAGCGTGCGACTTGCTGCGACAATTTTCACCTACGAACTCGGACGCTGGAATGAGATCGAATTTACCTATGCCGAGATTGAACCGTTCATGTCATCGGAATCCGGGCCTGGTGGGCGAGGCGTAACGCTGAGAACACACGCTTGGGAATTTGTCTCACTCGCGGGCAATCCGCGTCGAGCACGTGATGCCATTGAATCCCTGATTTGCAAAGACATCGATTCAGGGCGGCTGCCAGCGTTGCAGGTGCGGCGAGACTTGAACGGCACTCTCGTCGCTACCGACACACTGATCGACATAGGCAAGATGCTGGAATGGGGAGACACATACGAAATGCTCCCCGGCGATTGGTGGCAGGAATATCAAGAGGCAGAAGGCGAGATTGCGAACAGAGCACTTTCCGCGATTCAAGAAGGTCGGGAGCAGCTACAGAATGCGCGTGCATTTGAAGAACGTAAGGCGCGCGCTCGTGCGTTGGACGAGGACCAAATTCTAGACATTCTGCGCGAGAACGAACGGCTTCGCGCCATTACCAGTGCCGAGGGAAAGGCAGTGAAGCACATCAGGCCATTGCGCTCGGATGCGCGAGAAACTTACCTGAAGATCATCAGGGCGCTACTAGAGCTTGCGGGGATTGGCGCGCACGGCGCGACAAGTCGCATCTTCGCCAAGTTGAAGGCATTGGGCTTCGATGTTGACCCATCCAAGCCGGATGCAGTTGAGAAATTGTTGAAGGCTGCCCGCGAATTGATCCCGGAAAACAAGCGAGTCGGAAGGTAGCTCCGAAGTTCGGTTTTTCAGTTCCGAAGTTCGGACATCTGGCCGCGCCCCGTCGCCAACATCACCGGCAATCCCGCACTTCACGCGGGTTTGCACCGGGAATTGGCAATGAACACAAACCCCAAGCTTCAACCCGGCGACCTTGTTGACGAACGCGAGGCCGCCGCAATCCTTCATGCCGAAGTCCGCACCCTGCGGAACTGGCGCGCGCTGGGCAAAGGTCCGCGCTTCCGCAAAGTCGGACAAAGGATGGTCCGCTATCACCGCTCCGACCTGGCCGCCTTCATTGCTGGCGAGGATGCCGGGAGGGCCGCATGATCGCCGCCTGCAATCCGAAGTATCGACGGCTGAGCAAGCTGTTTCTGGGCGCTGGATCGTCCGAACTGTTGACCGATCTGGAAATCGGCACACGCCGAATCCCGGCGATGTTGTCCGACATTCGGCTTGATGATCGCGGCGCCGACCTTCGCGCCGAATCGCTGGCCGCACATCTCGATTCATTGAGCGAGTTCGCAATGAAGCTCGCGAAGCGCATCCGCTTGGAACACTTGGAGGCGACACACGATGACTAACCCCAGAAACACGCACGCCCCAGCGAAGCGGGGCGCGGTGGTCGGCTTTGGCGAGTCTCGACCACGCAATTCTAGCGCACCACGATTGCCGGAAAACTGGCGAGACCGATTGCCCGATGCTGCCGCCTACTATCGGGAGCACGTCGAGAAACTGTCACGCCCCAACGCAACCGGATGGGCGCAGGGCGCGTGCCCATTCCACGACGACCGCAATGCCAGTCTGAGCGTGCACGTCGCCGGTAGTGGTGGCTGGCGATGTTTCGCGGGCTGCGGAGGTGGCGATCTGGTCGGCTTCCACATGAAGCGGCACGGCCTCGACTTTCGTTCGGCAGTGCGCTCGCTGATCGGGGGTGCACGATGACCAGCGAGTTGCCACAAACCCCGAAGGATGCCGCGCGCCAGCTCGCCGGCAAGATGATCGCGAAGGGCTACAAACCCGAAGGGCTGTTTGAGTATCAGGACAAGGACGGCCAGCCGATGTTCTGGCGCATCCGCGCGAAGCATCCGCAGACCCGCGACAAGTGGATTCGGCCGATGTTCTGGAATGGCTCGGAGTACGTGGTCGGCGAGCCAGCCCCGCGCGAGGTCGGAAAGCCGCTCTATCGACTGCCGGAACTGGCCAACGCGCCAGCCGACGCGCGCATCATCGTCGTGGAAGGCGAGCCAAAGGTTGACGCACTGCTGAAGCTCGGATTGATTGCGACGACTAGCGGAAGCTGTAGCAGTGCCGATGCTGCCGACTGGTCGCCGCTCAAGGGCCGGCAGTGCACCATCTGGCCGGACCACGACGATGCTGGCCGGAAGTACGCCGACGCTGTTGCCGGCCGTCTCGACGCGCTTGGCTGCGACGTGTCGATTCTGGACGTGTCCAAGCTCGGATTGCCGGACAAGGGCGACGTGGTGGATTGGCTGCGCCAGCATCCGCACTCGACGGCCGATGATGTTCTGAGTCTGCCAACCTTGAGCCGCAAGCCGGCTGCAAGCGATTCGCCGCTGATCGAACTGGTATGCGCTGCCGACGTGGAATGCAGGCCCGTGTCATGGCTTTGGCCTGGATGGCTGGCACGCGGGAAACTGCACATTCTGGCTGGTGCGCCGAGCACTGGAAAGACGACGATTGCACTGGCACTGGCGGCCGTGGTGACGCGCGGCGGGCGCTGGCCGGATGGCAAGTATTCACCGCCGGGCAACGTGCTGTTGTGGTCGGGCGAGGATTCGGCGGCGGATACGCTCGTTCCTCGACTGAAAGCGGCCGGGGCAGACTTGGAGCGGGTTCTGATCGTGCTCGGTGTCCGAATCGGCAAAGATGATCGTGCATTTGATCCAGCAACGGACATGCTGGCCTTGAAGCATGAAGCCGAAAAGCTCGGCGGAATCGCCCTGCTGATCGCTGACCCCGTGGTGTCGGCGGTCACGGGCGATTCGCACAAGAACACCGAAGTTCGGCGCGCGCTGCAACCGCTGGTGAACCTGGCCGAACACATTGGCGCTGCCGTGCTCGGCATCACGCACTTCAGCAAGGGCACTGCCGGGCGCGAACCGTTGGAGCGCGTGACCGGAAGCATTGCGTTCGGGGCACTGGCGCGCATTGTCATGGTGACCGCCAAACAACCGCTGGAGGATGGCGAAGGCGTCAAGCGATTGCTGGCGCGTGCAAAGTCCAACATTGGCCCGGATAGCGGAGGGTTCGGCTATGACCTAGAGCAGACCACGATCCAGACCGCGCACGGCGACATGGAAGCGTCTGCCGTGAAGTGGGGCGACGCATTGAAGGGATCGGCGCGGGAGTTGTTGGACGTGGCCGAGGCGACCGAAGCGGAGGGCAATTCCGAATCACGCGATGCTGCGGACTGGCTGCGCGAGTTTCTGGCCAAGGCATCGGCACCGGCCAACGAGGTCAAGCGCGCGGCGAGCGAAAGCGGGTTTTCCTGGCGCACGATCCAGCGCGCGATGCGAAAGGCTGGCGTCGAGTCGATCCGCACCGGGTTCCAGCAACCGGCGCTCTGGTCGCTCAAGGGGCACAGTCGCGCCACAGTCGCGCCAGTTGCGCCAAGTTCTGAGTCTGGCGCGAATGGCGCGACTGGCGCAGATGAAGGCGACGACCTGGAGGTTTTCGAGCTATGACCGCTGCCGCATTGCTGGCCGAGGTCATGCGGGCTGGCGTTCGGATCAAGGTTCGCGGCGACCGATTGCACGTCGAGGCGCGCGCCGGGGCAGTGTCCCCGGCGATGCGCGAACGGCTGATCGAAGCCAAGGCCGAACTGGTCGCGCTGCTGACCCCGGTCAAGCCGATGGTGCCGACGTTACAGATGGTGCATTTCAGGTTGAACGCCGACCCCGAAACCGTTTGGCATACCGCACTCGGCCCGGATGCCGACGACTTGATTGCCGACCTGCGCGACCGATACCGCGACCGCCTTTATGGCATCCGAAAAATCGACGATCCAGAACCGAGGCGGTAGCAGGCAGGGAACAGGCAATCGGCATCGGGCACACGTCGAAACCGGCAATAAATAGGCAATGGCCGGCGCGGGCCTTGTGCGAATTGGGGACCAATACGCGCGCGCGAGGGCACGGCCGGTAGGGGTGGTCGCAAAGTCGCGGACGTTGAACGCCGGCACGCGCTCCCAATCGCGCAGTGATAAACCGCGACTTTCCGCCGGGTACGCGCGAGCGCGCGCGAGGCCTGAATGCGGCGGCATCGTGGGTCCTGTCCGACGCCTATCCCGTTGCGGGGCGCGGAGCCGCGACGACGCGCTAGCTGGATCGGCCACACGGGGTTGTTGTTGTGGTCCGAGGTTTCACGGGAACGGCAACGAAACCGCCAATCATGGGGTGTCGAAACACTCTGGGGGTAAGAATGGGGGTAAGGCGTCCGACGACTTCCGCAGAAATGGCTTCACACTTACGTTTGGCGGCTAGATTCGATTCCGACCCAGCTCCAAACGCAACGAAGCCCGTCAGCAATGGCGGGCTTTTTTGTTGTCGCGCCGCTCGCGACAATCGCGTCCTGCCCCGATGGCGAAATCGGTAGACGCAGGGGACTTAAAATCCCCCGGCCAAAAGCCGTGCCGGTTCGAGTCCGGCTCGGGGCACCAGCGGTTCGGCACGGGGACGCGGATTCGCGCACCTCGCGCGGGACACGGGTGGGACACTGACCGGCGGTAGGGAGCGATGGCCATGGACACGGATGCATTCATCGCGAAATGGCAGGGCGTGGCGGCCTCCGAGCTGTCGACCTCGCAAAGTTTCCTGATCGACCTGTGCGACTGGCTCGGGGTCGAGCGCCCGCACGCGACGCCGGAACAGGACTACATGTTCGAGCGGCCGATCACCTTCCGCCACGGTGACGGCAGCACCAGCGCCGGCCGCATCGACCTGTACCGGCGCGGCTGTTTCGTCCTCGAATCGAAGAAGCTGCGCGGCCTGGCGCCCGGCAAGGGTTTCGACGACGCGCTGCTGCGCGCGCGCTCGCAGGCCGAGGCTTATGCGCGTGCGTTGCCGGCAGGCGAGGGGCGTCCGCCGTTCGTGGTCGTGGTCGATGTCGGCCAGCGCATCGAGCTGTACGCCGAGTTCTCGCGCTCGGGCGGCACCTACACGCCGTTCCCGGACCCGCGCTCGCACCGCATCGCACTCGCCGACCTGGCCCGTCCGGAGATCCGCGAGCGCCTGCGCCGCGTGTTCGCCGATCCGCTGTCGCTGGACCCGAGCCGCGAATCGGCCCGGGTCACGCGCCAGATCGCGGCGCGCCTGGCGGAGCTGGCGAAGTCGCTGGAGCAGGCCGGGCATGCGCCGGAAGCGGTGGCGCAGTTCCTGATGCGCTGCCTGTTCACGATGTTCGCCGAAGACGTGCGTCTGCTGCCCGCCGACAGCTTCCGCAACCTGCTGCTGGCCCATGCCGAGCGCCCGGATACGGCGATGCGCATGCTCGGCCAGTTGTGGCGCGACATGGATACCGGCGGCTTTTCCGCGGTGCTGGCGAACGACGTGCTGCGCTTCAACGGCAAGCTGTTCAAGTCGCCGGACACCTTGCCGCTGGACCGTGCGCAACTCGGCCTGCTGGCCGAGGCGGCGCGCGCCGACTGGAAACACGTCGAACCGGCGATCTTCGGCACCCTGCTGGAACGCGCGCTCAGCACCGCCGACCGGCACAAGCTGGGCGCGCATTACACGCCGCGCGCCTATGTCGAACGCCTGGTGCTGCCGACCGTGATCGAGCCGCTGCGCGCCGAATGGCATGACGTGTATGCCGCGGCGCTGGTGAAGAACCAGGAATTGCAGGAAATCGAAAGCGAACTGTCCGCGCTGCATCCGCGCGCGAAGGAACGCAAGAACCTCGACGATCGGCGACGGGAGACGCAACGCGCCGTCTGGGACATCGTTCGAAGTTTCCATCATCGCCTGTGCACGGTGCGAGTGCTCGATCCGGCCTGCGGCAGCGGCAATTTCCTGTACGTGACGCTGGAACATCTGAAGCGCCTGGAAGGCGAGGTGCTGAACGCGCTCGACGAACTCGGCTACCGCCAGGCCGGTCTGGCGCTGGGCGGGGAACGTGCCGATGCGCTCGCGGGCGAGACGGTGGACCCGCACAATCTGCTCGGCATCGAATTGAATCCGCGTGCGGCGGCGATTGCGGAAGTGGTGCTGTGGATCGGCTACCTGCAATGGCATTTCCGCACGCGCGGCGACGTGAGTCCGCCGGTGCCGGTGATCCGCGATTTCCGCAACATCGAGAACCGCGATGCGGTGCTGGCCTACGACTCTGTGGAATACGTGACCGATGCTTCGGGACGGCCGGTGACGCGCTGGGACGGGCGCACGATGAAGAAGTCGCCGGTGACGGGCGAGGACATTCCCGACGACAGCGCGCGGGTGCCGCTCGAACGCTACGTGAACCCGCGCAAGGCGGATTGGCCGCAAGCCGATTTCATCGTCGGCAACCCGCCGTTCATTGGCAAGCGAAATATGCGTCTGGCCCTGGGCGACGCTTATGTCGAAGCCTTGCGCTCGGCGTGGAAGGATGTGCCCGATTCCGCCGACTTCGTGATGTTCTGGTGGGACCGCGCGGCGGAACTGACGCGCCACGGCCAGCTCGAACGCTTCGGTCTGATCACCACGAATTCGATCAGCCAGACGTTCAATCGCCGCGTGCTCGAACACCGCATGCGCGATCCGAAGCAGCCGCTCTCGATCGTTTTCGCAATCCCGGATCATCCGTGGGTCGACTCAGCGGACGGTGCAGCAGTGCGCATCGCAATGACCGTGGGCACGGCAGGAACGCATGGCGGAACGTTGCGCGAAGTCCTCCAAGAATGGGAAGCCATTGAAGAGGTAGCAGTCGCACTGAATCAACGTCATGGGCTAATCCAAAGTGATCTCCAAGTGGGTGCAGATGTCACCAAGGCAAAACCGTTGGCGGCGAATCTCGAACTGTCGAATATCGGTGTCATCCCGCTCGGCAGTGGATTTATATTGAGCCGTCAGGAAGCAATGGATCTCGCGAACGAACTGGCTCTGGACGCTCGCGGCAGGCTCATTCGCGAGTACAGAAATGGCAAGGACCTCACGGATCGCCCACGTCACGTATTCGCGATTGATACGTTTGGCTACACGGAAGCCGAGTTGCGCTTGTCAGCGCCTCGCGTCTGGCAATGGCTGCACGATCGTGTAAAACCTGAGCGTGATCAGAACCCCCGGCGGAACCGTCGTGAGAATTGGTGGCGATATGGCGAAGACCATCCCCGGGCGCGCCGCGCGATTCGGGACTTAGATCGCTACGTCGCGACAGTGATGACTGCAAAGCACCGAGTCTTTCAGTTCTTGAAATCGGAAATCCTTCCCGACCAAAAGCTGGTCGTTATCGGCCTCAGCGATGCGGCGCAACTCGGAATCCTCTCATCACAGATTCACCAAAGCTGGGCGCTACGAGCCGGCTCCTGGCTAGGAGTCGGGAACGACCCGGTCTACGTAAAAACTAGATGCTTTGAGGCTTTCCCATTCCCGAGCGCGAGTGAGGAACAGCGGGCGAAGATTCGGGCGTTGGGCGAGGTGCTCGATGCGCATCGCAAGCGCCAGCAGGCGGCGCATCCGGATCTCACGCTCACCGGCATGTACAACGTGCTCGAAAAGCTGCGCAGCGGCGACGTGCTGAGTGCCAAAGAGCGCGCCATCCACGAACAGGGGCTGGTCTCGGTCCTGCGCCAGATCCACGACGACCTCGACGCCGCCGTCCTCGACGCCTACGGCTGGTCCGACCTGCTGCCCTTGCTGCGCATCGCCCATGGCAACGCCGCTTGTCTCCCTTCTCCCCCCGGGAGAAGGGTTGGGGATGAGGGCGCTTTGGACGCCGAAAGCCCCTCATCCGGCGCTGCGCGCCACCTTCTCCCGAGGGGAGAAGGGAAGAGCGTGCTTCTCCGGTCGGGAGAAGGGAAAAGAAAGGCGCGACTGCCGGAGGATGCAGTATTTTTTGCGCGCGAGTTGCGCAAGTCGATGACCGATCCCGAGCAGATGATGTGGTCGCTGCTGCGCGATCGTCGCCTGCAGGATCGCAAGTTCCGTCGCCAGCACCCGTTTCCGCCTTACACGCTGGACTTCTATTGCCACGAACTGAAGCTGAGCCCGGGCCGTTATTCCTGAAGGATTCAGCCGTTCGGCCGTAACCCAATGATTTAGCGTCGCTTTGGGCCGTCTTGCTACTGCTCGGACTCGAATTCAATCGTCCAGTCCTCGAACGTCCTGCTGGAGGACCTCGACGTATCCACGGTGTAGTCACCGAACCGGTTGATGTGCCCCATTCGGTAAGGGGAAACCCCTCCCAAGACGGCTTCGCTCAGTTTCATCCCCTCACTCTCCAATTCCCCAACCACGCGCGTCATGTCGTTGACGGTATGCAAGATGATGAGGTTGGCAACTAAGTGGCTGTACTTCACCAACTTCTGCTGCTCGTGTCGAAGGTTCTCAGCAATGATCCCTTCGCCTCCGAAGAACACCCATTTCACGAAGCGATTGAACTGCTCGCTCTTGTTCGTCGCGCCCTGAATCAATTTCCGCACTTCGATGTCGTCCACGTACTCGAGCATGAACATCGTGCGGATCACCTTGCCCAGTTCCCGAAATGCAAAATAGACCTGATTCTTACGACTCTTCGTGCCCAACCGCCGCAGAATCGACGATGCCGTGATGACGCCCACTTTGATTGAGACGGCGATGCGCACCATCTCGTTCATGAGCAGGGTAGAGGGGGCGGCCAGCAGAAACACCGCCGCGAACAGGTACCATTGCAACTCCAGCCAGGCGTTGGAACTTAGGTTCAGGGAGTAGCGGATTACGGCGTTGCTGG
>ERZ1645187.5134-NODE-5134-length-10314-cov-25.874159_pt1 | contig 10314 bp, 9 predicted proteins | sample MGYA00575352_ERZ1645187 | MGnify/ENA primary metagenome ERZ1645187 (study PRJEB40837, sample SAMN11349314) | freshwater sediment metagenome | isolation source: river sediment | host: Sediment | place: India: Wazaribad , New Delhi | collected 2017-02-21 ...
CGGATGATGCCGGGGTTCGGCGAGGCGATGCGGGCCAAGAGCCTGACCATCGTGCCGACGGCGATCCTGTCGCGCCAGGAGGCGGGCCTGCGCGGCTCGTCGCTCATCATCAACCTGCCGGGCAAGCCGTCGTCGATCCGCGACTGCCTCGACGCGGTGATGCCGGCGGTGCCCTACTGCATCGATCTGGCCGGCGGCTACCGGCTCGACACGCGACCCGAGCGCATGGTTGCCTTCCGGCCGAAGGCGAAGTGACGATGACGGAGACGGTCGAGGTTCCGGGGCTCGTGGCGCTCACCTATGCCACCGGCGAGGGTGCGGTGATGGGGAGGGTGGTCGAGGCGGCGCGCGCCGCCGGGTTGGCCATCGTCGGCATGCTGCAGAAGGACGAGCGACGCCCCGATCGGCGGCGTTGCGACATGACGCTGGTGGATCTCACCACGGGGCTCGAGATCGCCCTGTCGCAGGATCGCGGGCGCGACGCGCGCGGCTGCCGGCTCGATCATGCGGCGCTCGAGGACGCGGCGGGGCGGGCACTCGCTCGGCTCGAGGCGGGGCCGATGCCGGATCTGCTGATCCTGTCGAAGTTCGGCAAGCGCGAGATCGAGGGGCACGGGTTCCGTCAGGTGGTGGAAACGGCGGTGGCGCAGGGGGTGCCGGTGCTGGTCGGGGTCACCGCCGATCACGTCGAGGGGTTCCGCGCCTTCGGCGGTGGGCTCGAGACGGTGGTCGAGACGGTGGAGGATGCCGAGGCGATCGTCGCGGCGCTGGCGGCGACGAAGGGGTGAGACGTCGATCGGGAGAGTGAGGCTCCACGTGAAGGCGGGCGAATTCGCGAGTCGGACGAATCACTTGGGGGTGTCGGCTCGCGTTCGTGTGGAGAATCGGGTGCCTCGGGCGGACGATCCTGCGGGTGGCAGTGCTGCAGCGTTCGGCGGCCGTCGGTCGCGCAACTGCGGTCACCGGGGCAACGCCTTCATGCACCGGAGCAACGGCTTCATGGTGCGAGCGAGAGCGAGCCTCGAACCACGAAGGCGTGGGCCGCGCGTGGAGCGGCCGGTCGTTCCCCTGCCATGGTTCGAGGCTCGACTGCGTCGAGCGCCTCACCATGAAGCCCTCGGGGGGGCTGCTCCGATGCCTTCGGGCGGGAGAGGGCTCTTCTCCGTGAGGACCTTCGTATCGGGGAGGGCTCGGCGGATGGAGCGGCCGGGCGCTCACATGCGCTCGATGCCGGCGGTGTCGATGCGGCCGAGGAGGTCGGTGACGGTGCGGCCGGCGATGCGGCGGTCGGGGGCGATCTCGGCGAGCGGCACCAGCACGAAGGCGCGCTCAGAGACGAAGGGGTGCGGCAGCACCAGATCCGTCGTCACCATCACCAGACCATCGTAGTCGAGGATGTCGAGATCGATGGTGCGCGGACCCCAGCGCACCGACCGGCGACGGCCGAGGGCGATCTCGGTGTCGAGGCACAGCTTCAGCAACTCGTGCGGGGTGAGGGTCGTCTCCAGGCGCACGCAGGTGTTCACGAAGGGCGGCTGGTCGGTGTAGCCCCAGGGCGGGGTCTTCCAGTTGCCGGCGCGGGCGAGGACGTGGCAACCGGCCTCCTCCAGACGGGCGAGGGCCCGGTCGAAGGCTGCCGGCACGTCGCCGAGATTGCCGCCGAGGCCGAGCAGGACGTCAGCCATGGCGGTGTCTCTCGATCTCGATGGCGACGCCATCGAGGATGGTCGGGATCGGTGCGGCCGGCTTCTCCACCCGCACCACGATCGATTGGATCTGGACGTAGGTGGCGAGGATCTGCTTGGCGATGACCTCGGCCAGAGCCTCGATCAGCGCGAAGCGGCGATTGGTGGCGACGTCGACGACGATCTTGGCGAGGCGGTCGTAGGAGACCGTGCGCTTCCAGTCGTCGGCTTCCGCCGCGACGCGCAGGTCGAGACGGGCCTCCAGCGAGACGTAGAAGCGTTGACCGAGCTTCTCCTCCTCGGCGTGGATGCCGTGATAGGCGTAGACGGCGATGCGGGTCAGGATGATCCGGTCGGTCACGGGCGCGCTCCTCGGCGGGCGGACGGGCCGCCGCGGCGGCTCGAAACGATGGCGTCCACGACCTTCGCCGCCTCGACATGCGGGCGGACGTCGTGGACGCGCAGGATGGCGGCGCCGGCGAGAATGCCGGCGACGTTGGTGGCCAGCGTGCCGGCCAGACGTTCCTCGGGCGGTACGTCGAGGATACGGCCGATCAACGACTTGCGCGAGGTGCCGAGCAGGATCGGGCGGCCGAGCACGGCGAGTTCGTCGAGGCGGGCGAGGGTCTCGAGGTTCTGCTCGTGGGTCTTGCCGAAGCCGATGCCGGGATCGATCACCACGTCGGCCTCGGGGATGCCGGCGGCGAGCGCGCGATCGAGGGCGCGGCGGAAGAAGTCGAGCTGATCGGCGATGGTGTCGATCGCCGGATCGGCCGCGTCGCGATTGTGCATGACGATCACGGGGGCGCGGAAGTCGGCGGCGACGCGGGCGATGTCGGGGTCGCGGGTGAGGCCCCAGACGTCGTTGAGGATCGTCGCGCCGGCCTCGAAGGCGGCGCGGGCGGTGGCGGCCTTGAAGGTGTCGATGGAGATCGGCACGGCGGTCTCGCCGGCGAGGCGGGCGATGAAGGGCACGACGCGGGCGACCTCGTCCTCGACCGCCACGGGGGTGTGGCCGGGACGGGTCGATTCGCCGCCGACGTCGAGGATCGCCGCACCTTCGGCCACCATGGCATGGGCGTGGGCGAGGCCGGTCGCCAGTTCGTTCCAGCGGCCGCCGTCGGAGAAACTGTCGGGAGTGGCGTTGAGGATGCCCATCACCAGGGTGCGCCGACCGAGATCCGGCAGCAGCGCGGCGAGGCGGCCGGTCGGGTTCGCGGTGGCTGGGGCGTCGAACATGCGGTCTCCGGAGTGGGCGGACGGGGCGGTCGGACGGGGCGGGCGCATCACCTCTATCCTCCTCGGGGCCGGGAGGCGAGAGGGGGAGGGCTGAGTAGAGACACCGTGGTGAATGATACGGATATGAACGGTGTCCGTCGAAGCGTGTGTCGCGATTTCGGTGAGCTTCGCGTGGAGATTCCGCTGCGATGGCTGGGGTTTGTGTTCGAGTGGAGAATCGGGTGGTCGACGAAGTGATTCCGAATTTTGCATCAACATATTGAAAAACAACAATATATGGCCGTTCTTCAGGTATCGATTCGGAAGTGCCTGCGGCTTCGTCCTCGCGTGGAGAATCGGGCTGCCGGCCGGCGGTCCCGCGTCACTTCACGCGCAGGATGCGCGCCCCGGTCGCCTCGGCCAGCGCCTTCGGGGCGACGGGGAAGACCGCATGGGGGGTGCCGGCGGCGGCCCAGACCACGTCGTGGGCGAGGAGGTCCTCGTCCATGTGGGGGACGAGCGGCGTGGCGTGGCCGAGCGGGGGGATGCCGCCGATGGCGTAGCCGGTGATGGCGCGGACGTCGTCGGCGTCGGTGCGCTTCAGGGCCTCGCCGAGGCTGGCGGCCACCGCCTTCTCGTCGACACGGTTGGCGCCGGAGACGAGGAAGAGATAGGGCGTACCGGTGGTGCGGCCGCGGAAGATCAGCGACTTGACGATCTGGGCGACGGCGCAGCCGCAGGCGGCGGCGGCCTCCTCGGCGGTGCGGGTGGAGGCGGGCATCTCGCGCACCTCGACGGCGAGGCCGAGGTCTCGGGCGGCGGCGGCGACGCGGGCGGCGCTCTCGGGCAGGTCGGTCATGCGGGCTCCGCTCGGCTCGGGTGGGCCGCTCCGCCGTTCGCGGTCAGATCGGCAACAGGGGGCGGCGCGAGATCTCGACGATGCCGGAGCCGGCATTGGCGAAGCCGCGTTCGATGCGGGTGGTGCGCCAGGCGCCGGGGGTGCCGTCGATCTCGAAGAGATTGTAGCCGGCGCCGCGGCGGTCGGGGCCGGGGGCGCGCGAGGCGGCGGGAACGCCGACGAGGGGCACGGGACGATGCCTGCCGGGCAGCCATTCGACCGTCGGGCGGTGGGTGTGGCCGTGCAGGATCAGCTCGGCGCCGTGAGTCTGGATCACGTCGCGCATGCGCGAGGCGCCGATCAGGCGGCCGGCCCAGTGGATCGGCTTCTGCGCCGGCGGATGGTGGATCAGCACGACGCGGTAGAGGCCCTCGTGGGCGGTGTGGTCGAGCAGTTCGGCCAGCCGCAGGGCCTGACCGGCGTCGAAACGGCCGGTCGCCATGAAGGGGGCGGTCACCTCGGCCGAGTTGAGGCCGATGATCGCCACCGGTCCGCGGCGGCGCACGTAGGGGCAGCGCACGGTGCCGTCGCCGTCGCCGCGCAGGAAGGCGCCCCAGCTCTCGGCGGTGCGGCGGAGGGCGCCGTCGACGTAGACGTCGTGATTGCCCGGCACCACCGAGACGTCGCGGCCGGGGCCGAGGCTCGCCAGCCAGCGGCGGGCCGGCTCCAGTTCGGCATCGAGGGCGATGTTGACGATGTCGCCGGTGACGGCGACGTGGTCGGGCGTCTGGGCGCGCATGTCGGCGCCGAGTTGATCGAGCAGGACCGGACGCATGCCGCCGCGACCGCGGTTCAGACGCCAATTGATGTAGCCGAGCACACGCTTGCCGACGAGCTCGCGCAGGCGCGGTTCGGGCAGGGGACCCAGGTGCGGGTCGGAGAGGTGGGCGAGGCGAAACATGACGTTCAGGAACTAGCGGTCGCGCCCGCCTTCGTCCAGCCGGCGGATGGGCGAAAGGGGCGCGGGCGACGATCAAATTTCGGGCGGCAGGGCTGACGCGGGCGCGGCTTCGGGTCATTAAGGGGCGGGCCATCGGAGCGAGGCGGACATGTTGCGGGCGATCGCGAAGGAAATCGTGATCTGGATCGGGCGCTTTCGGCGGACGGCGCGGCTCGGGGTGCGCGGGGTGGTCGGCGACGGCGCGGGGCGGGTGCTGCTGGTGCGGCACACCTATCTACCTGGGTGGTATCTGCCGGGCGGTGGGGTCGACGCGGGCGAGACGGCGGCGGAAGCCTTTGCGCGCGAAGTCGAGGAGGAAACCGGGGTGCGACTGGCGGCGGCGCCGCGGCTCGTCGGTCTCCACCTCAATCTGCGGGCCGGCCGCCGCGATCACGTCGCCTTCTTCGTGGCCGAGGCGGAGGCCGGGGCGCGGCTCGCCGGGCCGAGCCGAGAGATCGCCGAGCTGGGGTTCTTCGCCCTCGACGCCCTGCCGGAGGGGGTGACGCCGGCGACGCGGCGGCGGCTCGACGAGGTCTTCGCGGGCGCCGCGGCCGGGCGGGAGTGGTGAGGCTTTCTTGCGCGGGGCGCGCGTCCATGCTACCGGGCGTTCCGTCCGAGACGAGGACGAACAGGGAAACGGGCGAGAGATGACCCGCATCGTGCGCATTTCGCGACGACGAACCGGCCGACGTGGGCTCGCCCGCGCCGTCGACGTCGCGTCTCGCGCGTGACCCGAGGTTCGCAAGGACCGGATCGGGAACGAGGTTCGCGGGCGCCGAACGGCAGCCTCCTCGACTTCCAGGTTCCGGATCCTTCTCGATGAAACACGCCTCCATCCACATCCGCCCCGAGACCGCCGCCGACAGGGCGGCGATCGAAGCCCTGCACGACCATGCCTTCGGTCCGGGCCGTTTCGCCCGCACGGCGGCGCGGCTGCGCGAGGGCGTCGCCGCCGATGCCGATCTGTCGCTGGTGGCGATGGCGGGCGAGCGGCTGGCCGGGTCGGTCATCATCACGCCGATCCGCATCGGCGAGACGCCGGCGCTGCTGCTCGGGCCGCTGGCGGTCGATCCCGACTTCGAGAAGCGCGGCATCGGTCGGGCGCTGGTGAAGACCACCATGGCGGAGGCGCGGGCGCGCGGGCATCGATTGATGCTGCTGGTCGGCGACGGACCCTATTACGGGCCGCTCGGGTTCCATCACGTGGGCCCGCAGGTGGTGCGTCTGCCGGGGCCGGTCGACCCGCGTCGGGTGCTGCTCGCCGAACTGGTCGAAGGCGCGGCGGCGGGCGTTTCTGGCATGGTCGGCCCGGGGCGGTGAGGTAGACGCCGCTCTAGCGGCTCTCGCGCCACCAGGCGGTGGCGAAGAGGGCGAGGAGCAGGGCGGCGATGGCCAGTCCGCCGGAGAGCGAGACGCGCTCGATCCCCTTCAGAACGGTCGCCGTCGATCGGGCGACGCCGATCCAGTCGTCACCCGCCATCAGCCCGCCGGGGTCGCGCGTCAGCACGCGCGGCACGGCCGGGGCGGTCGCGTTCGCGGCGAAGAGGCGGCGGGTGCCGCCGCCGGTGGCCCGCGCCAAGGGGCCGACGAGGCGATCTGTCGACAGGACGTCGGCGAATTCGCGCGGCGACAATGGGCCGACGTGGGTCAGGGCCGTCAGTGTGCCGTCGTTCGCCCGCCACAGGCCGAGGCCGTCGGCGGGGGTGGCGGCGCGCCAGCGGCCGGGTGCGGTCTCGACGAGGGGCAGGGTGCGGGTCTCGCCGGTCGGCGTGGTGACGGCGACCGGGGCGGTGGTGTCGGCGAGGGTACGGCGCTCGATCACCAGATCGCGGCCCTGGCGGGTCAGCCGCAGGGCCTCGGCCTCGAGGTCGGGTTCCTTCATCAGCCAGTGGGCGGTGCGGCGCAGGAGGGGCGCCCAGGGGCCGCCGCCGTCGTGGCCGCGGGCCCACAGCCAGACCTGATCGGACAGCAGCATGGCGACGCGGCCCTTGCCGCGCTCGGCCGTCAGCAACAGCGGATGATCGGCGCCGTCGGCGAGGAGCGAGACGGCATCGGCGGCGGCCTCGACCGGGGCGAGGCGATGCCAGCGGCCCCAGGCGGGCGGGGTGGCGTCGGCGCCGGGCAGGTCGCCGGTCACCGGATGGCGGCGGCCGAGCCGCGTGGTCACCGGGCGGAAGGTGCCTTCGAGCGGGCCGGCGAGCGGTTGGACCGGCAGGACGTCGGCGAGCGGGGTCTCGAACAGACCGGCGGGATCGGCGAGATCGGGATCGGCGGCGACCAGCAGCGCGCCGCCGGCTTCGACCCAGCGGGCGATGTTGTCGAAGTAGAGGGTCGAGAGCAGGCCGCGGCGGCGATAGCGGTCGAAGACGATCAGATCGAAGTCGCGGATCTTGTCCTGAAACAGCTCGCGGGTGGGGAAGGGGATGAGCGCCAGCTCGTCGACCGGCGTGCGGTCCTGTTTCTCGGGCGGGCGCAGGATGGTGAAGTGGACGAGGTCGACGGCGGCGTCCGACTTCAAGAGGTTGCGCCACATGCGCTCGCCGGGATGGGGTTCGCCGGAGACGAGGAGCACGCGCAGGTGCTCGCGCACGCCGTCGATGCGCACGGCGGCGCGGTCGTCGAGCGGGGTGAGATCGTGGGCGAGCGGGGCGGCCTCGATCTCGACGACGTTGGCGCCGGCATGGGGCACGTCGACCGAGACCTCGGTGCGTTCGCCGGGTCTGGCGTTCAGGGCGCCGATCTCCTCGCCGTCGCGGCGCAGGGTGACGCGGACGGGGCCGCTCGCCGGGGCCGGGCCGCCGTCGACGACGCGGAAGGCGATCTTCGCCGGTTTGCCGACCATGCCGAAGCGCGGCGCCTCCAGGATCTCGACGCGACGGTCGATCTCGTCGGGGCGGCCGGTCAGCAGGACGTGCAGGGGCGCGGTGAAGCCGAGGCGAGCGGCGGTGTCGGGGACGTCGTGGATCTGGCCGTCGGAGATCATCACCACGCCGGAGACGCGCTCGGGCGGTACGTCGGCGAGGGTGGAGGCGAGGGTGGCGAAGAGGCGGGTGCCGTCGGCGTCCTCGGCGGCGTCGCGATCGTCGAAGGCGGCCTCGCGCAGCTCGATGCCGGGCAGGGCCTTCAGACGAGCGACGAGGCCGGCGCGGGCAGCCTCGGTCTCGGCCTCGCGGCCGGCGAGGCGCTGACTGGCGGAACGGTCGGTCAAGACGACGACCACGCCGGGCAGGGTGTCGCGCGCTTCACGCCGCAGTTCGGGGCCGGCGAGGGCGGCGAGCAGCAGCACCAGGGCGGCGGCGCGCAGGCGGGCGCCGCGGCGGCGGCCGAGGAGGCCGAGGCCGGCGACGGCGAGGGCCGCGGCGACGGCGAGGGCCAGCCAGAGGGGGCCGACGGCGGGGGTGAGGGCGAGGGTCCAGATCATCGCCGCCTCACCGTCCGAGCCGCTTGAGGATGAGGGGGATGTGGACCTGATCGGCCTTGTAGTTGCCGGTCAGCACGTACATCACGACGTTGATCCCGACACGCAGGGCCATTTCGCGGGCGTCGCCGTCGCCGGAGGTCATGGGCAGGCTCTCCTCGCCGTCGACGCCGATGGCCCAGGCGCCGGCGAAGTCGTTGCCGGTGATCAGCACGGGGGAGACGCCGTCGCCGGAACGCGAGTGCTCGCCGTCGGCGCGGTCGGCGTCGGGGGTGACCTCGACCCAGAGGCGGCCGGCATCGGTGCGGCCGGGGAAGCTGCGCAGGAGATAGAAGGTGCGGGTGAGGACGTGGTCGGCCGGCACCGGCTCCAGCGCCGGCAGGTCGAGGCCGTCGGTGAGGCGGCGCAGCGCGCGCGCGGCGGCGGTCGGGCGGCCGGGGACGGCCTCGTCGGCGTCGCGGGTGTCGAAGAGGATGGTGCCGCCGGTCTTCAGATAGGCATCGATGCGGCCGCGGGCGGTGGGCGAGAGCGGCTGGGCTTCGGGGTCCACCGGCCAATAGAGCAGCGGATAGAAGCTGAGGTCGTCGGTCTCTGGATCGACGGCGGCGGGCTCGGCCGGCTCGAACGAGGTGCGGGCGGCGACGGTGCGCGACAGGCCGGAAAGGCCGCGGCGGGCGACGTCGTCGATGTCGGCCCGGCCGGTGATGACGAAGGCGAGGCGCGGGGCGAGCGCCGGGGCGGGCAGTTCGGGCTCGGTGGCGGTCGGCGTCGGCGGCACCGTCGCGATGGCCGCGGCGGCGTCGGCGCCGGGTGGGGCGAGGATCGCGAGGCCGGCGGCGAAGGCGAGGAGCGGCAGGATGCGGCGCAGGCGGCCGAGCGGAAGGGCTCCGGCGCCGAGTGCCAGCAGGCCGTCGAGGAGAGCGAGGGCGAGGGCGGCGAGCAGCAGGCCGGGGCCGAAGGCGATCGGATCGGCCTCGACGCGGGTGGCGATCGCGAGGTCGGCGCGGCCGGAAAGGCGTGGGGCGAGGGCCTCGATGCGGTCGTCGGGGCGGAGCGTGTCGAGGGCGACGGTGGCGCCCTCCGCGCCCCACAGGCCGGGGGGATGGGCGCGGCTCGGGCGCGCGCTCGCGAGGTCCTTGGCGGCGATGGGCTTCGCCTCGGCGCCGCCGGGCACTTCGCTCGCGGGGCGCAGGCGGCCGAAACCGTCGAGCAGGCGCCAGGGCGGCAGAGCGGTGGCGGCGGAGGCGGGGGCGCCGTCGCCGGCGACCGACAGGGCGACGAGGCGGCGGAGCATTTCGACGAAGGTGTCGGTCAGCGGCAGGTTCGACCACGCCGGGTCGGCGCCGACGTGGACGAAGACCAGCCGGCCGCGGCCGAGCGGGGCGGCGGTGACCAGGGGGGTGCCGTCGTCGAGGCTCGCCCAGGTGCGTTCGGTCAGGCCGGGGCCGGGTTCGGCGAGGATCTGGCGGGTGACGCGGACGTCGGCCGGTACGGGCAGGCCGGCAAAGGGGCCGGTCTCGGCGAAGGGGCCGAGGCCGCGCGGGGTCTCCCAGGTCAGCGCACCGCCGAAGGCGCGTTCGCCGGCGCGCGGCACGATCGGCAGCAGGGTATCGACCGGGTGGGGCGCGTCGCCGTCGCGCGACGGCGTCATGCGCGGGCCGGCGAAACGGACGAGCGTGCCGCCGGCCTCGACCCAACGCTTCAGCCTGTCGGCGGCGTCGGCGGGGAAGGTGCCGACGTCGGCGGTGACCAGGACGGAGAGGCCGGCGGCGGTCAGTTCCGTGACCGCGGCGGCGGTGTCGGCGGTGTCCGGACGGCGCAGGTCGGCGAATGGGAGAAGCGCGTTCGCCACGTAGTGGCCGGGGGCGAGCAGGGGCTGGTCGCGCTCGAAGCCGGTGCCGGCGAGGAGGCCGACGCTGCGACGGCGGCCGCGCTGGTCGAGGATGCGCACGGCGCCGGCGCCGGCATGGCCGGCGATCTCCAGGCGGGCGACCTCGTTGCGCAGTTCGGCCGGCAGGTCGATGCGCGCCTCGGCCGACGCGGTGCCGGCGGGGAGGGTGACGGCGGTCTCGGCGAGCGGACGGCCGCGGGCGTCGAGGGCGCGGACGGTGGCGTTCGCCGCCTCGGTCGCGATGGGGCGGACGAGGCGGGCGCG
>ERZ1645187.5136-NODE-5136-length-10310-cov-27.391321_pt1 | contig 10310 bp, 7 predicted proteins | sample MGYA00575352_ERZ1645187 | MGnify/ENA primary metagenome ERZ1645187 (study PRJEB40837, sample SAMN11349314) | freshwater sediment metagenome | isolation source: river sediment | host: Sediment | place: India: Wazaribad , New Delhi | collected 2017-02-21 ...
CTTCGAAGGACAGCTGCTGCTCCAGCGTGTGGCCGGGGGCGGCGTGCATGGCCTGACGGGTACGGACCAGCGCCTTGGTCGGTGCGGTCGACAGCTGGCTGGCGATGCGCTCGACGCTGGCGGCGAACTCGGCATCCTCGATGCAGGCCCAGATCAGGCCCCATTCGGCCGCCTTTTCCGCCGGAAGTTTTTCGGCGAGCAGGGCCAGACCCATGGCGCGGGCCATACCGACGCGTTGCGGCAGGAACCAGGTGCCGCCGGTGTCCGGAATCAGGCCGATCTTGCTGAAAGCCTGCAGAAAGGACGCGGATTTGGTGGCAACGACCAGGTCGCAGGCCAGCGCAACCGAGGCGCCGGCGCCGGCGGCAATGCCGTTGACTGCGGCGATGGTCGGCACGCGCAGGTTCTGCAGGCGCAGCACCAGCGGCTTGTAGTTGCGTTCGACGGTGTTGCCGATGTCCGGCATCTTGCCGGCCTGGATCTGCATGGCGCGGTCGCCCAGATCCTGCCCGGCGGAAAAACCGCGGCCGGCGCCGGTGAGCACCAGCACGCGGGCGTCAGCACCGATGCCTTCGCGGTTCTGGATGGCGTCGAGGGCCACGCGCAGCTCGGCGTGCATGTCCTCGGTGAAGCTGTTCAGCTTGTCCGGGCGGTTGAGGGTGATGCGGGCAATGCCGCTCTCGACGGTGAAGGTGATGTTTTCAAAATTCAATTTGGTTCTCCTGAACTCGTGCAGAAATCGTCGCGAGCCCGTTCAGGCCGCGCCGAGAAGCGCAGTCGTACTGATGTACGGCGAGCATCACAGGCGCGGGATGGGCGGGCGCAGTAGATTTATGCACGGGTTCAAACGTGGTAGCGGCGCTGGACGACACGGAAGCGGTTGGCGACGAAGGCCGAGTCGGCGTAGGAGGCGTTGGCGGCCGGGTTGCCGCCGGTGCCGTGGTAGTCGGAGTAGGCGGCCGACTGGTTCACGAACACGCCGCCGGTGAGGTTGATCGACAGCGCGACCTTGGAACGCCAGGTGGCTTCGGTCATGGCGTCGATGACTTCCGGCTTGGTCGAGTACACGCCGGCGGTCAGCGCGCCGTGGGTGGCGATGATGCGCTCGGAGAGGGCGATGGCCGCAGCGGTGTCGGCAACCTTGACGATGAAGCTGATCGGGCCGAAGCGTTCTTCCATGTACTTGGCTTCTTCGCCGGCGTCGCAGGCGAGCAGCACCGGCGTGCGGACTTCAGCCTTCGGGAAGTCGGGGTTGTCGAGCTTGTTCGGCGCGAGGATGACGGTGCCGAACTTGCCGGTGGCCGCGTCTTCAATGCGCTTGAGGGTGTCGGCGGACTGGATGGCGCCGAGCACGGCGTGGGCGACCTCCGGCTTGGCGAGGAAGCCGGTGACGGCCTTGGCCAGATCGGCACAGACCTCGTCGTAGGACTTGTGGCCGTCTTCGGTCTCAATGCCGCCGGCCGGCACGAGAATGGCCTGCGAGGTGGTGCACATCTGGCCGGAATACAGCGACAGCGTGAAGGCGAGGTTGCCGAGCATGCGCTTGTAGCTGTCGGTGGAGTCGATGACGATGTTGTTGACGCCGGCCAGCTCGGCATAGACCTGCGCCTGGCGGCAGTTGTCGATCAGCCACTGGCCGAAGACGTTGCCGCCGGTGAAGTCGACCGACTTGACCTTGGCGTGGGTGACCAGCTTCTGCGTCGTGGCGCGGTCGTTGGCGACGGCCAGCGTGACGAGGTTGGGGTCGATGCCGTTTTCAGTGAGCACGGCGCGGATGGTGTGGACGGTGATCGCGGCCGGCAGGATGGCATTGCTGTGCGGCTTGACGATGACGGCGTTGCCGGTCGACAGCGCGGCGAACAGGCCGGGGTAGGTGTTCCAGGTCGGGAAGGTGCCGCAGCCGACGACCACGCCGATACCGCGCCCGACGACCTGGAAGTGCTTCTTCATCACCAGCGGCGGGTTCTTGCCCTGCGGCTTTTCCCAGATTGTTTCAGCCGGCACGAAGCGCTGCTCGCGGTAGGCGTAGGCAACGGCTTCGAGGCCGCGGTCCTGGGCGTGCGGCGAGCCGGCCTGGAAGGCCATCATCCAGCCCTGGCCGGTGGTCATCATCACCGCGTGGGCGAGTTCGAAGCTCTGCTTGTTCAGGCGGTCGAGGATTTCGAGGCAGATGCCGGTGCGGCCGTCGGCGCCGATCTTCTGCCAGCCGGTCATGGCGGCTTCGCCAGCGGCGATCAGGGTTTCGATGTCACACACCGGGTATTGCACATTGAGCTCGATGCCATAGGGCGACTGCTCGCCGCCGTGCCAGCCGCTCTGGCCGGGCTGGTCAAGCGCGAACTGCTTGCCGAGATGGGCCTCGAAAGCCTTCTTGCCGTCGTCGGGGGCGGTTTCGCCATAGACCTTGGGGCTGGGCATTTCATTGTAGGCAGACCAGTAGCCGCGGGTGGCGATGGCATTCAGGGCGCCGTCCAGCGTGGCGCGGTGCTTGTCGAGCAGCGGATGGGACATCGGTTTACTCCTCTCTTGGTATCTCTGGTTGGCCGTCTTGCAGACTTAAAAATACGCAGAACGGTGTTGTTGGCTATTGCTATGTATCACATTACAGCACACGGAATCGAGTTTTGTATAGTGTAATTTATTCTGCGTTGCACAAAAATCGCAATAAAAAACAAAGCTAACTACGTCGGTTGTCTTGGTTTTTAAACCGGTGTCGCTCCATGTCTGCGGGGGTGAATTGAAAAGATTTTTTGAAAGCGATACAAAAAATGTTGACACACGATATAGGTGTGTAACATGATTCATCCATGGCAGCCCGTTGCGGGCCAGCCACTACCCAATGACCGATAGAAGGAGTGAGACATATGTCCAGCCACAAGGAAAAATTTGCAGACAAGATGGAGTTCCCGCCGGAAATCCAGCAGCCCAACGTCTATCCGCTGTCCTGGAACAGCAAGACCAAGAAATTGCAGGAAGTCTGGGAAGCTGCCCGTCGCGAAGACTGGGATCCGGAAAAGCTGCCTTGGGACACCCTCGACGTTGATAGCTACACCTGGGAAGAGCGCGAATCCATCGCCTACTGGTGGAGCTTGCTGTCGGTGTTCGACGCTTCCGCACCCCCGGTGTTTGCCGAAGCGCTGATCAAGACCTATGAAGTGCACGAGGAAGATCCGGTTCGCAAGTGCTTCTTCTCCGTCACCCGTGACGAACAGAACCACGAAATCATGTGCGGCCTGGCCATCACCAAGCTGCTCAACCATCCGGACCCGATCACCTATCAGCCGAAGACAGAGCTCGGCAAGCGCCTGCAGAAGAACGTGCAGTGGCTGTACTTCAACGGTGCCCGTTACTGGAACGGCTACAAGCAGGCCGTGCCGAAGTACGACCTGGCCGTGCTGTTCTCGTCCTTCCTGATGGGCGAAATCGCTGCCGCCACCATCTTCAAGCAGATGTTCGACAACTCCCGCGAAGCCGTCTTCAAGGAAGGCTTCAAGAACATCGGCCGCGACGAAGGCCGCCACATGGCCATCTGCATGGCGGTCATGGAGCGTGACTACCCGGGCCTCAAGGAAGAAACCAAGGCCGTCGTCACCAAGCAGATCCGCGCCGGCTACCTGTTCCTGTCCGCCGTGCTGTTCGAGCCGCCGATGGAATTCTGGGACCTGCCGTCCGACTTCATCGCCAACCAGCGCGAAGCCGAGGAAGTTGCCCGCGGCGCCGGCTTCGGTATCCCGACCTACGAGGCCAAGAAGGAAAACTGGAAGAACGCGATGATCAACCTGAAGGGTGTGCTCGACCGCTACAACATCCCGTTCCCGGCGATTCCGGAAGTCGGCATCACCGGCCAGGAAGTCAGCGACGTCGATCTCGACGACATCATTCCGGTCTTCTGATCCAGCTTTGCCCGTCATCCCCGCGAAAGCGGGGATCCAGAAAAGCGCCAGAACTGGATTCCCGCTTTCGCGGGAATGACAGTCTTGCGTGATTTATCGGCCGGTATTCCGCAAGGGGTACCGGCCTTGCCGCAACAGAGAAACCAAAACCAACAAGGGGAAGACAAATGGCTCGCATCATCATGCAACCGTCGGGCAAATCGGTGGACTGCGCCTACGGCGACACCGTGCTGATGGCACTCGAAAAAGCAGGTTATGCGCTGCCCAACAACTGCCGCGCCGGCGCCTGCGGCGAATGCAAGGTCAAGGTCACGCAGGGTCAGTTCGATCAGGGCATGGTGCTCGACATGGCGCTTTCGCAGGAGGAGCGCAAGCAGGGCTATGGCCTGATGTGCATGGCCAAGCCGATTTCGGACGAGATCAGCATCGAATGGGGCACTGAGGATGCGAAGCCCAAGCTCTTCCCGCCGCGTGAGGATGCGCTGTTTGTCGTCATCGACAAGCGTCAGATTGCCGCCCGCGTGGTCGAACTGCGCCTGCGCCCGGTCGGCCAGCCGATCCGCTACTGGCCCGGCCAGTATGTGACGCTGGGCAACGCCCGCGACAACATTCCGCCGCGCGCCTATTCGATTGCCAACGCCCCGCGTCCGGATGGCGAACTGGTGCTGCAGATTGCGCGCCAGGACGACGGCCAGACCAGCGCCTGGGTGCATGACAAGCTGTCCATCGGCGACAACGTCAAGATTTCCGGCGCCTACGGCACCTTCATCGGCGATCCCTCGGTCGATACGCCGGTGCTCTGCCTGGCGGCCGGCACCGGTCTGGCGCCGATCCTCGCACTCGCCGAAGCAGCGCTGCGCCGTGGCTACAAGCGTCCAGTCAATCTGGTCTTTTCGGCGCGCAGCCGCGAGGACGTCTATAGCCAGGGCATGATGGCCTGGTGGCGCACCAAGCACCGCAATTTCGACTACAAGATCACGCTCACCCGCGAGCAGGCCGAAGGCTACCAGTCCGGTCGCATCGACACCGTGCTGCCGCAGCTCTTCCCCGATCTCTCCAAGCACAGCATCTTCGCTGCCGGCAGCACCGCTTTCGTTGATGCCTGCGTCGAGACCGTGAAGAAGCTCGGCGCCCAGCCGGAGCTGATCCACACCGAAGGCTTCTTCTCGCAGCAGATCGCGCAGGCCGGCGAAGACGACCCCTTCAAGCTGCCGTTCTGAGCGCGCTTCGCTATCCAGCCGGGGCAGGAATCGCTAACATGCGCAGGTTTCCTGCCCCGCTGCCCCCCGTGATCGCGCCCATTAAGCAACGCCTCGATGATTTTCGTCAGCAACGCCGTGTCCAGGCCGGCTCGCTGATCATTTCCGCTTTCGGCGATGCCATCCTGCCGCGCGGCGGTCGCATCTGGCTGGGCAGCCTGATCCGCCTCCTTGAACCGCTGGAACTCAACGAGCGCCTCGTGCGCACCTCGGTCTTCCGGCTGGCCAAGGAAGAATGGTTGCGTACCGAAACTGTTGGTCGTCGCGCCGACTACGTGCTGACCCATTCCGGCCGCCGCCGCTTCGACGAGGCATCGCGCCATATTTACGCCTCGCATGCACCGATCTGGGACCGCCGCTGGCGCCTGATTCTGGTGGTCGGCGATCTCGACCCGAAAGCGCGTGACGCGATCCGCCGCGCCCTGTTCTGGCAGGGCTTCGGCGCCCTCGGTAACGAGTGCTTCGTGCACCCCAGCGCCGACCTCACCGCCGCCTTCGATGCACTGGTGGCCGAAGGCCTGGGCGACCAGCTCGACCATCTGATGCCGCTGCTCGCTGCCGACTCGCGCTCCGGTCTGTCGGCCAACGACGCCGACCTCGTCCGCCGCGCCTGGGATCTGCAGGAACTGGCGCAGGCGTACGCCGGCTTCGTCAGCACCTACCTGCCCATCCTCGCCGAACTGCGCCGCGACCGCGCCGTCGAGGTCGACGCCGAGGACGCTTTCCTCGTCCGCCTGCTACTGATTCACGATTACCGCCGCCTGTTGCTGCGTGACCCGGAACTGCCGGATGTCCTTCTCCCCGGCGACTGGCCCGGCCAGAAGGCGCGAATGTTGTGCAAGGATCTCTACCGCCGCCTGCTGCCGGCCGCCGAGCAGCACCTCGAAGCGACCCTGACGCTGGCTGACGGCAGCACCCCGGCACTGGACCCGGCCTACGCCGAGCGCTTCCCTCAGGACGACCCGCTGGCCGCCATCTCGCTGTAAGTTGCTGGCTCATATTTTCGGACTGCTTCTGGTCAGCAGCGTGCTCGCCTGCTTTTCCAAGAGTTGGTCTGGGTTCGGGAATTCAACGGAAAAATTCTTGTTGTAATGCTTTTTCTCTTGAGGAATGCGCTAATGTGATGAACGAAAGCGTTTCCTGAAAATTCTGCGTCAATGACTGAGAAAAGCTTAAGAATCTATAAAAATGGCCCGGGGGTGCGTACCTTTTCGCGTGAAGTCGTACTGCAGGGGTGTTTTTTTGGTGTAAAGGCGCCAATTTGATGTCGATGCAGCAGCACAACTTCATTTCGGGAGGCATGGGCGAAGAAGATTGGTCCGGCTCGGCGATTTTCGGCCTCGATAGCCAGTGTGCGGCACTTATTTCCGATGCTGCGGATCAGGTCGGTGCGGTGTCGGTTGGCGATAGTCAGTTGCGGCTGGCTGCCAGTGTGTTTTCGAATGCTCATGATGCCATTCTCATCGCTGACCGCGATGGCGTGATTCTCGACGTCAATCGAGCCTATACCCGCATCACCGGATGGGTGGCCGCCGAACTGCAAGGGGGGCTTTATCCGCTTCTGTGTCGGGGTGGAGGGCGTTCCGTGTCTCGGGACGCCTTCTGGCGGGAGCTGGACGGCAAAGGCGTCTGGCGGGGTGAGATTCAGAGTCGTCGTCGGAATGGTGATGCGTACACCGAGCTGAGTTCGATTAGCGCAGTTCGTAATGCTCAAGGCGAACTCACACACTATGTGGTCATCTTCAGCGATATTTCCGCCTTGAAGGAAAGTGAGCGCAAGCTGGCCTATCTGGCGTATCACGATGCATTGACCGGCTTGCCGAATCGTGTCCTTCTGGGGGATCGGATCAGGCAGGCTTTGATCCAGCACCGACGGAAGCACGGGACGCTGGCAATCTGTTTCATTGATCTCGATAACTTCAAGCCGGTCAACGATCACCATGGTCATCAGGAGGGTGACAGATTGTTGATCAATGTCGCCCAGCGTTTGAGCGATGCCCTGCGCACGGGAGACACCGTCGCCCGCCTGGGTGGGGACGAGTTTGCGCTGTTGTTGTGTGATCTGGAAAGCCCGCAGGAGGCGGCAGAAATTCTTGCTCGCCTGCTGGTGCGCCTCGCTCAGCCCTATTCGTTCAACGGGATTGTTGTTTCGCTGTCCGCAAGCATTGGTTACACGCTGGTTCCCGGCGATGAGGGGGATCCCGATACCTTGTTGCGCCATGCCGATCAGGCCATGTATCAGGCGAAGCAACTTGGCCGGAACCGCTTCAACCTCTTTGACGTTGAGCACGCTTTGCGTTTGCGCAGCCAGCGGGAAACCCTGTCACGCATCGAGCGTGCTTTGCAGGATAACGAGTTCGTCCTCTATTTTCAGCCCAAGGTCAATTTGCGTGAGGGGCGGGTGGTCGGTGCCGAGGTGCTGATTCGCTGGCGGCACCAGGAACGTGGGCTCCTGTCCCCGGTCGATTTTCTTCTTCCGCTGGGAGATCATCAGTTGCTGGTGGATATCGGCGATTGGGTGATCCGCAACGCACTTGCACAGTTGGCGGCGTGGCGGGCCAAGGACCTGCATTTGCCGCTGAGCGTCAACATTGCAGGTTGCCACCTGTTGCACGAGAGTTTTGTTTCACGCCTCTCAGCCCATCTTGCTCGGCATCCCGATGTCGCACCGGGCGATCTGGAGCTCGAGATCCTCGAGACGGCCGCTCTGGACGATATCGCCCATGTCTCCCAAGTCATCGGCCAATGCCGGAAGCTTGGCGTGGAGTTGGCGCTTGATGATTTTGGTACAGGCTATTCATCGCTTCTCTATCTCAAGCGGTTGGCGGCGAAAACACTGAAAATCGATCAGTCCTTTGTCCGGGATTTGCTGAACACACCGGAAGGCGCCGATACCCTGAGTGGCATCATGGCGCTGGCGCAAGCGTTCAAGCGCAAAGTGGTTGCCGAGGGCGTCGAGTATGTCGAGCAGGGAATTGTCCTGTTGCGGCTGGGGTGCGACGTTGTGCAGGGATATGCCATCGCGCGGCCAATGCCGGCCAGCGAGGTGGATCAGTGGGTGGCGGCTTATCGACCGGATCCGGCCTGGCACAAGAGCCTGACAGTGCCCTGGCGGCGGAGTGACTTTCCTTTGGTGGCCGCTGAGGTCGAAGAACGGCGATGGCTACGTCGGGTGATGACAGCAATCGAGCGCGGCGATGCCGGTATCCTCGAACGTCGGCTCGCGAGCATCTCGCAAACCTCACTCGGTCGTTGGTTGGAGCGCCATGGTAATCGGCGCTACGGGCATCTCCCGCAATTGCAGGCGATTCCTGCCCGATTCGAGGCGGTACGGAATGTCAGCTCGCGTATCTGCGAATTGCTGGGTCAGGCCAAATCGAACGATGCATTGGCATTGCTTCCAGAACAGCGAGAGCAAAGCTTGGCGATGATTGAAGCGCTGGATATGCTGCGGGAAGCCATCGCGTACCGGGGCCATCGGTCGGTTCAGTCCGCGATGCCAAGTGATGCGAGTACATTCGGGTAATTCGATGCCATGTCGTGATGACGGTGCTCACGGCTAACGGGCAGATTGGTTTTCCCTCGTATCCATGGCGCGGCGCTTTATTGCCAGGGTGGCCCAAGCGAGCCCGATGTACTCGTGCAGCGCATAGTAGCTGGTCTGAATTGCCCGGGGCTGGGGGAGAAAATCGAAGATGCCCAGCGGCTGGGTGCGGCGGCCCTTGAAATCGGTGGGGGCAGGGACGACGCTCAGGCCAGCGCTTTCGAACAGTTGCCGGGCGCGCGGGATGTGAAAGGCGTGGGTGACGAGGACGATGCGTTCGATGCCGGCTGCCTTGAGTATTGCCGCGGACAGGCGGGCGTTGTCATCGGTGTCCATTGATGCGCTTTCCTGCCAGCGCACGGCGGTGCCGAATTCGGCTTCGGCGATGCCAGCCATGACTGCTGCCTCGCTTCTTGTGGTTCGCGGCAGCTGGCCGCCGGTGACGAGGATCGGTAGTCCGGTCTGGCGGGCGACGTGAATGCCGTAGCGCAGGCGGGTGAGTGTGCGCTCGCTGGCGGTGTCACCACTGTATTCAGGGGTGTCGATATTGATGCCGCTGCCGAGGATGACGATGGCGCCGGCGCCGTCGGCGTCTGCGAAGACATCACCGGCTCGGGCCTCGATCGGCGCGATCAGCACGCGGGCGACGATGGGCAGGCTTTGTGCGAACAGTAGCGCCCCGCCGATCACCGCCAGCGCCATCGCGCCGCGTCGCCGTCGAAACAGCAGGGCGAGCAGCAGCAGGGCCAGGCCGTTGGCCGGCGGCAGGAGCAGGGTGCCGAGGAGGTTCTTGAAGTAAAAAAGCATGGTGGCGAGCCGTGCATCGGGCGCGGCTGTCCGGCAGTGTCGGCGAGGCGTCGTCTGCGGTCAACGCGGAAAATGGTCAAAAATCGGGTGTCGCCGCGCCGCCGCCCCACCGGGTTGGTCGGCGATATCGGCAGCTGGCTGCTCGGGCGCTTGGTGAAGGGACTACTTGCCGGCGTCGCCGGTCACTTTTTTCGTGACCTTTTCCGCGGCGTTGGCGGTTGCTTCGGCACCGCGCCGGATGCCGCGCTCGGTGGCGTGGAGACCGATTTCAATACCCCGGGCTGCCGCTTTCGCGCCGCGCTCAATCCCGTTGGCGGTCGCCTGGGCGCCTCGTTCGACAGCGGCAACCGTCCGGTCCAGCGCGGAGGGGGCTTCGGCCCGGGCGCTCGGGATCAGGCAGAGTGTGGCGAGGAGGCAGAGGAACGTACGGGTCATGATCGAGACAAATGACTTCATCGGTTAACCGTATCAGTCTGCGCTGCTGTTTGTCTGTAGCGTTACGTAACGGCGTTCAGCGGCCACTGCGCTGCTTGAGTTCGACGAGCGGAACGACCTCCGGCATGTGGATGCGCTTGCGGTCGGCCTCGATGGCGCTCAGCGGTTCGCACTCGATCATGGTTGCCAGGCAGCGGCGCGTGAGGTCCTGATAGGTGCGCGTGCCTTCGCCCTTCCAGGCAATTTCTTCTGCCGACAGCTCGCGGATGACCTTGGCCGGCATGCCGGCGACCAGTGAGCGCGGCGGGATTTCGGCACCGGCCTTGACGAAGGCGCTGGCGGCGACGATGGCGGACTCGCCGATGACGGCGT
>ERZ1645187.5139-NODE-5139-length-10307-cov-8.383340_pt1 | contig 10307 bp, 8 predicted proteins | sample MGYA00575352_ERZ1645187 | MGnify/ENA primary metagenome ERZ1645187 (study PRJEB40837, sample SAMN11349314) | freshwater sediment metagenome | isolation source: river sediment | host: Sediment | place: India: Wazaribad , New Delhi | collected 2017-02-21 ...
CCGCCCCCCCCGCCGCCCCCCCCCCCCCCGCGCCCCCCCCCGCCGCCCCCCCCCCCGCCCCCCCCCCCAAACCCGCCGAAGACCCCCCCGCCCCCAGCCCCGCCGACATCGCCGCCCGCCAGCTCTGCGCCTTGGCCCCCACGCGCAAACACGTCGTCCCCGGCCAGGGCGCGCTCAAGCCCGACGTCATGTTCGTCGGCGAAGGCCCCGGCGCCGACGAAGACGAGCAGGGACTCGCGTTCGTCGGCCGCGCCGGCCAGCTGCTGACCAAGATGATCGTCGCCATGGGCTACACGCGCGAGCAGGTGTTCATCGGCAACATCGTCAAGTGCCGTCCGCCGGGCAACCGCGTGCCCACGCCCGAAGAGATGGAAGGCTGCATCCCCTATCTCAAGCGGCAGATCGCCGTCATCCAGCCCAAGCTGATCGTGTGCCTCGGCGCGACGGCCGCCCGCGGCCTCGTGCAAGAAACCATGCCCATCGGCAAGGCCCGCGGCAGCTGGCGCGAATTCGAAGGCATCCCCGTCATGCTCACCTTCCACCCCGCCTACCTCCTACGCGACCCGCGCCAGAAGGCCCCCTGCTGGGCCGACCTCAAGGCCGTCCTCGCCCGCCTCGGCAAGACCCCGCCCGGCAAAGACGCCTAGACTACGAAACACGCCAAACACGCGAAACGGGACCCGGATCCCGGACCGCAGCCGTCACTACGAATCACGCGAATGGCACGAATTGTCGGAGCAGGCTTTTCGGAGATAAATAGGATTTGGACCGGCAAGGAAGGGGCGGCGCTAAATTGCGCCGTGAGGGACGATAGGGATTCTGTCGCGAAACGCACGCGTCCCGTGCGCGTTGGCGACAGAGCCCCATCGCCCCGGCGATTCAGCCCTGCCGAACCGCTCCCCCTTCCCTGTTCCCATTCGCGCTATTCGCGTTATTCGTAGTTATCCGGATGCCCCGCCCCCCTCTCCGTGCCTCTGTGTCTCCGCGTGAGACGCCCGGACAGACGGGTAGCGCAAGTTGCGCCGGTGGATCGGAAGGGTGGCGGGAGTATCGAAGGGTGGCTTGCCACCCGAAGCGCGGCACGCGCGAAGGGTGGTGGGCGTTACTGGACTCGAACCAGTGACCTCGTGCATGTGAGGCACGCGCTCTAACCAACTGAGCTAAACGCCCTTCGTCGATGAAGCGGGGAAAGCATACGGGCTGGCCGCCAAATGTCAAGCGAGCGCCCGCCTCCCCCGCATGTTTAATCGCGGCTTGTGGTTTTCCCCTTTTCAGCTCAGGCGCAGCGCGCTAGACTGCTTTTCCGCCATGAAACGCAACGCCCAGCTCGTTTGCCAGCACCTCGAAAACATCTCCCGTGAAGCCCTCGAGGAATATCAGGACATCATCCGGCAATACGTGCGTGGACGCCAAGGCATCTATGCCCTTTTCCGGCGCGGCAAGCTCTACTACGTCGGTCTCGCCACCAACCTCCGCACCCGTCTCACCCAGCACCTGCGCGATCGGCACGCCGATTCCTGGGACCGCTTCTCGGTATACATCACCATCGGCGACCACCACTTGCGCGAGCTGGAAGCCTTGATCCTCCGCACCGTCAAGCCCGCCGGGAACAAGCAAAAGGGCAAGTTCGCCAAGTCCGACGACCTCCGCCGCCGTTTCCGCCGCGACATGAAGCAAAGCTTCAACGACGAGATCGACGGCATGTTTGAAGAATTCCGCCCCGCCCGCCGCAAAGCTGCCCCCAAGAAAACGAACGGCCGCACCCCGGCGCTCGCCAAATACATTTTCAACGCCTTCCCCATCCGTGCCCGGTTCAAAGGCAAGATCATCAAGGCTCAGGTGCGCCGCGACGGAACGATCCGCTTTGCCGGCAAGCTCTACAATTCTCCCTCTCTCGCCGCCGCCGTCGCCTGCAATCGTGTTTCATGCAACGGCTGGACGTTCTGGACCTACGAACGCGCCCCCGGCGACTGGGTTCCTCTTGACGCCCTCCGATCCTAAGAAGCTATGAAAAACTTGGTGTAAGCCCCGCGGCAAAGCCTTTGCAAATCACTGCGCGCCCTGCTATTCTGCGGGTCAGCATGAGCACCAAGCCCCATTCTGTGGAGGAATACTTCACCGAGGTTGCGCGCATTTGCTATAGCGGCGCGGGCGTGGCCGAAACCTCTTACTACATCGCCCTATCCAACCTCCTTAATTCAATCGGCGATACCCTCAAGCCCAAGGTCGCTTGCGTCATCAATCCCCACAGTCTGGGCGCGGGCATTCCCGACGGCGGTTTCTACACCGCCGATCAACTCCGCAAGGTAGACCGCGCCAACCCGCCGCGAGAAATCGTCCCCGCGCGGGGCGTCATGGAAGTCAAGCCGCCCGCGCAAGATCTCCAAGCGCTGATGGAAAGCGAACAGGTCGCCAAGTATCTCCGGCGCTACGGCCTCGTGTTCGTCACGAATTTGCGCGCCTTCGCCCTCGTCGAAGCCGACCGCGATGGCAACCCCGTCGTCCTTGAACGCTGCGAGCTGGCCCCCGACGAGAAATCCTTCCGCGCGGACCTTTGCCACCCCCATAAACTGGCGCAGGAACTTGGCTCCATACTGGAAGAGTATCTCAAACGCGTTCTGACCCACAATGCCCCCCTCAAGACCCCGCAGGATGTCGCCCGCCTCCTCTCTTCCTATGCCCGCGAAGCAAAGGCCCGCATCGAAAACGGCGATCTGGCGACCCTCGCCGCCATCAAGAATGCCCTCGAAAGCGCCCTCGGGCTGCACTTTGAAGGCGAAAAAGGCGAACACTTTTTCCGCTCCACCCTTGTTCAAACGTTGTTTTACGGCATTTTCTCCGCCTGGGTCATTCACGCCCGCCACCGCATCGCCGTCGCCGCGAAAAAGCCTAAAACCCGCGCCGTCCGCGAAGCCGCCGCCGCCTACCTTCCCACAGGCAACCGCTTCGATTGGAAAGATACTGGCTTTATCCTGCGCGTCCCCATGATTCGTGCGCTCTTCAACCTCGTAGTCCATTCCCGTGATCTCGAACAGCTTCATCTTCCCGAAGTCCTCGACTGGGCCGGAGCCGCCCTCAACCGCGTCGATGCCAGTCTCTTTTTCGAAGGCTTCGAGGAACACCACGCTGTCCAGTACTTCTACGAACCTTTCCTCGCCGAATTCGATCCCGCGCTTCGTAAAGAACTCGGTGTTTGGTACACACCCTCCGAAATCGTCGACTACCAGGTCGAGCGCGTCGATTCCGTACTCCGCTCCGAACTCGGCATCGCCGACGGCCTCGCCGATCCCCAAGTCGTCGTTCTCGACCCCTGCTGTGGTACCGGCGCTTACCTCTGCGCCGTCCTCCGCCGCATCCACAAGACTTTTTCCGACAAAGGCGCCGATGCCCTCGCTGCCCACGACCTCAAGCAAGCCGCATTGCAGCGCATCTTTGGGTTCGAGATCATGCCCGCCCCCTTCGTCGTCTCCCACCTTCAGCTCGGCCTGCTATTGGAATCTCTGGGCGCCCCTCTCGACGACGCCAAAACCGAACGCCCCGGTGTATTTCTCACCAATTCGCTCACCGGGTGGGAGCCGCCCAATGAAAAAGCCAAGCAGGACCTCATCTCCTTTCCCGAACTTGCCGCCGAACGCGACGCCGCCGGGAAAGTAAAACGCGAAAAACCCATCCTTGTCATTCTCGGCAACCCTCCTTACAACGCCTACGCCGGCGTCAGCCCCGAAGAAGAAAACAGCCTGGTCGAACCATACAAAAAAGGCCTGGCTTCTGAGTGGAAAATTAGAAAATACAATCTCGACGAACTCTATGTCCGTTTCTTCCGCCTCGCCGAAAAACGCATCGCCGAACATGGCGGTCGCGGCGTTGTTTCTTTCATTACCAGTTTCTCATACCTTGGTGATCCATCCTTCGTCGTCATGCGCCAAAGCCTCGCCAGCCATTTCGACCGCCTCTGGTTCGACTGCCTAAACGGCGACAGCCGCGAAACTGGCAAGCTCACTCCCGAAGGCATGCCAGATCCCTCCGTTTTCTCAACCGAGTGGAGCCGCGAAGGCATTCGAGTCGGCACAGCCATTTCAACCCTCGTGCGGAAAACAAAAGAGCCCAAACCGCAAGTTCTGTTCCGCCACTTCTGGGGCACGAAAAAACGCGAGGAAATTGTTGCCAGTCTAGCCACCGCAGACTTCAACGCTCAATATCAAGCCGCTAAGCCAAACAAAGACAACCGCTTTTCATTCAAACCTTCAGATGACACTACGGCCTATAGAAGCTGGCCGAGTCTGCTAGACCTTTGTTCGGCCACACCAGTAAACGGGCTCATGGAAAAACGCGGCGGGGCGTTGATGGATGTCAACAAGGAAGCCCTGGCGGCCCGCATGCAACGCTATTTCGATCCTAATATTTCCTTCGACTCCCTTGTCAAAGAAGGCCATCCGTTGACAAAAAATGCGGCAGCACACGACGCAAAAAAAGCCCGAGGAAAAGTTCAAGAAGAAGAAGGATATATTCAAGGCCGCCTACATAGATACGCGATACGCCCGCTCGACACTTGCTGGTGCTATTACACGGGCGTTGGCTCAGTATGGAACCGAGCAAGACCCAATTTATGGGCGCAGAATTGGCCCGGAAATGCCTTTTTTCTTTCAAGATTCAATCGCTCCAAAGATGCCGAAGGCTTTCCTTTTTATTTTACACATATCCTTTGTGATGACCACTTGTTGGCTACGGATGCATCCGCATTCCCTCATCGGCTCAATACCCTCCCGGGCCTCGGACAAGTGGAGGAAAACATTGTCGCCAATCTTTCCCCCATGGCCCGCTCATATCTCGCAGGTCTTGGCCTCCCCGATCCCGATAAAGACCAAGGAACCGCCGAACTGATTTGGATGCACGCCTTGGCGATTGGGTATTCCCCCGCGTACCTTTCGGAAAATGCCGACGGGATACGCCAGGACTGGCCGAGAATACCGCTCCCCAAGGATAAATCCGCGCTGCTCGATTCCGCAACGCTAGGCCGGAAGGTGGCGGTGCTGCTCGACACCGAAGCTCCCGTGGATGGCGTCACGGTCGGTACGATCCGCCCCGAACTCCGGGACATCGCCGTGTTCCGGCGCGCCGATGGTCAGCCGGCCGATCCCGACACCGGCGATTTGGATCTCGTGGCTGGCTGGGGCCACACCGGCAAAGACGGCGTCACCATGCCCGGCCGAGGTAAAACTGCTCCCCACGGAACCGATTCGCTAGACATCTACTTGAACGATTCCGCCTGCTGGCGCAATGTTCCCCGGTCCGTTTGGGATTTCACCATCGGCGGTTACCAAGTCATCAAAAAATGGCTCTCCTACCGCGAAAAGCCCCTACTTGGCCGCGCCCTGACCACCATCGAAGTCCGCTATGTCACGGAAATGGCCCGCCGCCTCGCCGCACTCCTCGCCCTCCAACCCGAACTCGACGCCAACTACCGGACCGCCGCCAAACCCTAAGGAAAGCCCGGCATGAAGGAACATCTAAACGTCTATTGCGACGAGAGCTGCCATCTGGAAAACGACGGCCATCGCGTCATGGTCTTGGGGGCGGTCTGGTGTCCGGAGGTTCAAGTCCGCGATGCACACCTGCACTTGCGCAACCTGAAACGGGCCTATGGATTATCGGACAACTTTGAATTGAAGTGGACCAAGGCCTCTCCCGCAAAACTGGATTTCTACCGTGCCGTCATGGATTTTTTCTTCCGGTCGGAACACCTGCATTTTCGCGCATTGGTTGTGCCGGACAAAACCATTCTGGATCATATCCGCATGGGTCAAACCCACGACGATTGGTATTATAAAATGTACTTCCGAATGCTGGAGGCCGTGATCCAGCCAGATTCCGCCCACCGGATATTTCTGGACTACAAGGATAGCCAGGGCGCCGTCAAAACGCGCAAGCTGCATGAAGTACTTTGCAACAGCATCCACGATTTCGAGCGCAAAGCCATCGCCAACGTGCAAATCGTCCACTCGCATGAAGTTGGGCTGCTGCAACTGGCCGACCTGTTAATTGGTGCCGTCGGATATGCGTGCCGGGGAGAGACAGGCAGTTCCGCCAAATTAACTCTCGTGTCAGACATGCAGCGGCGTTCGGGCTATCCCCTAACCCACACCACCTTCCTTAAGGAACCCAAAACGAATATCTTGGTCTGGCATCCCAAGGATGATCACCCATGACCGGTTTCCCGGATTGGCTCCCCCCTTTGCTTACGCTGCCAGATCATGGCGGAAGTTGGGATGCATACGCCGCCGCCGTCTATTCAAAGTTCAAAGCCGATTTGATCGATAAACCGCCGTTTTATCGAGGAATGCGGGTTGGCCTGCGCCGACATCCCATGCATCATAACCGGGAGTGGGCTTTCTGGCATATCGTTCAGGAAGGCAATGTTGAAGCAAATCGGACTCCGGATCTGCGACGATGCGAACGCATCGGCTGGGTCCGGGCAATCATTCATCATGCCCACGACCCCCGCGTCAAGACATGGGAAAACATGCGCAGCGGGAATCCCCGAATCCTGCTTTGGCTGGAAGAACAGGACTTTCTTGTCGTCTTGGCGCCCCGCGGCAGAAGGTATGCCCTGCTCGTCACGGCCTATCCAACGGATCGGGGGCACACACGACACAAACTCCAACAGGAATATGAGGCCGCCCGAAAAAAGGCTGGCCCAGCCGATGAAGCTGGGCCGAATACTCCTCCCACACATGGTGGTTAAGCTGTAGTTACGGTAGCATAACGGTTAGGTTGTGCAACAATTTTTCGCCCCTATTTTTCATTCGCCACATTTCATTCTGTGCACGAGATCTACAATGTCGCAGCTTCGCGCGGCATCTGTTCCCAGGTCCGTTTTTCGAGGAGACGTCCGGCCTTTTTCTTGCGGACGCCGCCCCACTGCTTGAAGAAGAAGGCGACGCCGGCATTCAGGCATTGGTCGCGCAGGTCGAGCACCCAAGCGGGATCCATGGGGCGGGCGCCGGGGCCGGATTCGCCGCCGACGATGACCCAATCGATGCGGGTCAAATCCAGTTCGGGCAGCGGCCCCAGCAACGGTTCCAGCGAGAGGAACCGAACGGCCGCCGGGACTTCGCGCAGCCGGTCGATCCGGTCCACGTGCTTGTCGTTCTCGACCGTGACGCCCATCCAGACGTTCGGCGTCCATTTCAAGCGCGGGGCCAGTTGAAGCAGCCGATCCGCACGCTTGGTCAGGATCTGGAACGTGTGCCACCGGGCCTGGTTCATGGTGAAGAAGATTTCCTCGATGAACTCCGCGGGCACCGCCTTGTGGAACAAATCGCTCATGGAATTCACGAAAATCACCTGCGGTTTCTTCCACTTCAGCGGCAGCCCGAGCGCGTCGGGATGGCAGGTCACATCGAACCCGTTGCGGTAGTTCGGCTGGCCCATGGCGTGCAGGCGCCGCGCCATGCGCTCGGCATAGCAGTGCGCGCACCCCGCGCTGATCTTCGTGCACCCCGTCACCGGGTTCCACGACGCTTCCGTCCATTCGATGGCTGAATGGTTGGCCATGGCTAAGGGGTTTTTCCCAGGATTTTTTGCATGCCATTCCGCTCGTTTTCGCAGCCGCCAATTGCTCCCAAGCCTGAATTTCCGACCACGCACGGACAATGAACGCCGGTTCAGTATTGGGCAAGGGAAAAGTACTGATTTTATCCCCCAATGGAGCATTTTTAGGCACCCAAAGCCTCTTGAACCGGTCAAAATGCCGTTTTCAGGCGCAAAATCGAAAAAATGCCGTTTTTCAGGCGATTTTCACCATTTCTGGGCCTGTTTTGGACGATTTTCAGTGCCGAAAACACCTCAAGCCGCGATTTGTCGCAGCGGGAGCGGTGGTCAGCCGGCTTTGCCGGCGTATTTGTGGGTTTTGGTATCGACCAGGAGGGTCTCGCCGGGGGCGATGAACAAGGGCACCTGGATCTTGAATCCGTCTACTTGCCGCTCGGATAGCGACGTGGAGGCTCCTCCATCCGTCAGGTGGCGGATTTTTTCCAAATATATCGCTCCCGCATGCGGTTCAGCGCCGTCACCACGGGCAATTGTTGATCGTGCTGGAGCCGACCCACGACAATCCCGGGATGCACGCCCATCTCTTTCGCAAACGCGCGAATCGTCTCCGTTCCGAGCTGCGTCGATTGGATAAATGCCGCGTAGGCTTTGCCTGGAATCAACTGCTCGCCCGCAAAGGCATTGGCCTCGTCCTCTTGTTTCTGCACCTCGGGATTGGATACGCCGTCGTCGATGAACGTCAGGCGCTTGTCGTGCTTGAGGACGTGGGCCAGCTCGTGGAACAGGCTGAACCAAAACATGTCGGCCCAACTGCCCCGGATGCTCATCAGCACCACGGCCTTCTCGGAGCCAAGCCAGAACGTGGCTCCGTGGGCATAGGTTTTGGGTAAATGCGGCAGCATGACCAGGGCCACGCCCGCTTCCGCCAGCAGCCGCTTTAGAACGGGCAGGAAAATCGCGGGAGGCTGACGGGTCATCTTTTTGGCTTCCGCCAGCACCGCCTCCAACTTTTCCTTGGAAAACGGTTTCGTTTCGATCTCCCGCGCCTTGATCTCGCCGCACCGGAGCCATGCCGCCAAGGCATACGGAGAGGCCTTGTGCTTGCCGCTGCAACGGAAAGCGGGAGCAAAAGCCTTCACTTGGGGCATGTTCGACAACGCGGAAACCCCAAAGAAACGCTGGAGTTCCTTTATCTTTTCGAAGGCAATGCGCGTTTTCTTCACGAACCCCAGCCGGGCAAGCTCCACAAAAGGTATTTGCTCCAGCAAGGGGATGTCTTTCTCCTGTTGGGCCTGTTCATTTGCCCGGGCCTTCACAAGCTGGTATTGCGCCTCCAGCCCGGTCCAAATGTGCGCGGGAACGCCCAGCACCTGCTCCAACTGCAGGGCCGTCTCCGAGGTGATGGCCTTGTCGCCCTTTACGATCTCGTTGATCGCGGGAATGGGCCGGCCCATCCGGCGGGCCAAATCCGCCTGATAGATCCCCTTTTCCTCCAGCACCTCGGCGAGGTACTCCCCCGGCGGAACGGCTAGATCGGAATAATATATTCGGTCAGTCGTCATAGTGCTTGCTTACCTCCTCGATCATCGCGATTTCCAATTGCTCGCCCTGCAACGTGAAGATCAATCTGCAAAAACCCGTCAATCTCGCGGCATATTCGCCTTGCCGATCGCCTTTCAATGGATGGCATTTCAAACCTGGCAACTTGCACACCTCGGCAATGTCCTTCGCCGCCTGTATCAAGCCGACGCGCTGGATATAACGCCTTGCCACCTCGTCGCCCCAGGTTCGGCGCGCCAGTTTGTAGCTGGCAAAGCAATTTTCGAGCTTATTGGTTCTGAACCCTATTTGCATGCGCTCTCTGGTTCATCTGGGACAATTCAATTATGAATTGTCCCAATATTACCCCTCGCACAATAGATGTCAATATATTATTAACCCTATGGGTTAATGGTCGCTGGCCATTCCCATTCTCGTGCAAAGGCCCGGCCCTTCGTCCATCTACCCGGCTTTGCCGGCGTATTTGTGGGTTTTGGTGTCGACCTGGAGGGTTTCGCCGGGGGCGATGAACAAGGGCACTTGGATTTCCAAGCCGCCTTCGAGTTGCGCGGGCTTCCAGGTGGAATCGCCGCCCGCGTGCTGCACCGGGGCGGTCTCGACGACTTTCATGGCCATGCTGTCGGGCAATTCGATGTCCAGCAGCCGGCCTTCCAGGACCAAGGCGCGATATTCTTCGTTTTCTTTCAGGAAATAGCGGCGGTCGCCGATCTGTTCGGCGGTCAGCGTCAGCTCTTCGAAGGTTTCGGCGTCCAGGAAGGTATAAACGTCCCCCTGGACGTAGCTGTAATCGACCCGGCGGTGCTCGAGTTCGGCCGTCGGCACCCGTTCGTTGTCCGGAAAGGTCCGTTCGAACACGTGTCCGCTCTGGAGGTTCCGTAGCTGCACGTGCAGCTTGTGCTTGGTCTTCGCGGTGCCCGAGACGTGCAGGTCTTCGACGACGTGCGGGACGCCGTCGAGGAGAAGCGCCTGGCCGCGTTTGAATTCTGCCGGCAATGCGGTTTGCATGGGGCTGCCCTCCGGTTTCGTTCGCCGACTTCAGCATGCCAAATTCCCGAGCCGCAACAAAGCACAAATCCGGATCCGGAATCCGTTTTTTAGCAGGAAAACAGGAAATGATCAGGAAAACAGGTCCCGGAATTTAGCCGCAGAGAACACAGAGACATCAAAGAGAATGCCTTGGGATTCTTTGTGATCTT
>ERZ1645187.5140-NODE-5140-length-10307-cov-7.992587_pt1 | contig 10307 bp, 7 predicted proteins | sample MGYA00575352_ERZ1645187 | MGnify/ENA primary metagenome ERZ1645187 (study PRJEB40837, sample SAMN11349314) | freshwater sediment metagenome | isolation source: river sediment | host: Sediment | place: India: Wazaribad , New Delhi | collected 2017-02-21 ...
CATTCGTTAACCCTGCCTGCGGCTGGCGCGCCGCCGTGGCGGCGAGGCCCGGCGCGCGGGCGTCGAGCTGCGTCCGGGTGTCTTATTTCGTTGCAATTGCCGTGGTGAAAGGCCTCATGGGTGTTTGGCTGAACGCGAAGGGGCAGGACATGGCGTCCGACATCAAGACAATCGTCGATCAGCTCAAGGCGCTTGAGACCGAACTCGAAACGGCCATTTCGCGCGAGCAGGCGGAGATGGCGGCGCGCTTCGAGGGCGGGCGGGTGCGTTTCGAGGCCGAGGCGCTGGCGTTGCAAAAGCGCAGGAAGCAGAACCTGTTCGGCTATCTGCGCGAGACGAAGCCGCTGAATTTCCTGACCGCGCCGTTCATCTACGCCCTCATCGTTCCGTTCGCACTGCTCGATCTCCTGTTGTGGGTTTACCAGACGATCTGCTTTCCCGTTTACGGCATGCCAAAGGTCAAGCGTTCGGATTATCTCGTCTTCGACCGGGGCGGGCTCGCCTATCTCAACGCCATCGAGAAGCTCAATTGCGCCTATTGCTCCTACGGCAACGGCGTGCTCGCCTATGCCAGCGAAGTGGCCTCGCGCACCGAGCAATATTGGTGCCCGATCAAGCATGCGCGACGGGTGCTGGGCGCGCATCGCCGCTACCGGAATTTCGTCGAATTCGGCGATGCGGAGGCTTATCATCGCGAGCTGGAAACGCTGCGCCGCGCCTTGGCGCAGGACAAGCCGGCCTGAGGCCGAAACGGAATTTCGGGGCGCGTAGCGGATGGACTTGCATATTGCGGCGATTGCTCAAGGCCTGTTTCTCGTCGCCTGCGCCAATATCGCGCCCGTCCTGCTGAAGAAGCTCATCGGCGGGCGCTGCGCCTGGCCGCTCGATTTCGGCGCGACGCTCGCCGACGGGCGGCCGTTGTTCGGCAAGTCCAAGACCCTGCGCGGCATTGTCATCGCGGCGGCGGCGTCGGCTCTGGCCGCGCCGCTCGTCGGCGTCGGGGCGGGCGTCGGCGCGCTGACGGGGCTCGCCTCCATGGCGGGCGACCTGGCGTCGAGCTTCGTCAAGCGCCGTCTCGGCGTGCCGCCTTCGGGCGAGGCGCGCTATCTCGACCAGATTCCCGAAGCCGTGTTCGGCCTGATGGCGGCGGCGCTGGCGCTGCCGCTCGGGCCGCTCGATATCGCGCTCGGCGCGCTGGCGTTTCTCGTCGGCCAGATTCTCGGCTCGCGGCTGTTCTACGCGCTCGGCCTGCGCGACGAGCCGCATTGAGGCCGCGTCATTCGGCGCGGCGCAGCACGTGCAGCGTCACTTCCGGCGGGCAGTTGAAGCGCACCGGCACGATGCAGGACCCCGCGCCGGCGCTGGTGTAGCCCGCCATGTCGCCATGCCGCCACGCGCCGCGCGCCATGCGGCGCGGCAGGTTGGCGTCGAGCGTGACGGGAACGCCGCCCGGCAGGCAGATCTGGCCGCCATGCGTATGGCCTGACAGCATCAGGTCGAAGCCGGCGTGCGCCGCCTGCCGGTAGATTTCCGGCGTGTGCGACAGGAGGATCGAGAAGGCCTCGTGCGGGATGTCGTGCGCCGCCTTCTCGATATTGTCGACGCGGTAGAAATGCGCGTCGTCGACGCCGGCGAGAAAGAAACGTTCCGGCCCGCGGGCGATTTCCACCGTCTCGTTGAGCAGCAGCTTGACGCCCATGCGTTCGAGATCCGGCGCCATCAGGATCGTGTCGTGATTGCCGAGCACGGCGTAGACGTCGCCGCGCAAGGCCTCGCGCAAACGGCGCAATTCGCGCAGGCAGGGCTGGTAGGGGCCGAAGGTGAGGGCGCGGAAATCGCCCGTCATCACGCACAGGTCGTAGCGCGCCTGCTGGGCGATTTCGGCGGTGCGGCGCATGGCGCGCTGGCTGAGATCGGTATGCAGGTCGCTGAGATGCAGGATGGTGAAGCCGTCGAAGGCGGCGGGCAGGCGGGGCGAGCGCACTTCGTTGGTGCGCAATTCGACCTTCACCGCATTGGCGCGGCCGGGCCAGTAGAAGCCGGTGGCGCGCAGCACCGATTCAATGATGGCGTTCGACCACGGCATGTTCTCGATATGGAAGAAGTTGAGGCCCTGGCCGAAAGCCTGCGCCTCGTGGTCGCGCTCGATGCCGAGGCGCTGGCGCGCGTGGACGCGGCCGAGGCGGGACTCCAGCGCCTGCATCACCGCTTCCGGCGTCAGAAAATCATCGTGCGTCGTCATCGCCGCTCCCCCGGCGCGTTCGGCCTGACGCGCGCGCCGTCGCGCAGGGCGGGCGGCGGGAAGACGATGACGCGATCGCCCTCGCTCAGGCCGGCGGCGATGGCGGCGGCGTTGTCGTTGCGCTGCGCAATCTCGACGGCGCGCAGCGCGGCGCGGCCGTCGGCGACGACGAAGACTGCCCAGCCGGCGCCGCTGCGAAACAGCGCCCCGGCGGGGATCGACAGGGCGTCGGCCTGCCGCGCGACCTCGATGCGCGCCTCGACGCGGAAGCCGTCGCCGAGCGTGCGCCATTGCGCGCGCGGCGCGACGAGATCGAGCACGACATTGACGCGCTGTTCGTCGATGCCGAGCGCCGAGACCTTGGTGAAGGCGCCCGGCTCGACCTTGGCGACGCGCGCGTCGAGGTCGCCGCCGCCGCCCCAGCGTTCGATGCGCGCCGGCGCGCCGGGGGCGATGCGCACCGCGTCCGTGGTCAGCACGTCGGCGATGATTTCGAGCTGCGCCGGATCGCCGATTTCCATCAGGTTCGCGCCGACGGCGACGGGGCCTTCGCTTTCCTGCACGACCTTGAGCACGACGCCGGCGATGGGCGAGCGGATCTCGATGCGGCGCGCGCCGGCGTCGGCGACGCCGGACGTTTGCAGCGCGGCGCGGGCGAGCGCCTCCTCGTGCCTGGCGAGATCGACCTCGAATTCGGCGACCTGGACTTCGCGCTCGGCGACGCGGGCGCTGAGTTCGTCGAGTTCTTGGCGCGCCAGCGTCGCCGCGCCCTTGGCGAGAAGCGCGTTGGTGCGCGACAGGTCGGCGCGCGCCTGTTCGAAGCGGGCGCGGGCGCGCGCTTCGGCCGCGACGGCGCGACCGCGGGCGGCTTCCGCCGCGCCGAGGCGCTCTTCCAGTTGCAGGCGGGCGCGCGGATCGTCGAGCGGCGCGAAGCCGGGCGAGACGATGGCCAGCACGCCGCCCTTGTCGACGGCGTCGCCGGCCTTGAGGCCGATGCGCGCCAGCGTGCCGGCGATCGGGGCGGCGACGGCGTAGCGGTCGCGCACGCGCGTCTTGCCCTCGTTGAGCACGCTCTGCACGAAAGCGCCGCGCCGCACTTCGGCGATATCGACGGGCGTCGCCGTCGGCCGCAGCGCGAGCCAGCCCAGCCCCGCCACGCCAAGGGCGGCGGCCAGCGCCAGCGCTTTTGATCTCCAGCCCATGTTCACACCCGCGTCTTCAGCACCGCGACCAGATCGAGCCGCCACAGCTGGCGGGCGATCAGGCCCATGCTGACAATAGCCGATCCGGCGACGATTAGCCCCGCCACGGCATAGGAATAAGGCGCGATGACCGGCGGAATTTCGAACATTTCCGTTTCGAAGGCGCGCAGCAGCAGCCGGATCAGCCAATAGCCGGCGACAAGGCCGAGCGGAATGGCGAGGCAGACTTCGAGCGCGATCTCGGCGAACAGGATGCGCGCCGTCTCGGCGCGGCTGAAGCCGAGAATGCGCAGCGTGGCGAGTTCGACCGAGCGCTCGTGAAAGGCGATGCGCGCGCTGTTGTAGACGACGCCGAACGCGATGGTGATGGCGAAGGTGGTGAAGATCGCGGCGAACAGCAGCACGACGGCGCCGGCCGTGTCGCGGAAATTGCGGATCGAGCGTTCCTTCAGGCTCAGGGCCGCGATCATCGGCGTGCGCTTGACGGCGGCGTAGAAGGCGTCCTCCTGCGCCGGGTCGAGGCGCACGGCGACGGCGCTGACGCGCGAATCCTCCTGCAGGATGCGGTCGAGATGGTCGCGGCCGGCATAGGCCGACAGGCCGATGAGATCGTTGACGAGGCCGGCGACGGGCATTTCGACGCGCAGGCGGCGGCCTTCGAGGATATCGACGCCGATCGTGTCGCCGACGCGCACGCCGAGCCGTTCGGCAAGCCGGCGCGACAGCAGCAGCCCCTGCGTTTGCAGCGACAGCGGCGCGAGATCGACATCGAGAATGCGGCGCAATTGCGCCTCGTCGCTGACGCCCTGCAAGCCGGTCTCGTAGCTGCGCGCGCCGGCGCGCAGGCGCACGGGCGCGGTGCGCAGCGGCTCGGCGATGAGCACGCCGGGCATGCGCGCCACCTCGCGCGTCACGCGGGCGGGCAGCGGCTCGATGAAGCCGACGACGGCGTCGGCGCGCTCGGCGGCGGCGAATTGCACGTCGATCATATGGTCGAGCGCGTCGGTCCAGAACGTGCTCATCAGCACGAGCGGCGCGGCGGCGACGACGCCGGCGAAAGTCAGGGGCGCGCGCAGCGGATGGGCGGTGAGGCCGCGCGCCGCCATCATCCAGCGGGCGGGCGCCCTGCGCCAGCCCGCGCCAAGGCGCGAGCTGTAGGCCGGCGGGGCGGGCGGGCGCATGGCTTCGGCCGGCTGCAGGCGCTCGACCGCGCGCACCGCGCCGAGCGCGCCGGCCATGCCGCTGGCAAAGGCGATCGCCGCCGCCAGCAGCGCCGTCCACGGGCGCAGGTCGAAGACGAGCTCGGGAAAGCGGAAGAACGGCCGATAGCTTTCCAGCATCAGGCGGCCGAAGCCCGCGCCGAGCGCGACGCCGAGCAGCACGCCGAGGCCGATGACGAGGGCGGCGAATTTGGCGAAATGCCAGCCGACCTCGCGGCCATAGCCGAGCGCCTTCAGCGTCGCGATCTGCTCGCGCTGCGTCGCAACCAGCCGGCCCAGCACGACATGCAGCAGAAAGGCGGCGACGAGCAGGAAGATCGGCGGGATGGTCGCCGCCATCGTGCCCTGCTCCTTCAGCTCATCCTGAAGAAAGCGATGCGAGGGCTGCTGGCTGCGGTCATGCGCCACCATGCCGCCCCAGCGGTCGAGCAATTGGTCGAGCTGCGCCATGATCGCGCGCAGGTTGGCCCCCGGCGCGACGGCGAGCGCGACATCGTTGAACGCGCCCTCCATGGCGAAGGCGTGCGCCAGCACGTCATGGGCGACATAAAAAACGCCGAAGCGCCGGTCGTCGGGCAGGGGCTCGCCGGGGCCGGTGGCGAAGACAAATTCGGGCGAAATGAAGGTTCCGGCGATGCGGAATTCCTGCCGGCGGCCGTTGAGCACCGCGGTGATCGCATCGCCCGGCTTGAGGCGGTTGGCGTCGGCGAAGGCCTTGTTGACCATCAGCTCGTCGAGGCGGTCGGGCGCGACGGGACGGCCGGCGATGAGCCGCAGGCGGTTGATGTCCGGCGCGCCGTTCGGCGGCAGCGCGATCATGCGGCCGGACACCGGCAGCGTGACCCCCTCGACGCTCAGCGTCACGTCGAAAACGAGCCGCGCCTCGACCTGCGCCACGCCGGGAATCGCGGCGATGCGCTCGACGAGCGACAGCGGCGCGCGCTTCAGGCCGGCGAAGACGTCGGCGAAGCGGCTTTCGGCGTAATACAGATCCTGCGACGTCGACAGCGAATGATAGGCGCTGAGCGAGGAGATGAAGACGGCGATGCCGGAGGCCATCACCAGCGCAATGGTGAGGATCTGCCCGGTCAGGCGGGCGCTGTCGCGCAGCAATTTGCGATCGAGCGCTTTCACCAATGCATCTCCGCGGCGCGGGCGCGGACGGCGTTGACGTCGATGCGGCTGACGCGGCCATCGGCCATGTGCAGGACGCGATCGGCCATGGCGGCGATGGCGACGTTGTGGGTGATGACGATGGTCGTCGTGCCGAGGCTGCGATTGACCTCGTCGATAGCGGCCAGGACGCTGACGCCGGTCTTCGAATCAAGCGCGCCGGTCGGCTCGTCGCAGAGCAGCACGTCCGGCCTTTTGGCGATGGCGCGGGCGATGGCGACGCGCTGCTGCTCGCCGCCCGACAATTGCGAGGGGAAATGATCCAGCCGGTCGGCGAGGCCGACCTTGGCCAGCGCCTCTTCCGGCGACATCGGCGCGTCGGCGATGTCGGTGACGAGGGCGACGTTCTCGCGCGCCGTCAGGCTTGGAATCAGATTGTAGGACTGGAAGACGAAGCCGACGTGCTGGCGGCGGTACAGCGTCAGTTCGTCGTCGCTGGCCGCGACGAGATTGTGGTCGCGCCAGGTCGCCGCGCCCGAGGTGGCGCTGTCGAGGCCGCCCAGAATGTTGAGCAGCGTCGACTTGCCGCTGCCCGAAGGGCCGAGCAGCACGACAAACTCGCCCGCATAGATATCGAGATCGAGCTCGCGCAGGGCGGCGATCTCGATATTGCCGATTCGGTAGACCTTGCGCAGCTTGCGCGCGACAAAAACGACCGGCGCCATGGCGCACGCTTCCCTTCCGCGTCCCCGATATCAAACAGCATAGGCCGGTCGGCGTCATTGATCGAGAGCCGCGCTCAAACTGCCGGCGCGGCAGGACGCGGGCGGAAATATTGACCTTGTCGTTTCGCCCGGCGATTCGAAATTTCGTTAAAATGCGCCGTTATTTCGCAGGCTTTAAAAAAGCATTAATGTAACGCTCAAGATGACTGTGTTTTGAATAGCTTAGCTTTCGTCGTCGATTTTTGAGACCGCATGCGCCAGGGCCGGCCATGCGGGTTGGGGGCTGAAATGAGTTTATTTGCCGGTGACAGGAAGTCGCGCGGACAGGGCATGTTCGGTTCCTGGATCAAGCCTATGCCGGCTGCCGAACCGGTCAGCCTGGCGCCGGTCGCCAAGCCGCAGCAGGAGCAGCCGCCGGAAAGCCTCGGCGCCGCCATCCGCGCGCTCGGCATGCAGCACGAAGGCATGCGCCTGCGCTTCGAGGGACTGATCGACGCGGCCAAGATCTTCAAGTCGACCTCGTCGGACCTTGAGGGGCTGCTGGCCGATTTCAGCGAGATCTCGGCGTCCTATCAGCAGAAGACGGCGCTGGTTGACGATCTCAAGCACAAGCTTGAAATGGCTTTCACGCAGGCGCAGGAGTACAATGAGGCCGCAGGCGCGCTGCAAAGCAAGAACCTGAGCCTGCAGACCCAGGTTGAAGCGCTCAGCGCCCAATCGGCCTCGGTCGAGCGGCAGAAGCTGGCGCTGGAGGAGCAATTGCGCACGGCGCAGGAGCAGCTCAGCGACGCCCTGCTCAACAATCGCAATTACGAATACAGCCTGGCCGAATCGCGTGCGCGCGTGACCAGCATCGGCGACGAGCTGGAGCGTCTGACGCAGAAGCTCAAGGACAACGAGCGCGCCATGCAGGAGATCAGCGACGATCGCCGCACCGTGCGCGAACGTCTGGCGGTGGAGACCGAGGAGCGTTCGCGTCTGGCCAAGGCGCATGAGGAAATGCTCGTGGCCTCGTCGCAGCAGAAGCGCGCGCTGGCCGAGACGTCGAGCCAGCTCGAAAAGATCAAGGCGCAGTTCATCGAGCTCGACGCCCAGCATCGCGCCGCCGCCGCCGACGCGGCGCAATTGCGCGGCGCGCTGGAGACGAGCGAAGCGCGGCGCGAGGAAAGCGAAGCGGCTGGCCTGTCCAAGGTCGAGGCGCTGGAATCGCGCCTGAAGCTCACCGAAAAGCTGTTGGCGAAGTCGCGCGAAGAATCGCGCCGCGTCGCCGATCTGCAGCTCGAATATGACGAGACCAAGCGCCGGCTGGCGCAGGCGCTCGCCTCCAACAAGGACATCCGCGTCGAACTCGACAACGCCCTGCGCCAGGTTTCGCAGTTCGAGCGCGCCAAGGTCGTCGTCATGGAGCGGGCCAACGATCTCGTCGGCCAGTTGCGCGAGAAGCAGACGCTCAACGAACAGGCGGCCGAGCGCATTCGCCTGCAGCAGGAGCTGATCGCGCAGACCGAGCTGAAGTATCAGTCCGAAATCGAGAAGCTCAACGAGCGCATTGCGGCGATGGCCGACGAGATCGCCAAGGAGCGTTCCGACAAGGCCTATATCGAGGGCGCGTTGCAGATCGCCCGGCGCGACCGCACGCAATTGCAGAACGCCATTCTCGAATTGAGCAACGCCAACGGCCAGAAGACCGGCCCAAGCCTCGCGCCCGTGGTTGAGCGGGCCGAAGCCGATCTGCAGGAATTGCAGGCCAGCCTGCGCAGCGCGCAAGGGCCCGCCGAAAACATCCATACGTTCGGCCAGCCGCAGCAGGCGAAAATGTAAAGCGCCCGCGCCATCGCGACGACAATGAGAACGGGCCTCGCCGGCATGGCGAGGCCCGATATGTTTCAGCGTGCGCTTACGCTAGCGCGAGCGGGTCTTGCGGCCGGCCTTGCTGCGCTGCTGCGGACGCTTGGCGGCGGGCTCGGCCGGCGGCTCCTCCACATAGGCGAGGCAGGAGGGATAGACCTCCGGTTTGAGCTTCGGCCAGGTGGCGCAATCGTGGAAATAGAGCAGCTCTTCTTCCGTCGTGTAATTGCGGTAGGGCGAGATCATGTAACGGCTCGAACCGTCGGGCGCGGCGCCGTGCCGGTCGATCTGGCCCTTGAGCGAGGGCTCGACATCGAGGATGGCGCTCCGCAGGCTTTCGCCCTCGATGAAATTATCGGGCAATTGGTCGAACGGGCCGTCGAAGTAATTGTTCACGCGGGCGTTGGATTCATGCACGCCGATCAGCACTTTTCGCTCGACGCGATGGTCGCGGTAAAAGGCGAAGCCGGTGCGCCGGCCGATCAGGATGCGGTCGGTCGACAGCGCCTTTTCGAGCTTGTCGTCGACGGGCCGCGTCTCGTCGAGCACGTAATGGAACACCTTGCGGGCTGAATTGTAGAGCAGGAAAAAGCGGATGCCCGATTCATCGAAGATTGGGCCAATATAGCGTTCGTCGGCGAGCACGAGGCCGTCCGGCGGCTTGACGCCGCGCAGGTCGTTGAGCTCGAAGACGACGCTCTTCGCGCCGTCGGAAACGCGATAGACGAGCTCGTCCACCTTCTCGACGGCGACGCCATGCGTCTTGTCGAGCACCATGTAATTGAGCTCTTCGTTGCCGGCCCATTCCTGCAGGTCGGGGAAGAAGGCGAAGTGGACCTTGCCCTGATCGCGCGTCGAGGCGTCGAGGCGGATGTTGCCGGCATAGCGGATGCCGTTGGCGTAGAAGGTGAAGTAGAAATAATTCTCGGTCGGATAGACCTTGACCCGATCGGGCAGGGACCCGAGCACGGTCGAAAACATCGCGCGCGTGTTGCGCATCGGCAGCGCCGGCCGCTTCTGCACCGTTTCAAGATAGGACTGGTTGGTGAAGAGGTCGAAACGCGCGGCGTTCGCGGCCTCTTGAGCGCTCGCGGGGGCGCATGCGACGAAAAGAAGCGCGGCGAAAACTCGCCGCGCTTCGTTTTCAATCCGCGACATCGCGCGGCCCGCCATCAGCGGAACCGATGCGTGCGCTGCGGCGAGACGCGACGCTGCACCGGCGCGCGGTTGTACCGCGGCGCGTTGAAGCGCTGGCGCTGCACACGCGGCGCATTGAACCGCTGGCGCTGGATCCGCGGCGTGTGGAACCGCTGCGGCGTGAAGCGCTGCTGGTGGATGCGCGGCGGATGATGCACACGCGATCCGCCTCTGCTGAGATACGCGTTGTGGCGCGATCCGCCCCGGCTGACGAAGGCGTTGTGGCGCGATCCGCGTCTGCTGGCGAAAGCGTTGTGACGCGATCCACCTCTGCTGGCGAAGGCGTTGTGGCGCGATCCGCCCCGGCTGAGATACGCGTTGTGACGCGATCCGCCCCTGCTGGCGAACGCGTTGTGACGCGACCCGCCCCTGCTGACATAGGCGTTATGCTGCGAGCCTCCGCGGCTGACGAACGCATTGTGCTGCGAACCGCCCCGGCTGACATAGGCATTGTGATGCGAGCCCTGGCTGCGGACGACATTGTGTCCCGGACTGGCCGGCAGGCGATGCCCGCGGCTCAGCGTCGGGCTGTGTCCACGGCTCTGCTGCAAGCTATGGATGCCGCCCTGGCTGATGGCCGGGTTGTGATGCGTTCCGATGCCGCCGCTGCGACGCGCGTCATGTCCTTGGCTGACATAGGCGCTGTGTTGCGTGCCCTGGCTGCGATGCGTGTCGTGTCCCTGGCTGCGACGGATGTCGTGGCCCTGGCTGCGGCGGTAATCATGGCCGCCGCTCAATTGCGGATTGTGGCTGAGGTTCT
>ERZ1645187.5141-NODE-5141-length-10303-cov-149.726971_pt1 | contig 10303 bp, 10 predicted proteins | sample MGYA00575352_ERZ1645187 | MGnify/ENA primary metagenome ERZ1645187 (study PRJEB40837, sample SAMN11349314) | freshwater sediment metagenome | isolation source: river sediment | host: Sediment | place: India: Wazaribad , New Delhi | collected 2017-02-21 ...
CGTCGTCGGCGAAGGCAAGCCCGAACGGGCGTCGGCCGGTCAGGCCGTAACGCTCATGAAATTCGGACGAGTCCGAATTTCATGAGCCGAGTATGAGACGCTCCGTCACCGCCCGGCCGAGGGAGAGCCGACCTTGATCTTCGTCGACCACACCCATCTCGGCCGCACCGTCACCGGGTTGGAGCGAATCACGCTGGAGCTCTTCTCGGCGACGTCTTTGGCGCCGCTCGCTCTGCGCCCGATCACCGCGTCGGGGACGCTCGGCCTGATCCTCGCGCAACAGATCGGGGTGCCGTTGCGGTTGCTCGCCGCGCCCGGTTCGATCCTGCTCGCCCCCGGCTTTCCGCCGTCGATCCCGGCGATCCGGATCTTCGGCGCCCGCATCGTGCCCTACATCCACGATTGCTTCCTGCTCACCCGGCCGCAGGATCTGTCGCGCAAGGCGGCGCTCTACATGGCCCCGGCCTTCCGCCGCGCGGTGACCACCCTGCCGTGGTTCCTGGTCAACTCCCGCACCACCGCGGCGGAGCTGCGCGCCTTCTGCCGGCCCGATGCCGAGATCACCCTCTATCGCCCCGAGGTCCGCGACGTCTTCGCCATCGGCGCCGAGGCGGCCGCCCGCGCCGCCGCGATGCGCCGGGTGGAGCGCGGCGGCCGGCTCGATCTCGTCGCCCTCGGCACCATCGAGCCGCGCAAGAATCTCGGCGCGGCCGCCGCGATCGTCGAGGCGCTGCGCAGCCGCTTCGGCTGGGATGCCCGCCTCCACCTCGTCGGCCGCGCCGGATGGGGTGGTGAGGTCGATCGTCTGAAGGATCGCCCCGGCGTCGTCCTGCACGGCTATCGCTCGCCGGAGGAGGTGCGCACGCTCCTCGCCGAGGCCCACGTCTTCCTGACGACCTCGCACGACGAAGGACTGGGGCTGCCGCTGCTCGAGGCGCAATATGCCGGGCTTCCGGTGGTCGCCCCCGACAAGCCGGTGTTCCGCGAGGTGCTCGGTCGTTCCGGCGAATTCGTCGATCCCGCCGATCCCGTCGCCGCCGCCACCGCGATCGATCGTCTGGTCACCCGCCCGCAGGTGTTCCTCACCGCCGCCGCCGACGCCATGGCCAACGTCGACCGGTGGAACGCCGACGCCCGCGCCGATCGCGCCGCTCTGATCGAGCGGCTCCGGCGCTGGTCGAACTGACGGGGAGGGTCGGCGTCGGTCTCAGGCGACGCGCGGTGGCGCCGATCGTTGCGCATCGTGCGCCCGGACCATCTTGGCGACGCACGGCTCAGGCGCCGGCGCCCCGGATTCGACCGCCGCCACGCAGGCGCGGATACGCGGGTCGCTGCGCATCATCCGATCGGCCGCGTCGGGATCGAGCCCCTGCAGCAGTGGACAACGAGTCGGATCGAAATGGCGCTTCGACCGGTCGTCGAACTGTTCGCTGCACATGAACACCCCCTCCGGTGTCACGGGCGGGCCGAAGAGCCCCGCGCGTACCGATGTTTCGCCAGGGTGCCTTTTTGACATGGCGGCGCCGTCGGGATCAATCGACTTTCGTGTCACGCGGTGTATTCCGGATCGGGCCGACGGACCCGTTCACCCGCCGCTGACGACGAAGGCGAGGTGCGTTCCCTCCGCCGAGCGGTCGAACCGCGCCGCTTCGCCGCGTTCGACACGGAAATTCGTGATCAGGTCTGGCGTTGCACCGTCGCGACGATGGTTCTTCTCGGCCTCCGCCGGGTCGATCGCCGGGGTTTGGCTGTCCGCGGTCGCGGTCGCGGGATTTCGTCTGTCGCCCTCGCTCACGTTCGACACTGGCGACGCGGCTTCTTTTTCTCCCCGCTTGACTACCATCAAGTACGTATCGTGTCGAAACAGGCAGTATCCTCCACGGATAACGATCTCGAACGGGTCGGGGTCCATCGGATTGCCCTGAATGACTATGGGCGGTGTCGCGGTCCTCGCAGAGGTCTTCGACGCCGCCTTTCTTTTGTTGCGGATGGGGCGCGCCCCTGCGACGAAGCGGTGCGATTACCAAATATCAAGGCTTTGGAATCTCGCCGTCGGCAAGGTCTCCTCGGAGCAGATCCGATCAGAACGGGGGACTCTATGTTCGATGCGCTCACCAAATCGGCGGCGCGAAACATCTTCTACGGGGGCTCGCTGGCCTTCCTGTTGATCTTCGTTTCGCTCACCGCGCAGAGCCACGTCTACGTGGTCAACAACTCGACGGCCAAGGCACCGATCACCGAGGGCGTCGTCCTCGGCAAGCACGTGTGGGAGAAGCACGCCTGCATCGATTGCCACACCATCCTGGGCGAAGGCGCCTACTTCGCGCCGGAAGTCGGCAACGTCTTCATCCGCTACGGCGGTGACAAGGATCCGGCCGGCGCCCGCGAGGCGATCAAGACCTGGATCAAGTCGCAGCCGACGGGCGTCGAAGGCCGTCGCCAGATGCCGCACTTCGACATCTCCGAGAAGGAACTCGATGCGCTCGTCGACTTCTTCGCCTGGGTTTCGAAGATCGATACCCAGAACTGGCCGCCGAAGGTTTCGGGCTGAGCGAGGGGGGGATGAAGCCATGAAATATCAAAGTCAGAAGGTGGCGCTCGCCTACTTCATCGTCGCCCTCGCGTTGTTCGCGGTGCAGGTGACGGTGGGTCTGCTCGCCGGCTGGGTCTATGTCGCGCCGAACTTCCTGTCGGAGCTGCTGCCCTTCAACATCGTGCGCATGCTGCACACCAACTCGTTGATCGTGTGGTTGCTCGTCGGCTTCTTCGGCGCCGCCTACTACCTGATCCCGGAAGAGTCCGAGACCGAGATCCACTCGGTCAAGCTCGCCTACATCCAGCTCGCCATCCTCGTGGTCGGCGCGCTCGGTGCGGTGATCGGCTACGTCTTCCGCATCCACGAGGGCCGCGAGTTCCTCGAGCAGCCGCTGTGGGTCAAGCTCGGCATCGTCGTCGGTGCGCTGATCTTCCTCTTCAACGTCTCCATGACGGTGCTGAAGGGCCGCAAGACCGCGATCACCAACGTCCTGCTGCTCGGCCTGTGGGGCATCGCGATCTTCTTCCTGTTCTCGCTCTACAATCCGTCGAACCTGTCGGTGGACAAGATGTACTGGTGGTACGTCGTCCATCTGTGGGTCGAGGGCGTGTGGGAACTGGTGATGGCCGCCATCCTCGCCTTCCTCATGCTGAAGATGACCGGCGTCGACCGCGAGGTGATCGAGAAGTGGCTCTATGCCATCGTCGCCCTGTCGCTCTTCACCGGCCTGCTCGGCACCGGCCACCACTACTACTGGATCGGCACGCCGTCCTACTGGCAGTGGATCGGCTCGATCTTCTCGTCGCTGGAAGTGCTGCCCTTCTTCGCCATGGTGCTGTTCACCTTCAACATGGTGTGGAAGCGTCGTCGTGAGCATCCCAACAACGCCGCGCTCCTGTGGGCGCTCGGCTGCGCCGTCCTCGCCTTCTTCGGCGCCGGCGTCTGGGGCTTCATGCACACGCTGCACGGGGTGAACTACTACACCCACGGCACCCAGGTGACCGCGGCTCACGGCCATCTCGCCTTCTTCGGCGCCTACGTCTCGCTGAATCTGGCGATCATGACCTACGCCATGCCGTATCTCCTCGGCCGTCAGCCCTACAACCAGGTGCTCAACATGCTGAGCTTCTGGGTGATGTCCTCGGCCATGGCCTTCATGACCTTCACCCTGACCTTCGCCGGCGTGGTGCAGACCCATCTGCAGCGCGTTCTCGGCCAGGGCTTCATGGACGTGCAGGAGCAGCTCCAGCTCTTCTACGTCCTGCGCCTCGGCTCCGGCGCGGTCGTGGTCATCGGTGCGCTGATGTACCTGTGGTCGATCTTCGGGCCGGTGAAGCCCGAGCTGGTCGAGCGCAACACCACTGCCGCTCCGGCGGAGTGAGGAAACCCGATCCGGGGGGCGGTCCGCGACCTCCCCCGGGTCTTCGCCGAGATCGCACGCCCTCGGACGGGACCCCGGCCGAGGGCGTGTGTACGACAGAGCCGAGAGTGAACAGGAAATGGATCCCATGAACGCCCCGCTCGCCGACGTCGCCGGCCGCACGGTCGCCGCCGAGGTGCCCTGGTATCGGCCGGTCGGCGACGAATGCGCCATCTTCGAGCGCGCCTTCCGCCTGCGCCTGCCGCTGCTCCTCAAGGGGCCGACCGGCTGCGGCAAGACCCGATTCGTCGCCCACATGGCGGCGCGTCTCGGCCTGCCGCTGCACACCGTCGCCTGTCATGACGATCTCACCGCCGCCGACCTCACCGGCCGTTATCTGCTCAAGGGCGGCGAGACGGTGTGGTCCGACGGCCCGCTGACCCGCGCGGTCCGCTCCGGCGGCATCGCCTATCTCGACGAGGTGGTCGAGGCGCGGAAGGACGTCACGGTGGTGCTCCACCCGCTGACCGACGACCGCCGCATCCTGCCGCTCGAGCGCACCGGCGAGGTGCTGACCGCGCCGGCCGACTTCATGCTCGTCGTCTCCTACAACCCCGGCTACCAGAACCTCTTGAAGTCGCTGAAGCCCTCGACCCGTCAGCGCTTCCTGGCGATCGAATTCGACTATCCCAAGCCCCTGGTCGAGGCCGAGATCGTCGCCGCCGAATCGGGTCTGGCGCTCGACAAGTGCCGCCGCCTCGTCGACCTCGCCGGCCGCCTGCGCTCGCTGAAGGGTCAGGATCTCGAGGAGGGCTGCTCCACCCGCCTCGTCGTCTATGCCGCCTCGCTCGTCCACGACGGATTGAAGCTCGAGGACGCCATCGAAGTGGCGATGATCGAACCGCTCTCCGACGACCGCGACGTGAAGCAGGGCCTGCGCGATCTGGTCGCGGCGGTGTTCGGCTGAGGGGGAGGGGACCCCGATGGACTGGCATGCCTTCTTCGAACCGGAAGAGACCGTCGGCCGGCTGTGGAACGCCCTCGTCGGCGACAAGCCGACGCTGCCACGCCACGACGAGGCGGCGGTCGCCTTCGCCGCCGTGTCGCGCTCGATCGGCATCGTCTTCCGCGGCCTCGGGGGCCTCGCCTCGGTCGAGATCAAACCGGCCGAGGACGCCGTCTCCACCCATCGCCTGTCCTGGCGCCAGCGCCTCGGCCGCGACGACGAACGCGTCGCCGCCGCACGCTTCACCGGCGAGGCGCTGTTCCTTCCCGCCGACATCGCGCTCTTCCCCGACGTGGATCTGAACCGCGCGCTCTACTTCTGGCTCGCCGGCTGGGCCGTCGCCGCCGCCGAACTGCCGCTGGAGAAGCCGTGGGATCCGCTCGCCCGCGACGTCGCGCGCCTGCGTCATGCCCACCGCGCCGGCGAGATCGCCAAGGCGCGGTTTCCCGGTCTCGCCCGCTCGTGGACGAGCCTCGCCGCCGCGACGCTCGCCGCCCGGCCCGAGCGCCGTCTTCCGCCGGCCGAGACCGCGGTGGAAGCACTCGTCGGACATCTCCTCGGCCGCCCCGCGCCGATCGGCGACGCCCTCCGCCTCTCCGAACTGATCGCCGACCCGTCGCTGCCGCTCGACCGCCTCGTCGCTCCGGCGAATTACAAGCCCTACCTGCCGGTGGCACTGTGGGGCGATTTCGACCCGACCCGCACGGCGCCGTCGGGCAGCCGCAACGAGGCCGACGTCGAGCCCGGCTCCGGCAAATCCGACTCGAGCGAGCGCAAGTCGCGTCGCGCCAAGCGCCGCAAGAGCGATCAGGTCGACCGCTCCGACGCCTTCTTCATGCACCGCTTCGACAAGATCCTGTCCTGGGCCGAGTTTCTCAACCTCCACCGCGACGTCGAAGACGACGACGAGGAGCAGGCCAAGAAGGCGGCCGACGACCACGACGAGATCGGCCTCGCTCAGGTGAAGAAGAAGGCGGCGACCAAACTCGCCTTCGACCTCGACCTCGCGCCGGAAGAGGTCGCCGGCGACCGCCTCGCCGGTCGCCACACCTATCCCGAATGGGATTGCCGCAAGGGCGTCTATCTGCCCGATCACACCTCGGTCCTCGCCGGCCTCGCCGAGCCGGGTGCCGAGGGCGCGTGGCGTCTCGATGCCGGCGCCCGCCGCCGCGTCCGCGAGGTCAAGCGCCGCTTCGAGGCGCTGACCGCCGGCCGCGTCCGCCATCGCGCCCAGGTCGACGGCGCCGAGCTCGATGTCGACGCCCTGGTCCGCTCCACCGCCGACCTGCGCGCCTGCGGCGAGGGCTCCGACCGCGTCTTCGAGCAGATCCGCACGACGGATCGCGATCTCGCCGTCACCGTGCTGGTCGACACCTCGCGCTCGACCGAGAGCTACGCCGACGACCGCCCGGTGATCGAGGTCGAGAAGGAGGCGCTGATCGCCTTCACGGAAGGGCTGACCGCCATCGGCGACAGCCACGAGATCCTGTCGTTCTCGTCCCTGAAGCGCAGCCGCGTCCGCGTCGAGACGCTGAAGACCTACGAGGAGCCGCTCTCGGCCCTGGTGCGCGCCCGCATCGGCGCCATGCGGCCCGGCCATTACACCCGCCTCGGCGCCGCCATCCGTCACGCCACGGTCGGGCTGGCGAAACGCCCCAACCGCCGGCGCCTGTTGATCGTGCTGACCGACGGCAAGCCCAACGACCTCGACCACTACGAGGGCCGCTTCGGCATCGAGGACAGCCGCAAGGCGATCGAGGAGGCGAGGGCGCTCGGCTGCTCGGTCTTCGGCATCACGGTGGACAAAGAGGCCCGCGCCTACATCCCCCGCATCTTCGGCGCCAACGGCTTCGCCGTCATCGGCCGCCCCTCGAAACTCGCCGAGGCGCTGCCGGTGCTCTACCGCCACGTCGTCGGAGCATGAGCGGCGAGACGAGCCGGTGAAACGGAACGGGCGGCGTGTCGCCACGTCGCCCGTCGATTTCCTCGCATCGCCCACAGTCACCCGCGCCCGGCGATCCGCCGGCCTCCGGTGTCAGGCCGCCGCGACGTGGCGCAGGAAGGACGCCACCCGGCCGCGCAGATCGGTGACCTGGGTGCCGAGCTCGCGCGACAGGCCGTTGACGTCGAGCGCCGCGCGGCTGGTCTCGGTGACGGCGTCGGAGACGGTGCGGAAATTGTCGGAGAGTTCGTTGGTGCCGGCCGCCGCCGCGCCGACGTTGCGGGCGATCTCGATCGTCGCCGAACGCTGTTCGTCGACGGTGTCGGCGATGGTCACGGTCATCCGGTCGATCTCCTCCATGATCTGGACGATGTCCTCGATCGCGTGGACCGCGCCGGTGGTCGAGGCCTGGATGCCGCCGACCTGAGCGGAGATCTCCTCGGTCGCACGTGCCGTCTGCTGGGCGAGGTTCTTCACCTCCTGCGCCACCACCGCGAAGCCGCGGCCGGCATCGCCCGCCCGCGCCGCCTCGATCGTCGCGTTGAGGGCGAGGAGATTGGTCTGCGCCGCGATGGCGTGGATCAGGCCCACCACCTCGCCGATGCGCTCCGCCGCCCCGGCCAGTTCGTGCATCTCGTGGCGGGTCGCTCCGGCGACCGCTCCGGCGCGTCCGACGACGTCGCGCGCCGAGCCGATCTGCCGGTTGATTTCCTCGATCGAGGCGGAGAGCTCCTCCGTCGCCGAAGCGACGGTGGCCACCGTCGAGGACGTCTCCTGCGCCGCCCCGGCGACGACCCCGCCGCGCCCCTCCGCGTCGGCGGCGAGCATGGTGAGGCCTTCGGCGGTCTCCAACATGCGACCGATCTGCCCGTCGACGCCGACCAGGATGCGCTGCACCGTGCCGTCGAAGTCGTGGATCAACTCGTCGACCAGCTTCTGGCGCTGCAGCCGCTTCTCCGCCGCGGCCACTTCCTCGTGCTCCAGCCGCGCCCGTTCGCGCATCGCGTCGCGGAACACCGCCGCCGCCCGCGCCATGTCGCCGATCTCGTCCTTCTTCTCGGTGTCCGGGATCGCCGCTTCGATGTCGCCCGTCGACATGACGCGCATCACCTCGGCCAGCGCCCGAATCGGCGCAGTGATGGTGCGCCGCATGTACCAGGCGAGCAGGCCGGCGAAGGCGAAGACCAGGGCGAATTGGCCGAGCGAGGCGACGCGTTCGGAGGCGGCGCGGCGCGTCATCGCGGCGATCGCCTCGTCGACCGCCCTCTGGACGCCGTGGGCGGCCGTCTCGGTCGCCGTGACGATGTGCTCCAGACTGACGCGCATCTTCTCGGCGCGCCCGTCGAATTCCGGCATCATCGCGTTGCCGCCCTTCGGGCCCTCGGCGACATAGGCTTTGGCCATCTCGCGCCCCGTCGCCAGGAACGGCCCGAAGGCCTCGCGCGCCTGCTTCACCGTGGCGATCAACTCGGGTTCGCCGAGCCGCTCCGCCAGCTCCGCGAGCGTGCGGATGTGGCTGTCGAAGGCGGCGGCCTGCTTCGAAGCCTCCTCGAAACCGTCGTCGAGCCCGTCCTGGGCGCGGGTCGCGGACACGTCGGAGAGGAACTGCTGCACCTGGGTCACGTCGAGCTGGACCTGTTTGGTCGTCTGGACCAACGGCATGATCACTTCGTCGAGGGTGTCGTAGCGGCTCGCCAGGGCCTCGAGCTGAGCCTCGTCGTTCTTGGCGTCGAGGAAGAGCAGGGTCGTGAAGGCGCCGAACACCAGGACGACGACGGCGGCGATCGCCTTGACTCGGGTATCGATGGTCAGATTGCGCGACATCGGGTCTCTCCACGCCCCGAGCCGGCATCGGACGACGCGCCGCGCCTCGGATCGTCCGCAAGATCGACCGTGGTCGATTAATCGTGAGTTAAAAGCTTAAAATTCATCGAGAAACGTATAGTTATGCGTAAAAATACATATGACATGTTTTCATGGCCGCTTTCCTGCGCCGACATGACTGCAAAAATGTCATGACAATTCGGCATGATCGGCGAAATGTGCAAACTAGAAGTCTTTGACTATCAAAAAATGCAGTATAACGAGTGAAATGTCTCTTTGTGCTCCAGTATCGTCGCGAAGACCTCCGGTCGATCGACCGAAACGTCTCAGCCGGCGCCCAGTCGCGCCAGGACTTCGTCCGGGATGGCGTAGACGCTCACCGCATCGTCGTGGCGCCGGAAACCGATCATCTCGCGTTGCACGAAATAGGCCCAGACCGCCGCCGCCGCCTCGCGCAGCAGCGCGTCGCGATGCGCCGCCGTCCTGTCGCAGGCGTCGAGTGCGGCGATCGTCTCGGCCACCCGCCGTCCGGCGCGGCCGAGCGCCGAAGCCTGTTCCTGGGCGATCTCGTAGTCGAGCGCCACCATGCCCTGGGGTGGCAGGCCCGTGGGGGAGGGGCGTCCGGGCGGGCGAAGCGACATGTGACCTCGACGATCGTGCCGGAGGGGGCGGCGATCCGATCAGTCTGCCATCCGTCGAGCCGGCTGCGAAGCACCCCGCGGTCGCGTCAGTGGCGGCGACGGGTCAGTGGATGGACATATCGCCCGCCGGGGTGCTTCGCCCGGCAGGTCGACGTCTTGCAGGTTCCCGTTCGGAACCCGTGCGCATGGGCACGGTAGGACTTCGCCTCCGCCGGCACGGAGAACCCCGACGGCGAGAACGCCGCCGCGATCACGAGGGTCAAAAGGGCGATCGACAGGGTGCGGAACATCGCGAGTCACTCGCTTGAACATCCAGGAGTTGTTCGAACACTCTCGCCTGAGCTTCTGCGCGACTCCACCGACCGGGACGCGCAATTCCCTGCACTCGCCGCGAATCGCATTGGACGCGGACGAACCGAGTTGCAACGAGTGCGATGAAAGGGAGGCAGGCACTGCCGGAAGGCCCGTCGGGATCGGGCGGATGCGGATGGTCGGAGTGGCAGGATTTGAACCTGCGACCCCCTCGTCCCGAACGAGGTGCGCTACCAGACTGCGCTACACTCCGTGACCGCGAGGCGCTGTATAGCGATCGAGCCCCGCCCCCGCAAGCCCGTTTTTCCTCGTTCGTGCATCCCTGTGGACGGAATGGCGCGGGCGCCGCGTCGGTGCGCCGGAAAACGGCGGAGATCCGCCGCTCGCTGCCTCGCGTACGAGCCGCCGGTGTCTTCCGGCCCGAGGGCGGTGCGCCGGGGCAGGGGCGCCGCTCCGCCGCGGAAATCCGGCGGGCTTGCCCCGAGGTTCGCCGCCGCCGCCTCGTCGCCCCGCTACGCCATCCCCCTGTTGCCCACCCTCGGCGAAGCCGATATAGGAACCGCGATCCGGTGTTTCGCTCGCTCGCGGGCGCACCGTTGGGGCGTCGCCAAGTGGTAAGGCAGTGGATTTTGATTCCGCCATTCGCAGGTTCGAATCCTGCCGCCCCATCCAGTTTTTCTTG
>ERZ1645187.5143-NODE-5143-length-10299-cov-9.183815_pt1 | contig 10299 bp, 9 predicted proteins | sample MGYA00575352_ERZ1645187 | MGnify/ENA primary metagenome ERZ1645187 (study PRJEB40837, sample SAMN11349314) | freshwater sediment metagenome | isolation source: river sediment | host: Sediment | place: India: Wazaribad , New Delhi | collected 2017-02-21 ...
GCGCCGATGTTGAACTGCACGTCGATCTGCGGCGGGTCCTGCCACTGGAACGATTCCGGCGCGTTCGGGCTTTCGACCGACAGGTCCTTGATATACTGCTGGATAATCCCGGCCGCAGGCATGGTGTCCGCACCGTTGGGCTGGGGGCCTTCCAGGTTGAGGTCGGTGATGATGTTGTTGCCTTCGTCGGCCATGGTTTTCGCTTTCACGCTATTTGAATGAAATTGGCCGCGCGCCTAGCAGGCGGGGCGCGTTCCGGCAACGGTTATGCCGCTGCGACCGATGCGCACCGGTTGCCCGTAAAAATTGCACGGAAATGACAGGTCACGCGTTGTTCATTTGTCTTCGCTTCCTATTTGTAGCAAGAACAGCTTTGCATTTTGCTGCACTTGCAGCCGGGACTGGTACATTGGACAAGACCGTAGAGATCGTCATCATCGCCATGGTCGCAGCCTTTCTGGGGCTGCGTCTCTATTCCGTGTTGGGCCGCCGTGCCGAGCATGAGGAACAGCCCCTGCCGCCCCGGTTTGAGCCGAAAGGCCCACGTGCCGATGCGCCGCGCAACCTGGCGGGAGAAACCGGCGGTACTGCCCTGACCCCTGCTGCCATCGTTCCGGGCGTGACCCCGGCGATCGAGCGCGGCCTGCGCGACATTTCCGGTGCTGACCGCAATTTTGACATGCTGGCCTTTCTGGAAGGGGCCAAGGGCGCCTACCGCATGGTGCTGGAAGCCTTTTGGCGCGGCGACCGCGAGGCGCTGGCCCAGCTGTGCGATTCGGATGTGCTGGCCGGCTTCAACGCTGCCATTGATGCGCGCGAAGCCGCCGGGGAAAAGCTGGACTACAAGCTGGTCCGCATCGAAGAGGCAAACATCGTTGCCGCCGAATATCGCGCGCCGATGGCCCGTGTGACCTTGCGCTTTGCCGCCGACATCGCCGCCGTGATCCGCAATGCCGAAGGACAGGTGATCGCCGGTTCGCTGAACGATGCGGTGGAAACGAACGACCTGTGGACCTTCTCCCGCGACGTCAATTCCGCCTCGCCGGACTGGCTGGTCGACGAAACCGACGAAGGCTGATTTCGCCATGATCGGGGGTGGCCTGCGCTGGCTGTCAGTTGCGGTGCTGTCCCTGGGCCTGATTGCCTGTGGGCGGATCATACCCGAAGGGCGCGTGCCGCCGGTGGTGGTTGCGCCGCCTGTTACTCCCCCCGCCAATGCCCTGACTGCCGGTTTCACCGCTGGCCCTGCTGTTACCACGCTGGGCCTGCGCCGGGACGATGCGCGCGGGGCCCTGCTGTCATTCCGCACCAGTTGTTCGCGCCTGACGGCCCGTGCCGACAATTCCGGCCTGACCCGGCCTGCCGACTGGAAGCCTGCTTGCGAAGCGGCAGCGCGCTGGCCGGAAACCGAGGCTGCGCAGTTCTTTTCCAGCTGGTTTGAAACCGTGCGGATCGGCGATGGTAAGGCTTTCGTCACCGGTTATTACGAGCCGGAGATCGCTGGCGTCCGCACCCGCATTCCCGGCTATGACGTGCCGGTTTACGGCCTCCCTGGCGATCTGGTCCGGGCGCGTCCCGGCGATGCGCCCGCCAATGCCAATGGCACTCAGCCGCTTGGCCGCTATGACGATCAGGGGCAATTCCTCCCCTATTTCGATCGCGGCGAGATCGAGGATGGGGCGCTGATGGGCAAGGGGCTGGAGATTGCCTGGGTTGCCGATGCGGCGGAATTTTTCTTTCTGCAGGTTCAGGGATCAGGCCGCCTAATCGCCCCGGACGGCAGCGTGATGCACGTCGGCTATGCCGGCCAGAACGGCCATGCCTATACCGGTATCGGGGGCCTGATGCGCGATCGCGGCCTGCTTGGCACCGGACCGGGGCAGTATTCCGGTTCGATGCAGGGCATCATGCAGTACATTCACGAGAATCCGGAAGCCGGCCGGGGGCTGATGCGCGAGAACAAGAGCTACGTCTTCTTCCGCGAGATTGGTCCGGGCGGTCCGCTCGGCGCTCTCGGCGTGCCGGTGCGGGCAGAGGACAGCGTGGCCGCAGACCCGGCTTTCGTTCCGCTGGGCGCGCCGGTCTGGCTGGCGCTGGACCGGGGCGAGGCCAGCGGACTGTGGGTGGCACAGGATACCGGCGGGGCGATCAAGGGCGCCAACCGCTTTGACAGTTTCTGGGGTGCGGGCGAAGCGGCACGAACCATCGCCGGCGGCATGAGCGGGCGCGGCGATGCCTTGCTGCTGCTGCCCAAGGGAACCCTCAAAAAGCTGCAGCAGGTCCGTTGATGCGCCGCCCGCGCGGCCTCTTGCCGGATGAAGTCGAGCTGTGGGACCGGGTCGCCCGCACGGTCACGCCGCTGCGCCGCGTATCGCGCAAGATGGCGGAGGCCGATCTGCCGGACGTTCCCCCTGTCGTTGCAGAGCCGCCCGTTCCTGCCAAGCGCAAGGGCCGGGTTCCGCCACCACCGCCACCTCCAGCCGCGCCTGAAGTGCACAAGCGTCCGCTTGACCGGCATGGGCTGGATGGGAGCTGGGAAAAGAAACTCGCCCGGGCCGAAGTGCATCCCGATTTCACGCTGGACCTGCATGGTCACGGTCTGGATGCAGCCTATGAGCGGCTGGACCATGGTCTTGCCCAGGCGTTGGCGATGGGGGCGCGGGTGGTACTGGTGATCACCGGCAAGCCGCGCCCGGTCGAGGCGGCAGACCGAGGCGAACGGCGCGGCGCGATCCGGGCAAAGCTGCTCGACTGGCTGGCCTATGGCAGCCACGCCCACCGCATCGCATCGGTGCGCGGCGCCCACCGCAAGCACGGCGGGCCGGGCGCAGTCTATGTTATCCTAAAAAGAACGCGCTGACCCCGGGTAGAGGTCAGCGCGTAGCTAGTTCTCGCCGGGCCCGCGCGGACGCGAACCCGGCCAGGGAGGAAACTTAGAACTTTACGCCAACAGTGACCTGCCAGGTGCGCGGGTCGCCGAAGTAGACGGTCTGGATGTTGCCGACCGAGCTGAATTCCTGACCGTCGGTCTTGTACAGCGCGTTGCCGACGTTCTTGACCATGCCACGCAGGTAGAACTGGCCATAGTCGACCTGGGCATAGACATTGCCCATCCAATAGCCGTCTTCAAACAGGCCCGGACGATTGTCGACCGACAGGTAGTGCTTGTCGACAAAGCGGATGTCACCGCCAAGGCTCAGCGTCGCATCGCCGAGGCCGAACTTCTGCTCTGCACCGGTGCGGAAAGTGACCGGCGGAGCAAAGGCCGGCTTGCAGACGATAGCCTTGCCGGTGGGGTTGCACGAGAATGCCGGAGCGCGGCGACCGTCGTTGAACTCCTTGTATTCTGCATCAAGGTAGCCAAGCGAGGTGGTCAAGGTCATGCCGGTCCACGGCTTGACCATGCCTTCCACTTCGACGCCCTGGATACGCAGCTTGCCAGCGTTGATGACCGGGAAGCTGCCGCCGGTGATCCCGGTGTTGCCACCGCCAACGCGGGCCTGGAAGTCCTTGTAGTCCGAACGGAATACATCGGCTGCCAGGCTGATCTTGCCGTCGGCGAAGCTGGCCTTGTAGCCCAGTTCGTAGGTCCAGACGCTTTCCGGCTTGAAGCTGGTCACGACCTGGGTCTTCCCGTCCACTTCAAGAGTGAGGTCGCTGAGCGCGTTCGAACGTCCGTTGAAGCCACCTGACTTGAAGCCGCGGCTGGCCGAGGCGTAGATCAGGCTGGTTTCGTTAGGCTTGTATCCCAGCGTGAACGAGGGCGTCCATGCATCGAACGAGATCTTGTTGACGGCATTGTAGGGAGCCGGAAGGCTGTTCGGGAACACGAAGGTCGAGGTGAGCAGCGGCGCACCGAGATAGCTCGTTACCGCAGTGGTGGTGCGGTAATACTGCTTGGTTTCGTGAGTATAACGCAGGCCGGCAGTGAACGAGAGCTGCTGGGTCAGGTCATAGGTCAGCTGACCGAAAGCTGCATAGCTCTTGGTGTCCTGCTCGTCATCGATGGTGCGCAAGAAGCCCAGCGGTGCGGTCAGATAGCGCAGATAGGAATCGGCATAGGCTTCCTGATGCGAGACGATGTGCTCGTTCAGGTAGTACAGGCCGAACACGCCCTTCAGCTTTTCGGTGTCGAGCTTGAGCTGCAGTTCCTGGCTGAACTGGTTCTGGTCGACATCAACCAGAACGTCACCCAGTTCCGCTGCCGTCGCGTCGATATCGACGTAGTTCTTCGACTTCAGTTCGCGATAGGCAGTGATCGAGGTCAGCTGCAGTTCGGGCGTCAGATCAAGGTTGATCGTGCCCGAAGTGCCCCAGTGGTCCAGTCGCTGGCCTTCACCGTTCGAAAAGCTGGTGGCCGCCTTGTAATCGTAGGCGCCATACGGTTCGGCCGCCAGGATAGTGAACGGGGTGACCGTGGCAAAACCAGCGCCATAGTCAAAGCCGACCAGTGCCGCAGTCGAATGACCAAGCGTCAGCGTGTTGCGCTGGCGGGTGTAGTCGCCCGAAATCAGCACTTCGATGCCTTCACCAGGCTGAGCGCGCAGGATACCGCGAAGGGCGGTATTGTTGCGATCGTTGTACTTCTTGCCAGTATTGGCATCGGTGACGATACCGTCGCGGTCGTCATAAACACCGGCCAGCGACAGGGCGACCTTGCCCGAAACGAGCGGCGCGCTGACATAGCCCTTGGCCGTAACTTCGTCGAAGCGGCCATAGGTAAAGGCGGCTTCGCCGCTCAGCAGGTCCAGATCCGGCTTGCGCGAGATCACGTTCACAGCGCCGCCAATGGTGTTCTTGCCATAGAGCGTGCCCTGCGGACCGCGCAGCACTTCGACGCGCTGGACGTCGAACAGGTTGAGCAGCGCGCCCTGGATGCGGCTCATGTAGACGCCATCGACATAAACCCCGACCGCCGGGTCAAAGGTTTGCAGGGCGTCCGGCTGGCCGATGCCGCGGATGAACATGTTGGCCGAGCTGGCCGAACCGCGGCCCTGGACGATGTTGACGTTCGGCATTGCGCCCTGAACGCCCGAAAGGTCGTTGGCGCCCATCTTGGCCAGCTGGGTTTCGCTGACGGCGGTAACGGCGATCGGCACGTCCAGCACGCGCTCTTCGCGCTTGCGGGCCACGACGACGATATCGCTGTCATCGCTGGCCGTGGCTTCGGCTTCCTGGGCATGAACCGGCGCGGCGGTGAAGCCGACGAGTGCGCTGGCGATCAGCGAAGCGCGGCAAAGCAGGGCAGTCTTACGCATGGGGCATTACTCCTCCCAAAAAATCCTTCCCGCACATCACGGCACGGGCTCCTGATCATGACTTATATAAAAGTTGAACCAACTTTCAACTTTGTTATGCTTGCATCGGTGAGGGGAGTGGTTGAAAGTGACAAAACGTGGCGCTGGTGCAACACTGCCAGCCCGGAAAAGGGGGAGGCGAATGGACGGCGCAAGCGCCAGTGCGCAACTGCGCGAACCGCGGACGGAGCGGGGGCGACGGACGCAGCGCGCGATCCTTGATGCCGCTGCGGCAGAGTTTGGCGAAAAGGGATTTCACGAAAGCTCGATCGTGTCGATCACGATCCGGGCCGGGGTCGCGCTGGGCAGCTTCTATACCTATTTCGAAAGCAAGGAAGCGCTGTTCAAGGCGCTGGTGGCCGATATGTCGGGCCGGGTGCGCGATCACGTCGCCCCGGTGCTGGGCGCGCATGAAGGCGATGCAGTGGCCGCCGAAGGCGTGGCCCTGGAAGCCTTTCTGCGCTTTGCCCGCAGCAACAAGGAAATCTATCGGATCATCGACGAAGCGGAATTCGTCGCTCCGGAAGACTGGCGGGATCACTACGTCACCACAGCGACCCGCATTCTCGAACGGCTGCAGGCCGCGCGGCAGCGGGGCGAGCTTGGCGTTGAACCGGACGAGGTTCACGCCTGGGCGATCATGGGGATGAACGTGTTCCTGGGCCTGCGCTTTGGCGTGATGGACAGCACTACCGACCTGTCCGAAGTGGCAGCCAAGGCGAATGAGCTGCTCAAAAGCGGGCTGACCTGACCATCGCGCCCCGTGGCTGGGGCTCGAGTCTGGTCAGGCGAACCGCCTCAACGGGTGTTGGACGAGGATAAGTAAAAACCCGAATCCAACGGTTCGCCACACGCCACGCTCAACTAACCCCGGTTACCCGGCGTTTGCATTGACAGGTTTTTCGCTGAGCGCAGTTAACTCCTGCCCGCGCGGACTGGTGCGGGTGTTGATGGAGTTGCTTAGTGCGTCTGATCTCGAACCGGCCAATGACCCTGGCCCTCTGCGCCCTGCTTGCCTTGCCTGCCGGTGGACTGTCCGCCCAGGCTCAGGACGCCACCGATCCCAACATCACTGTCGTCGGCACGCCGCCGTCTGACCTTTCGCTTCTGCCGGAAGGCCCCGAAGTCAAGGGAATGATCGTCGCGCGCAGCGGCAACCGTATCAAGGTTGCTGCAGCAGATGGTTCCAGCACTGTTGTTGGCCTGACCGAGCAGACCAAGGTCAAGGGCAGCAGCGGCCTGTTCGGCGGCAAGGGCAAGTTCACCATCGCTGCGCTGCTCAACGGTCTGCCGGTGACGATCAAGACGCGTCAGACGGAAGACGGGCTTTACGCCAGCCAGGTCACTTTCAAGGCGGGCGATCAGAAGACCGCGCTGATGATCCAGCAGGGCACTGCCCAGGGCTTTGCCGAGCAGAGCGCCCAGACCGAGGCGCTGCGCAGCCGCATGGGCGATATCGACAAGTACAATATCAAGGGCACCACCAACGTCTATTTCGACACGGGCAAGTGGGCGCTGTCGCCGATGGCCAAGAACGAGCTCTGCGCTGCAGCGGCCGAGGCCGAGCGCAACGAGAACGCGCTGCTGCTGGTTGTTGGCTACACCGATTCCGTCGGGAACGAGGAATACAACCAGACCCTCAGCGAAAAGCGGGCCGGTGCGGTGATCAACTACCTGCAGCAGTATTGCCGCTGGAAGCCGTACCGCATGCTGACTCCGACCGGCATGGCCGAATCCGATCCGCTGGCAGACAATTCCACGCCAGAAGGCCGCGCGCAGAACCGCCGCGTTTCGGTCAACGTGCTGGTGAGCAAGTCGCTCGACGTCGACTGACGCACTTGGCGGCATAACGGAAAGTCATGGGTCCATCATTCGGGCGCACTCGGCCCATGACTTTCCGCCTCTGGCCCGCTAAGGGGCCGAGCCATGTCGAACCGCCGCACCTTTGCCATCATTTCCCACCCCGACGCGGGTAAGACCACGCTGACCGAAAAGCTGCTGCTGCAGGGCGGGGCGATCCACCTCGCTGGTCAGGTCAAGGCCCGTGGGCAGGCGCGGCGCGCGCGCTCGGACTGGATGAAGATCGAGCAGCAGCGCGGCATCTCGGTCACGTCCAGCGTGATGACCTTTGAAAAGGACGGGATCACCTTCAACCTGCTTGATACGCCGGGCCACGAAGACTTTTCCGAAGACACCTATCGCACGCTGACCGCGGTCGACTCCGCGATCATGGTGATCGACGCGGCCAAGGGGATCGAGCCGCAGACCCGCAAGCTGTTCGAGGTTTGCCGCCTGCGTTCGGTGCCGATCATCACTTTCGTCAACAAGGTCGACCGTGAAGGCCGTTCGGTCTTCGAAACGCTGGATGAAGTGGCCGATGCGCTGGCGCTGGACGTTTGCCCGATGTCCTGGCCAATCGGCATGGGCGGCGAGTTTCAGGGCGTGCTCGATTTCGCCACCAACACGATCAGCCGCCCGGAAGGGGACAGCCGCGAATTCCTGGGCAAGCGCGAACCGGCCAGCGACATTCCGCCGGCCATCGCCGAAGAGATTGAACTGGCCCAGGCTGGCTATCCCGAATTCGATCTGGAAGCCTATCGCCACGGCGACCTGACCCCGGTCTATTTCGGATCGGCGCTGAAGAATTTCGGCGTGGCCGAACTGATCGACGCGATTGCCAAATATGCCCCCCCGCCGCGCCCGCAGGCCAGCGAGCAGGGCACGATCAGCCCGGACAACAAGGAAGTGACCGGCTTCATCTTCAAGGTGCAGGCCAATATGGACCCGATGCACCGTGACCGGATCGCCTTCATGCGGCTGGTGTCCGGCACCTTTAAGCGGGGCATGAAGCTGACCCCGTCGGCGCTGGGCAAGCCGGTGGCGATCCATTCGCCGATCCTGTTCTTCGCGCAGGACCGCGAAATTGCCGACACTGCAGAGCCGGGCGATATCATCGGTATTCCCAACCACGGTACGCTGCGGGTGGGTGATACCCTGTCGGAAAACAACAAGATCCGCTTTACCGGCCTACCCAACTTTGCCCCGGAAATTCTGCGCCGCGTCGCACTGAAGGACCCGACCAAGACCAAGCAATTGCGCAAGGCGCTGGACGATCTTTCCGAAGAAGGCGTGATCCAGGTGTTCTACCCGGAAATCGGCAGCCAGTGGATCGTCGGCGTTGTGGGCCAGCTGCAGCTCGACGTGCTGATCTCGCGGTTGGAGGCGGAGTACAAGGTTGAGGCCATGCTCGAAGCCGCGCCGTTTGACACGGCCCGCTGGATCAAGGGTTCGGATGCCGCGCTGAAGCAGTTTGCCGATTTCAACAAGAGCAACCTGGCGAAAGACCGCGATGGCGATCCGGTGTTCATGGCGCGCTCCAGCTGGGATGTCAGCTATCAGCAGGAAAAGAACCCGGACCTGACCTTTTCGGCGACCAAGGAGCGATAGGTCTAAGACGGCTAATGATCGCCGGGCCGCTTGCCCAGCGCTCTGGTCATGCCTACCTTGGCCCATGCATGAAGCTTACCGTCGCCAGCTATAACATCCACAAGGCCGTGGGGCTGGACCGGAGGCGCGATCCTGAGCGGATTCTGGCCGTGCTGCATGAGATTGATGCAGACGTCGTCGCCTTGCAGGAGGCCGACCGGCGCTTTGGCAAGCGCGAGACGGTGCTGCCGCGCGATATGCTGGATGACCTGTCGCACTATCACGCGGTGCCGCTTAACCATCGGCCCGATTCCATCGGCTGGCACGGCAATGCGCTGCTGGTGCGCAAGGGGATTACGGTGGCGACGGCCGGAGTCGTGCCACTGCCAACGCTGGAGCCGCGCGGTGCAGTGCGGGCGGACCTGCTGGTCGAAGGCAAGCGCATCCGCGTGATCGGGATGCATCTTGACCTGTCGGGCCTGCGCCGCCGCCAGCAGCTGCGCACGATCCTGGGCCATGTCGGAGATTGCGGACCGGCCTGCCCGGCCGTGCTGATGGGCGATTTCAACGAATGGGCGATCCACGGCGGGTCTTGGCAGGAATTTCATGCGCCGTGGCGGGTGCTGTCGCCGGGGCGGTCCTTTCCTGCGCGTCGTCCAATTGCGCAGCTTGATCGCATCGTGGTCACCCCGGAATGGGAAGTGGACAAGGCCCATGCCCATCACTCGGCCCTGTCCGCTGTTGCTTCTGACCACTTGCCCGTCGTGGCCACGCTGGGTCTGCCTAAAAAATAGGCAATTGCGTAAGGATTGAGCGCCTGCGACTGTTGTGCCGCAGCTTTGTTGCGTCATCCTGTTTGAAATAACACGATTATCCCTGAACTGGCACGGCGCTTGCTGTGTGTCTCCTGTCGGCGTGGTGCCGGCCAAAGATAAACTCAGGGGACCGGCATGAAATTCATCATCGCCATCATCAAGCCCTTCAAGCTCGACGAGGTACGCGATGCGCTATCGGCGCTGGGCGTGGCGGGCATGACCGTTTCGGAGGTCAAGGGCTTCGGGCGGCAAAAGGGGCAGACCGAGATTTACCGCGGCGCGGAATATTCCACCAACATGCTGCCGAAAGCGAAAATCGAACTGGCGGTCAGCGACGCGATTGCCGCGCAGGTGGTCGAAACCATCCAGCAAACCGCCAGCACCGATTCCATCGGCGACGGCAAGATCTTCGTACTCGACCTGGCTTCCGCCACCCGCATCCGCACCGGCGAAACCGGGGACACCGCGCTGTGACGCGCGGGAAAACAGGAGGACACACGCAATGATCCGCAAAACGATGCTTGGCCTTGCGGCAGCCGGGGGCAGCCTGATGGCAGCTGGCACCGCCTGGGCCCAGGAAGCCGCCGCACCCGTGGCAGAGGCCGTAGTCGATAAGGGCGACACGGCCTGGATGATGACTTCGACCCTGCTGGTGCTGTTGATGATCCTGCCGGGTCTGGCGCTGTTCTATGGCGGCCTGACCCGGACCAAGAACATGCTGGCCACCATGACCCAGATCGGCGCGGCGGCCTGCCTCGCCA
>ERZ1645187.5144-NODE-5144-length-10298-cov-5.595529_pt1 | contig 10298 bp, 5 predicted proteins | sample MGYA00575352_ERZ1645187 | MGnify/ENA primary metagenome ERZ1645187 (study PRJEB40837, sample SAMN11349314) | freshwater sediment metagenome | isolation source: river sediment | host: Sediment | place: India: Wazaribad , New Delhi | collected 2017-02-21 ...
GATCACCGAGGGCTGCGTCGAGCAGGTGCCGCAGGTCGACAGCTCGGTGCTCACGTCGGTGCGCGTGCCCGCCAGCGCCTGCCAGCGCGAGCGGATCCATTCGGCGGCGGTCTTGCCGGTCGTGCTGGTGTAGTAGCGGTTGGTGTTCCCGGCCAGGGTCGTGATGGTGCCGCGGATGTTGGCCTCGCTGGCCTGCGGCAGCCAGGGATTCACCGTCGTCGCGTTGTCGATGGTATAGCTCGCGAGCTTGGCGCTTGCGGCCCGGCGCGACGCGTCGCCGCGCACGAAGGCCTCGGCCTCGGCGCGCGTCTCGAAGGCGAAGTAGCCGCCGCAGCGCTTGCGCTGCTCGTGGATGACGCGGCTGATCTCGTCGACTTGCCAGGCCGCCACTTCGGCCAGCACCAGCGGCGTGCCGAGGCTGTCGCGCAGGCCGATGCCCTTGCCGTTGCCGACGATGGCCTGCAGGTCGGACTGGTAGATCTCGGCCGAGGTGACGATGTAGACGGTCGCGTGCGGATCGGTGCCGGGGTCGGACGGCCAGGCGTCGGCGCCGGCGTGGACGTCGCGCGGCGCGACGACGGCCAGAATCAGGGCGCAGGCCAGCGCCCGCGCGTGCAGCAGGTTCATCGGGGTCTCCTTGGAGGCTGCAAAAAAGAACCCCGGCCGAAGCCGGGGTTCCCTGGTTTGCCAGATCAGCGCATGGCTGCCTGATTACATCGTGATCGACCAGCTGTTGATGTAGCCGACGTCGCCCGAGGCGGCGTCGTACACGCGCAGCTTCCACGTGCCGTTCAGCGTCTCCGAGGACAGGTTCATCGTCATCGTCTTGATGATGTTGTCCGTGCCCGCACCGGTGCGGTTGTGGATGTTGTACAGCGAACCATCCGGGGCCACGAGGTCGACCTTCAGGTCGCCCTGGTAGGTGTGGACGATGTTGACCGAGACCGAAGCCGTGCTCGGGGCATTGCCGCTGCGGCCGCTGACCGTGATCGGCGATTCCACCGTGCTCTTGTCGCTGATCGTGTAATCGGCCGTGTTGCTGTAGGTCTGCGGGCTGCCGCCACCGCCACCGCCGCCGGTGGTGTAGTCACCCTTCAGCGTCGTGCCGGAGAACGCCGAGTAGGCCTTCAGGCGCACGTAGTAGGTGCCCGCCTGCGCGGTTGCGAAGGTGCAGGTTTCGGCATTGCCCGACTTGTACGGACGGCAGTCGTAGCTGCTGTCGGTCGGAGCCGAACCGAACTTCACGTACATGTCCGCATCGCCGGTACCGCCCGACATCGTGAACGTCAGGTTGGTGGCGCCTGCCGGCACGGCCAGCGTGTAGTTCACCGACTGGCCCGCGGTCGGCTGGCTGATGCCGGTCACGGTCACGCCCTTGGTCAGGGCGCCGCCGGTGCTGCCGCCGCCACCGCCCGAGGTGCCGCAGGCCACGCCGACGGAACTGAAGGCGGCGGTGACGTCGGCCGTGACGTAGCCGAGATCGGTCGACGCCGTTTCGGCGCCGCACGCACCCTGGTTGAAGTTCGTGCTGGCCGTCCAGTACAGGTCGTTGGCGCGTGCGAAGACCTTGAACGCCTTCTGGGTGTTCCAGCCGCTCTTGGTGGCGAGCAGGTAGAACGCCTTGTTGTAGACGCCGGACGAGTAGTGCACGTCCAGGCCCGAGGTGTACTGCGAGGCGTTGTCGATCGACTGGCCGTCCTGCGGCGGGTTGTTCATGTAGCGCAACGCGCCGGTGCCCTTGAAGATGTCGGCGCCGACCTTCCAGTCGTTGCTGCCCTTCATGAAGTACTCGGCGGCTTCGCCGGCCATGTCGGAATAGGCTTCGTTGATGCCGCCGGACTGGCCCGAGTAGGTCAGGTTCGAGTTCTGCTCGGTGAAGCCGTGCGAGACCTCGTGCGAGGAGACGTCGAGCGAGACCAGCGGATAGAAGGTGCTGGCGCCGTCGCCGAAGGTCATCGCGCTGCCGTCCCAGAACGCGTTCTCGTAGCTGGTGCGGTAGTGCACCTTCATGACCAGCTGCGAGGTGAGCGGCGGCTTGCCGTGATAGGAGTTGTACATGTTGAACACCACGCCGCCGAAGTAGTGGGCGTCGTTCAGCGGCGAGTAGGCGCCGTTGACGGTCTTCACGGTGTTGCGCGGGCAGGTGTACGAGAAGGCGGTCGTGCTGGTGTTCGTCGTCGCGTGATTGAGGTTCACGGTCTTGACGTTGGCGTTGTTCATGGTGCAGGTCGTGCCGCTCTGCGCCACGTCCATGTACCCGTAGGTGGTGCCGTATTCGTACTGGCCGGTCTTCTGGTTGCCGCCGGGACCGGTGCCGATCAGGGCCGTGGTCAGGCCTTCCCACTGCTTCAGCACCTTGCCGCTGGTCGCGTCGAGGATGACGAAGGTGCGGGTCATGCCGCCCTTGGCGCCCTGGGTTTCGGCCAACACCTCGACGAGGAAGGCGTAGTGCGCCTTGTCGGCATCGTCGACGAAGATGACCTGCTGCGAACGCTCGCGCTGGATGTTCGCGCCGGCGAGCTTCTTGCCGAGCGCGGCGCGCTTGCCGAGGTCGAGGGCACCGGCTTCATCGAAGCGCGACTTGGCGCCGACGAGGTCCTGGTCGAGACCGGCGACCATGCGGCCGAACAGGGTCTTGATGCCGGCCTTGCCTTCGCTGACGACGACATGCTCGCCGAACACCGGGATGCCGCGGAACATCTGCTGGTAGCGGTAGTGCTTGGCGCCGTCCGGATCGACCGACTGCTCGAGCACCTTCAGCGTCGAGGACGCATCCAGGCCCAGCATTTCCGCATGGCGGGTCGACGCATCGGCGGCGACGCCGAGGCTCGAGATGACCTTCGCGTACTGCTGGTTGATCGCCTGGACGTCCTGCAGATGCAGGTCGGGGCGCTCGGCGGCGAACGCCGTGCCGGCCGCGATGGCCAGGGCGAGCGCCGAGAAAGAGGTGAAACCACGGACTACCGGCTGATGCGTGACATTGCCCACTGTTCGAATCCCCTTCTAAGGAATGATTTCTTTTGATGTCTCCCCGATGTCATCAGGGAATTCGTCGCCACGCGGACCGCACCCGCCTTTGCCGGCGCTGCGCCGACGGCGGAAACGTGCTGAATGCGTGCGATGGAAAACCCCCTGACCATCGCCCCGCCTGTCCCGGAACCGGGAAGGCCGGGCGACTATACGCAGGCTGAACCGAAGGTCACGCTGCTTTGCAACAAATCGCGTAACAAGCCGGATTTGTGACCCGATTCACATTGACAAAGAGAACAGTTTCAGGTTCTCGCCTGGAAGTACGGCACTTCCGAGACCGCCGACCAGGCCCGGACCTGATCGCGATAGGCGGAGAAACTGTCGTACACGCGCTTGGCGAACGCATCCTTCGCGGCCAACTCGGCCAGGACCGCTTCGGACTGTTCGCGCAGGGCCGCAAGCACCGGATCCGGCAATCGCCGGAACTGGACCTTGTGCGTTTCGATCAGCTGCTTCAGCGCCTCCTGGTTGCGCGCGGTGTACTCGGCCAGCATGTCGTCGTTGATGGCGCGACAACAGGCGTCAAGGATGGCCTTGAGGTCGTCGGGCAACGATTCGTAAGCGGTCTTGTTGACCATGCACTCAAGCGTCGGGCCGGGTTCCTGCCAGCCCGGGTAGTAGCAGTACTTCGCGGCGCGGTAGAGGGCGCGGGCGATGCCCTTGTAGGGGCCGACCCATTCCGCGGCGTCGATCGCGCCTTGCTGCAGGGCGGTGAAGATTTCGCCGCCGGGAATGTTGACCGGCACGACGCCGAGCCGCGCCATGACCTCGCCGCCGAGGCCGGGGATGCGCATCTTCAGCCCCTTCAGATCGTCGACCGAGGTGATCTCGCGATTGAACCAGCCGGCCATCTGCACCCCGGTGTTGCCGCAGGGGAAGGGCACCAGGTCGAACTTCGCGTACAGCTCGCGCCACAGTTCCAGCCCGCCGCCGTGGTAGAGCCAGCCGTTCATCTCCTGCGCGTTCAGGCCGAAGGGCACGGCGCAGAAGAACGGCGCGGCTTCCGACTTGCCCTTCCAGTAGTACGCCGCGCAATGACCCATCTCGACGGTGCCGCGCGAAACCGCATCGAACACCTCGAACGGCGGCACCAGCTCGTTGCCGCCGTAGATCTTGAGGGTCAGGCGGCCGCCGCTGGCCTGGTCCAGCATCTCGCCAAGACGCACCACGCTGGTTCCGAGCCCCGGGAAGTTCGGCGGCCAGGAGGTGACCATCTTCCACTGGAAGCGCTGCTGGCTGTTGCTGGTGGTTCCGCCCTGCGGCTTCGGCGCGCAGGCGGCGAGTGCGGCGGCGCTGCCGGCGGCGATCAACTGGCGTCGTTTCATCGGATTCGTCCTCCATCGAAGCCGCGAGTCTAGCCGCCGGCACCGCCGCGGAAACCGCCCGTCGGCGCGGGCCGGGACCGAAGTCCGGCTCGGGAGCCGTTCAGAATGCGGTGTTATCCTCGATTCACGTTTGGTGACAGGTACGCGCGCCATCGCGCGTTTTCCCGAACGACCCATTGGGGAGATGAGCCATGAGAAGCAAGGTTGGTCATTACGACGTCGTCTGCGAACTCGGTCGCGGCGGCATGGGCGTGGTCTACAAGGGCTACGAGCCGGCGCTGAACCGCTACGTCGCGATCAAGACGCTGTCGGAGTCGCTGTCGCACGACGAGTCGGTGAAGGAGCGCTTCCTGCGCGAAGCGCGCTCGATGGCCCAGCTCAACGACGCGCACATCATCCAGATCTACTTCATCGGCGAGGACAACGGCCAGCCGTTCTTCGCGATGGAGTTCGTCGAGGGCGAATCGCTGTCGTCATACCTCAAGCGCGAAGGCAAGATGACCCCGGCCCAGGCCGCCAAGGTCATCCACCAGACCGCGCTGGGCCTGACCACCGCGCACGACAAGGGCGTCGTGCACCGCGACATCAAGCCCGCCAACCTGATGCTGACCACGCGCGGCACGATCAAGATCGCCGACTTCGGCATCGCGCTGGCGCAACACGATTTCTCGAAGAAGCTGACCGCGACCGGCGAATTCGTCGGCACGCCCGGCTACCTGTCGCCGGAGGTCTGCCTCGGCAAGCCGGTGGACCTGCGTTCGGACGTGTTCTCGCTCGGCATCGTGCTGTTCGAGATGCTGACCGGACGCATGCCCTTCACCGACGAATCGCCGCTCGGCCTGCTGCTCGAAGTGGTCAAGGCGGAGGTGCCGGACGTGCGCCAGTTGAACGGCGAAGTCGATCCGGAACTGGCGCGCATCCTGACCAAGATGGTCGCCAAGGATCCGGCCGACCGCTACGCCAGCTGTCACGAACTGGTCGCCGACCTGCAGAAGCATCCGGCAGTGATGGCCGGCGGTCCGATCTCGGTGCAGGCGAAGTTGCCGCCGGCCGCGGCGACCGTCGTCGGCATGGCCACGCCGGCCGAAGCCCTGGCCGCCGCGACTCAGCGTGACGCCGCGATCAAGCAGACCACGCCGACGCCGCTGCCGCAGGTGCACGCGACGCCGGTGACCAATCCGCAGGTTGCGGTGCCGCCGCCGGCGCCGCAGGCGGCCGCGGCACCGGCACGCCCGTCGGTGATGGAAAGCCAGCAGAAGCGCTCGGGCGGATCGAACCTGGTGTGGCCGATCGCCGCGGTCGTGACGCTGGGCGCGCTCGGCGCGGCCGGCTTCGCGTTCAAGGACCGCATCGGCGCGCTGTTCGGCGGCGGCGCGGACGTGGTCGTGATCAACGACCCGCCGACGCCGGTCGCCGTGGCCGAACCGATCGCGCCGACGACGCCGGACGCGCCGCCCGCATCCACCGATGCCGCGGTCACCGAAGCGCCGACGCATACCGGCCTGGCCTCGGCCGACGCCGGCGAGGACGACGCGACCGAGCCGGCGCCCGGCCTGGCCGTGCTCGACCAGCTGGCGCAACGCGGCAAGGACGTCGAGAACGACCGCGCCGCGCCGACGGTCGGTACCGGACCGGCCGCCTTCATCGCCAAGGCCCAGGACGCCCGCGCCGAACGCCCGGCCGTGGCCCGCAACCTGCCGCCGCCGGAACGCCCGCGCCGCCCCAGCGGTCCGCCGCGCGTGATGGTCATCAGCGTCGGCGACCCGGCCATCGCACAGGCGGCGGAAGCCATCGTCGAGGAAGCGCTCGAGTCCTCGGGCTTCCTGCTCGCCGACGAGGAGAGCACGCCCGGCATCGCGGCACTGATCAACTCCGGCGCGCCGGACATGCCGCGCCTGTTCGCCGCCCTCGCCCGCGCCAACAACGTGCGCGCGGTGACGGTGATCCGCGCCCAGCCGCTCGGCTCCACGCCGATCACCTTCTACGGCCAGACCGACACGCTGTATTCGGCCAACCTCTCGATCAAGACCTGGGACGTGTTCGAAGGCCAGCCGATCGGCGCCGGCATCACCCAGAAAGTCGACTTCACCAACCTCAGCGCGCCGGAGAAGGCCCGCGAGGCGATCGAGGAACGGCTGGGCCGCTATCTTGGCGCCCTGAACGGCTTCCGCCCGAAGGGTGCGAACGGCTGAGCGGTCGCGACATCGATGGACCTGCACGGGGGCCGCGCGAGCGGCCCTCGTCGTTTGCGGCCTCAGCCGCGGCAGTTCGCCGGCAGGATCCGGTTCTCGAGGTCGGACGAACACTTCCAGCCGGTGCCGGATTCGTCCAGCCAGAACCACAGCTTCTTGCCCTCCACCTTCGGCAGACGCTCGATGCGATCGAAGGTGAATTGCGCGCCGCAGGTGCCGTCCTCGAAGCGGCCGACCCAGACCTCGCTGAAGCCGTCGGGCACGTCCTCGGATTGCAGGCCGATGTCGTTCGGGCAGGCGCCGTCGCGCTGGTAGGCCTCGGCGATGCGCAGCTTGACCGGTTGCGCCGAAACGATGTGCTGCATCAGCAAGGCGCGATGCGTGTAGTCCTGATAGGCAGGAATGGCGATCGCCGCCAGGATGCCGAGCAGGGGCACGGCGACGACCACGGCCACGCCGACCGCGAGGGCACAACCGGCGCCGCGACTCATGCCGGCCTTCGCGGGCGCCGGCACCGGCACGGCGTTCGGCATCGGCATCGGCGGCGGCGTCGGCGACTTCGCCAGGGCGTCGCGGACCCAGGGCAGTTCGTCGGCGAGCGTCGCCAGCGCCTGCCATCCGGACAAGCCTTCGCGCCACAACAGCGTGCGCGCGTCGATGCGCCCGCCGGCGTGCAGCTGCGCGAGCGTGTCGCTGTCCACCGGGCCCTGCTGCTGCCGGCTGGCGTCGGCGTAGAACCACATGGTCTCGCTCATTCTTCGCGATCTCCGTTTGGCCGGATCACAACACGGTCAGGTTCGCGAACGCCAGCACCAGCCACTTGGCGCCGCCCTCCGCGAAGTTGACCTGGACCCGCGCCGACGAGCCGGCGCCTTCGAAACGCGTCACAACGCCTACCCCGAAGCTCGCATGCGCGACGCGCGCACCGAGCTGGATCGGCGGCAGTTCGACCACGCCGCTGCGCAACAGGCCGCGTTCGGCGAGGAAGCCTTCGGCACTGCGCCCGAAGCCGCCGAGCGGGCGGCTGACCTGCACCTTCGGCCGCACCTCGGCCAGCAGCGTCTTCGGGATCTCGCCGAGGAAGCGCGACGGCCGGTTGTAGGTCTCCTGGCCATGCCAGCGCCGCGACTCGGCGTAACACAGCACCAGCTTCCGGCGGGCGCGGGTGATGCCGACGTACGCGAGGCGCCGCTCCTCTTCGAGCCGATCCTCCTGCTCCAGCGACTTCTGGCTCGGGAACAGGCCGTCTTCGAGCCCGACCAGGAATACCAGCGGAAACTCCAGGCCCTTGGCCGAGTGCAGGGTCATCAGCTGCACGCAGTCTTCCCAGGCTTCGCCCTCGGCCTCGCCGGCTTCGAGCGTGGCATGGGCGAGGAAGGCGGCGACCTCGCTGAGTCCGGCCTCGACGTCCTCGGCGCTGCGTTCGAAGCGCGCCGCGACATTGATCAATTCGTCGAGGTTGTCGATGCGCGACTCGGCCTGGCCCTTGCCTTCGGCTTCGTAATAGGGCTTGAGCTGGCCGGCCTCGATGGCGCGCTCCATGCGCAGCGCCAGCGTGGCGTCGGCGCAGTCGCTCGCGAGCTTTTCGATCAGCTCGACGAAACCGCGCAGGGCCGACTTCGCCCGCGCCGCCAGCGTGCCGCCGGCGAGTTCGGCCTCGGTTGCGGCCCACAGGGACGAACGCGCGTCGCGGGCGCGCTTGCGCAATGCGTCGAGCGTGCGTTCGCCGATGCCGCGCGGCGGCGTGTTGACGGCGCGCTCGAAGGCGGCGTCATCGTCGCGCAGCAGGGACAGGCGCAGGTAGGCGAGCGCGTCCTTGACCTCTGCGCGCTCGAAGAAGCGCAGGCCGCCGTAGACACGGTACTTGATGCCCTGGACCATCAGCGCTTCTTCGAACAGGCGCGATTGCGCGTTCGAGCGATACAGGATGGCGGCGTCGCGCGCCGATCCGCCCTCGCGCACCCAGCGCTGGATGCGGTCGACGACAAAGCGCGCCTCGTCCTGCTCGTTGTAGGCGGCGTACAGGTCGATCGGCTCGCCGGCGCCGGCGCTGGTCCACAGCTCCTTGCCGAGGCGTCCGCCGTTGCGCGCGATCACCGCGTTCGCGGCATTCAGGATGTTCGCGGTCGAGCGGTAGTTCTGCTCCAGCTTGATCGTCACCGCGTTCGGGAAGTCGCGCAGGAACTGCTGCACGTTCTCGACCTTGGCGCCGCGCCAGCCGTAGATCGCCTGGTCGTCGTCGCCGACCACGAAGGCCGAGGCGCGATCGCCCGCGAGCAGGCGCACGAAGGCGTACTGCAGCGTGTTCGTGTCCTGGAATTCGTCGATCAGCAGGTGCTCGAAGCGCGCGCGGTAATGCTTGAGCAACTCGGCATCGCGCAGCAGGGTTTCGTGCGTGCGCAGCAACAGTTCGGCGAAGTCGACCAGGCCGGCGCGCCGGCAGCGTTCCTCGTAGGCGACGTAGATGTCGATCAGGGTGCGCGTCGCCGGGTTGTAGTCGGTCGCGATCGCGCCCGGGCGCTTGCCCTCGTCCTTCATCGCATTGATGAACCAGGCCGCCTGGCGCGCCGGCCAGCGCGACTCCTCGAAGCCGAGATCGGCGATGACGCGCTTCAACAAGCGCACCTGGTCGTCGGCGTCGAGGATCTGGAAGGTTTCCGGCAGGGCCGCCTCGCGCCAATGCTGGCGCAGCAGGCGATGCGCGATGCCGTGGAAGGTGCCGACCCAGAGCCCGCGCGTGCCGTGCGGCATCAGCAGCTCGGCGCGAGCGCGCATTTCGCCGGCGGCCTTGTTGGTGAAAGTCACGGCCAGGATCGACCACGGCGAGGCGCGCTCGACTTCGGTCAGCCAGGCCATGCGGTGGGTGAGCACGCGGGTCTTGCCGCTGCCGGCCCCGGCCAGCACCAGGTAGTGTCCGCGCGGCGCACACACGGCCTCGCGCTGCGCCGGGTTCAGCGCGTCGAGCAGATGGGAAACGTCCATCGCGGCATTGTACCGGCCGCGGTCGCGCAGCCGCGATCCGCACCGCTGTCGTCACCGATGATCCCGCCGCCGCGATCCCCGGCGCGCAACCGCGGCACAATGGGGCCATGCGTATCGACGACCGCGTTCCCCACTGGCGACGACTGAGCCGGCATCCGATGACCTGGGTGGCGCTGTTCTGGTTCGGGCTGGGCCTGCTCTACGTGCCGCAACAGCTGATCATGGCCGCGGTACGCGGCGCCAGCGATCCGGATCCGGTCATCGTGCTGTCCAACTTCGGCATCTGGATCATCTGGGCCGCGTTCACGCCCGTGGTCTGGCGCATCACCCAACGCTGGCCGATCCGCGAGGGCCGGCTCGCCCGCCATTTCGGCATCCACGCCCTGGCGGCCTTGCTGCTGGCGGCGGTGCACCTGGTGCTGATGGTCGGCTGGCTGAAGCTGATCGGCCGCAGCGAGCCGGCCGACAAGCTGGTCGTGCTGCAACTCTCCGGCGTGACCGCGACCAACATCATGCTGTATGCGCTGACCGCGATCGCCTGCCATGGTTATGCCTGGTGGCTGCGTTACCGCGAAGCCGAACGCCTGCGCGTCGAGGCGCAACTGACGGCCCTGCGCGCCCAGCTCGACCCGCACTTCCTGTTCAACACCTTGAACGCCCTGGCCGAACTCGCGCACCAGGACGCCAGCCTGACCGAACGCCTGGTGCTGCGCCTGTCCGAGCTGCTGCGGCGCTCGCTCTCCGGCAGCGCCCAGCACCTGCGCACCCT
>ERZ1645187.5145-NODE-5145-length-10295-cov-7.670605_pt1 | contig 10295 bp, 8 predicted proteins | sample MGYA00575352_ERZ1645187 | MGnify/ENA primary metagenome ERZ1645187 (study PRJEB40837, sample SAMN11349314) | freshwater sediment metagenome | isolation source: river sediment | host: Sediment | place: India: Wazaribad , New Delhi | collected 2017-02-21 ...
CCGATCAGTTGCCCCCCCCCCGGCAGGCCCTGTGCCGTCCAGTGCAGCGGCAGGCTGGCGGCGGGCTGGCCCGAGGCGTTGATGATCGCCAGGAACGCGGTGTAGCGGCCCGCCTTGCGACGGAAGGTCTCGAAATCGGTGGCCATCGACAGGGTGCCCAGCGGGGCCGGCAGTTGCGTCAGCGTGGGCGTCAGGATGACGTCGCACTCCTGCATGTAAAGCGCCATCTGCCGCGCGATGGTATGGAACCGGGTGATCGCCAGGGCGTAGGCCTCGGCGCCCAGCCGGGTGCCGCGGTGATAGGCATCCAGGATCGCCGGCTCCAACAGATCGCGCAGGTCGGGGGCGGGCTTGTTCAACAGAAAGCCGTTCACCGTCATCGCCACGCTGGCGCACATCACGTCGATGATGGCGCCGATGAAGGCCGCGTATTTGATCGGCGGCGGCGCCTGCCGTACCACCTGATGGCCCAGGCCGGACAGCACCTGTTCGGCATGGGCAACCGCGGCCAGGCATTCGGGGGCGATCTCGATGCCGTCCCAGGCCTCGGTCCAGGCGGCGATGCGCAGCGGGCGGTCGAAGGGCAGGTCCAGCCGCGCCAGGTAGGACTCGGGCCGCGCGGGGGCGGCATAGGGCTGGCCCAGCTCCATCCCGGCGATGCCGTCCATTGCGGCGGCGGTGTCGCGCACGCTGCGCGTCAGCACCCCGTCCACCGCCAGCCCGCCCCAGCCCTCGCCGCGCTGCGGGCCATAGGGCACCAGCCCGCGCGAGGGTTTCAGGCCGTAGACCCCGCAGCAGGCCGCCGGAATGCGGATCGAGCCGCCGCCGTCGCTGCCATGCGCGATTGGCACCATACCGGTGGCCACCGCCACCGCCGCGCCGCCACTGGACCCGCCGCTGGACCGCGTCAGGTCCCAGGGGTTGCGGGTGGGGCCGCCGTTCTGCACGGCTTCGGTGGTGGGGGCCATGCAGAATTCGGGCACCGTCGTGCGGCCAAAGGACAGGAAACCATCAGCCAGGAAGCGGGTCTGCAAGGTGGCGTCGATGGTCGAGGTCAGGCCCGCGAACAGCCGCGAGCCAACCGATGAGGGCAGGAAGGTCGAGGCCAGGCCCGAATCCTTCAAGAGAAAGGGCAGCGCGCCGAACCGGCCCTTGGGCGTGGCCGTCCGCGCCCGATCAAGCGCCGCGTCGCCGCGCATGTGGCACAGGGCGTTCAGCGGCGGGTTGCGCGCCTCGGCCAGGCGCAGCGCGCAGTCCATCAGTTCGGCCGCCGAGACCTCGCCGCGCCACAGCAGAGCGGCCAGGTCCAGCCCGTCAAGGCGTTCGTATTCGTCGCTACGCATGGCCTGTCACCCCTGCCCTTCGGCGGCCAGCCGCCGCGCCAGATCGGCCTTGTCGATCTTGCCGGTCTTGCCGATGGGCAGAGCGGTTTCGAACAGATACCGCCGCGGCACCTTGAAATCCGACAGCACGCGCGCGGCATGCGCCTCCAGCGCCTCCGCCGTGACGGAGGCTCCGGCCCGCGGCACCACGAAGGCCACCGGCACTTCGCCAAAGATCCGGTCGGGGGCGCCGACCACCGCCACCTCCTGCACCGCGAGGTGGCTGGCCAGGGTCTCTTCGACCTCGGCGGGCGAGATGTTGGCGCCACCGCGGATGATGATGTCCTTGATGCGGCCGGTGATGAAATAATTCCCGTCGGAGTCGCAGCGGCCCAGGTCGCCGGTGCGGAACAGATCGCCGACAAAGGCGCGGGCGGTCTGCTCGGGCGCGTTCAGGTAGCCCTGCATGGTGGCAGCGGCGCGAACCAGGATTTCGCCCTCTTCGCCCACCGCGCAATCGGTGCCGTCGGGCCGCACGATGCGCACCTTCAGCCCCGGCGCCGCGCGGCCCACCGCGCCTTCGGGCAGGGGGCGCGGGTCATCGGCCAGCCGGCCGAAGACCGGGGTCGATTCCGTCATCGCATAGTAGTTCTGCAGATCGGCGCCAAAGCGGGCGCCAAAGCGCTGGCGGGTTTCCGGCGCCAGCGGCGCACCGGCGCAGATCATCACACGCACATGGGCCAGGTCAAAGCGCAGGTCGCGCTGCTCGCAATAGTCCAGCATCATCGAGAACATCGTCGGCACGCCGTGATAGACGGTGATGCGATGGGCGACAAAGGCCTCAAGCACGTCGCGCGGGTGAAAGCGCGGCAGGATGACGACCGTGCCGCCGCTTTGCAGCCCGGCGGCGGCCGCGGTGGACAGGCCGTAAAGATACCCCAGCGGCAGCGCGACCAGCGTGATGTCGCGGTCGGTCACGCCCCACATTTCGGCCAGCGCACGGGGGGCCGCCGTCTGCGCCGCGTGGTCCAGCACGATGGCCTTCGGCGTGCCCGTTGTGCCCGAGGTGTAGATCACGAGGAAAGGGTCTTCGGGGCGCACCTTGGCGGGGGGCTGCGGTTCGATGGCCGGCGCCGGGCTGCGCAGCACGTCCAGCGGAATCACCCTTCCATCCGGCACGGCCGCCGCCGCGATCCCGGCCACCGAAGCGTCACAGAGAAGAAGCTCGGCGCCGCTGTGGCGGAAGGTATAGGCCACTTCGGCGGGCGTCAGGTTCGGATTGACCGGCACGAAGACCGCCCCGATCCGCGCCGCCGCATAGTAGCACAGCACCAGTTCGGGCCGGTTCGGGCTGTAGGCCGCAAAGACCGAGCCCTGCCCCAGCCCCAGGCCGCACAGATGCAGCGCCGCGTCCTGAACCAGCGACATCAGCCGCGCATAGCTGAGCGTTTCGTCGCCAAAGACGATGGCCGGGTGATCCGGTCGGCGCGCGGCGGCCTGCTCCAGCGCGGCAAAGACGGTTCGGGCGGGGTCGGTCATGTTCTGCGTCCGTAAAGGGGGTCAGAGGGGCGCGGGCAGACGGTCGTTCCGCCGCCGCGCCTCGGCTTCCAGGGTGCTGAAGCGCACGCCGGGCTGCGCCTGCATGTGGTCGATCAGCCGCGCCAGCATCAGGATCCGCGGCCCGCGGCCGATGACCTGCGGGTGCATGGTCAGCGTGAAGACACCGTCGGCGACGTGGCGGTGGCAATAGTCGAACTCGTCGCGCCAGAGGCTCAGCACATGGTCGGTGGCGTGCATGCCGCCAAAGAGCGGGCGGTTGGTGAAGGTGAAATAGGGATAGTCGTCCAGCTCCCAGGCGACGGGCATCTCGATCAGCGCCGTGGGCTGGCCGGGCACGAACAGCTCGTCATCCACCCGGTCGCCCTGCCGGGCGCGGTAGGGGGTGAAATCGTCGGCCATCATGCTGCTGTCGTACAGAAAGCCGCGCTCGGCCAGGATGCCGACCGAGGCCGACGACAGGTCCCAGGCCGGAGAGCGATAGCCGACCGGCCGGAACCCGGCCCCCAGCACGCCTTGCAGCTTGGCGATGGCGGCATCCAGCAGGCGGGCCTCTTCGGCGGGCTCCACTCCGATCGGGCTTTCGTGGCAGTAGCCATGCGCGCCGATCTCGTGCCCCGCGGCCAGGATGCGGCGGGTCTGGTCGGGGTATGAGGCGGCCGTATGGGCCGGCACGAAGAAGGTGGCCTTCACCCCCTTTTCGGCCAGCAGGTCCAGCACCCGGCCCAGGCCCACGTTGGCGCCGTATTCCCCGCGCGACACCGGCGTGGCCGAGGTCTGGCGAAAGGTGCTGACCCAGAGCGAGACCGCGTCGAAATCGAAGGTCAGGCAGACGGTGGTCATGGCAGCAACCCCAGCCAGGCCATTTCCTCGTCGCCCTGCATCCGGCGCGAGATCACCAGCCGGTTGATGTCGTTGGTGCCCTCGCCGATGGTGTAGAGCAGGGCCTCGCGGTGCAGGCGTTCCACCGTGTAATCCTGGATATAGCCCGCGCCGCCATGCACCACGACCGCCTCGTGAGCCACGGCCAGCGCCTCGTCCGAGGCGTGCATCTTGGCCATCGCCGAGATCATGTCGCAGCGCCCGCCGTCCTGCTTGATCCGCGCCGCCTCGCGGGTGATCAGCCGGGCGGTGACCAGCCGGGTCGCCATGTCGGCCAGCTTCAGCTGGATCGCCTGATGCCGGTTGATCGGCACGCCGAAGGCCACCCGCTCGGCGGCATAGCGCATCGCCTCGGACAGGGCGTTGGCGGCCAGACCCACCGCGCTGGCGGCGATGGCGATGCGCCCGATCTCCAGCACCTCCATCAGCTGGGCAAAGCCCTTGCCCTCGACCCCGCCCAACAGGTCGGCAGAGGTCAGCGGCACCGCGTCCATCTCGATCTGCACGGTATCGACCAGCCCGAAGGCGGTCTTGTGGAAGGTGGTGGTCTGGCTGACGCCGGGCCGCGACCGCTCGACCAGGAACAGGCCAAAGCGCGGGCGGGCGGTGGCATCGGCCTGCGGCAGGCGGGCCAACGTCAGGAACAGCGTGGCCTTGGCCCCGTTGGTGACATAAGTCTTGGACGCGCTCAACCCGTAGCCGCCGTCCTGCGCCACCACGGCGCCGCGGATCGCCTGCAGGTCGGATCCGCCGCCGGGTTCCGTCAGGCACAAGGAGCCGCGGTGGTCGCCGCTGGCCAGACCCGGCAGAAAGCGCGCCTTCTGGTCGTCGGTGCCATGGGTGGCGATGGCATAGGCCACGGTGCCGTGGCTGTTGACATAGGCCGCCAGCGTGGTCCAGCCGCGGGCCAGCACCTCCATCATCGCGGCCAGCGCCGGCACCCGCAGCCCCAGCCCGCCGAAGGCCACCGGCACGGCCATGCCAAAGAGGCCAAGCGCCTTCATCTCGGCCACCAGCGCGTCCGGATAGGCGCCCTGGCGTTCCAGGTCGGCGACGTTCGGGCGCACGCGCTCTTCGACAAAGCGCGCGACCGCCTCGACCAGCAGCTGTTCGTCCTCGGTCAGGTCGGGAAAGGTCATTTCGCCGTCCAGCCTCCGTCGGCGGTAAAGCACTGGCCGGTCACATAGCTGGCGCCCTCGCCCAGAAGGAAAGAGATGATGCCGGTCATCTCGTCCGGCTGGCCCTTGCGCTGCATCGGCACCGCGCGCTTGACCCAGTCGGGATCGGCGCCGACGCCGGCCATCGGCGGGGCGTCCGCCCCCAGCAGGCGCTGCGAGTTGGCGCGCACGTTGGTTTCGATCGCCCCCGGGCAGATCGCGTTCACGGTCACGCCCTCTTTGGCGTAATAGCATCCCAGGTGCTTGGTCAGCCCGACCACGGCATGCTTGGACGCGGTATAAGAGGCGCCATCCGCCATGCCGACCAGCCCGCCGATCGAGGCGACGTTGACGATGCGCCCGCGCCCCGCCGGCACCATGTGACGCAGCGCAGCACGGCAGGCCAGGAAGGTGCCGCGGGCGTTCACGTCCAGGATGTGGTCCCACAGCGCATCGGTGGTGTCGATGCCGCTGGCAAAGCCGTCGAACACCGCGGCCGAGCAGATCAACCCGTCGATCCGCCCGTGGTCGCGCACCGCGCCGTCGACCAGCGCATCGACCTGATCGGTCTTGCGCACGTCGGTCCGGTGAAACTCGGCCCGGCCGCCGGCATCGCGCACGGCCTTGACGGTGGCGGCGCCTTCTTCTTCCAGAATGCCGCCGATGACCATGATGGCGCCCTCTGCGGCCAGCCGCAGAACCGCCGCCCGGCCGATCCCGGTCTCGCCGCCGGTGATGACGATCACGCGCCCCTGATGTTCCGACATGGGTCTTTCTCCTGTCTGTTGGCTGGCCGGCCTAGCGCAGGCGCGCGGCCGGGAATTTCCGCCCGAGATCGGCAAGGATCTCGCGCGCTGCATTGTGGCCGGGCACGCCCGTCACCCCGCCGCCGGGGTGGCAGGCCGCGCCGCAAAGGTACATGTTCTTCACCGGAGTCCGGTAATCGGCGTAATGCGCGATCGGGCGGCGGAAGAAGACCTGGTCCAGGCTCATCTCGCCGTGATGCACATGGCCGCCGGTCATGGCGAACATCTTCTCGATGTCGGGCGGGGTCAGGATCTGGGCCTGCAGTACGTCCTGGTCAAAGCCCGGCGCATAGCGGCATATCTGCGACAGGACCACGTCCAGCAATTCCTGCCGGGTTTCCTCGGTCCACTCGCGCCCCTTCAGCTTGTAGGGCACATGGCCGCCCATGATCTGCACCACATGGCTGCCTTCGGGGGCAACGGTCGGGTCAAAGGCACTGGGGGTGGTGATCCACAGGTAGGGACGGCGCGAGATCTCGCCGCCGCGGGCCATGGCAAAGGCTTCTTCCAGCTCGTCCATGTTCTCGGCCAGCGTGACCGAACCGGGGTTCGGCTCGTTCAGGCGGCGGGAGTCATAGGCAGTCCAGCGCGGCAGCGCCTTGGTGGCCAGGTTGATCTTGAAGGCGATCGAATCGGTGCGGTGGCGCTCCACCTGATCCACCACATGATCGGTCAGGTGGTCCTTGCCGATCAGATCGAAATATGTGGCCCTGGCCCCGGTGTTCGAGATCACCACCCCGGCCTCGATCCGGCGGCCGTCGTCCAGCACCACGCCACAGGCGCGGCCGTCGCGGATGTCGACCCGCGTCACCGTGTGGCCGGTGATCAGCTCGGCCCCGGCCTTGCTGGCGACACGCCACAGCGCATCCGAGATCGCGCCCATGCCGCCCTTGACCAGCCCGCCGCCGCCGGCCGCGGTGGTGTTGTCGCGCATCAGGGGGCGGGCCAGCACATAGGCCGACCCCGGCGATTTCGGGCTGATCACCCCCGCCGCGCCCGAGGCATAGCTGCCCAGGATCGTCAGCATCTGGTCGCTTTCGAACCAGCGGCGCAGGTAGTCGTGGGCGCTGAGGGTCAACAGGTCCCACAGGTCATAGACCCGGCGGCCGATATCCTTCATCCGCCAGGCCACGGCCATGGTCTTGCGGATGTCCTTGACGCGCCCGGTGCTGGGATCGACCGGGGTTTCGAACAGCAGGCGGCGGACATAGGGAATCAGCCCGGCCATATGGGCGGTGAACTTCGGATAGGCCGCCGCATCGCGTTCCGAGAACTGGGCGATCTCGCGCAGGAACTGCGCCTCGTCGGCGAAATAGACCAGGCTGCGGCCATCCTCGAACGGGTGGAACGACGGCGGCACGCTGATCACCTCAAGCCCGTTGTTCAGCAGGTCGAAGTCCAGCATGATCTTGGGCTGCAAAAGCGACATCCAGTAGGATGCGACCGAGACCTTGAACCCCGGCCAGACCTCGCGCGTGATGGCGGCGCCGCCGACGAAGGGCTGGCGCTCCACCAGGCAGACCTTGACGCCGGCCCGGGCCAGGTAGGCGGCGCAGACCAGACCGTTGTGGCCGGCGCCGATGATGAGGGCATCGTATTTCATCCCGGGCATCCTTTGGTCACGGCGCGATGGCGATGACTTCGGCTTCGACCAGAAGCCGGTCGTCATACAGCCCGGCCTGCACCATCAAGCTGGCCGGCGGGCATTCGGCGTTGAAGTAGCGCAGCCGGACGGCGCGGAAGGTCGCCATGAACTCCGGGTCGTAGGACTTGATGTAGCTGGTCATCCGGGCGACGTGGTCAAAGGTCAGGCCGGCCTCGGCCAGCGTCCGCTTCAGGTTCTCGAACAGGGCGACGACCTGATCCTCGACCGACGAGGTCACCGGCTCTCCATCCGGGCCGGTGCCGACATGGCCGGTGCTGACCAGCACGCCGCGCTGGCGGTCGATCACGGCCATCGACACGCCGGGCCACTTGGCCCCCGGGGGGTTCAGGGCGGAAAGGGTCATCTGGCCTCCTTGTCGGACTCTTGGCAGCGGCTGGACGGGCGGCAGCGGGCCGCCCTGTCATTGAGACTGACGATACAGATAAAAATACTCGTTGGTCAATATTGCGTTTCAGGGATTCTGCCGGGGCGCCCTGCGGCACATCATTATGTTGACTGCGTCGGCAAATTCGACTACCCGGTATGTTAGCTTTTCAGCGCCACCTTCCCCACCCAAGGACGCCGCCCCCATGTCGCTTCGGATCAACTTCATCAACCCGTTCGGCACCACCGCCTATGACGCGCTGATCCATGAGACACTGTCATTCTACGCCTCCGAGGGCACCGAGCTGGTGGTCACCCACCTGGATGCCTGCCCGGCCGACATGGACTATTTCTACCCCAAGCACTTTGTCGAACTAGCGCTGCTGGATGCGATCAAGTCGGCCGAGGAACAGGGGTTCGACGCGGTGATCAGCGGCTGCTGCTATGACCCCGGCGTGATGGTGGCGCGCGAACTGGTCGACATTCCGGTGATCGGCCCGTTCGAGGCCAGCCTGAACCTGCTGTCCTACTATGGGCGCACCGCGGTGATCGTCACCGACCACGTCAAGGCCGGCAGCCAGATGAAGGACAACGTCAAGCTTTACGGCGCCAGCGACCGCGTGCTGGGGCTGGACGTGATCAACTGGTACGTCCGCGACATGGTGAACGACACCGCCGCCGTGGCCCGCGACGTGGTCGAGGTGACCGCGCGGTCGATCAAGGCCACCGGCGCCGAGGCGGTGATCCTGAACTGCACCATCATCGCCGCCTCGTACCAGAAATACCTGATGGAGGGCGGCGCCCCCGCGCCCTTCCCGATCCTGAACCCCAACCTGATGGCGCTGACGATGGCCGAAAGCATGGCCCGCCTGCGCCGCAAGGGCGCCGCGCAGATCTCGCGCCTGGGCTATTACGGCCAGCCCCCGGACAGCCACTTCAAGGCCGTCACCGAAGGCACCCGCGCCGCCTGGGCCGCCGCCCGGCCCGCCCTGCTGACCAGCTTCAAGTAGACCTGCCCGCCCCCGGGACCGAAAGGAAAGACCATGACCAAAAGCACTCCGTCGCACTGGGTGTCCGCCGTCAGCGACATCACCCCCGAGGATATCTTCATCCGCGGCTATCCGATGCAGTCGCTGGTCGGCCGCCTGCCGTTTTCCGCCATCGCCTTCCTCTTGATCCGCGGCCGGATTCCCACCCCCGGCCAGGCGAAGTTGATGGATGTCATCCTGTCGTCCATCCTTGACTATGCCTTGCAGAAATCGGGCACCGTCGCGGCGCGGGCCATCGTCTCGGTCAACCCCAAGATGACCGCGGGCCTGTCGGCGGCCATGCTGGGCGCCGGCGAATTCGCCGTCTCGCCCGAGGATACCGGCCGCTTCATCGCCGAGGGCGTCGCCGCCTGGCGGGCCTCGGGCCAGGAGATGGAGGCCCACGCCACCGCGCTGGTGGCCGACCTGCGCGCCGCCAAGCGCCGGGTGCCGGGCTTTGGCCACCAGGTCTTCCGCGGCATCGACCCGCGCGCCGAACGGCTGAAGTCGATTGCCATCGAGCACGGCGTCTGGGGCGAGGCGAACGAGTGGTACGCCGCCGTCCACCGCGCCTTCCAGGCCGCGGCGAACAAGCCCGATCTGGTGATGAACGACGTGGGCATGCTGGCCGGGATCATGATCCAGATGGGCTTCACCCCCGCCGAGATGACCGGCCTTGCGCTGCTTTCCACCTTCCCCGGCCTGATCGCGCATATCTCGGAAGAGATGCAGTCGGGCGCGATCAACCGCATCATCCCCGACGACAACGTCACCTATGCGCGTGATCGCCGGAACCTGGACGAAGACTGCGCCGCCGCCGGCTGGTAAGGCTCAGCCGCCGGACCTGGCCGAGGTCAGCGCGATCTCGGCCAGAAAGCGCAGACAGACGGCGGCCAGGAACAGGCCGAAGGCCAGCTCCAGCTGGCGGCGGCCAAGGCGGTGCGCCAGCGCCACGCCAAGGCGCGTCGTCAGCAGCGAGGTGGGGATCGTCAGCGCGAAGGTCGCCAGCGAGACGAAGCCGATGGCGTCGGGCGGCAGGTCGGGGCGGCCCCAGCCCGCCGCCATGTAGCCCAGCGTTGCGGGAATGGCGATCAGCACCCCCACCCCGGCCGAGGTCGACACCGCCCGGTGGATCGGCACGTTGTGGAGCGTCAGGATCAGGGTCGACACCGCCCCGCCGCCGATGCCCATCAGCGCCGACACCAGGCCCACGCCGGCACCATAGGCGCGCAGCGCCGCGCGGCCGGGCAGGCTGTCGCGCAACCGCCAGCCCGATCCGCCCGACAAGAGTTTGGCCGCGTTCACCGCGGCGACGGCGGCAAAGACCAGCTGAAACACCTGCGGCGCCGCAAAGCGCGCGATGGCCGCGCCGACCAGAACCCCGGCCAGCACCGGCAGGGCCCAAAGGCGCAGCAGCTCCAGGTCCATCGTGCCGCGGCGGAAATGCCCGCGCGACGATTGGATCGAGGTCGGGATGATCACCGCCAGCGAGGTGCCGACCGCCAGCGGCATCG
>ERZ1645187.5146-NODE-5146-length-10295-cov-6.859570_pt1 | contig 10295 bp, 10 predicted proteins | sample MGYA00575352_ERZ1645187 | MGnify/ENA primary metagenome ERZ1645187 (study PRJEB40837, sample SAMN11349314) | freshwater sediment metagenome | isolation source: river sediment | host: Sediment | place: India: Wazaribad , New Delhi | collected 2017-02-21 ...
TCAGAGCGCCGGTTTGGTTGAGCGCCTTTTGCGCGTCTGCCTGACCCTTTGCCTGGGCAATCACCGTTTGGGCGTCAATCTCAGCCTGAGCCAGCTTTTGCTTGGAGGTCTCCACTTGCTGCTGCGCGACCTGCTTAGATTCGATTGCTTGCTGATACTCTACTGAGAAGTCAAAGTTGACGATGTTGAAATTCTCCACCACAATAAAGTATGGTTCCAACTGTTTTGTCAGCTCCTCTTCGGCTTTCATACGCACTTCATCACGCTTGGTGATCAGCTCTTCCGCTGTAAACTGGGCTGTCACAGCTTTAAAAGTGTTTTGGATCGCAGGGGCAACGATGATGTTGGCGTAATCCGCGCCGACGTTCTCATAGACTTCCTTGGCGCGAGTGCCATCCAGGTGATAGTTGACCGCTATCTGGGATGTGACCACCTGCAGGTTTTCAGACATGGCTGTCGCCTGGACCTCATCCTTTTGGGTGCGAACGTTCATCAGAACCACGCGCTCCACGAATGGGAGCTTGAGGTTGATGCCGGGGTAAGAGACCCGGTTTACCGCGCTGAAGCGCAGAACCACGCCAATGTTACCAGCTGGAACTTCGTAAAACAGGGAAGTTGCCACAATGATAATTGCCAGGATGATCAGAATAACCGGGACTACATGCTTATTAATCTTCAGATTTTTACCGGGTGTTGCATTTGTTGCCGTAAACTTTCCATCGAACATAGTGTCACCTCTTTCAGGATAATTATGGCAGATAATTATTATAGTTGCGATAGATAATCTAAGGTGTCCGAGGAATTAATCATGGAGACCGGAAATACCATCCAGACTTATCAATTCCTGACCTTTACTTGATACAATTTCGGGCATGCAAAATAATATTAATCCACACGGAATTATACAAGAAGATACCTTTTCCGAACCCGACTTACCCCCAGGCGAAACCAACCAGGTTAACAACCTGCATGTTGGTTCAATTGCCGCTGCGCACAGCCTGCATGATATGTATTCTGGTTTCCTCCCACCGCTGCTGCCCATTTTGATTGAAAAATTAGGTCTTAGCAACTTGGGTGGGGGGTCGCTGACCCTGTTTTACAGCTTACCTTCCCTTTTACAACCGCTTTTTGGCTCCCTGGCAGACCGACACAATCTGAAGATTCTGGTCATCCTGGCACCATTCATCACCGGCACGATGATGAGTTTGCTGGGGCTGGCAACAACACCTGTGGTGATGATGGCAATGTTGGTTTTGGCCGGCTTGAGTTCGGCTGCCCTACATGCGATCGGTCCGGCATTAAATAGTAAATATGCCGGACAAAAACTCGGAAAAAGTATGAGTTTTTGGGTGAATGCCGGCACTTTGGGTTACGCGCTGGGTTCGCTCTTGTTAGTTACAGTTTACGATTTTCTCGGACTGCCAAAATTACCCATTCTTGCGATTGGTGGCGCAATTGGCTCGGTATTGATCTGGTACGGTTTGAAAAATGCCAATACCTGTTCTGATTCGTCAAAAAAGCAAAGGAAGTCCCCCAAGCATTGGGGCAGGATTCTGAAAATCATGCTGCCTATAGCTTTCATCGTTGCCACCAGGGCTATGATGACTGTTATGCTCTCAACTTATTTCCCGGCATTTCTGCGTGAAAGGGGCGCCAGCACTTGGTTGTCCGGCGCTGGAATGACCCTGCTGCTTGTCGCTGGGGCAATTGGGTCTTACATTGTTGGAAGCCTTAGCGATAGATTCAGCAGGCTCAATATCCTGGGATTTGTTACTATCGCACTGTTTTTCTCGATGCTTGTTTTCCTGCATACCAACAATTGGTTGCAGATTCCAATTATCCTTTTACTTGGTTTTCTTGAAATTGCGGCGCTGCCGGTTTTGATGGCCATGGTTCAGGACGGCTTTGGAGAAGACAGAGCATTTATCAACGGTCTTTTCTTATCAATCAATTTCGTTGGCACATCCCTGGCCGTTCCCCTCGTAGGTCGCCTGGCTGATTTGTACAGTTTCCAGAACACGTTCCAACTTGCAGCCTGGATCCTGCCTTTTGGTTTGTTGGGGATGGGTTGGATTTTTCGCACAAAGAAGATCGGTCGGCTGTAGTCCTCTTTCCATTGTTGAGATTGCTGGGTGGATATCAATTCCTTTTTCGAGCATTCTTGACTGTGCAGGTATTTCTGTGTTCTTGCTGGTGTCGGCGGTACAGAGCCTCACTGTGGGATCGTGCACGCGAACTGACCGCAGGTCTCCCAATCAGGACCCATTAAATAAAGTGAGGTCGCGGAAGACTCACACGACCTCACTTCTCTTGGACCATTAAGTTTTAGTCCCCCTTATTGTCCTCCATCCACGGCACAGCGGAATCCCAGGTCTGGACCGCTGTATAGGCTGAGGTCATATGCGCGGCTCGTAACACGCACAGCCAGCCAGTTGCTGGCCCAGCCACCGCCACGAACCACATTCACCTGGTTTGCCTCTTCAGCCAAAGGATTTTCTGCGGAGCTGAGGCTGTAGAAACCTTCAACGTAATTATCCGCAACCCATTCCCAGACATTTCCGGTCATATCCATCACACCAAACTCGCTTGCCCCATCAGGGTAGCTGCCCACCGCCACGGTATCACCCACACAGGCGGACATGCTGGCATTGTGATAGATATTCGCTTTTGTACAATCAGGCGCATCATCTCCCCAGGCAAAAGCCTTGGGGGTTGTGCCGCGTGCTGCCAGCTCCCATTCTGCTTCAGTTGGGAGACGTTTGCCTGCCCAAGTGCAATACGCCTGGGCTTCTTCCCACTTGACATTGATCATCGGGAAGTTGGCATACTCAGCATTCGTAAAATAATCTTCTCGGGCTTGCGAAGCGATCGTGACCGGGGCTGCACAAGCACCAGCCGCCACGCAGGCAGCATATTGGGCATTGGTTACTTCATTGATATCAATCGCGAATTCCGACAGGCTTACTTCATGCTGCGGGAGTTCGTCAGTTGGGCAGCTATAACCGTTATTGTGCTCCGGGTCACAACCCATTGTGTACCTGGTCGCCGGGATGAGAACCATGCCTTCCGGTAATACGAATGCTTCCGGCTCCGTAACAGGCTCACCCGACGTTTCGGAAATCGGTTGCGTGGCCTCAGGTGTGATGACCTCGTGCTCCCCCTCCACATCCGGTTGTGATGTCTGGATTGGGGTCTGCATGATGCAGCCAGACATGATTAGCATCATTAGCAAAGCTGTAATGATTTTGCGCGACATGGTAAACCTCCTTAACTACAGACCATCAGGAAAAAACAAACATCCCTCATTTATATTATAGTAAATTTACAACCGAATCCCAAATATGAAATTTTTGTTTGAGTTGAATTTCGATTCTATTACCAATATGATCTTGTATTATCAATCGATGATAAGCGAACCTCCATTGAAGCAATTGGCTCTGTTGTGGCAAAACCTTTGCCGGATTAGATGTGGGATTTGATTTACAAAAAGAGTTTGAACCTGTACGCAGCCTCCCCGAAGGGGACAGGGTGTAAATTGTCATTAAACAAAAACTCCTCACTAAGAGGAGTTGTGTGGGCACTAGAGGGCTTTATTACCCCCTTTAGGGGGCTAACCTCCGAACCTGTGCGCAGCCTCCCCGAAGGGGACAGGTTGTGAACCGTCCTTAAACAAAAACTCCTCACGAAGAGGAGTTGTGTGGGCGCTAGAGGGCTCGAACCTCCGAACCTCACGGATGTGAACCGTGCGCTCTAACCAACTGAGCTAAGCGCCCAAAGTTCCGTGATTATAGCAAACCTATTTGAATTTGTCCACAACCACTTTTTCAATAACCCGGCGCATTATAAGGCTCGGATAATACTCTCCACGTCAGACTTCTCATCCAGGACGGACGAGAAATCTTTTTTGCCTTCAATGGCCGCTTTGACCTTGTTGGCCAGGCTGTCATCACCCAACTGGATCGAGCCGATCATCTTGCCCTCCCGGAAGAGGAAGCTCTGATAAACGCCATCTTTGCTTTCCGCCACCAGCCTGTCGCCATCCTGGCTTGGAGAAAATTGACCGATACTGAAAACGTCCACGCCCAGGACCTTGAGCCTGGTGGAAGGCGGATCGCCCAGGAAGTTAGCTTCTTTGCCGGCAGCGTTTTGCCCGGCAATGGTGCCCTGGTTCTTTGCGGGTATCCACAGCCCGTAACCTCTCCCCTGGAATTCGGTGATGTCTCCTGCCGCGAAAATGTCCGGGTTGGAGGTTAGCATGTGCTCATTTACCAGCACACCGCGGTTGACAGCCAGCCCGGCCGACTTTGCCAACTCGAGGTTGGCGGAAACACCGGTGCTGATCAGCACCAAGTCCGCCGGCAGCACCTGCCCATCCGCCAGCTCAACATTCTCGACCTTGCCATCGCCGCGCATCGCTTTGGTTATGGCCGGCACGATAACCTTGATTCCCATATTCTCAATGACCTTTTTCAGGATCGCGCTGGCTTGTGCGTCCAACTGACGTGGAAGCAGCCAATCCAGCCCCTCCAAGACAGTCACTTGCGCGCCCTGGCGTGCCACGGCTCCAGCTACTTCCAGACCCAGCAGACCACCGCCGATGCAAACCACCCTGGACTTCTTCCTGGCAACTTCCATGATCAGGTCAGCGTCCTCGAGCGTTCGCAGCGTTTGCACACCTTTCAGTTCGCGACCCGGGAACAGCGGCACGTTTGGATGCGCGCCGGAAGCCAGGATGAGTTTGTCGTAAGCGAGTTTTTGACTATCAGCCAAAATGACCTGCCTTAATTCCGGGTCGATCGTTTCAACGTGGGTGCCCAGCAGGATGGTGATGTGATTCTGGAGATACCACTGCTGGTTGTGCAAGGTGAGTTTCTCACGCTCCACTTCCCCTGCCAGGTAGCGGGTCAGGCTCATGCGAAAGTACGGTAGATTTGGTTCTTCAGAAATCAGGGTGATATCCGCTTCTGGTTGCAGCGCGTGAATTGCTTCAGCGGCGCTGACGCCCGCGATCCCTCCGCCGACAATAATGTAACGTTTGTTGGTATCTGCCTGTGTCATAATCTCTCCTGCTCTCATATTCGACTCTAATTCTAATGACCCCTGCCTGACAATGCTATGCTTTGTAATGTGTTCGATCCTTGAGTTTTTCATCGGATGTTAATTACAAACGGAGCCCGGAAAGGCTCCGTTTGTGGCGTTGGTAAAGCGATTAAAAATCAACTGATACTACCGCAAAAGATTCCGATAACTCATAAGCTGGCAAAATGGATCCCTTATCCGCGGGGATAGCAGTGCCATCGTTTGTATCCGGGTAGTACTCATCAAAGTTATCCGGGGTCATATGCTCAAAATTGTGATTCATTGGTGCAAAAATGGCAAAAACCATTCCCATTACCAGGAACATCGCTACCAGGAACACCAGGCATCCACAGCCGCAACCGCAGCAACCACATCCACTTCCACTTTTTCCGTTCATGATCGACCTCCTTGATTGATCTAAATTAATTGTATGACATATTTATTAAGGTGGCATTTTCCCTAATAGTTCTTGCCAAAATTAGCACATTAAAATCGGTTCATCACAAAGCCTATCCGATTGCCAGGCTGAGCACCAAGGTCCAGAGAATGATTGAGAAGAAAACTGCCCATTCGGATATTGTGAATTTTGAAATCTTAGGATGTTGGACTCCCTCTACAGAAAGGGTCCGATCGACCTGATCGCGCTCATTCCACAAGAGTATCAGAAAGACTGTAAAGGCAGCAAATGGGATCAGGCCAACCAATCCAATGGGTCGAGGGAGTGTGATGGCATTCTGAGGTGGAAACAAGATCGCGAGGGAAAAGGCCGAAACCATCAGCAGCCCACCACGGAAGAATGTAACAGCGGCAGTCGCATGGGGTTTGATATTATCCATTGGGAAAATGCCTATCATCATCATTCCGACCCCGGTCACAACCCCAAAGAGCAACCCCAGCTTGGCCCAAAAGCCAGGCAATCCAAGCCCAAGTGAGACAGTGGCAACCATCACTGCCACACCGCAGAGGAAGATGCACAGGTTGAAGATCCATGCCCAGCGAGAAACGCCACGTTCTCCAAGCTCGGAAATAAAGTGGTTTAGAACTGAATACTTTTCACCATCCCTGCCCTGGTAGACTGCTCCCGGCAGGATGACCCCCAAAAGGCCAATCACCACCGCGGCAAATCCAGTCATCCTAAAAACCGTAAGATCGCCAAGCCACTCCAACATCATCACCTCGCTTCGTTTCTATACTATAGCGGATTTCGATGAGAATGGGGTAGATAATCTTGGGTTTTCATTGAGGTTTATTCGAAAAAAGCGTACACTAAGATTACTTTCTATATCCAGGAGTCTGATTATGTTGAAAATCGGTGCAATCGTTTGGGGTGTCAGGGACATTCCGAGGGCAGTGGCATTTTGGAGCGCCGCGTTGGATTATGTTCTTAGGTATCCACCTAATGAGGATTTTGCGATCCTGGTTCCAAGGAATGGTGATGGCTTGCAGCTTTCATTTAACCGTGTGACCTCCTCCAAACCTCGCAAGCACCACATGGACCTCCACAGCGATGACCCGGAGGCTGAGGTGGCGCGCTTGATCGCCCTGGGAGCCACGAAACCGGAATGGCGTTATGAAGAAGACGCGGATTATGTGGTCCTGCATGACCCTGACGACAACGCCTTTTGCGTGATTGACACGCGCCCACGTTAATGGATCAGCAATTATCAGCCATAAGGTTCTAACGCAAGCGTTCCTTGCTCTGATTCGTAACGGGCAAAAGCAAGCAGAGTGCCTTATAATTGACTGAATTGCTTTTGAGGAGTCAATCATGAAACCTATCTCGCTGACCGGTATTAAACCCACCGGCAATCCGCACATCGGGAACTACTTTGGCATGTACAAACCTGCCATTGCCCTGACCGAAAAGTACCTCGGTCTTTATTTTGTTGCCGATCTGCACGCCCTCACCACTACCCCCGATCGCAAAGATCTTCAGCACCTGATCTACGAGGTCGCCGCGGGCTGGTTGGCTTTGGGGCTGGACCCGGAGAACAGCGTCTTTTTCCGCCAATCAGACGTGCCTGAGATACCTGAATGCGCCTGGATGCTTTCGTGCCTGACCAGCAAGGGCTTGATGAATCGCGCCCATGCTTATAAGGCCGCAGTGGATAAAAACCTGGAAGCCGAACGCGACCCGGACGACGGCATCAACATGGGGCTCTATAATTATCCAGTCCTGATGGCTGCGGACATTTTGCTTTATGGCTCCGACGTCGTACCGGTTGGGCTCGATCAGAAACAGCATATTGAGATCACGCGCGATATCGCCGAGAATTTCAACCGCGTCTACGGCAAGACGCTCAAACTTCCGGAAGGGCTCTTCACCAAGGACCTGCAGGATGTGCCCGGGATTGACGGCCGTAAAATGAGCAAAAGTTACGGCAACACGATACCGATCTTTGCCGACGAGAAAACCATGCGCAAACAGGTCATGCGGATCGTGACCGATAGTCGCACACCTGAGGAACCAAAAAATCCCGATGGCGATAACCTGTTCCAGATTTTCAAACTCTTTGCCACAACAGAGCGGACTGAAGAGGTGCGCCTGCAATACCTGGCAGGCGGATTGGGCTACGGTACTTTGAAACAGGAGTTAGCCGAAACCATCCTGGCTTATTTTGGCGACGCCCGCCAGAAATTCAGCCATTACATGCAAGAGACTGCCACGTTGGACGCCATTCTCGCACAGGGTGCTGTAAAAGCGCGCGATATCGCCGTACCGGTGCTGAAACGCATGCGCAAAGCAGTAGGAATCGACCGTTAATGAGCATCCATTCCGCAGTTAGCTCCAAACCCGTCAACACCACAGAACGCAGTAAGCTTAGCAACCAGGCGGTCTCATTAGCGCTGATTGCAAATGTGCTGCTGGCAGTGCTAAAAACCAGTATCGGCGTCCTGGGGCATTCCCCCGCCTTGTTGGCGGATGGCATCAACAGCACATCAGATGTGGTTTATAACATCGTAGTCTCGGTCTTTGTACGGGCTGCTCATAAACCCGCTGATGATGAGCATCCGTATGGGCACACCCAATTCGAGAGCGTGGGCGCATTGGTGGTTGGCGCATTTGTGATCACCACCGCTATCACCATTTTTTGGGACTCTGTCAATTCCCTGTTCGATTTCATCAAAGGGACCAGCGATTATGCTGGCAGCGCTCAATTTACGCTTTATGTAGCTTTGTTTACCGTATTACTTAAGGGATTTCTTAGTTTTTACACCCGGAAGATTGGCAAAAAGACTAACAACCCATCCGTCATCGCCCTTGCGCAGGATCATCGCAACGATATCTTTGCGGCATCCGCGGTGGTCATTGGCATCGCAATGAGCCAGCTTGGCTATCACTGGGTGGATCCCCTGGCTGGAGCTGTCGTGGCAATGTTGATCCTCAAGACTGGTCTTGGTATTCTGAGAGACTCAACCGATGATCTTATGGATACCGTTCCCGGGCAGGCTCTGAATGAACGGATTCATACGTTGGCAAGCCAGGTACCCGGGGTTGAATCGGTCGATTCAGCCAAGGCACACCGCTTTGGGCAATATCTTGTGATCAATCTTGCCATATTTGTGGATGGCTCTATCAGCGTTGATCAAGGTGATTCGATCGCGGACCAGGTTGAGAAAGTATTGGTGGACGGAATTGATTTTGTGCGCGCTGTACATGTGCATTTCCATTCAAAAAATGGGGGTCATCTGTGACAAGCCTGCCGGTGTACCTGCAGGGTCTGTTATCATTAAGCCTGATCAAACCAAACAAGGAGCAACCAGATGAACAATTTCGAGTTCTTTAATCCTACGCGAATTATTTTTGGCAAAGGAACTATCGCGAAACTGAGCAAGCGTGTTCCTCGTAAAGCCAAGGTTATGCTGCTTTATGGCGGCGGATCCATCAAAGAAAATGGCGTTTATGATCAGGTGGTGGACGCACTCAAGAAACACGAAGTGATCGAATTTGGTGGGATTGAAGCCAACCCCGATTACGCTACCCTGATGAAAGCCATTAAGCAGGTGCGAAAAAAGAAGGTTGATTTTCTACTCGCGGTAGGTGGCGGCTCTGTTATTGACGGAACCAAGTTCATCTCGATTGCTAGTCTTAATGAAGACATTGAGCCGTGGGACATCCTGACACACAAATTGGCAAAAGATTTGAAGAAAGTTGTTCCTTTCGGGTCTGTGCTGACTCTTCCCGCGACTGCCAGTGAGTTTAACCACAACTCGGTCATTTCGCGCCGCGAGACCGAAGAAAAATTCTCGTTTGCCAGTGATCGTGTTTTTCCCAAGTTTTCAATTCTGGATCCGGAAACGACTTATTCTCTTCCTCAAAAGCAGGTGCGTAATGGGCTGGTGGATGCCTATGTGCACGTGATGGAACAGTACATGACCTACCCGGTGGGCGCCATCGTGCAGGATCGCCAGGCTGAAGCTTTGCTGATGGCCATCATTGAGATGGCGCCGGCTGTTCTCAAAATGAACCCCCCGGATTACGACGCCCGCGCCAACTTTATGTGGGTATGCTCGAACGCGCTCAACCACCTGATCGGTGCTGGTGTGCCGCAGGACTGGGCAACACACAGCATTGGGCACGAACTGACCGCGCTTTACGGGCTGGCGCATGCTGAATCGCTGGCGGTGGTATTGCCCTGGCTGCTATGGTACAAGCGCGATCAAAAGCGCGACAAACTATTACAATATGGTTACCGCGTGATGGATCAGAAGATGCAAAAATATACGGAACGCGTTGACCGCACCATTGAAGCAACAGCAGCGTTCTTCCAGAGCGTTGGCATGCCCACTACTCTAACCTCTTATGGAGTCGATCCCGACGAAGCCGCCGCAAAGGTGCAGGCTCGCTTTGAAGCAAGGGAGTGGACGCTCGGTGAACATGATGATATCAATGGCGCCGCCGCTGCCGCAATTTTGCGGCTGAGCAGGTAGCAACTGTTTGAAACCAAAAGGAGGCTTTCGCCTCCTTTTTTATTTTCCTCTCACAAAACGCTTCAACCAGGCAAAGAGCAGCTTGGCAATCATCACCAGGTAGTAGAACCAGTTGAAGAGGAAGAAATGCTCCCTGGCGAAGTGCTTGCGATAATACAGAAAATACGAGCGGTGCCATTGGAAAATCGCATAGTACGGCTGGGTCTTTGAGCCACCTTCTCCCCCGTAGTGAATGATGCTGCTCAGGGGCACGTACATCACTTTCCATCCAGCCTGTCGTGCCC
>ERZ1645187.5147-NODE-5147-length-10292-cov-56.583667_pt1 | contig 10292 bp, 10 predicted proteins | sample MGYA00575352_ERZ1645187 | MGnify/ENA primary metagenome ERZ1645187 (study PRJEB40837, sample SAMN11349314) | freshwater sediment metagenome | isolation source: river sediment | host: Sediment | place: India: Wazaribad , New Delhi | collected 2017-02-21 ...
TCGACCTCAAGAAGGCGGGGATCTTCGCCATCACCGACGGCATCAAGGCGCTGGCCATGGAGGCGCGCCGACTCGACGGCAGCACGCACGACCGCATGGAGGCGCTGGTCGATGCGGGCGTGCTCAAGCCCGAGCAGGTCGCGGATCTGCGCGCGGCCTTCGATTTCCTGGTGCGGATGCGCCTGCGCGGCCAGGTCGAGGCCCTGCGTGCCGGGCGCAAGCCGGGCAACTTCATCGCGCTCGACCAGTTGAACGCGATGCAGCAGGGCGAGCTGCGCCTCGCCTTCGAGGGCGTCGCCAGCTTCCAGTCCTTCATCCAGCAGCACTTCAAGCTGCAGCTGCTGCGCAACTGAAGGCCGCCGCGCCACGGCCGGCGTGGCGGCGTCAGTCCTCGATCAGCTGTCGATGCACCAGCACCGCCGTGGCGCGCGGGCGCACGGCACAGCCGCGCGCCTCGAGGTAGGCGCGCGTGAAGGCGGCGCCGAACAGCAGGATCAGCGACGAATAGTTCACCCACAGCAGCAGCATCACGAGCGATCCCGCCGCGCCATAGGTGGACGCCGTCGCGGTGGTCGACAGATAGATGGCGATCAGCGCACGCCCGAGCGCGAACAGCAGCGCGGTGACGAAGGCGCCCGGCAGCACGTCCCGCCAGCGCAGCACCACGTCTGGCAGAACGCGAAAGATGGTGGCGAAGAGCAGGGTCACCACCAGCAATGCGATCGCCCAATCGAGCCCGATGATCACGCCCACGGGCACCGGCAGCCAATCCTGCGCGAAGGTGACGAGCGCGCGCACGAAGATGCTCAGCGAGAGCGACACCAGCAGCACGAAGCCGATGCCGAGCACCACCGCGAGCGAGAGCAGGCGAGTCTTGAGATAGATGAACACGCTGCTGCGCGTGGGCCGCGGCGCCACGCCCCAGATCGCATTGAGCGCGTTCTGCATCTGGGTGAACACCGTGGTCGCGCCGAACAACATCGCGCCGAACCCCGCGACGGTGGGCAACAGGCCGCTGTGCTGGATGCGGCTGTTCTGGACCGCGGTCTGGATGGTCGCGGCCGCCTCCGGGCCGATCGCCACCTCGAGCTGCTCGGCGATCCGCCCCTCGGCCGCGCTCTCGCCGAGCACCAGGCCGACCACGGTGACCGCCACGATGACCACCGGCGCCACCGAGAATACGGTGAAGAAGGCGAGCGCCGCGGCATGGACGAAGACCTGAGCCTCCAGCCAGAGCCTCACGGTGGCCCGGATCACCGCGGACCAGTACTTCACCAGCGTCGGACGGGATTCTGTCATGGCCACATGTTAGCGCCATTGCCCGGACGCCGCCTCCCGCCGGTCGCCTTCAGCTCACTCCCACTCGATCGTCGCCGGCGGCTTGCCCGAGATGTCGTAGACCACGCGGTTGATGCCGCGCACCTCGTTGATGATGCGGTTGCTGACCTTGCCGAGCAGGCTGTGCGGCAGCTCGGCCCAGTGCGCGGTCATGAAGTCCTGCGTCTGCACCGCGCGCAACGCCACGACGTACTCGTAGGTGCGGCCGTCCCCCATCACGCCCACGCTCTTCACCGGCAGGAAGACCGCGAAGGCCTGGCTGGTCTTGTCGTACCAGTCGGCGGCGCGCAGCTCGTCGATGAAGATCGCATCAGCGCGGCGCAGCAAGTCGGCGAAGTCCTGGCGCACCTCGCCGAGGATGCGCACGCCCAGGCCCGGCCCCGGGAAGGGGTGGCGATAGACCATGTCGTGCGGCAGGCCAAGCGCCACCCCGAGCTCGCGCACCTCGTCCTTGAACAGGTCGCGGAGCGGCTCGAGGAGCTTGAGTCCGAGCGTCTCGGGCAGGCCGCCGACGTTGTGGTGGCTCTTGATGGTGTGCGCCTTCTTGCTCTTGGCGCCGCCGGACTCGATCACGTCGGGGTAGATCGTGCCCTGGGCGAGCCATTTCGCGTTCGGGAGCTTCTTCGCCTCGGTCTGGAAGACCTCGACGAACTCGCGGCCGATGATCTTGCGCTTCTGCTCGGGGTCGGTGACGCCCTTCAGATGCCCCATGAACTGCTCGGTCGCGTCGACATGCACGACCTTGGCGTGCAGCCGGCCGGCGAACATTTCCATGACGAGCTTGCCTTCGTTGAGGCGCAGCAGGCCGTGGTCGACGAACACGCAGGTAAGCTGGTCGCCGATCGCACGATGGATCAGCGCCGCCGCCACCGAGGAGTCCACGCCGCCCGACAGGCCGAGGATGACCTCCTCGTCGCCCACCTGCTCGCGGATCTTCTGCACCGCCTCGGCGATGTAGTCGGGCATGTTCCAGTCGTGGCCGCAGCCGCAGATGTCGTGCACGAAGCGCCCGATCATCTCCTTGCCCTTGAACGTGTGCGTGACCTCGGGGTGGAACTGCACGCCGTAGAAGCCGCGCGCCTCGTCGGCCATGGCCGCGATCGGGGTGGACTCGTTGCTGCCGATGACCTTGAAGCCCGGCGGCAGCTCGGTGACCTTGTCGCCGTGGCTCATCCACACGTCGAGCAGGCCGTGGCCTTCGGCGTTGCTGCGGTCCTCGATGCCGGCGAACAGCTTCGAGTGCCCGCGCGCGCGCATCTCGGCGTAGCCGAACTCGCGCTTGGCCGAGCTCTCGACCTTGCCGCCGAGCTGGCTGGCCATGGTCTGCATGCCGTAGCAGATGCCCAGCACCGGCACCCCGAGCTCGAACACCGCCTGCGGCGCGCGCCAGTCCTCGGCCTCGTACACCGAGTTGGGGCCACCGGACAGGATCACGCCCTGGGCGCCGAAATCACGCACGAACTCGTCCGAGACGTCGAAGGGATGCAGCTCGCAGTACACCTGCTGCTCGCGCACGCGGCGCGCGATGAGCTGGGAGACCTGGGAGCCGAAATCGAGGATGAGGATCTTCTGGTGGGCCATGGGGCGGGAATCTCGAACGTCGAAAAAGGAAGGGCGGCCTCGCAGCCGCCCGGATGTCTCAGGGGAATGCGCTCAGCTGATCTGGTAGTTGGGCGCTTCCTTGGTGATCTGCACGTCGTGAACATGCGACTCGCGCATGCCGGCCGAGCTGATCTGCACGAACTCGGCGCGCTGGTGCATGGTCGGGATATCGGCGCAGCCGAGGTAGCCCATCGAGGCGCGCAGGCCGCCGACGAGCTGGTGGATCACCGCCGTGACCGAGCCCTTGTAGGGCACGCGGCCCTCGATGCCCTCGGGCACGAGCTTGTCGATGTTGCCGGTGTTCTCTTCCTGGAAGTAGCGGTCGGCCGCGCCCTTCTCCATCGCGCCGAGCGAACCCATGCCGCGGTAGGACTTGTAGGAACGGCCCTGGAACAGCACCGTCTCGCCCGGCGCCTCCTCGGTGCCGGCGAACAGGCCGCCGAGCATGACCACGTTGGCGCCCGCGGCGATCGCCTTGGCGATGTCGCCCGAGAAGCGGATGCCGCCGTCGGCGATCATCGGCACGCCCGTACCCGCCAGCGCGTTGGCGACATTGTCGATCGCGCTGATCTGCGGCACGCCCACGCCGGCGACGATGCGGGTGGTGCAGATCGAGCCTGGGCCGATGCCGACCTTGACGCCGTCGGCGCCGGCATCGACCAGCGCGCGCGCGGCGTCGGCGGTGGCGATGTTGCCGCCGACCACCTCGATGTGGGGGAAGTGCTTCTTGACCCAGCCGACGCGGTCGAGCACGCCCTGCGAGTGACCGTGGGCGGTGTCGACCACGATCATGTCCACGCCGGCGTCGGCGAGGCGCTCGGCGCGCTCCTCGGTGCCGGCACCGACGCCGATCGCCGCGGCCACGCGCAGGCGACCGTGTTCGTCCTTGGCGGCGAGCGGGTGCTCGGTGGACTTCATCATGTCCTTGACGGTGATGAGGCCGCACAGCTCGCCGGCTTCGTTCATCACCAGCACGCGCTCGAGGCGGTGAACGCGCAGCAGCTCGCGCGCCTCTTCCAGGCTGGCGCCCTCGCGCACGGTGACGAGGCGGTCCTGCGGCGTCATGATCTGGGAGACGAGCTGGTCGAGATTGGTCTCGAAGCGAGTGTCGCGGTTGGTGACGATGCCGACGACCTTGCCGCCCTCGACCACCGGCACGCCGGAGAAACGGTTCTGGCGCTGCAGCGCGATGACCTCGCCGACGGTCATCGTCGGCGGGATGGTGATCGGATCCTTGAGGATGCCCGACTCATGACGCTTGACCTTGTGGACCTCGCCCGCCTGCTGGGCAGGGTTGAGATTCTTGTGCACCACGCCAATCCCGCCTTCCTGCGCGAGCGCGATCGCCAGGCGGCTTTCAGTCACCGTGTCCATGGCAGCGGACACCAGCGGGATGTTGAGGCGGATGCGGCGCGTGACCTGACTTTGCAGGCTCACATCGCGCGGAAGGACCGTGGAGTGGGCAGGAACGAGAAGGACGTCATCGAAGGTCAGCGCCTTCTGGATCACTCGCATGGCTTTTTTCCTTTCGACCAAATCCGTATTATACAGAGCGCTCCTGCACCACGTAAGCGGCTCGCCGCGGAGAATTGTGCCGATGTCCCGTCCCCTCGTCCCGGTTGCGCTCCTCGCCCTGCTGCTGACCGCCCTGCCCGCTGCCGGCCAGGTTTACAGCTGGAAGGACAAAGACGGACGCACCCACTACGGCGACATGCCGCCTGCGGCGGTCGAGTCCACCTTGATCCGCGGCGGAGAACCGAGTCCTGCGCAAGCCCCGCGCCCGATCGGCGAGAGCGGGGCCACGGCGGACATGCCGGCGCGTCCGCCCGGCAGCTCCACGCGTTCGCTCGCCGAGCGCGAACAGGCCTTCCGCGAACGCCGTGCCGCGGCGGCGGAGGCCGAAGCGAAGGCCGCCGAAGAAGCGGAGACCCTGCGCGACACGGAACGCTTCTGCGCGAGCGCACGGCATGAACTCGCCGCCTTGCGCGATGGACAGCGCATGATGCGATTCAACGCCCAGGGCGAGCGCGAATTCCTGGACGATCAGGCGCGTGCGGAACAAGCCGCACGGCTCGAACGGCAGATCGCAGAACACTGCAGATAGGCCGCTATCGCCACAGGCATCCGGCAAGGCGACCTCTGCCGCGCAGGATCGCCACGGGGGTGTCAATCGCCCGCGTCGGCAGGCCCCCCGCCCTTCTTCATGACCTTGCCCTCATCCGCACGCTTCTTGCGGACCGCCTTGGGGTCGGCGATCAAGGGCCGGTAGATCTCCACCCGGTCGCGGTCGCGAACCTCGGCGTCGAGCTTGACCAGCTTGGCGTAGATGCCGAGCTTGTTGGCACGATCGGGCTGGATGTCGGGGTACTTCTGCAGCAGGCCGGAAGCCTCGAGCGCGTCGCGGACGGTCGCGCCCTCGGCCAGTCGTACATTCACCAGTTCCTGGCGCTGCGGAAGTGCATAGACCACCTCCACGTTGATCATCCCGTTCATGCTCCACTCCCCTGGCCCGCCCGGTAAACCTGGCCGGCGCGCTTCACGAAGGAATCGACGAAGGTGTTCGCGATGTGGTTGAAAACCGGCCCGAGGACCTTTTCCAGCAGCTTGCTCGCGAACTGGTAGCGCAACTGGAACTCGACCTTGCAGGCAGTCTCACCAAGCGCGGTGAAGCGCCAGAGCCCGTCGAGGTGGGTGAAGGGGCCATCGGTCAAGCGCAGCTTCATCTCCTGCGGGTAGCGCTTCGTATTCTCGGTGCTGAAATGCGCCTTGATGCCGTGGTAATTGATGTGGAGCGTCGCCGCGGTGATCGTCTCGGTACGCTCGATCAATTCGGTACCGCCACACCAGGGCAGGAACAGCGGGTACTCCTCGCAGTGGTCCACGAGTTCGAACATCTGCGCAGGAGTGAATTCGATCAGGACGAGCTTATTGACTTCGGCCATGGGCAGGTTCTTGGGCGGCACCACCATGACGGAACGGAGGCGCGGCCGAACTGTTAAAATCCGCGATTCTACCGCATACGGATGCGCCGGCTCAGGGCCGCGCCGCCACGAGACGCCGAACCATGAGCATCATCGAAAACCGCAAGGCCTTCCACGACTACTTCATCGAGGAGAAGCACGAAGCCGGCATCGTCCTCGAAGGCTGGGAAGTCAAGGCGATCCGAGCCGGGCGCTCGAACATCAAGGAATCGTACGTGGTGATCCGCGGCGAGGAGATCTTCCTCTTCGGCATGCACATCACCCCGCTCACCACCGCCTCCAGCCACGTGCGCCACGACCCCACGCGCACGCGCAAGCTGCTGCTTCACAAGAAGGAAATCGCCCGCCTGATCGGCAAGGTCGAGCGTGCCGGCTACACCCTGGTGCCGCTCGACCTGCACTACAAGAACGGGCTGGTGAAGCTCGAGGTCGGGCTCGCCAAGGGCAAGAAGCTCCACGACAAGCGCGAGGACGAGAAGAAGAAGGACTGGGACCGCGAAAAGCAGCGCCTGATGCGGGTCAAGGCCTGAGCGCTCTCACAGCATCGTCACCGCGCCCGCAGCGATCGACAGCAACACCAGCCAGGTCAGCACGCCGAAGCTGGTGACCTGCATCGCCACCTCGCTCGCCTCGACCTGTTCGTGGATGCCGAGCAGGCGGTCGACCCCATGGCGAATCAGCATGGCCGAGGCACCCAACGCGACGAGGCCGACGATCACCGTGAACCAGGCACTCCCGAACACCACCGCGAGCGAGGACAACCACAACGGTACCGGCGCGATTGCCGCCACCGCATAGGCATCCTCGAGGCGATTGCTGCCGTCCTTGGCCATCGAGGCCTGGCGGATCGAGTTCGCCATGATCGGCACGCTGAAGTGCTCGGCAACGAAGAACAGCACGGCTGCGATCAGCCAGTTGCCAAAACCTGCTCCGGGAAACACCTTCTCGCCCACCCCCCCCGAAGCCAGCAGGATCATCACGGGTGGCAACAGCGACATCGGCAACACCAGGCGGCGGAACAGCCAGTGCATCGGCGGCCGCGTGCGCGCGACCAGGTCCCAGCCTTCGCGGCTGGAAATCACCATGCGGGGAAATTGCATCACGTCCATGATTCGGTCTCCTTGTACGGCGTGGAAATACGACCGCAGCCATCGCGGGCCTGCACGGACGGGCGGCCGTTCTTTTTACATCACAGTTTGATATTAATCCGCAATCGCGCGATTGCAAGCTCGATCTCGTGATCCGGCTGCCGAAGCGAGGGCGGAAGAAGATAAAATCGACGGACGATGAACACTCCACTCGACAAGTCCGAATTCGAGGCCCTCGCCGACTTCCGCTACCAGTTGCGGCGCTTCCTGCGCTTCTCCGAGTTGCTCACCCGGCGTCACGGCATCACCAACCTGCAATACCTGCTGTTGCTCCAGGTCAAGGGCTATCCGGACCGCGACTGGGCCTGCATTGGAGAACTCGCCGAGCGCCTGCAGGCTCATCAGCATGGCGTGGTGTCGCTGGTTTCGCGTTGCGAGAAGCTCGGGCTGGTCGAGCGCCGTCCCGGACGGGAAGATCGGCGCGCGGTCGAGGTTCACCTCACCGCCGAGGGCGAACGCCTGGTCGCCTCGATCGCGCTGCACCATCGCACCGAGGTCAAGTTGCTCGGGGACGTCTTCCGCGACCTCGCCGCACAACTGCACTGAGAGAGCGCCCGTGCCGACAGGCAGGCTGCCGCCGGCCCCTCAGGCCTCGGGCGACTGACCCAGGCCGTTCTCCACGGCGAACACCGCGGCCTGCACCCGGCTGCTGAGATTGAGCTTGCGCAGCATGTTCTGCACGTGGATCTTCACCGTGCTCTCGGCGAGATCGAGCGCACGGGCGATTTCCTTGTTGCTCTGCCCGCGTGCGATGAACTTCAGGATCTCGCGTTCGCGCGGCGACAGCTTCTCGAGTTCCGCCGCCTCGCCCCCGACGGCAGGCACACTCCTCGCCAACGGAACCGGGGACGGCGCGAGCGCGCCTCCCGTCGTCGCCCGGCTGGCCGCGCTGCGCACGCCGCTGAGGAGCTTGCCCATCATCTGCGGCGACACCACCGATTCGCCCTGTGCCGCCGTCTTGATCGCCGAGACCAGGGTCTCGGCCTGGATGTTCTTCAACAGGTAGCCGCAGGCTCCGGCCCGCAGCGTCTCGATGAGGTCGTCGGCATCCTCCGAGACCGTCAGCATCAGCACGCGGGTCTCGGGCGCCTCCTCGAGCATCAGGCGCGCCGCTTCACGACCCGACAGGCCGGGCATGTTGTTGTCGAGCAGCACCACATCGGGCCGCAGCTGGCCTGCGAGGCGAATGCCCTCGCGCCCGTCCCCGGCCTCGCCCACCACCTCGAAGCAGGCATAGCTCTGCAGCAGCGAGCGGATCCCGCTGCGGAACAGGGTGTGGTCGTCGACCAGCAGCACGCGTATCTTCTCTTCGGCCATCAGGCTTCCACCTCGTTGGTTCGCGGCAGCTCGAGGCGGATCTCGGTGCCACGACCGGGCGACGAGCGCACCGCGAAGCGACCTCCGATCCGCATCGCGCGCTCGCGCATGATATGCAGCCCGATATGCGCCTCGCTGTCGGAGGCGTCACGATCCTCGGCAAAGCCGACACCGTCATCGCGCACCGCCACCGCCAGGCCGTCTCGCCCGCGCCGCACGCTCACCGACACCGTGTTCGCGCCCGCATGCTTGCGCACGTTGGAGAGCGCCTCCTGGACGATATAGAGGACCTGGGTCTCGGACTCGGGATCGAGCGGCGCACCGTCGCCCTGGACATCGAGGTCCGTCGCGATACCGGTCTGCTCGGCAAGCCGGCGCAGCGCCGCGGCGATCGCGGCGTCGAGGTCCTGCTGCTCCACCCGGGTGCGGAAATGCACGAGGAGTTCGCGCACGTCCTCGTAGCTCTCCTGGATACCGCGGCGCAACATGTCGACGGTGGAATGCACGTCCTCGGCGCGATTCTCGGCAAGGGCACGCTCGAGCATCTGCACCTGCAGGTTCAGGAAGGCCAGGCCTTGGGCGATCGAGTCGTGCAGTTCGCGGGCGAGCAGGTTGCGCTCCTCGGAGACCGCGAGCTCGCGCTCGCGGGCATGCAGGCGCTGGTTCTCGATCGCGATGCCGAGCTGTTGGCCGAGAGCCTCGAGAAGCTGGCGGTCGGCGTCGCCGATCGGCTGCGAATGGTCGAAATACAGGTTGAACACGCCCAGCGCGCGCTTGTTCGAAGTGATCGAGGTGGCGGACACGGTACGGAAACCGGCACGCAGGCAGGCGTCCCGCGTGACCGCGAGCGAAGCGTTGCGCACGTCCAGGGTCAGCGAACTGCCGCTGCCCTGCGCCGCCTCGCCACAGACGCATTCGCCGCATGCAAGGACTTCCTCGCGATCGAGGAAATCCTCGCCCAGTCCGTCGTGCACGATCATGCACAGGTTGCGCGACTCGAGATCGAGCAGGCGCGCGGAGCTCGCGCTCGCGCCCAGGGTCTTCTGCACCCGCTCGAGGAAGCCCTTGCACAGCGTGTCGACGTCGTTCGGCTCACGCAGGAACGCAACGATGTCGTAGAGGATCTCGAGTTCGCGGTTCTTCTCCTCCAGGCTGCGCGTCTTGGCGGCGACGCGCTCCTCGAGCGTGTCATAGACGTTCTGCAGGTGGGCGGCCATGCGGTTGAAGCCGGCGGAAAGCTCGCCGAACTCGTCCTTGGACAGCACCGGGACGCGGGCGTCGAAATCTTCCTGGCCCATGCGCTTGACGCCCTCGTGAAGCTCGAACACGGGGCGGATCACCGTGAGGAAGAAGAAGCGCAGCAGCAGGATGGTGCCGATCACCGCGAGGGCGATCAGGATCACCTGCGAGGTGCGCAGGACGTTGGTGTTGCGCGCATAGCTCTGCTCCATGCGCAAAACGAGATCGTTGATCGAGTCGACACAGGCCTGCGCCGCCGCGTCGAACTCGAGGCCGCGCAGATGGAGGTTCCGCGGACTGGGGTCGGCGACGATGGAGCTCAGGATGGGGCGGCTCCGCGTCGCCCAGTTGTCGGCCATCCGCGCAAGGTCCTCGGGGATGCCGTCCTCGCGCGGCACGAACAGCGGGCGCGAGGGATCGCCGCGGCGCAGCACGGCCAGAGTGTCGTCGAAATCGTCGATCCGCCTCTGCAGGTCGGCGGCGAACGCGCTGCGGTCGATCTGCTCGACGTCAGCGCGCGCGAGGTGATGGGCGAGGCGATACACCCGCATCCGCAGACTGCCGGCATCATTGATCGCCGCAGCCGCACCCTCCAGATGCCAGGAGATGAAAAGGGTCAGCGCGATCGCGGCGAGCGCCACGAGGAAGAAGCCGAGCAGCATGCCGG
>ERZ1645187.5148-NODE-5148-length-10290-cov-108.154079_pt1 | contig 10290 bp, 13 predicted proteins | sample MGYA00575352_ERZ1645187 | MGnify/ENA primary metagenome ERZ1645187 (study PRJEB40837, sample SAMN11349314) | freshwater sediment metagenome | isolation source: river sediment | host: Sediment | place: India: Wazaribad , New Delhi | collected 2017-02-21 ...
CGCTTCCGGCGCGACCTCGGCGGCATGCTCGAGGCCTACCAGGAAGTCGCCCGCCGCCTCGGCATCCTCAACGACAACACCACGCCGCCGACGGCGGCCGGTCCGTCGCTGGTGCAGTGAGGGGCGAAGACCCCGACCGTCACGATCTTCGCGGCCGCCTTCGGGCGGCCGTTTCGTTTCCGCCGGCGGCTCGATCGAAGGGCCTCCACCGGATCGGCAGCCGCCCTCACGGCGGACATTCGGCCACGGCGGCTGCGACCGGTTGCTTGCCCAACTGCGTGACGAAGCGATCGAAGTTGCGCTTCATCGTCTTGGCGTCGGCCGCGGTCGAGACCACCGCGAAGGCGTCCTGCGCTCCGGCGAGCACCCCTGTCTCGAAGGCCGGCGCGCCGCTGCCGTAGAAGAGCGCGATGCGGAAGAGCACCCGCTCGCCCATCGCCGTGCGCGTCGCCGGCCGCGCCTCGATCTCGCGCCCGACGGCTCTGAGGTCGGCGATCTGCTCGTCGACGCGGGCGGTGAACTGCTCGCTCGTCGTCACCGTCTCCGCCGGCACCATTCGACAGGTCAGCGTCGCGTCGCGACCGCAGTCTCCGGAGGAGCAGACATAGAAGGCGGTGCCGTTCGACTGCGTGGTGCGGCTCCAGACCTCGGCCGCCCCCGCCGTCCCGCCGATCATCGCCCACGCCGTCGCCGCTGCGACCATCCGACCCGCCGCCATCCCGCCTCCCGATCACCGATGCCGAACCGGCGCTCTTCCGAGGCCGGGAGCGTGGTGGCGGGCGATGGCGGCGTCAAGCGCGCGGAGGGCCGCCGCGGAGCTCGAGATCGAGCCGGCGCGGCGGAGGGGCGGAGAGCGACCACCGCCGATCCCACACCCCGAGACGGGCACGGGCGCGGCGTCCGCGGTCCCACCTCAGCCGGCGAGCCACCGCGCCACGTCCTCCGCCTTCGGCAGCCCACCGGCATGGACGACCCTGCCGTCGATGACGATCCCTGGCGTCGCCGCGATGCCCCAACCGGCGATCGCCGCGTAGTCGGTCACCTTCTCCAGCGTGATCGGAACGCCCAGACGCACCGCTTCGGTCCGCACCATGTCGGCCGTCGCCTCGCAGCGCTTGCACCCGGGCCCGAGAACCTTCACGTCCTTCATCACGTCTCTCCTCGCTTGCGCCCTCAGAAGAGCGCGTTGAACAGGAACCCAACGCCGAGGATGCCGATCCCCACCACCGCGACGAACACCGCCAGCAGCGGCACCGTCAGCACCTTGCGCAGGATCAGCAGTTCCGGCGCCGACAGCGCGATCACGCTCATCATGAAGGCGAGCACCGTTCCCAGCGCCGCCCCCTTGGCGATTAGCACCTCGACCACCGGCACCATCCCCGCGGCGTTCGAATACATCGGGATGCCGATCGCCACCGCCACCGGCACCGACCACCACGCCTCACGCCCCATGATCGCCGCCAGGAAGTCCGACGGCACCCAGCCGTGGATCAGCGCGCCGGCGGCGATGCCCGCCAGCACCCAGAGCCACACCCGGCCGAGAATGTCGCGCACCGCCTCGCCTCCCGCCGCGATCCGCTCGGCGATCGTGAGCCGCGCTTCCGGCAGGTCCACCGCGCCGGCCCGCACCGCCCTCACCCAGTCCTCCAGCAGGTGTTCGAGCCGCAGCCGTCCGATCACCCAGCCGGAGACGATCGCCACCAGGAGGCCGAAGCCGAGATAGGTCGCCGCCACCTTCCAGCCGAGCAGCGCCCACAACAGACCGAGTGCCACCTCGTTGATCATCGGCGCCGCGATCAGGAAGGAGAAGGTGACGCCGAGCGGCACCCCGGCCGAGACGAAGCCGATGAACAGCGGCACCGCCGAGCACGAGCAGAACGGCGTGACGATGCCGAGCAGCGCGGCGAAGACGTTCCCCACCCCCTCGGCCCGCCCCGCCAGCGCCGCCCGCGTCCGCTCCGCCGAGAAGAACGACCGCACCACCCCCATGGCGAAGACCACGAGGGCGAGCAGCAGGATCACCTTGGGCGTGTCGTAGAGGAAGAAGGCGACCGCCTCGGCGGCCCGCCCACCCGGCTCGAGCGGCAGCAGCGCCGCGAGCCGATCGGCGAGCGGCTTCAACTGACCGTAGATCAGGAACCACGCGACGATCCCCGCCAGCGTGGCGCCGACCGCGACCGCGTCGCTCCGGCCGGGCGCCGGTGTCACCGCCGGCGAGCATCCGTTCAGATCGTCGCAGCCGCTCATGCCGCCCTCCCCTCGCCGCCGACCGTCTCCTCCGCCGTCGCCGCCAGGGCCAACGCCGCATCGACCACCGCGACCATCGCCGGAGCCAGATCGGCGCGACGCCGATAGCGCACCCACTGACGGTCGCGCCGCCCGCTGACCAGTCCCGCCCCTTCGAGCACGCTCATGTGCCGCGACATCCGCGACTGGGTCGCCCCCAGCCGCTCCATCAGCTCGCACACGCAGTGCTCGCGCCCGTCCCACAACAGCCGCAGTGCGGCGAGACGAGTGGGTTCGGCGAGGGCGGAGAGGAGATCGATCGTCTGCTTCATCATGGTATGATGCGCCTATGCGCATGAGCGGACGAGCTGGCGCGACTACGGATGGCGGAGCCGCCCGAACCGCGAAGATCCGCCCGCGCGCTTGCCCCTGACGCCCCCCCGTGCTACGCGCGGGGCCGAATTCACGAGCGTCGGCGGACCCCCGAGTCCCGGCCGACCTTTCGTCGTTCCGCTCGCCACCAGCCGAGGATGCCCCCATGAAAGCCCGTGTCACCGTCACCCTGAAGAACGGCGTTCTCGATCCCCAGGGCAAGGCCATCCAGGGCGCGCTGAAGTCGCTCGGCTTCGCCGGCGTCGACGACGTCCGCCAAGGCAAGCTGATCGAGCTCGACCTCGCCACCTCCGACCGCGCCGCGGCCGAGGCCGAGGTCACCGCCATGTGCGAGAAGCTGCTCGCCAACACCGTCATCGAGAACTACCGGATCGAGCTGGTCTGATCGGCCGGCCGGGCCTCGCGCCCGCCGCGGCGACGGCACCGGTGTCCGCCGCCCTCCCCTTCCCGGCCGTCGACCCGCACGTCCGGCCGTAAGACAGGATGAAGCCCATGAAGTCCGCCGTTCTCGTCTTCCCCGGCATCAACCGCGAACGCGACCTCGCCCGCGCCTTCGAAGAAGTCTCCGGCGTGAAGTCGCACATGGTGTGGCACACCGAGACCGAACTGCCCGACGTCGACGTCGTCGCCATTCCCGGCGGCTTCTCCTACGGCGACTACCTGCGCTGCGGCGCCATCGCCGCCCGCTCGCCGATCATCGACGCGGTGCGCCGCCATGCCGAGCGCGGCGGTTATGTTCTCGGCATCTGCAACGGCTTCCAGATCGTCACCGAGATCGGCCTCCTTCCGGGTGCCCTGATGCGCAACGCCTCGCTCAGGTTCATGTGCAAGGAAGTCAACCTGCGGGTCGACAACGCGACGAGCGCCTTCACCTCCGCCTATTCCCAGGGCCAGGTGATCCGCTGCCCGATCGCCCACGGCGAGGGCAACTACTTCGCCGATCCCGAGACGCTCGCCCGGCTCGAGGGCGACGGCCGCGTCGTCTTCCGCTACTGCGACGAAAAGGGCGAGCTGACCGAAGCGGCCAACGTCAACGGCTCGATCAACTCGATCGCCGGCATCCTCAACCAGCGCGGCAACGTGCTCGGCATGATGCCGCATCCGGAGAACCTGATCGAGGCGCTGCAGGGCGGCATCGACGGCCGCGGCCTGTTCGAGAGCCTGGGCCGCATCGCCGCCTGATCGCCCGGACATCCTTTTCGGCGCATCGCGCCAGAGCCTCACGAGGCGGACCCATGATCCCCAACGATGTGAATATCACCCCGGAACTCGTCGCCGAACACGGCCTCAAGCCGGACGAGTACAGCCGCATCCTCGATCTCATCGGCCGCGAGCCGACGCTGACCGAGCTCGGCATCTTCTCCGCCATGTGGAACGAGCACTGTTCCTACAAGTCGTCGAAGAAGTGGCTGAAGCAGCTCCCCACCAAGGGCGAGCGCGTCCTCGTCGGCCCCGGCGAGAACGCCGGCGTCGTCGACATCGGCGACGGTCAGGCCGTGGTCTTCAAGATGGAGAGCCACAACCACCCCTCCTACATCGAGCCCTATCAGGGCGCGACGACGGGTGTCGGCGGCATCCTGCGCGACGTCTTCACCATGGGCGCCCGCCCGATCGCGGCGATGAACGCCCTGCGCTTCGGCGAGCCGACCCACCCCAAGACCCACCACATCGTCTCCGGCGTCGTCGCCGGCGTCGGCGGCTACGGCAATTCCTTCGGCGTGCCGACCGTCGGCGGCGAGGTGAACTTCCACAAGCGCTACAACGGCAACTGTCTGGTCAACGCCTTCGCCGCCGGCCTGATCAAGTCCGACGCGATCTTCCTGTCCGAGGCCAAGGGCGTCGGCATGCCGGTGGTCTACCTCGGCTCCAAGACCGGCCGCGACGGCATCCACGGCGCCTCGATGGCCTCGGCCGAATTCGACGACAACTCGGCCGAGAAGCGCCCGACCGTCCAGGTCGGCGACCCCTTCGCCGAGAAGCTGCTGCTCGAGGCCTCGCTCGAGCTGATGGCCTCCGGCGCCGTCATCGCCATCCAGGACATGGGCGCGGCGGGTCTCACCTGCTCGGCCGTCGAGATGGGCGCCAAGGGCAATCTCGGCCTCGAGCTGAACCTCGACGCCGTGCCGACCCGCGAACCCGGCATGACCGCCTACGAGATGATGCTGTCGGAGAGCCAGGAGCGCATGCTCATGGTCCTCCACCCCCATCTCGAGGAACAGGCCGAGGCGATCTTCCGCAAGTGGGGCCTCGACTTCGCCATCGTCGGCTACACCACCGACACGCTGCGCTTCGTCGTCAAGCACCACGGCGAGGTCATGGCCGACCTGCCGATCAAGGACCTCGGCGACCAGGCCCCCGAATACGATCGCCCCTGGGTCGAGCCCATGACGCTGCCGGTGCTGCCGGCCGCCGAGGTCCCGGCGCCGGCCGACTACGCCACGGCCCTCCTCGACCTCCTCGGCTCGCCCAACCTCTCCTCGCGCCGCTGGGTGTGGGAGCAGTACGACCACCTGATCCAGGGCAACACCGTGCAGCGCCCCGGCGGCGACGCCGCGGTGGTCCGCGTCGAGCGCCCCAACGGCGGCCACGCCAAGGGCCTCGGCTTCACCTGCGACGTCACCCCGCGCTACGTCGAGGCCGATCCCTACGAGGGCGGCAAGCAGGCGATCGCCGAGAGCTGGCGCAACCTCTCGGCCGTCGGCGCCCGCCCGATCGCGGTCACCGACAACCTCAACTTCGGCAACCCCGAACGCCCCGAGATCATGGGCCAGTTCGTCTTCGCCCTGAAGGGCATCGGCGAGGCCTGCCGGGCGCTCGACATGCCGATCGTCTCCGGCAACGTCTCGCTCTACAACGAGACCAACGGCGTCGCCATCCTGCCGACCCCGGCGATCGGCGCCGTCGGCCTGATGGACGACGTGACGAAGACCGTCGGCATCGGCTTCGCGACGGACGAGGACGTCGTCGTCCTGATCGGCGACACCACCGGCTGGATGGGTCAGTCGTCCTATCTCTTCGAACTCCACGGCCGCGAGGAGGGCGCTCCGCCGCCGGTCGATCTCGCGGTGGAGAAGCGGAACGGCGACTTCGTCCGCGAGGCCGTGATCGCCGGCCGTCTCGGCGCCGCCCACGACCTCTCCGACGGCGGCCTCCTGGTGGCGCTGGCCGAGATGGCCATGGCCGGCAAGAAAGGCGCGCGCATCCTGCTGCCCGAGCTCGAAATTCCGCTCCATGCCTTCCTCTTCGGCGAGGATCAGGCCCGCTACGTGGTGACCGCCTCGGCCGCCGAGGCCGGCCGGCTGATCGTCGATGCCGCGATGGCCGGCGTGCCCGCCACCGCCATCGGTGCCGTCGGCGGCGACGTCCTCACCGTCGGCGAGCACTTGACCGTTTCGGTGGACGACCTACGTCAACGGCACGAATCTTGGATGCCCACCTACATGAGCGGCGTGTGAGCGCCGCCCGCCGGTGAACCCAACCGAATCGCGTCGCCTCACCGACAAGCCCGTCGGCGAGGCGACGAAAGCCAGGGAGTGCCCGACGCATGGCGATGACCGCCGACGCAATCGAAAAGCTGATCAAGGACGCCTTCCCGTCCGCGAAGGTCACCATCACCGACCTCGCCGGCGACGGCGACCACTGGGCGGCCGAAGTCGTGACTCCGGAGTTCGCCGGCAAGTCCCGCGTCCAGCAGCATCAGATGGTCAACGCCGCGCTGAAGGAGGCCCTCGCCGGCCCTCTGCACGCGCTGTCCTTGACCACCCGCGCCCCGGCGTGATCTCGTCACCCATCCCCTCCATCGCGGGCCCTTGACCCCCGCGCCATGAAAGGAAAGTCCCGATGTCCGACATCTCCGCCGCCATCGACGCCGAAGTGAAGTCCAACGACGTGCTGCTCTTCATGAAGGGCACCCCGAAGATGCCGATGTGCGGCTTCTCCGGCCAGGTCGTGCAGATCCTTTCGCACCTCGGCGTGCCCTTCAAGGGCGTCAACATCCTCGAGTCCGACGCGCTGCGTCAGGGCGTCAAGGACTACTCCAACTGGCCGACCTTCCCGCAGCTCTACATCAAGGGCGAGTTCGTCGGCGGCGCCGACATCACCCGCGAGATGTTCCAGGCCGGGGAGCTGCAGACCATGCTCAAGGACAAGGGCCTGATGGGCTGAGGTCGGACGCGACGACGGATTTTGCGGAGGCCGGGGAGCGATCCCCGGCCTTCGTCGTTCTCGGGCATCGCCGCCACATGCCACCCTCGGATGTCGCATCGATCGGCACGAGAGGATGCCGTTCAATTCTCGAGCAAAACGGCGTCTCGCGACACGCAATTGTTATTGATCACTATGATCCTGCACCTCTATCACTGGGGCGCGCGCAGCAGACTACAGTCTTTCCGTGACGGAACATATCGAACAGCGGGAAGAATGAGCCGTTCGGCGCCGGACCACAGAAATAATCGGGGAAAAATTCGATGAAGAGAGTTCTCGGCCTCGCTGCCTTCCTGGCGATCGCCCTCGGTACCACCACCGCGTCGGCCAACGACTACCGCGTCATGATCGTGAACAAGACCGGCATGGCGATGCGGCACTTCTACGCCTCGGTCACCAGCACCAACGCCTGGGAAGAAGACATCCTCGGCAAGGACGTCCTGGAGGACGGCGAGTCGGTCGAAGTCGAGATCGACGACGGATCCGACAAGTGCCATTACGATTTCAAGGCGGTGTTCGAGAACGGGGCGTCGCTCGAGCGCGCCGACATCGACGTCTGCAAGGTCACGTCCTTCACCTATACCCGTTGATCACGACGGTCGAGGCGAGCGGTCGCGATCCGCTCGCCTCCATCACCCCGTGCGAATCGCCCCTCAGTGATCGTGCCCGCAGCCGCATCCAGGCCCGTGGGAGTGCAGTCCGCCCTCCTCCGCCGTGGTCTCGCCGCGACAGTGGGCGCAGACGCCGCGCACCTCGATCGTCCGTCCCTCGAGGGCGAAGCCCGCCTCGCCGGCACGCGACGTCAGCAGCGCGTCGATCCCCTCCCCCGACCATTCCTCGACCTTGTGGCAACGGATGCACACCGCGAAGACGATCCCCTTGGCGTGATCGCGGCCGCAGCAGGCGAAATAGGCGCCGAGTCCCTCGAGCCGGTGGATCTGTCCCGATTTCACCAATCGGTCGAGCGCCCGATAGACCACCGGCGGCGACTGCACCCCGTGCGGCCTGAGCCGGTCGAGTACCTGATAGGCGCTCATCGGCGTCTCGGCGGTGCGCAGCACGTCGAGCACGACGTCGTCGGTCTGGGATCGGGCTCTCGCCATGTCGCCTCCGCGGTCCTGTGCCCCGACCATAGAGCAAGTCGCCATCCCCCCCAACCCCGACCGGCGCCGATGTCGAACCGCCGCCGCCGCCACACGGCGACGCCTCCCACTGCCCCCGCCCCCCCGCTGCCCCCTGAATCTTCGGTGCTTGGTTTCCCCCCCGCCTTGGCCTATCTAACCAGGGTGGAGCTCACCGAGACGGCGATGCTCTCCCTGGCTTGTGGCGACGAGGCCGTCGGGTCGTCGCGCCCGGATCGACGAGGAGTGCTCGGCAGGTGGGTTCGGCCGGTCCCGACGACATTCCCCGCTCTGCCCCCGTCGCGACCTCGACGGTCCGCTTCGGCCTGCGCGATCTCGCGCTCGACCTGAAACTCGCTGCCAAGTTCGCCGCCATCTCCCTCACCCTGGAGACGATGCGCCTCGCCGGCGCTGCTCGCTTCGCCGCCGAGCCTGTCCGTGGGCGAGGCGCGATCCTCACCCTCCATCACGTCCGCCCCTTCGACGCCGGCCGCTTCCACGCTTCGGCCCATCTCGAGATCACCCCCGAGTTCCTGGAAGCGCTGATCGTCCATCTGAAGCGCCTCGGCTACGAGCCGATCGCGCTCGCCGAAGTTCCGGCCCGCCTCGCCGCTCCACCGGGTGCGCCCCCCTTCGTCGCCTTCACCCTCGACGACGGCTACCGCGACAACCTGATCCATGCCCGGCCGGTGTTCGAGCGTCACGCCGTCCCGTTCACAGTCTTCGCCACCTCGGGATTCATCACCCGCGAGCGGACCGTCTGGTGGCTGACGCTGGAGAAACTGATCGCCGACGTCGACGATCTCGTCTGGGATACCGGCGACCGCCGCCTGCGCTTCGCCTGCGCCCGGCCCCGCGCCAAGGCGATGACCGTCCGCCGCATCGCCGACTGGATGAACTCCGTCGACGAGGACTGGGCGATCTCGATCCTCGATCGCGTCGCCGCCGACAACGGCGTCTCGTCCGCCGCCGTCACCGACCAGGAGGTGATGACCGTCGACGAACTGCGCACCCTCGCCCGCTCGCCCATGGCCACCATCGGCGCCCACACCTGGAGCCACGTCAACCTGCGCCGCGTCTCCCAGGAGCGGCTCATCGACGAGATCGCCCGCGGCACCTCGGAGGTCACCGACCTCCTCGGCACCCGGCCGACGGTGTTCGCCTATCCCTACGGATCCCGCGCCAGCACCGGCGTGCGCGAGTTCGCCGCCGCCCACGACTTCGCCCTGGCGGTCACGACGATGCCGGGCACGCTCTCGCCCGCCCACCTCGACCATCTCGGCGCCCTGCCACGCATTTCGGTCAACGGCCACTACCAGAAGGCCGCCTGGGTCGAGGTCCTGCTCTCCGGCCTGCCCTTCGAGCTGCTTCCCCGGTCCGATCTCGACTGACGCGAGCCATCCGTCGCCGACATTCCGGCTCGCATCGGAAGCCCGCGCCATCCGATTGGAAACGCGGCCCTTTTTCACCCATCGAAGGACGGATCGCCGAGACGCCGCCCACCGTCGAGGCGACGGTTCCCACGACGAAAGTCTCGGGCCACCATGATGACGCCATCATTCCCGGCGACGCTGACATATCGCCGCCGCGGACGTCCGTGGCAAATCCGTTCTCTCGAGCCGCCGAATTCGACCGTTCATTCGTGTCGGAAGACGGCGGGTCATGCTGAAATTCGTGACATTCCCTGAATTCGGCCGACGCAGACCGTCCGATGACCGTCTAGTCGTGGGCTCTCCTCGGTGTGAATACACGAGATCGTCTGGGCTATGGACAAAAGTCGCAAGAGCCGCGATCATGTTCATCGCAGTGACATCTCGTCCGCCTAGGAGAGCAGCGAATGAACGGCAGGCGGGAGACGTGATCGGCCGACCGATCGCAGATCTCGCGACCGAGAGCACATCGAGTGGGGCCCGAAGGCCCCGAGAGGAGGACCCACCATGACTCTGGACATCCGTGGCCACGCCACCGACGCCCTGGACCGGCGGGATTGGACCGACCCCTGCGTCGAACCGAGCCTCGCCGAAATCCTCTCCGACCCGATGATGGAACTCGTGTTCCGTCGCGACCAACTGCATCGCGAGAAAGTCGAGAATTTCCTGCGCTGCCACGCCACGCGCCTCGCCGCTCAGCGCGTCTGATACCGAGCCCATGAAGTTCTGACCTGTTCAGAACTTCATGGGCGAAGGCAAGCCCGAACGGGCGTCGGCCGATCAGGCCGAAACCCACGGAATTCGGACGAGTCCGAGTTTCGCGACCTTGGTATGAGCGCGGGCGAAGGCCGCACCGGCCGGCACCGACACTGACGTTGCCCCCAAGTTTTATCCAGTTCTGAGTTCGCTCCGGCGGC
>ERZ1645187.5149-NODE-5149-length-10290-cov-39.211529_pt1 | contig 10290 bp, 10 predicted proteins | sample MGYA00575352_ERZ1645187 | MGnify/ENA primary metagenome ERZ1645187 (study PRJEB40837, sample SAMN11349314) | freshwater sediment metagenome | isolation source: river sediment | host: Sediment | place: India: Wazaribad , New Delhi | collected 2017-02-21 ...
CGGGGTCGTTCGTGGGCAGCCAGCTCGGCCGCTCACCGAACCCCTGGACCGCGCGGGGCTCACTCAGCTGGGTGGGGCCCGGCCCAGCAGCCGGGTCGCCAGGAGGGGCGGTCGGGTCAGCAGGCGGGGCCGCCGGCGGCGCAGGCCACTGCGGAGGATGCGTGGTCGAGCCGGTCGTCGGGTCCGCCGCGGTGGGCCGTGGGGGCGTGGTGGCCGGGCTCGCGGGGGCCGGCGGAGCCACCGGCGCCTTGCCGTCGAACCAGTCCCGCGCGGGCTGCAGCCACAGCAGCAGCGCCGAGGCGGCCACGAGCGCCGACATGAACCCACCCGAGAGCATCCCGGTGACGAAGAGCGGCAGCGCCAGCACGGCCAACCCGACGCGGGCCCCGCGGTTGCGGCGCAGCACGTGCCAGCCCAGGACCGCGGCGGCCGTCGCGCACCCGGCGGTGACCATGGCGGCCACCCGCATGATCTGCAACACCGGCTCCACGCCCAGCCCCAGGCTGTCGCCCGGCGGCTCGGCCAGGAACGCCTCGATCGCCTCGCGGGTCTGCAGCGAGCGCAGCCCGGTCAACACCTCCACGACCGAGACGACCACCAGCAGCGAGCCCAGGATGATCATCCAGCCGGCCATGGTCACCTGGGGTGGCCGAGGCAGGGCGGGCGTGGTCATGGGCGCCATTCCATCACGCTGACCCAACCCCGGCCCGGTCCCACGGAGTCACTCACCAGGCCACTCCCCAGGCTCAACTCTCGACGACCGGCCGCAGCACCAGCCCGGCACCGGACTCGGCCGTCTCGACCCGCACGACGCCGCCGTCGTTGACCTCGCCGCCGATCAGCATCTTGGCCAGCGGGTCGCCGATCGCGGTCTGGATCAGGCGCCGCAGCGGGCGGGCGCCGTACGCCGGGTCGTAGCCGGTCTCGGCCAGCCACTGCCGAGCCTCGTCGGTGACCTCCACGGTGATCCGCCGGGCTGCCAGGCGCTTGTCCAGCAGCGCCAGCTGCAGGTCGACGATGTGCGCCAGCTCCTCGCGGGTCAGCGCCTCGAACATCACGACCTCGTCCAGCCGGTTGAGGAACTCGGGCTTGAAGCTGGCCCGCACGACCTGCATCACCAGCTCCTTCTTCTGCTCCGCCGTCAGCTCCGGGTCGACCAGGTAGGTCGAGCCCAGGTTGGAGGTGAGGATCAGCAGGGTGTTGCGGAAGTCCACGGTCCGGCCCTGGCCGTCGGTGAGCCGGCCGTCGTCGAGCACCTGCAACAGGATGTCGAAAACCTCCGGGTGCGCCTTCTCCACCTCGTCCAGCAGTACGACGCTGTAGGGGCGCCGCCGTACCGCCTCGGTGAGCTGCCCGCCCTCGTCGTAGCCGACGTACCCGGGCGGGGCGCCGACCAGCCGCGAGACCGTGTGCTTCTCGGAGTACTCGCTCATGTCGATGCGCACGATCGCGCGCTCGTCGTCGAAGAGGAAGTCGGCCAGGCTCTTGGCCAGCTCGGTCTTGCCCGTGCCGGTGGGGCCGAGGAACAGGAAGGAGCCGGTGGGCCGGTTGGGGTCGGCGATGCCGGCCCGGGAACGGCGTACCGCATCGCTGACCGCCTCCACCGCGGCCGCCTGCCCGATGAGCCGCTGGCCGATCACCGACTCCATCTCCAGCAGCTTGGCGGTCTCGCCCTGCAGCATCCGGCCGGTGGGGATGCCGGTCCAGGCCTCGACCACCTCGGCGATCTGCTCGGCGCCGACCTCCTGGCCGACCAGCGGCTCGACGTCGACGGCCTCGGCGGCGTCCAGCTCGGCGATCTGCTTCTCCAGCTCCGGGATCCGCCCGTACTGGATCTCCGAGGCGCCGGCCAGGTCGCCCTCGCGCAGCCGGCGGTCGGCCTCGCTGCGCAGCGCGTCCAGCTGCCGGCGCAGCTCGCCCTCGCCCTGGAGCTGGTCCTTCTCCCGCTCCCAGCGCAGGTCCAGCGCCCGCAGCTCCTCCTCCTTGTCGGCGAGGTCCTCGCGCAGCTTGGCCAGCCGCTCGACCGACGCCTCGTCGGTCTCCTTGGCCAGCGCGAACTCCTCCATCTTCAGCCGCGCCACCTGGCGCCGCAGTCGGTCGATCTCCTCGGGCGCGGACTCGATCTCCATCTTGAGCCGGCTGGCGGCCTCGTCGATCAGGTCGATGGCCTTGTCGGGCAGCTGGCGGCCGGTGATGTAGCGGTCGGACAGGGTCGCGGCGGCGACCAGGGCGGCGTCGGTGATCTGCACGCCGTGGTGCGCCTCGTACTTCTCCTGGATGCCGCGCAGGATCTGCACGGTGTCCTCCACGCTGGGCTCGCCCACGAAGACCTGCTGGAAGCGGCGCTCCAGGGCCGGGTCCTTCTCGATCCGCTCGCGGTACTCGTCCAGCGTGGTGGCGCCGATCATGTGCAGCTCGCCGCGGGCCAGCATCGGCTTGAGCATGTTGCCGGCGTCCATCGAGGAGTCCCCGCCGGCGCCCGCGCCGACGACGGTGTGCAGCTCGTCGATGAAGGTGATGACCTGCCCGCCGGCGTCCTTGATCTCCTCCAGCACGGCCTTGAGCCGCTCCTCGAACTCGCCGCGGTACTTGGCGCCCGCCACCATCGCGGCCAGGTCCAGGCTGAGCACCCGGCGGCCCTTGAGGCTGTCGGGCACGTCGCCGTCGACCACCCGCTGGGCCAGGCCCTCGACCACGGCGGTCTTGCCGACGCCGGGCTCGCCGATCAGCACCGGGTTGTTCTTGGTCCGCCGGCTCAGCACCTGCACCACCCGGCGGATCTCGGCGTCGCGGCCGATGACCGGGTCGAGCTTGCCCTCCTGCGCGGCGGCGGTGAGGTCGACGGAGTACTTCTCCAGCGCCTCGTACGTCGACTCGGCCTCCTGGCTGGTGACCCGCCGGTTGCCGCGCACCGCGGTCAGCCCCTCGCGCAGGCCCTCGGCGCTCAGGCCGGCGTCGGCCAGCACCTTCTGGGCGGCGGACTCGACGGTGGCCAGGGCGATCAGCAGGTGCTCGGTGGCGACGTAGTCGTCCTTCATCGCCGAGGACAGGTCCAGCGCCGAGGCCAGCACCCGCGTCAGCGCGGGCGAGGCGGCGGGGTGCTGCACGGTCGAGCCGGTGGCGCGGGGCAGCGCGGCCATCGCGGCGTCGGCGCGGGCGGCCACCCCCACGGGGTCGACGCCGGCCTTGGCGATCAGGCTGCGCGAGATGCCGTCGTCCTGGCGCAGCAGCGCGACGAGCAGGTGCAGCGGCTCGGTCTGGCTGTTGCCGCCGGTGGTCGCGGCGAGCTGGGCAGCCTCGATGGCCTCGCGGCTGCGGGTGGTGAACTTGTCGGCTCCGAACTGGCTCACGTGGGCTCCCGTCGTGTCCTGGGTTGTTCTGGTCTGTGCTGCGGGTTCTACTGGCTTGCGCGGGCTGTCCGCCACTTGCGACAACGCTGACGAAGTTGAGTCCATTCCACTCAACTTCGATTTTGCTGCGCGACTGGCGCCGCCTCTGCCAAGATTGACGCGCTCACCCGACTGGGAGAAGGGGTGTGGGTTGAAGAACCTGTTCAAGGGCAACGCCGCGCACAAGGCGGGCCAGGACAAGTCGTCCGAAGACGACGGCTCGACCGCGGTCGAGCCCCTCACCACCCCGTCGGCAATGCGGGTGTCGCAGGGTCCGATCAAGGTCGTCTTGGTCGACGACGACGAAGAGGTGCGCTTCGTCCTGCGCGTCGCGTTGGAGTCGGCCGGGTTCCAGGTCGCGGGCGAGGCCGGCGACGCCGAGAGCGCCATGCGCCAGATCAGCGCCACACAGCCCGAGATCGTGCTGCTCGACCTGCACATGCCCGACATCGGCGGCCTGGAGATCCTGCCGCTGATCTACGAGGACTCCCCCCTGTCCAAGGTGGTGGTCTGCTCGGCGATCAGCGCGACGTACATGACCGAGGCGGCCCTGATGGAGGGCGCCTGGGGCTACATCGTCAAGGGCGTCTCCGCCCAGTCGATCACCGAGCACCTGCGCCAGGTCGCGGTGGCCGGCGCGGTCCGCCCGGTGCGGCCCTACCCGTTGGGGCGCGACTACCACCGCGAGCCGTTCAACCGCGACGAGCTGTAGTCGCGGGGTTGAACCTCCCGCTGCTGGCCGCCGACTGCTCGCGGTGCGCGGCGCTGTGCTGCGTCCTGGCGCCGTTTCGGGCCGGGACCGGCTTCGGGGCCGACAAGCCCAGCGGCACCCCCTGCCTGAACCTGACACCGGCGGACCGCTGCGCGATCCACGACCGGCTGCGGGACAGCGGCTGGCCCGGGTGCGTCGCCTTCGACTGCTTCGGCGCCGGGCAGCAGATCACGCAGGTGACCTACGCCGGCCGCTCCTGGCGCGACGCGGATGTCGACCGCGGGGAGATGGCCGCGGTGTTCTCGGTGATGCGGATGCTGCACGAGGCGCTGTTCCACCTCCAGGAGGCCGAGGTCCGGGACGGCGCACCGGAGGTCGGCCGACGGCTGAGCGAGGTCGCCGCGCTGGTCGACCTGGGCCCCGACGAGCTGCTGGCCGTGGACGTCGAGCACGTGATGGGCGAGGTGCTGGAAGTGCTCCGCGCGGCCTCGCGGCGGGTGCGGGAGGCCCACGCAGGCGCCGGACCACCCGGCGCCGACCACCACTCCGCTGACTTGTTCAGGGCGATGCTCATCGCCGCCGACCTGCGCGGCGTAGACCTCGGGTACGCCGACCTGCTGGGCGCCGACGTACGCGACGCCGACGTGCGCGGCGCCGACCTCGGCCGGGTGCTCTACCTCAGCCAGGCGCAGGTTAACGGCATGCGCGGGGACGCCGCGACCGTGTTGCCGGATCGGCTCACGGCTCCGGATCACTGGCGGTGACGTGAAGACCGCGGACGCAATGGAGGTTCTCTCCGCGCTGGCGCCTGCGGAGGGGCCTCAGACGCCCGAGCTTGGCACGCGCGGTGACGTCGCGTTCCTGCGGCTTGCTTCAGGGACCGCACCTCTCCGTTGGGCCGTGGTGTCGACTCCGGGCGACAGATGGTTCTCCCTGGAAGTAGACGGCGGATTCAGCCTCGATTACTTCGAGGAGGGGACCTCGGACGAGGACGGCCGAGCAATCCTGACGCGATATGTCGACTACGCCCTGCAGTACGTCGCAGGCAACGCGGTCCACTCAAGGCGCGGCTCCCTCGGTATCCCCGAGCTGGAACTCGTGACCGAGCGTGAGTCCGTGCGCCTCAGGCGGTCTTTGTGGGCGCAGATCCGAACCCTCGCTGGCTTCGAACAGAGGCGACATTGACTCCGGTGCATGGCGTCCTGCGACGTACACTGACGTCATGTCGGCGAACGAAGCGGAGGCCTACGAGGCGGGGATGGCTCTGCCGAGCGAGGCACGCAAGCGCTTGGCAATCCGGCTGCTCGAGTCGGTGGAGGTCATCGACGACGCGGCGATCGATGGGGCCTGGACCTCGGAGATCGCGTCGCGGATTGACGACATCCGAAGCGGCAAGGTGAAGACCATCCCGGGTGAGCAAGTCTTCGCAGATATCTCCGCGGAGCGGGCCCAGCGCAACGCATGAAGCCTGCCTTCGACTTCCACCCGGATGCGCAGGCGGAGTTCGCTGCAGAGGTGGCCTGGTACGACGACCGCGAGGTCGGCGTGGGCGGGCGCTTCGCGGAGTCCGTGCGGGCCGCAGTCGATGCTGCCGTCGAGGACCCTGAGGCATGGGCAAGGTGGCAGGGCTGGGACGCCGAACCCGTCGTGCGATCGAAGGGTGTTGCCGGCTTTCCATACCGCGTCGTCTACTACGTCGAGGACCGACTGCTGGTGATCGTCGCTGTCGCTCATGCCAAGCGGCGGCCCGGCTACTGGCGAGACCGGGTCAGCCCCTAGCGCCGTATGGCCCGGGATGCGCGGGGACGCCGCCGACCGTGTTGCCGCAGCGGCTCAGCGCACCCGGCGCCAGAGCAACGGGGAGCCAGGCGAGTCCGAGCGCAGCGCCGGCACCCGGCTGGGCCGCTCCCGGTAGGTACCGGCCTGCCGGGTCAGCTGCACCAGCGCCTGGTTCAGGGCCTCGCGCGTGGCGGCGAGCTCCTCCAGCAGCTCGGCGTTGCGGGAGCGCAGGGCGGTGACCTCGTTGTCCAGCGCCAGGATGCGGCGTACCCCCTCCAGCCCGATCCCCGAGCCGGTCAGGTCGGCGATCTGGCGCAGCAGCTCCAGGTCGCGGTGCGAGTACCGGCGTCCGCCGCCCCCGGTGCGACCCGGGGTGATCAGCCCCATCCGCTCGTAGGTCCGCAGCGTCTGCGGATGCAGTCCGGTGAGCTCGGCGGCCACCGAGATGACGTAGACCGCCGCATCCGGCGGCGGGGTCCCGAAGCCACTCATCACGCCTCCTCGAACAGGTTGGTCCGCAACGGCCGGCCGGCCATCGCCGCACGGTAGGACTGCACGGCCTCACGCGCGGCCGGGTCCAGGGTGGGCGGCACCTGCACCTCGACCGTGGCGAGCAGGTCGCCCTTGGTGCCGTCGCGTCGGGTCACCCCCTTGCCGCGGACCCGGAAGGTGCGACCCGTGGGCGTGCCCGCCGGGATCCGCAGCGTCACCGGGGCGCCACCCAGGGTCGGGATCTTCACCTCCGCGCCCAGCGCCGCCTCGTCGAAGGAGACCGGCACCTCCAGCGTCAGGTTGTCGCCCCTGCGGGCGAAGATCCGGTGCGGGCTGACCTTGACGGTGACGAACAGGTCGCCGGCCGGGCCGCCGTCCTCGCCCGCCTGCCCCTTGCCGCTGAGCCGAATCCGCTGCCCGTCCTTGACCCCGGCCGGGATCCGGGCCTGGATCGAGCGGGACGAGGCCCCGCGCCCGCTGCCCCGACAGGCCGGGCACGGGTCGTCGTACAGCAGCTGGCGGCCGCGGCAGGCCGGGCAGGGCTCGTTGACCGAGAACGCGCCGCCCACCGAGGAGACCACGTAGCCGGCCCCCTCGCACTCGGCGCACACGTGCGGCTTGGTGCCGGGCTTGCCGCCTGTGCCGTGGCAGGTGGGGCACGCCGCGTCCGAGGTGAGGCGCAGCGACACCGTGACCCCGTCGATGGCGTCGGTGAAGCCGATCGTCGCCGTGGACTCCACGTCCGCGCCCTGCCGCGGACGGCGCTGGCCGCGACCGCGGACCCCCCCGAACAGGTCGTTGATATCGAACCCGCGAGCGCCGCCCGTGCGACCGCGATCGCCGAACAGGTCGTTGATGTCGAACCCGCCGGACCCGAAGCCGCCGCCCCCGGCCGGGAAGCCACCGAAGCCGCCGCTGCCGTACGCCGCGCGCATCTCGTCGTACTTCTTGCGCTTCTCGGCGTCGCCGATGACGTCGTACGCCTCGGCGACCGCCTTGAACTTCTCGTGCTTGGCCTGGTCGTCGGGGTTGGAGTCGGGGTGGTTGGCGCGGGCGAGCTTGCGGTAGGCCTTCTTGATCTCCGCGGCCTCGGCGTCCTTCTTGACCCCGAGGACCGCGTAGAAGTCCTTGTTCGCCCAGTCGGCGCGCATGCCGTCGTTGCTCACTCGCTCACCCTCCCTTCAATCCCGGCGATCCCCTCGCTGCTGCCGACCCGACGCTGTCGTCTGTGACTCGGGCAGCCGGTTCGGGTCAGTCTGCCGCTTCCTCGGGCGCCTCAGGCGCATTCGAGGCCGGATCGATGACCAGAACCTGCGCCGCCCGGACCACCCGCTCCCCCATCCGGTAGCCGGACTTGGCGACCAGCTTGACCGTGGTCACCTCGACCTCCGGGTCCTCGCCGAGGTGGCTCAGCGCCTCGTGCAGGTTGGGGTCGAAGGCCTCGCCGGGAGCCCCGAAGCGGGACAGGCCCGAGCTGCCGACGGCCCGCTCGAGCTGGTCGGCCACGGCCTTGAAGCCGCCCTCCAGCTCACCGGCCTGGCGGGCCAGGTCGACGGTGTCGAGCACCTCCAGGACCGGCACCAGGGCCCGGTACGCCGCGTTCTCGGCCACCAGCTGCCGGTCTCGGTCGACCCGGCGCTTGTAGTTGACGTACTCGGCCTGCAGCCGCTGCAGGTCCGCGGTCAGCGCCGCGACGTCGGCCTGCGTCTTGGCGGCGTCCTCCTCGGCGCTGGCCAGAACGTCGGCGCCTTCGGCGGCGTCAGCGACCTCGGACTGCTGGTCGGCGGCGGCCGGCCCGGGCGTGGTCCGCCCGGGCTCGACCGTCACACCGTCGATCGATGCCTCGACCTCGGTCTCGTTGACCATCTCGGCCGCGTCCTCACCGAACGAAGACGGGGTGGGGTGGGTCACTTGGACTCACCCTCCGGGCCCTCGTCCACGATCTCCGCCTCGACGACGTCGTCGTCGGAGTCGACCCCTGAGTCGCCCGCAGCGCCATCGGTGGGGTTGCCACCGGCGGCCTGGTCGGCCTCGGCCGCGGCGTACATCGCCGCGCCCATCTTCTGGCTGGACTCACCGAGCTTGGTGATCCCGGCCCCGATGGCGTCGGCGTCGGCCTCGGCGTTCTCCAGGGTGGCCTTGAGGGCGTCCACGTCGGCCTGCACCTCGGACTTGACGTCGTCGGGCAGCTTGTCGGCGTTCTCGGTCAGGAACTTCTCGGTGCTGTAGACCAGCCCGTCGGCCTGGTTGCGCGCGTCGACGGTCTGACGACGCTTGGCGTCCTCTTCGGCGTACTGCTCGGCCTCCTTGACCATCCGGTCGATCTCGTCCTTGCTCAGCGCCGAGCCACCGGAGATGGTCATCGACTGCTCGCGGCCCGAGGCCAGGTCCTTGGCCGAGACGTGCACGATGCCGTTGGCGTCGATGTCGAAGGTGACCTCGATCTTCGGCACCCCGCGCGGAGCCGGCGGCAGGCCGGTGAGCTCGAAGTTGCCCAGCGGCTGGTTCTGCGCCCACATCTGCCGCTCGCCCTGGGCGACCTTGATCTCCACCGACGGCTGGTTGTCGTCGGCGGTGGTGAAGATCTCCGAACGCTTGGTCGGGATGGTGGTGTTGCGCTCGATCAGGGTGGTCATCACGCCGCCCTTGGTCTCGATGCCCAGGCTCAGCGGGGTGACGTCGAGGAGCAGCACGTCCTTGACCTCGCCCTTGAGCACGCCGGCCTGCAGCGCCGCGCCCACGGCCACGACCTCGTCGGGGTTGACGCCCTTGTTGGGCTCCTTGCCGCCGAGCAGCTCCTTGACCAGGTCGGTCACCGCCGGCATGCGGGTCGAGCCGCCGACCATGACCACGTGGTCGATGTCCTTGATCGCGACGCCGCCGTCGCGCAGCACCGACTGGAACGGCGACTTGCAGCGGTCCAGCAGGTCGGAGGTCATCTTCTGGAACTCCGCGCGCGTCAGCTTCTCCTCGAAGTGCAGCGGGCCGGACTCGCCGTGGGTGATGTAGGGCAGGTGGATCGTGGTCTCGCTGGAGCTGGAGAGCTCGATCTTCGCCTTCTCCGCGGCCTCCTGGAGGCGCTGCTTGGCGATCTTGTCGGCGCCGAGGTCGACGCCGTTGTTGTTCTTGAAGCGCTCGACCATCCACTCCACGACGCGGTTGTCCCAGTCGTCGCCACCGAGGTGGTTGTCACCGGAGGTGGCCTTGACCTCGACCACGCCCTCGCCGATCTCCAGCAGCGAGACGTCGAAGGTGCCGCCACCGAGGTCGAAGACCAGGATCGTCTGGTCGTCGCCCTTGTCCAGGCCGTAGGCCAGGGCGGCCGCGGTCGGCTCGTTGACGATCCGGCTCACGTTCAGGCCCGCGATCTCGCCGGCCTCCTTGGTGGCCTGGCGCTGCGCGTCGGAGAAGTACGCCGGCACGGTGATCACCGCGTCGGTGACCGGCTCGCCGAGGTAGGCCTCGGCGTCGCGCTTGAGCTTCTGCAGCACGAAGGCGCTGATCTGCTGGGGGGTGAAGGACTTGTCGTCGATCTTGGTGGACCAGTCGGTGCCCATGTGTCGCTTGACCGAGCGGATCGTGCGGTCCACGTTGGTGACGGCCTGGCGCTTGGCGACCTCGCCGACCAGGACCTCGCCGGACTTCGCGAACGCGACCACCGAGGGGGTGGTGCGGGCGCCTTCGGCGTTGGCGATCACGGTGGGCTCGCCACCTTCGAGGACGGCGACGACGCTGTTCGTCGTGCCGAGGTCGATGCCGACAGCACGTGCCATGTTGGGATACCTCCATTGGTGCATCCCGGGCTCTCCCGGGAAGTTCGTGTGGGCGCCATCCTGCGCCCGGCAGGGCGAGTCTGGCAAACAAGTTGAGTCCGTTCAACTCAACTCTGCTCACGGGATGCAACGCAGGGGTACGGCG
>ERZ1645187.5152-NODE-5152-length-10282-cov-11.919429_pt1 | contig 10282 bp, 8 predicted proteins | sample MGYA00575352_ERZ1645187 | MGnify/ENA primary metagenome ERZ1645187 (study PRJEB40837, sample SAMN11349314) | freshwater sediment metagenome | isolation source: river sediment | host: Sediment | place: India: Wazaribad , New Delhi | collected 2017-02-21 ...
CAGGGGCTGCCGGTGATCCACGTGTGGACGCACGACTCCATCTCCGTGGGGGAGGACGGGCCCACCCACCAGCCGGTGGAGCAACTCTGGTCCCTGCGGGCGATTCCGGGCCTCGCGGTGGCCCGGCCCGCCGACTGGCTGGAGACGGTGGAGGTGTGGCGCCGCGTGCTCACCCGGCGGAGTGGTCCCACGGCGCTCGCCCTCAGCCGTCACGCCACCCCGGTGCTGGACAGGTCGTCCTCCTGGGGGAGCCCGGACCGCGGCGGCTACGTGGTGCGAACCGCGGAGGATCCCCGGGCGATCCTGTACGGCACGGGCACGGAGGTGGGCGTGTGCGAAGCGGCAGCGGACCTGTTGGCGGACCGCGGGATCCCGTGCGAGGTGGTGTCCCTGCCGTGCCTCGAGTGGCTGGCCGAGGAGCCCGCGGACTACCGGGCGCGGGTGTTGCACCGTCCGGCGCCTGCGCGAGTGGTGCTGGAGGCGGGCATCTCGCTGGGCTGGGCGGGCGTGCTCGGCTCGGATGTGCAGTGCATCAGCATCGAGGACTTCGGGACGAGCGGCTCGGGCTCCGAGGCGCTCGCGGTGGCGGGCTTCACACCGGAGGCGGTGGCTGACGGGGTGATCGCGAGGCTCTGGCCACGGAGCTGACCAGGATTCAGCGCGTCGGGCCGGCGTGCAGGGCCTCGGCGACCATCGGCAGGGCCCGTGGGTCGGTCTGGATGAGCAAGCCGGTCGCCACCGTTCCCTCGAAGCGCCGGACCTGGCCGGCGAGCTGGTCCGGCCTGCCCGCGAGCGCAACGTCCAGTACCAGTTCTACCGGCACCGCGGCGGCTGCACCCTCGCGATCGCCCGCCGCCCACCTCTGGGCGATCCGGGCGCACGCGTCCTCGTGCCCCAACCGTTCGAGCACGGCGCGGTGGAAGTTGGCCTCCGTCGAGCCCATTCCCCCGACGTACAGCGCCACGTGCGGCGCGAGCAGCCGGGCCGCGTCGTCCACGTCCCTCCCGACGGCGACCGGCAGCGAGACGTTCACCTCGAACTCGCCCGCCGGCCGGGCGCCGTCGGGACGCCTCGCGAAGCCCTCGCCGAGGTGGCGGCGGTACTCGGAGTCGAGGCGGGGGGAGAAGAAGGCGGGGAGCCAGCCGTCGGCGATCTCGGCGGCCAGGGCGGTGTTCTTCGGGCCCTGGGCGGCGAGGTGGATGGGCAGGTCCGCGCGCAGCGGCCGGAGGTTCGCCTGGAGCGCCTTGGCCTGCGGCGTCGCCAGTGGCAGGGTGAACTGCCGTCCGCTGAACTCGAGCGGTCCCTCGCGGCGCAGCACCCGGCGGATGATCTCCACGTACTCGCGCGTGCGCTCGAGCGGCCGGTCGAAGCGCTGCCCGTACCAGCCCTCCACCACCTGCGGCCCGGAGACGCCGAGCCCGAGGACGAACCGCCCGCCCGAGAGGTGGTCGAGCGTCATGGCGGCCATCGCCGTCGCCGTCGGGGTGCGGGCCGAGATCTGGGCGACGGCGGTGCCGAGGCGGGCACGCGACGTCGCCCCGCCCCACCACGCCAGTGGGGTGAAGGCGTCCGAGCCGTAGCTCTCGGAGGTCCAGAGGGAGTCGAGACCGAGGCTGTCGGCGGTGGCGAACACCTCGGGCACGCCCTTCGGGGGGTGGGAACCCCAGTAGCCGGCGAGGTATCCGATGCGGAGTGTCATGCTTCGGACGGTACCGGCGAGAACGGCAGGCCGCGCGCGGGGCGCGGCTCGAACTTGTCAGGGTGGGATGGGATGATGGTCCCAGCCGCGGCGGCGAAGGCTGCGCCGCCCGCCCCCAACCCGCAAGCCCGCTGAGGAGCACCGTGAGCGAGAAGATCAAGCTGTTGACCGGTCCGGTCCAGGCCATCAACTGGAACCGGCTGGAGGACCCGAAGGATGAGGAGGTCTGGGACCGCCTCACCGGGAACTTCTGGCTGCCGGAGAAGATCCCGCTCTCGAACGACATCCAGTCCTGGGCCACGCTCAACGAGCACGAGAAGCTGATGACCACCCGGGTGTTCACCGGACTCACCCTGCTGGACACCGTGCAGGGCACGGTGGGCGCGGTCTCGCTGATTCCGGATGCGGTCACCCAGCATGAGGAGGCAGTGCTCACCAACATCGCGTTCATGGAATCCGTGCACGCGAAGTCCTACTCCTCGATCTTCTCCACGCTCATCTCCACGCGCGAGATCGACGAGGCCTTCCGCTGGGGCGAGGAGAACGAGGCGCTGCAGAACAAGGCCCGCATCATCCTCGACTACTACCGTGGCGATGACCCGGAGAAGCGGAAGGTTGCCTCCACGATGCTGGAGTCCTTCCTCTTCTACTCGGGCTTCTACGCCCCCATGTACTGGTCCAGCCACGCGAAGCTCACCAACACCGCGGACCTGATCCGCCTCATCATCCGGGACGAGGCCGTCCACGGCTACTACATCGGCTACAAGTACCAGCAGGCCGTCCGGAAGTCCTCGCCGGCCCGGCAGCAGGAACTGAAGGACTACACCTTCGAACTCCTCTTCGAGCTCTACGACAACGAGGAGTCCTACACCGAGGACCTCTACGACGGGCTCGGCCTCACGGAGGACGTGAAGATGTTCCTCCGCTACAACGCCAACAAGGCGCTCATGAACCTGGGCTACGAGGCGCTGTTCACCAAGGACCAGACGGCGGTCAACCCGGCGATCCTCTCGGCGCTCTCCCCGAACGCGGACGAGAACCACGACTTCTTCTCCGGGTCTGGTTCCTCCTACGTGATCGGGAAGGCCGAGAGCACCACGGACGACGACTGGGAGTTCTGAGGGCAAGAAAAAAGCGCCGTCATCATTGACGGCGCGAGACCTCACTGTCTGTGTGGAGTGTCCCGCTTCCTCAGCGCTCGGTGCGGCGCGCGAAGATCTCGGCCATCCAGTCAGTGAAGGTGATGGTTGTCGTCCGGTTGTAGGCCTCGATCCGCTCCGCCATGTCGTCCGACAGGTGGTTGTCGTACAGGATCGAGGTGGCCGGGGAATCCAGCAGGGTGTTGATGGACATGTTGTGTTCCTTTCGTTCACCGGCAGGAACACCAGCCGGCGCCCCTGCACGGCTCTGTGTCACGTCCCGAGGGACGCATCCGAACGGGTGTCCGGATGGCTCCACACTACGTCCACAACGCCTCCACATGCCAGTCCAAAATGGCCCCGGCCGCCGCACTTATTTGTGTCACCGCAGGTCAGAGAGCTGCAACTAGTTGCAGAAATTCTCGCGAGCTGAGACGGCAGCATTCGGTGGCACACGGACGGCTTGGCACAATGGACCCATGACCCCCCGAGTTCTCGTCGTCTGCACCGGCAACATCTGCCGCTCGCCCATGGGTGAGATCGTCCTGCGCGAGGCGGCGACGGCCGCCGGGATCGACGTCGTCGTCGAGTCCGCGGGCGTCAGCGATGAGGAGGAGGGCAACCCCATCGACCGGCGGGCGCGGCGGGTGCTCGACTCCGCCGGCTACCCGGTCCACGACCACCGTGCCCGCCAGGTGCGGGCGGGTGAGCTGGACCGCTACGACCTCGTGCTCGCGATGACCTCCCAGCACCTGAGCGCGCTGCACCGGTGGGCGGACCGTGACGGCACCGACCCCACGCACCTGCGCATGTGGCGGGAGTTCGACCCGGCCGCGCCCCGGAGCGCTGACAACTCCTGCCTCCGGGACCTCGACATCCCCGACCCGTGGTACGGCGGCCACCAGGACTTCGTGGACACGCTCGCCGCCCTCGAGGCGGGGCTGGACAGGATCGTCGAGCACCTGCGGGACCTGGCGCGCCGGCCCTAGGCCCGCGCCGTTCACCGAGGCGCGACAGCCGTCGTCCGCACCGTCCCGGCGTGGCAGGCTCGGATCCATGGACCTGTCCGCCCTCGCCGAGCCCGGCCGCCACCAGCCCCTCCTCGCCGCGAACGGGATGGTGGCCACCTCCCAGCCGCTGGCCGCGGCCGCAGGCCTGCGCGTGCTGCAGGACGGGGGGAGTGCCGCAGACGCCGCGATCGCCATGGCGGCGTGCCTCACCGTGGTGGAGCCGTGTTCCAACGGCATTGGGTCGGACGCCTTCGCCCTGGTCTGGGACGGGGCCCGACTGCACGGCCTCAACGGGTCCGGGCGGGCGCCGTCGTCGCTGACGGCGGACCGGCTCCGCGACGCCGGCCACGCCACTGTCCCCCTGCACGGCTGGGACGCCGTCACCGTGCCCGGCACGCCGCGTGCATGGGCGGACCTCCACGCCCGCTTCGGCCGCCTGCCGTTCGGCCGCCTCCTGGAGCCCGCCGCCACCTACGCCGAGGAGGGCTTCCCCGTCTCCCCGGTGGTGGCGTGGGGCTGGCGCGGCGGCGTGGAGCGCGCGCACGCGGGCCTGGCCGGCGAGCCCTTCGACGAGTTCCTCCGCGTCTTCGCGCCCGACGGCGCCGCCCCGGCCGTGGGTGAGCAGTGGCGGTCCCCGGGCCACGCGGCCACCCTGCGGGAGATCGCGGCCACGCGGGCGGACTCCTTCTACGAGGGGGACCTGGCGGAGCGGATCGTGGCGCACGCGGCGCGCACCGGCGGGCACCTCACCGCCACGGATCTCGCAGGCCACGCGAGCGAGTGGGTGGAGCCGATCTCCACGGACTATCGGGGCTACGACGTCTGGGAGATCCCTCCCAACGGGCAGGGCATCGCCGCGCTCATGGCGCTCAACATCCTGGAGCACGAGGACATCGCAGCGCTGCGGCCCGTGTCCGTACAGGCCTTCCACCTCGGGATCGAGGCACTGAAGCTCGCGCTCACGGATGCGCACCGGCACGTTGCGGACCCCGCCCGGGCAGAGGTCCCCACCGCCGAGCTGCTGTCCAAGGAGTACGCGGCGCGCCGGCGCCGGCTCCTCGGCTACCGGGCCATCGATCCCGAGCCGGGCAACCCGCGCGGCTCGGACACCGTCTACCTCTGCGCCGCGGACCGGAACGGGATGATGGTCAGCTTCATCCAGTCCAACTTCCATGGCTTCGGCTCGCACGTTGTCGTCCCGGGCACGGGGATCGCGCTGCAGAACCGCGGCCACGGCTTCTCCCTCGAGCCCGGTCACCCCAACGAGCTGGCGCCCGGGAAACGGCCCTTCCACACGATCATCCCCGGGTTCCTGACCCGGGGCGGCGAGGCGGTGGGTCCGTTCGGCGTGATGGGCGGGCACATGCAGGCGCAGGGCCACGTTCAGGTGGTCATGGACACCGTGGACCATGGCCTGGACCCCCAGGCCGCCCTCGACCAGCCCCGGTGGATCTGGACCGAGGGGCGGCAGGTGCTGATCGAGCCCGCCGCCGGCCAGGAGGTGTTCGACGGGCTCGCGCTGCGTGGCCACGAGGTCGCCCTCGCGCCCACCGCGGGCCATGTTGGCCGCGGGCAGGCGATCTGGCGGCTGGGGAACGGGACCTACGTGGGCGGGACCGAGCCCCGCGCCGACGGCGCCGTCCTGGGCTGGTAGGGGGCCCCTCAGCCCGCGCGGCGCAGCCGGAGCGAGTTGCTCACCACGATGACGCTGGAGGCCGCCATCGCGGCGCCCGCGATCATCGGGTTCAGCAGGCCCAGCGCGGCGAGCGGGATCGCGGCCACGTTGTAGGCGAACGCCCAGAACAGGTTCTGCTTGATGATCGCCAGCGTCTGTCGGGAGATGCGGATCGCCGTGGGGATGCGGTGCACGTCCCCACCGAGCACGGTGATGTCCGAGGCCTCGATGGCCACGTCGGTCCCGGTGCCCATGGCGATCCCCAGCCCACGCGCCCCGGCCTGGGCGAGGGCCGCGGCGTCGTTGACGCCGTCGCCCACCATGGCCACCACGCGGCCCTCCTCCTGGAGGGCGGCCACCACGTCCCGCTTCCCGCCGGGCAGCACGCCCGCGTGAACCCGCTCGATGCCGAGCTCGCCCGCGATGCGGTGGGCCGCGGCGGGCGCGTCACCCGTGAGGAGCACCGGCTCGATGCCAAGGGCGCGGATCTCGCGCACGGCGTCGCCGGCGTCGGCCTTCGGGGCGTCCCGCACCACGATCACGCCGCGCACCGCCCCGTCCCACCCGACGGCGACGGCGGTGCCGCCGTCCGCCGCGGCGCGTGCGACGGCTTCGTCCGCGCCGGCCGTCGCAAGGCCGCGCTCGGCGAGGAAGGCGAGCCGCCCGACGGCGACCTCGAGCCCCTCGACGGTCGCGGTCACCCCCAGGCCCGCAGAGGTGCGGAAGCCGGTGGCCTCCGGGAGCGGGCCGGACTCGCGGGCGCTCGCCACGATGGCCTGCGCGATCGGGTGCTCGGACCCGGCCTCCGCGGCGCCGGCGAGGCGCGTGACGTCCGCGGCGCGGACGCCGGCCAGGGGCAGGACCTCGGAGACGGTCATGCGGCCGGTGGTCAGGGTGCCGGTCTTGTCGAGGACCATGGTGTCGACGCGGCGGGTGGATTCGAGGATCTCCGGGCCCTTGATGAGGATGCCGAGCTGGGCGGCGCGCCCGGTGCCCACGAGGAGGGCGGTGGGCGTGGCGAGGCCCAGCGCGCACGGGCACGCGATGATCAGCACCGCGACCGCGGCGGTGAACGCCGCCTGCAGCGGGTTGCCGAGCAGCAGCCACGTGGCGAACGTGCCGATCGCCAGGACGATCACGATGGGCACGAACACGGCGGAGATGCGGTCCGCGAGGCGCTGCACGGGGGCCTTGCCCGTCTGCGCCTGGGTGACCATGCGGCCGATCTGGGCGAGCGCGGTCTGGGAACCCACGCGGGTGGCGCGCACGGTGAGCACGCCGGAGGTGTTGACGGTGGCGCCGGTGACGTCGTCGCCGGGGGCCACCTCCACGGGGACGGGCTCGCCGGTCAGCAGGGAGGTGTCCACGGCGGACTCCCCGGCAACCACCCGGCCGTCCGTGGCGATCTTCTCGCCCGGGCGCACCACGAACTCGTCGCCCATGCGCAGCTCGGTGATGGGGACGCGGACCTCGTGGCGCGTGCCGTCGGGGCCGGGCTCGAGGCGGGCGGCATCCTTCGCGCCCAGGGAGAGGAGGGAACGCAGCGCGTCGCCGGCGCGGCGCCGCGAGCGGGACTCGGCGTACCGGCCCGCGAGGAGGAAGGTGGTGACCACGGCGGCCACCTCGAAGTACAGCTCCGGGTGCATCCCGGGCTCGGAGGCGCGGGGGAGCAGGGACACCTCCATGCGCATGCCGAGTTCGCCGGCCCCGCCGAGCAGCAGCGCCCACAGTGACCAGAGGCTCGCGGCGGTCACGCCCAGCGAGACGAGGGTGTCCATGGTGGAGGAGCCGTGGCGGGCGGAGTTGAAGGCTGCGCGGTGGAAGGGCCACGCGCCCCACGTCACCACGGGCAGTGTGAGCGCCGCGACCAGCCACTGCCAGCCCGTGAACTGGAGCGGCGGCACCATCGAGAGCAGCACCACCGGGGCGGTGAGGACCGCGGAAACGATGAGCCGGCGGCGGAGATCCGCGGCGCGGGTGGCCGAGGGGTCGGAGGTGTCGGCGCCGTCGGGCGCGGCGTGCTCGGTGGGCTCCTCCTCGCCCTCCACCTGGCGGCTCGTGACCCGGCCCCCGTACCCGGCGGCGACGAGGGCGGCCTCGAGCGCGGCGTCGTCGACGTCCTCGGTGAGGACCACGTGAGCGGACTCGGTGGCGAGGTTGACGGTGGCCTGCACGCCCGGGAGCTTGTTCAGGCGCTTCTCGACGCGCGCCACGCACGAGGCGCACGTCATGCCCTCGACCTGCAGGTCCACCTCCGCCAGCGCGGGGAGCGTGGTGACAGGTTCGGTCATCGGCCCTGCACGCCGACCAGCGTGTACCCGGCCTCGTCGATGACCTCGGCGAGCTTCTCGTCCGTGACGTCGTCGTTCAGGGTGACGACGACGTCGGAGGTGCCGCCGGCGTTGAGCGTCACCATCACCTCGGCGACCTCGGGCAACTCGGCGAGATCGGTGGAGACGTGCTTGACGCAGTGGCCGCAGGTCATGCCGTCGACCTTGAGGGTGAGTGTCTGGGTGTGGGCGGTCATGGGAGCTCCTCTGGGTGGGACGGATGGGTGGGGGAGTGACAGTCGGTGGGGCGAGTGGGTGGCGGGTGCCTGGGTGGCGGGGCGACGGCGGGCGCGGGCGGCGCCGTCGTCACGACTTCCAGAGGCGGGCGATCGCCGCGGTGGCCTCCGCGACCTTCTCACGGCCCTCCTCGTCCGAGGCCTTCGCGGCCCCGACGACGCAGTGGTTCAGGTGGTCCTCCAGGAGGCCGAGGCTGACGGCCTGGAGGGCGCGGGTCACGGCGGAGATCTGGGTGAGGACGTCGATGCAGTAGGTGTCGGAGGCGATCATGCGCTCGATGCCGCGGACCTGGCCCTCGATGCGGCGCATGCGCGCGAGGTAGGCGTCCTTCTCGGGGGAGTAGCCGTGAGGGCCGTCGTGGTCGGCGTGCGCGTCCGCGGCGGGGTGGCAGGTGGTGGGCGTGGCCATGAGTGACTCCTCTGCGGGGGTGTCGAATGTCCATGGTACCCCTAGGGGGTATCTTCGGGCAAGGTGCTCGCGGGAATTCGGAGGGGGAGCGCGCGCCACGAGGACCCTGCCCGCCACGGCAGGGGAAACCACCCGCTCAGGCCTCGGTGCCCTGCTCCAGGTCCAGGAACCACTGCGGCCAGGTATCGCGCGGGAACCTCTCCCGTTCCACCCGCAGCATCTCCGGCGTGATGTCCCTGCGCATGCGCGGCCGGTCGGTCCGGTTGAACCGGATGGAGAACTCCCCGGCGGCAGTGATCCGCACGAGCGCCCCGAACCAGGGCCCCTCACCGCCCTCCTTCCCCCCGAGGGCGCGCAGTTCCCCGAAGGCGCGCGCCACATCCTGCGCCACCGTCGGCAGCCCGACCGGCGAGTCGCCGTCGAGGATCGCCTGCGCGGAGAGCTCCATGACGTTGCCCACCGCCTCGCACAGCACCTGCACCTCCGCCGCACCGGTCGGGAGGTGGGGGATCGTGCCCTTCGCGATGCGCTGGTAGAGCGCGAGGTGGGCGGCGTCCTGCAGCCCCGTGCCCGGGGTGGTGCGGATCGTCCCCGGCTCCGACGACGGCGTAGCCCCACCCGACGGCGTTGCCTCACCGGACGCTGCGGCCCCATCCGACGCTGCCGCCCCATCGGACGACACCGTTTCACCGGGCACCGCTGCCCCACCCGCCACCACCCCGGGCTGATCGGGCGCGAGTCCGGAGGAGCGGACCGTTCCCCCAGCCGGACGGACCGTGTTGGCCTCCGAGGCGGCCGCGAGCTGCTCGAGCCGTGCCCGCTGGGGAGCCGTCAGCCAGGCCTGTGCCGCGAGCTCCTGGGGCACGGCGTCCTTCAGGTCCTCGGCGGCAACGGTGTGCTCCCACACCCCGAGCTCGAGCTCGAGGAATCCCAGCGCCTTCGCCCGCTCCCAGTCGCGGGCGAGCGAGCAGATCCGCACGGCGGCCCGGCCGTCCTGGAGGCGGAACTGCTGGACGAGCTGCACCGGGTGGTCCTTCCACGTGCCGGCGATCCGGACCTCGAACAGGGCCTGTGCCTCCGCGTGTTCCACCGCCCGCACCCAGTGGCCGTGCCGGTTCTGGGCGAACCCGAGGGGCTCCGGGGGCTCGAGCGCGGAGACGGCGGTGATGGAGGTGGGGGCGTCGTCGTCGTCGCTCACGACGTCGGCCACGTATGCCTTGCCGTCCAGCACCACGACGGCGCCGGCGGTGGGGGAGGGCACAGCAGCGGTGAGGACGTCGTCGCGGGTGTGGTCCTGCCAGCCGTGCGCGGCGCCGTGGAAGGTGCCCACGAGGACGGGGTCGGCACTCTCCTCGAACCGCCAGAGGCGGGCCCCGGGGGTGAGGCGCGTGTGGTCGAGGAGGAACACCTGGACGAGCTGCTCGGCCACCTCCACCGTGCCGGAGCCGTCGAGGACGCCCCGCTCGGCGAGTCCCTCGGCGGGCTGGAGCCGCCACGACGGCGACTTGTCCACGTGCAGGACGTGCAGTGGCCCCGTCGTGGCGTGCAGCGAGCCCTCGTGGTCCACCATGTGGAGGCGGCGCAGGTCGGCGACGTCCGTGACCCCGCTGACCTCGGCGGCGCGGACCACGTACCCGCTGACCCGGTCGTAGCCGTGCTGGAGGTACGCCGCGACGAGGGCGGGGGGAACAGCCTTCTGGAGGACGACAGCCATGCGTTTCAGGCTACCCGCCGTGCGTCGTGGGCCGTCAGTCCGGGGGTCTCCCGGGCCGTCAGTCCGGGGT
>ERZ1645187.5153-NODE-5153-length-10282-cov-6.415860_pt1 | contig 10282 bp, 8 predicted proteins | sample MGYA00575352_ERZ1645187 | MGnify/ENA primary metagenome ERZ1645187 (study PRJEB40837, sample SAMN11349314) | freshwater sediment metagenome | isolation source: river sediment | host: Sediment | place: India: Wazaribad , New Delhi | collected 2017-02-21 ...
GCGCAGGTCGCGGTGGGCGAGCGGGTGCTGGTCACCGGGGCCTCGGGCGGGGTGGGGCTGGCGGCGGTGCAACTGGCGCTGCTGGCCGGGGCCGAGGTGACGGGGCAATGCAGCCTGTCGAAATCCGCCGCCCTGCGCGGCTTTGGCGCCAGCATCCTGTCGCGCGATACGACCCCGCCGCGCCAATCCTTTGATGTGGTCATCGACGTGGTCGGCGGCGAGGGCTGGCAGGACCGGCTGGACGCGCTGCGCCCCGGCGGGCGCTATGCCACAAGCGGGGCGGTGGCCGGGCCGATGGTCAAGGGCGACCTGCGCCGGGTCTATCTGAACGATCTGACGATCTATGGCGCCACCCATCAGCCGCGCGAGGTCTTTGCGGGGCTGGTGACGATCATCAACACCGGCCGCATCCGGCCCGTGGTGTCGAACACCTACCCCCTGCGCGACATTGCCCGCGCGCAAGGCGATCTGGAGGCCGGGCGCTATGCCGGCAAGCTGGTGCTGATCCCGCCCGAGGCCGCGCCATGACCCTAATAGATCGGCGGCGAGATCACCCAGATCACCACGGCGGGCGTGTCGCCGGGGTTCTCCCATGTATAGGCGCGGCCCTTGAACTGAAAGCTGTCGCCCGCCTGCAGGGTGGTGGTCACCTCGCCCAGGGACAGCACCAGTGTGCCCGAGATCACCACGCCGCCATCCTCGCGGTCGGCAGTTTGCTGGCCACGACCCTTGGCGCGGGGGGCGAAGGTGGATTGGATCATCTCGAACCCGCCGGTCAGGCTGGGCGAGAGGAGTTCTTCGGACAGGCCCTTTGCCAGATCGCCCAAGGCCACCCGGTCGGCGGCGCGCTGGATCAACCCACGCTCCGAGGCATCGCGGGCGGCCGAGCGGAAGAAGAAGCTGATCGTCAGCCCGAAATGTTCCGCAATCCGGGCAAGGTCTGGAATGGCGGGCGTGGTCTGGCCGCGTTCCACCTGGCTCAGCCAGCCGACCGAGCGGTCAAGCGCCGTCGCAAGCTCTTGCAGCGTCATCCCGCGCGATTTCCGCAGCGCACGGATGTCGGGGCCGAGAGGGTCGGTCATGTGCATCTCCTTTGGCGCGCAGGTTTGGCCAAAGCCGGGCCTCTGGCAAGGGGTGGGGTGAAGGAATTTCACGGAAATCCACCAAAAATGAAAAAATTAATTGAAATTTCATTTTGGGCGGCGCAGAACCGGCGCATCCCCAACCTGAAAGGCATCTGACCATGTGTGCAGCCCCCCTTCCGTCCAAGGCCCGCGCCGTCATCATCGGCGGTGGCGTCTCGGGCGCTTCTGTCGCCTACCATCTGGCCAAGATGGGCTGGACCGACATCGTGCTTCTGGAGCGCAAACAGCTGACAAGCGGCACGACCTGGCATGCGGCGGGGCTGATTGGCCAGCTGCGGGGCAGCGCGAACATGACGCGGCTGGCGAAGTATTCGGCGGACCTTTATGTCAAGCTGGCGGCCGAAACCGGGGTGGAAACCGGCATGCGGCAGGTGGGGTCGATCTCGGTCGCGCTGACCGAGGCCCGGCATGAAGAGCTGCTGCGGCAGGCCACCGTGGCGCGGATTTTCGACGTCGATGTGCAGGAAATCTCGCCTTCGGAAGCCAAGGCGATGTATCCGCATCTGAATGTGGGCGATGTGGTGGGCGCGGTGCATCTGCCCTTGGACGGGCAGTGCGACCCGGCCAATATCGCCATGGCGCTGGCCAAGGGCGCGCGGATGCGGGGCGCGCAGATTTTCGAATACACCAAGGTCACGGGCGTGACGCGGGCCAATGGGCGCGTGACGGGGGTCAACTATGTCGACCGTGATGGCGAGCCGGGCCATATCGCCACCGATGTGGTGGTGAACTGCGGCGGCATGTGGGGCCGCGATCTGGCCGAAGAGGCGGGCGTGACGCTGCCCTTGCACGCCTGCGAGCATTTCTACCTCATCACCGAACCCGTCGAGGGGCTGGGCCACCTGCCGGTGCTGCGGGTGCCGGATGAATGCGCCTATTACAAATCCGACGCGGGCAAGATGATGATCGGCGCCTTCGAGCCCAAGGCCAAACCCTGGGGCATGGGCGGCATCCGCGAGGATTTCGAATTCGACACGCTGCCCGAGGATTGGGACCACTTCATGCCCATTCTGGAAAACGCGATGAACCGCATGCCGCTGTTCCAGACCTCTGGCATCCACACCTTTTTCAACGGGCCCGAAAGCTTTACCCCCGACGACCGCTATTATCTGGGCGAGGCCCCTGAAGTGAAGGGCTATTGGGTGGCGGCAGGCTATAACTCGGTCGGCATCGCGGGGTCGGGTGGCGCGGGCATGGCGCTGGCGCATTGGATTGTCGAAGGCGAGGCGCCGTTTGACCTGTGGGAGGTGGACATCCGCCGCGCCCAGCCCTTCCAGCGCAACAAGGCCTATCTGAAAGAGCGCGTGAGCGAGACGCTGGGGCTCTTGTATGCCGACCACTTCCCCTATCGGCAGGTTGTCACCTCGCGCGGGGTGCGCCGCACGCCGCTGCATGACCATCTGAAGGCCCGCGGCGCGGTCTTTGGCGAGGTTGCGGGATGGGAGCGGGCGAACTGGTTCGCAAATCCGGGCCAGAAGGCGGAATATGAATACAGCTGGAAGCGGCAGAACTGGTTTGACAACCAAAGGGCCGAGCATCTGGCCGTGCGGAACGGGGTCGGTTTTTTCGACATGACCTCGTTTGGAAAAATCCGCATCGAGGGGCGCGACGCCTGCAAGTTCCTGAACCGGATTTCCTCGGCGCAGGTGGATGTGGGGGTGGGCAAGATCGTCTACACCATGTTCCTGAACCCGCGCGGCGGGATCGAGGCCGACCTGACGGTGACGCGACTGTCCGAGACGGCGTTCCTGGCCGTGGTGCCGGGGGCGACCTTGCAGCGCAATCTGGCCTGGATGCGCAGCCAGCTTGGCGATGATTTCGCGGTGATTACCGACATGACGGCGGCGGAATCGGTGCTGTGCGTCATGGGGCCGAAAGCGCGCGATCTGATGGCCCGCGTGTCGCCCGCCGATTTCAGCAACGCGGCTCATCCTTTCGGGATGGCCAAGGAAATCGAGATCGGCATGGGATTGGCCCGTGCCCATCGCGTGACCTATGTGGGCGAGCTGGGCTGGGAGCTGTACGTCAGCAGCGATCAGACAGCGCATGTGTTCGAGGCACTGGAGGAAGCCGGGGCCGATCTGGGGCTGAAGCTGTGCGGGCTGCACACGCTGGATTCTTGCCGGATCGAAAAGGCCTATCGCCACTGGGGCCACGACATCACCGACGAGGATCATGTGCTGGAGGCGGGGCTTGGCTTTACCGTCAGCCGCAAGAAGGCGGATTTCATCGGCCGCGAGGCGGTCTTGCGGAAAGAAGAGGCGGGGCTGGCGCGCAAGATGGTGCAATTCCGCCTGAAGGACCCCGAGCCGCTCTTGTTCCACAACGAGGCGGTGGTGCGCGATGGCAAGATCATCGGTCCGGTGACCAGCGGCAATTACGGCCATTTCCTTGGGGGCGCGGTGGGCATGGGCTATGTGCCCTGCGCCGGCCAGTCGGATGAGGAAATCCTGGCCAGCCGCTATGAGATCGAGGTGGCGGGCGTGCGGCATGAGGCCGTGGCCAGCCTGACCCCGATGCATGATCCGAAATCAGAACGCGTGCGCGCGTGACAAGCGCCGGGGGGCCAGCCCCCCGGGCCCCCCGGGATATTTGAACACAGAGGATGAACCAGATGAGCGAAATGGGCGAGACTTGCGAACCGGCGCGGGCGCGGGCAGGGCGGGCTGGGGGGCGGCAGGCGCGGGTGGCGATGCGCGCGGCACCTTTGGCGGATGACGTGCGGCCCGTTCGCGGCGGCATGCCGGGGGGGCAATACAAGCCCCTGACCGAGGACGGGGTGAAGCAGATTCACGCCGCCGCCCTGGATGCGCTGGAGGAGATCGGGCTTTCGCAGGCGCCGAAATCGGGGGTCGAGATCATGACCGCCGCCGGGGCCATTCAGGGGAGTGATGGGCGGCTGCGCTTTCCCCGTGCGCTGGTCGAGGACATGCTGGCGGTGGCGGCGCGCGACATCACGCTTTATGCCCGCGATCCGAAGCATGACCTGCATCTGAGTGGGACAAATGTACATTACGGCACGGCCGGGGCGGCGGTGCATATCGTCGACCCGATCACGCTGGAGTATCGCGATTCGACGGCGCAGGATCTTTATGACGCGGCGCGGCTGGTGGACAATCTGGACAACATCCACTTCTACCAGCGCACCATGGTGTGCCGTGATGTGCTGGACAACAAGGAGATGGACCTGAACACGCTTTACGGCTGCCTAGCGGGCACACGAAAGCATGTGGGGACCTCGTTCAGTGATCCCAGTCACGTCGCCGATTGCTTTGACATGTTGTATATGGTGGCAGGGGGCGAGGAGAAGTGGCTGGAGCGGCCCTTCGTGTCGAACTCCAACTGCTTTGTCGTGCCGCCGATGAAGTTTGCCGAGGAAAGCTGCATCACCATGGAGGATTGCATCCGCCGGGGGATGCCGATGCTCTTGCTGTCGGCCGGGCAGGCGGGGGCGACGGCGCCGGCGCCGATTGCGCTGACCATCGTGCAGGCGGTGGCGGAGTGTCTGGCGGGCGTGGTTTACGTCAACGCGATCAAGAAGGGCGCTCCGGCGATCTTTGGCACCTGGCCCTTCGTGAGCGATTTGCGGACGGGGGCGATGTCGGGCGGGTCGGCCGAGCAGGCGCTCTTGACGGCGGGCTGCGCGCAGATGCACCGCTTCTACGGGCTGCCGGGCGGGGCGGCGAGCGGCATTTCGGATTCGAAACTGCCCGACATGCAGGCGGGATGGGAACAGGGGATCACGAACGCCCTGGCCGGTCTTGCCGGGCTGAACATGTGCTATGAGGCGGTGGGGATGCATGCCTCGCTCTTGGGCTTCTGTCTGGAAAGCCTTGTGCTGGGTGATGACCTGTTGGGGCAGGCGATGCGGCTGGTGCGGGGCATCGATGTGACACCGGATTCGACAAGTATTGATGCGATGAAGGAGGTCTGTCTGGGGGGGCCGGGGCATTATCTGGGCTCGGATCAGACGTTGAAGCTGATGCAGACCGAATATGTCTACCCCAAGGTCGGCAACCGGATGAGCCCGAAGGAATGGAACGAGGCGGGCAAGCCCTTGCTTCTGGATACCGCCATCGCGCGCAAGAACGACATCCTGTCGAAGGCGGGCTGTGTGGTGGACCCCGAGATTGACCGGGCTATTCGCGCGAAGTTCAACATCTACTTCAAGTAAGTCTTGCAGGCCTTTGATCGGGCAGGGAGAAAATAAAATGCACTATGGCTATGTCGGCCTTGGAAATCTGGGGGCTGCCTGTGCAGGCTGTCTGTTGAAGGCCGGGTTCAAGGTGACGGTCTATGACCTGAACGCCAAGCTGGCCGAGCCTTTGGTGGCGATTGGGGCGACGCTGGCGGGCAGTGCCGAGGAGCTGGCGGCGGTTGTGGATCATGTCATCACCTGCCTGCCGTCGCCAGCGGTGTCGGAGCGGGTGTTGCGCAATATCCTGCCGAAGATGCGCCCCGGCGCGCATTGGCTGGAGATGTCGACCCTGGGACGCGATGAGGTTCTGGCGCTGGCGGCGGTGGCCGCCGAGGCGGGCGTGCGGATGATGGAACTGCCGGTCACCGGGGGCGTGCATCTGGCCTATCAGGGCAAGATCACCATGCTGGCGGGCGGGGACAAGGATCTCTTCGACACCCATTTGGGCGCGATGCAGGCCATGGGCGACAAGATCTTTCACATGGGGCCTTTGGGGTCTTCCTCGATCATCAAGGTCATCACCAACATGCTGGCCTTCATCCATCTGAAGGCCACGTCCGAGGCGCTGATGCTGGCCAAGCGGGGGGGCCTTGACCTTGGGCAGGCCTGGCATGCGATCAAGGCGTCGTCGGGGAATTCCTTCGTGCATGAGACCGAGGGCGCGCTGATCCTGAACGGGTCTTATGACATCGCCTTCAACATCGATCTGGCGCTGAAGGATCTGGGTTTTGCCCTGGGCTTTGGCAAGGAATTCGGGGTGCCGCTGGACCTCGCCTCGATGACCAACCAGACCTATGTCGCGGCCAAGGCGGCCTATGGCGGCGAGGCGCAGTCACCGATGATTGCGAAACTGCTGGAGGATTTGTTGGGCACGGACTTGCGCGCGCCGGGGTTCCCGGCAAGGTTGGAGTAAGGCGCAGGGCGCTGACCCCGGGGGGACTTTGCGTCCCCCCGGACCCCCCTGCAGGATATTTGAGCACAGAGGATGACCATGGACGAAATCGCCAAGGCGCGGATGGCGCAGGTTTTGCATCATCGCAAGGCGGGGCTTGGCGTGGGCGAACCGGTGGTGCCGGTGATTTCCGTGGCGACGACCTTTCATCTGCCTGAGGTGCAAGGGGCGGCACATGTCTATGGCCGCTCGGGCCAGCCGACCTGGGATGCGGTCGAGGCGCAGCTTGCGATCCTTGAGGCGGCGGAGGTGGTGGCCTTTCCCTCGGGGATGGCCGCGATTTCGGCGGCGCTGACCGCTTGTCTGCGGGCCGGGGCCAAGGTGATGATCCCCTCGGACGGTTATTATGTGACGCGGCTGTTGGGGCGGGATTTTCTGGCGGTTTACGGTGTTCAGGTGGTGGAGGTGCCGACGGCCGAGATGCCTGAGGCGGATTTCACCGGCTTTGACGTGATCTATGTCGAGACGCCGTCGAACCCGGGGCTGGATGTCATTGACATTGCCGCCGTCGTGGCGCGCGCCCATGCGGCGGGGGCGAAGGTGATTGCCGACAACACCACGATGACGCCGCTGTTGCAGCGCCCCTTGGATCTTGGGGCTGATCTGGTGGTTGCGGCGGATACCAAGGCGCCGGCTGGCCATTCCGATGCGCTCTTTGGCCATGTGGCGGGGCGGGATGCCAACCTCATGGCGCGCATCCGCGAGGGGCGGCGGCAGTCGGGATCGGTTCCGGGGCCGTTCGAGGCCTATCTCGTGCATCGTGGGATCGAGACGCTGGAGTTGCGGCTTGCACGGATGTGCAGCTCGGCTGCCGTGATTGCCGAGCGGCTGGCGGGCCGTCCTGCGGTGCGGGGCCTGCGTTATCCGGGGCGGGCGGGCGATCCGTCCCATGCGGTGGCGATGCGGCAGATGGTCAACGGCGGATTTCTGATCGGGTTTGAGCTGGCCGATGAGGCGGAGGCGGAGGCTTTTCTGGCGGCCTGTCCGCTGATCGAGCAGGCCACGAGTTTTGGCGGGGTGCATACGGCGGGTGAGCGGCGGGCACGCTGGGGCGATGCCGTGGCGCCGGGGTTCATCCGGCTGTCCGTCGGCATCGAACCGACCGAGGTGCTTTGGGCGGCGATCGCGGCGGCTTTGCCGGGCAGAAAAGCCTGATCCACCCTTGACCTTCCCGTCCCTTGACCCCTTATTCAGGGGCGACGCGAAGCTTTCCAACAGGAGACGACCATGGCTTTCACCCTTCCCGATCTTCCTTACGCCCATGACGCGCTGGCCTCGCTTGGCATGTCCAAGGAGACGCTGGAGTATCACCACGACCTGCACCACAAGGCCTATGTCGACAATGGCAACAAGCTGATTGCCGGCACCGAGTGGGAATCGAAGTCTTTGGAAGACATCGTGCGCGGCACCTACAACGCCGGTGCGGTGGCGCAGAACGGTATCTTCAACAACGCCAGCCAGCATTGGAACCACAACCTGTTCTGGGAAGTGATGGGGCCGGGCGAGGACAAGAAGATGCCGGGCGCGCTGGAAAAGGCGCTGGTCGAGGCGTTTGGCTCGGTCGCCAAGTTCAAGGAAGATTTCGCCGCTGCCGGCGCGGGTCAGTTCGGGTCGGGCTGGGCCTGGCTGGTCAAGGACAAGGATGGCGCGCTGAAGGTCACCAAGACCGAGAATGGCGTGAACCCGCTGTGCTTTGGCCAGACCGCGCTTCTGGGCTGTGATGTGTGGGAACACTCCTACTACATCGACTTCCGCAACAAGCGTCCGGCCTATCTGACCAACTTCCTGGACAAGCTGGTCAACTGGGAAGCGGTCGCGGCCAAGCTGTAAGGCTTGCGGGCGAACTGCCGCTGTGACACCAAAGGCCGCCGTCCCATCCCGGGGCGGCGGTTTCGTTTTGGCGGGGGCTTTCGTGACCGAGGCGGCAAGGGGCGTTGTGGCGATCGTCGGGGCCTGTGTGATCTGGGGCTTTGCCACGCTTTACTACAAGGCGATGGCCCATGTGCCGCCGCTGGAGGTGCTGGCGCATCGGTCGCTTTGGACGCTGGTGCTTTTTGGCGCTGTCTTGCTGCTGCAACGGCGCGGCGGCGAGGTGATGGCCCTCTTGCGTGGGCCGATGCGGGGCCGGGTGGTGCTGGCGGGGGCGATCGTCGCCTTGAACTGGGGCCTGTTCATCTGGACCATTCAGGCGGGCCATGCGGTGCAGGCCAGCCTTGGCTATTACATCTTTCCGCTGGTCACCGTGGTGATGGGGGTCGTCCTGCTGAAGGAGCGGCTGAGCCGGGGGCAGGCGGCGGCGGTGGGGCTTGCCGCTTTTGCCGTGGTGGTCTTGACCTGGGGGTTGGGTGTGGCGCCCTGGATGGCGTTGGCGCTGGCCTTTTCCTTTGCGCCTTACATCATGCTGAAGAAAAAGCTGCAGGCGGCGGCAAGCGTTTCGGTCACGGCCGAGGTGCTGGTCATCGCGCCCTTCGCACTGGCGCTTCTGGCCTGGGCGCATGCGGGCGGGCTGGTGCTGGGCCGGGCCGGCGGGATGTTCGGCACGAACCTGCATGACACGCTCTTGCTGCCGGTAACCGGCCTTATCACCGGGCTGCCGCTGATCCTGTTTTCCTGGGGCGCGCAGCGGGTGCGGCTGTCGACGCTGGGGCTGGTGCAGTATCTGAACCCGACCTTGCAGGCGGTTTCGGCCGTCTGGATCATGGGCGAGCCGTTTTCGCGCTGGCATGCCATGGCCTTTGCGATGATCTGGGCGGCGCTGGCGGTCTATTCGCTGGAAGGCCTGCGTCAGGACAGGCTGGCGCGCAGGGCGGAGGTCAGGGTTGCCACGTCCGGCACCGACCGGAACAGCGTCCTGACCGATGGGTCGGCGAATCCCTGAACAACGATGTGATCCAGAAGCGCGATCAGCGGTTGCCAATAGCCGTCGGGGCTAAGGAGGAAGATCGGTTTCCGATGCAGCCCGATCTGCGCCCAGGTCAGCACCTCGAAGAATTCGTCCAGTGATCCCGCGCCGCCCGGCAGCACCACCACCGCGTCGGAGTTCATGAACATCACCTTCTTGCGTTCATGCATGTCCTCGGTGATGACAAGGGTGGTCAGGTCGCGTTTGCCGACCTCGGCCTTCATCAGATGGGTCGGGATGACCCCGAAAGTCGCCGCGCCCGCCTCTTGCGCGGCGCGCGCCACCTCTCCCATCAGGCCGACATCGCCCGCCCCATACACCAGCCGCCAGCCGTTGGCCGCGATCATCTGCCCCGTGGCGCGCGCGGCGGTTGTATGGGCGGGGTTGCGGCCCGAACGGGCCCCGCAGAACACGCAGATTGACCGAAGGGGGGCAGGTGCGGGGCTGGGCATGGCGGCTCCTGAAAGGGGTTGCTTTCAGGGATGTAACGGGGTTCCCATGCAAAGGAAAGCAGCGGCCGGGCACAGGCCGCGCAGGGAAAGTGGGAAGGGGTCGGCATGGCGCGGATGTCGGGCGGGGTGATCGGGGCAGGGGCGGTTCTGGGGCTGGGGCTGCTTGCCGGGATCTGGGCCTTCTGGGGGCAGCGCGAGGTTGCCCCGGAACCCGCTCCGCAATCCGCGGCGACAGCGCCGGCCGAGACAGCCGTTCCGGAGGCGCCTGCGGTTGCCGAACCGCCCGCCCCGCTGGCCGTTCTGCCCCCGCGCTTTGATGTGGTGCGGGTCGATGGGGCGGGGCTGGCCACCATTGCCGGCACGGCCGCGCCTCAGGGCGAGGTGGTCCTGCGGCTGGACGGGGTCGAGATCGGTCGGGCCACGGCGGATGGGGCGGGGCAGTTCGCGGCCCTGGTTACTCTGCCGCCATCGGATCAGCCACGCCTGTTGAGCCTTGCGCTGCTCCAGCCCGGCGGCGAGGAGGTGCCCGGCGCGGAGACCGTGGCCATCGGGCCGGTGGTCGTTGCCGAAGTGGCACAGGCGGGGGAGGCCCCCGACGCTGCCGAGGCGCCGGTTGCGCCGGCCCCCCCCGCG